>Ga0157369_10003021_pt1 | contig 20101 bp, 22 predicted proteins | sample C25metaG_FD_113461 | JGI IMG/M metagenome (GOLD analysis project Ga0157369, IMG submission 113461) | Corn rhizosphere microbial communities from Kellogg Biological Station, Michigan, USA - C2-5 metaG | ecosystem: Host-associated > Plants > Roots > Rhizosphere > Soil | place: USA: Michigan...
GGGCGCGGCTTCGCGCGCCTCTCGCTCGCGACGCCCGACGAACCGCTCGATCTGGGCCTCGAACGGCTCAGCGACGCACTGCGGTGACCCGTTGCGCCACGTCCCGCAACCTGGTTGCGAGACCTGGCTCAGGCGGACACGCCGAGGTGCGGTCGAGAAATGCGGCGAGCCGCCGCGTCTCGTCGTCGTCGAGTGAGACCGCGGCGCGCGCCACGCCGTCGTCCCAGACGCTGAACCGGACCTGCGGGTCGTCTCCGTAGTAGCGCGAGACCCGAAGCGCTCGGCCGGCGCTGTTCGGGTGCGGCCGGAAGAACTCCACGAGCTTGCGACGCTGGGCGGCTCCGCACCACGGGCAGAAGCGGAAGCGCGCCTCGAGGCCCGTCCCACAGCCGCTGCAGGCCGTCATGGCCCGAGGATACTAGTGATGTGGCCGGTAACGTTGCCCGCTTCCTGGGCCGCGAGCACCAAGCGATGCAAGGACGCAGGGAGCGCTCATACCAGCGCTATGGGCGCGACCGAGGACGCGGCAGCGCGCCGCGTGATCGCGGGCCAGGGAGCCGGCGGACGTTGACGGTTACATCACTAGGCCGCCTTTTCGATCGCGAGCGCCGCGCCGATGCGAATCTCACGCGCGAGCACCTCGTCCTTGATCCAGTCGCCGTGCCGCTCGACGAGCTGCGCGTCCTCCGCCGGCACGGTGAGGACGATCCGGTCGGTCAGCTCGAGGCCGCGCTCCTTGCGCAGCGTCTGCACCGTGCGGATCAGGTCGTAGACCCGCCCCTCGCTCCGGAGCTCGTCGTCGAGCGTCGTGTCGAGCGCGACCGTGACGCCGTCCAGAGTCGCGACCGCCGAGCCGTCTCGTCCGGCGCGCTCGACGAGCACGTCGGCCGGCTCGAGGTCGTGCCCTGCCGCCCGGAACCGACCCCCGCCGAGCTCCTCGAACTCGCCTGCCCGGAGCGCTCGCTGCACCGCGCCGAGCTCCCTCCCGAGCCGTGGCCCGAGCGCCGGCAGGTTCGGCTTGACGCGAAGCTCGGCCTCGACCGGGCCGAACACGACCTCTTTCACCCGCACCTCGCTTGCGAGCTCCGCGGCGTGCGCCTCGACCGACGGCGCGCCCTCCACGACGAGCCTGCGCAGCGGCTGGCGCAACTTCAAGCCGGACGTCGCGCGCGCCTGATGTGCGAGCGTCACGACGCGGCGGAGGTCGGCGATCTCGTCGAGGTACAGGCGATCCGGCTCGGCGACCTCCGGCCACGGAGCGAGGTGCACCGACTCGGGCCCGTCGAGCACGAGGTTGCGCCAGAGGTGGTCCGTGAGGAACGGCATCACCGGCGAGACGACGCGCAACGCCTGCACGAGCCCGTACCACAGCACGCGCAGCGCGATCTCGTCGCCGTCCCAGAAGCGCCGCCGCGTGCGGCGGATGTACCAGTTCGAGAGATCGTCGACGTACGCCTCGTAGAGCGCGATCACCTCGTACGCGTGGTAGCGCTCGTACGACGCGGTGGCGTCGGCGACGAACGCATGCGTGCGCTCGACGAGCCAGCGGTCGAGCGGCTCCAGGTCGCCCGCCGGCTCGAGCTCCGACCACGACGGCCGGAACGCGGCGATGTTCGCATACGACACGAAGAAAGAGACCGAGTTCCAGAGCGTCAGGAGCTCGCGCTTGATCTCCTGCGCGGGGCCGAAGCCGAAGAGGAGGTTCCGGTCGAGCGGCTGAGCCGAGTACTGCCAGCGCATCACGTCGGCGCCCATCCGCGAGAACGCCTCGTCGGCGGTGATCATGTTCCCCCACGACCCGTGCATCTCGCGGCCGTTCTCGTCGAGCATCTTCTCGTAGCCGAGCACCTTCTTGAACGGCGCCTTGCCGGTGAGGACCACCGACATGAAGAGCTGCGAGTAGAACCAGAGGCGGATCTGCTCGCGCATCTCGGAGACCCAGTCGGCGGGGAACCACTTCTCCCAGTACGCATGGTCGGGCAGGTCGGCGTGTGTCAGCCCGCGCGCGGCGCCCGTCGCGTACCCCTCCGGGATCGACTCCGTGCTCTGCCAGCCGAGCGTCGAGAACGGAACGATGCCGGCGTCGAGCCAGACGTCCCCGACTTCCGTGACGCGCTCGACCGGCTCGCCGCACTGCTCGCAGCGGACCGGCACGCGGTCGATCCACGGCCGCCGGAGCTCCTCGAGCTGGTCGAGCCCGCCGAGCGCGCGGTCCTCGAGCTCGGCCTTCGAGCCGATCACGTTCAGATGCCCGCATGCGCACGGATAGAAAGGCAGCGGCAACCCGTAGTAGCGACGTCGCGAGATGTTCCAGTCGCCCATGTTGCGGAGCCAGTCGTCCATGCGCTTGCCCATGTACTCCGGCGTCCACTCGACCGTCGCGTTCGCCTCGAGCATCGGCTGCCGGAGGTCGCGCACGGAGATGAACCAGTCGTCGGCGATGCGAAAGATGAGCGGCGTGTCGCAACGCCAGCAATGTGGATAGCGGTGCTCGTACAGGCCCGCGGCGACGAGCAGCCCGCGCTCGCGCAGGTCGCCGACGATCTGGTCGGCCGACTCGATCGTCGAGAGGCCGTGCAGCCAGCCGTAGTCGTCGAAGAAATGCCCGGCTTCGTCGACGGGCATCAGGATCGGCAGGCCCTCGCGCCTGCCGAGCTCGAAGTCCTCGCCGCCGCAGCCCGGCGCGATGTGGACGACGCCCGTCCCCTCCTCGAGCGAGACCTCGTCCCACTCGACGACGCGATGCTCCACGCCCGCGCCCGGCGGAAGCGTGTCGAACGGCCCCTGGTAGCGCCAGCCGACGAGCTCCGAGCCGCGCAGCGTCTCCTCGAACGTCTCGTCCGGATAGCGTGCGGCTGCGACCCATTCGCCGCTCGCGCGGCGCCCGTAGTCCGCCCCCGGATTGACGGCCGCCGCGACGTTCGCCGGCAGCGTCCACGGCGTCGTCGTCCAGATCACGAGCGACTCGCCCCGCCGGTCGACGAGCGGTAGGCGGACGAAGAGCGACGGGTCGGCGCGGTCCTGGTAGACGCCGGACATCGCGAGCTCGTGCTGCGAGATCGACGTCCCGCAGCGCGGGCACCACTCGGTCGAGCGGTGGCCCATGTAGAGCCAGCCTCTCTCGTGGACGCGCTTCAGCATCCGCCAGACGTACTCGATGTTCGTGTCGCTGAACGTGAAGTAGTCGTTCCCCCAGTCCATCCACTGCCCGAGCCGCTTCGAGGCCCTCGTCAGCTCCTGCGACGACCAGACGACGACGTCGCGGCACTTCCTCGCGAACTCCTCGAGCCCGAAGTCCTCGATCTCCCGCTTCGAGTTGAGGCCGAGGTCGTGCTCGACTCCGACCTCGATCCAGAGGCCCTGGCAGTCGAAGCCGTTCTGGTAGCGCTGGTCGAATCCCCGCAGGGCCTTGTAGCGCTGGAAGAGGTCCTTCAGGGTGCGGCCCCAGGCGGTGTGGACGCCCATCGCCTTGTTGGCGGTGACGGGGCCGTCGAAGAAGGAGAAGCGCGGGCCCCCGCGGTTTCGCTCACGGAGCTTCTCGAAGGTCCCCTCCCGCTCCCACCGCTCGAGAACCTCCTCTTCGAGGGCGGGGTGGTCGGGCACCGTCGGCAGGGGCTGGAAGACTTCCTCGGCCATCGGGAAGCGAAGTGTAGAGAGGAGCGTTCTTACCTTTGGGAGATCGGGTAACCGATCACCCGTCGTAGACGAAAGGAAGCAAATGGCAACTGATGTCACCGACGCGACGTTCGAGAGCGAGGTCCTGGAGAGCGGCGAGCCCGTGCTCGTCGACTTCTGGGCGGAGTGGTGCGGCCCGTGTCACGCGGTCTCGCCCGTGCTCGAACGGATCGCCGAGGAGCGGAACCTCAAGCTCGTGAAGGTCAACATCGACGAGAACCAGGACCTGGCGATCCGCTACGGGATCCAGTCGATCCCGAACATGATCCTTTTCGAGGCCGGCCAGCCGAAGGCGAATGCCGTCGGCGCGATGCCCAAGGGGATGCTCGAGCGCTCGCTCGGGCTCGGCGAGTGACGACGAAGGGCAGGGGGCGCCTGCGCCCTCTGCCTCTCCCCCGGCTTCCGGCCGGTTTCCTGCTCTAGGAGTCCTGGGCTTCGAGAAAGCCCAGGAACGCCGCATGCTTGGTGAGATAGTCCTCGATCTCGGCGACGCCCGCCCCGGCCCAGTCCTCGAGCCAGGTCTCGGCGAGGTCGTCCTCGATGCGATGGAGGCCGCGTTCGCTCATGCGGGAATGATCGACAGCGGCCGGGCCGACCGCCATGGGCCGTTCGGCTCAACTTGGGAGCCATGAGGACCCACCCCTTTCTGCTGATCAATCCACGCTCCGGAGGTCGAAGGCCGAGCGCGGAGGAGCTGGCGGCAGCCGCCCGCGAGCGCGGGATCGAGGCGCACCTCCTCCAACCGGGCGAGGATCCGCGTGAGCTCGTGCTCCGCTCCCATGCGGAGATCGTCGGCGTCGCGGGGGGCGACGGGTCGCTCGCCGCGGTCGCCGCAGCGGCGCTCGAGCTCGAGGCCGGCTTCGTCTGCGTCCCCTTCGGGACGCGCAACCATTTCGCTCGTGACATCGGCCTCGACCACAGGGAACCCCTCGCTGCACTCGCCGCGTTCGACGCCGGCGGCGAGCGGCGGATCGACCTCGGCCGGGTGGGCGACCGTCTGTTTCTCAACAACGTCTCGATCGGCGCGTACGCGAAGCTCGTGCACCGGCGCGAGCGTCACCGGCGGCGCGGAGAGGCCCTCGCGCGTGCGAAGGCGCTGCTTGCCGTCGCACGGCGGCGTCATCGCATCCACTTTCGCGTCGACGGCGAGGAGCTCGTCGCTCGCGTCCTCCTCGTCGGGAACAACCGCTACGAGCTCGACGCCTTCACGCTCGGCGCTCGCCCGCGCCTCGACGAAGGAGAGCTCGAGCTGCGGACCGCGGCCGGCTGGTGGCCGCCGAGCTCGTGGGAGAGACGAAGCGCCCCGCGCTTCCGGATCGAGCTGCCGGGCACGCGGGTCAGGGCGGCGATCGACGGCGAGCCGGCGCTCCTCGAGCCCCCGCTCGAGCTCGAGTCGCTCCACGGTGCGTTACGCCTGCTCGTTCCGGAGAGAGAGACGGAACGGACGACGACAGGAGGAGCGATGCGCGACGATCCCCGCGTGACGGAGGGCGAGCAGGAGCTGGATCGCTGATGCCGCGCTCGTCCGCGACCTCGCACGAGCTCGCGAGGATCGAGCTTCTCGCAGGCCTCCCCGGGGAGACGCTCGCGAAGCTCGCGAAGGCGATGGAGCGGCAGGAGGTCGCGCCCGGCTCGGCGATCGTGCGCGAAGGCGAGCCGGGCGACCGCTTCTACGTCGTCTTCGCCGGGATGCTCTCGGTCGCGAACAGCGCGATGGGAACGCGCGGGATCCTGCGGCCGGGCGACTACTTCGGCGAAGTCGCGCTGGCGATGGACGTGCCGCGGACTGCGACCGTCTCGGCGATCTCGCCGGCGGTCGTGGCGAGCTGCGACCGGGCGACCTTCGACGAGCTCCTGCGGCCTCTGTTCGCCGACGACGACTGACGCGGCACCGTCACGAGGCCGGTGCTGCCTCGGCGAGCACCGCGTCGGCGAGCCGCGGCCAAGCGTCGACCGCCCAGTCGCCGAACTCCCTGTCGGTGAGCACACCGCAGGCGAGGCCGGCCTCCGGGTCGACCCAGAGGAACGTCCCGGACGCCCCGAAGTGCCCGAACGTGCGAGGCGAGTTGCGCTCGCCCGTCCAGTGCGGCGACTTGCCGTCCCGCAACTCGAACGCGAGCCCCCAGTCGTTCGGCTCCATGCGACCGAATCCCGGCAGCACCCCGGGGAGGCCGGGGAACTGGACGGAGGTCGCCTCGTCGAGCGTCTCGCGGCCGACGAGCCTGGGATCGAGCAGCTCGCGCCCGAGCCGGAGGACGTCGTCGAGCGGGCCCGTGAATCCCCATGCGGGCGAGCCGCGCAACGCCCCGCTGAGCCCGAGCGGCTCCGCGACGGCGGCCGCGAAGTAGTCGGCGAACGGCATGCCGGCCCGCGCTGCGACGAGCGAGGCCGCGAGCTCGACTCCGGCGTTCGAGTAGATGCGCCGCCTCCCGGGCGCCGTCAACGGCGGCCCGTCGTCCAGCGGCAGGCCGGAGGCATGCGCGAGCAGGTGGCGGAGGGTCGAGCCCTCCGGGCCGGCCGGCTCGTCGAGATCCACCGTCCCCTCCTCCACCGCGACGAGCACCGCGAGACCCGTCAAGAGCTTCGTGACCGACGCGAACCGCAGCGGAGTCTCCCGCGGGCCGTGCACTCCCACGTCGCCGGCCGCGCGGGTCACGCCTGCGGCGGCGGTGCGTGCACCCCACTCGTCGATCGCCCGGAGCGCGTTCACGGCGGGAGATACTAGGGCGGTGGAACGCCGACTCGTGCGGGCGATATCGCCGCAAGCCGCCACGGTGGGCTATTCGCGCGCGGTTCGCGACGGCCGCCATGTTCACGTCGCCGGCACGGTGGCGATCTACCCCGAGGGCGTCGAGACGCCGCCCGACGCGTATTCGCAGGCGAAGCGTTGCCTCGAGATCGTCGTCGCAGCCCTTGCGGAGGTCGATGCAGAGCCGGCGCACGTCGTCCGCACGCGCGTCTTCCTCGTGCGCGCCGAGGACTGGCGCGACGTCGGTCGCGCGCACGGAGAGGTCTTCTCCGGCGTGCTGCCGGCGACGTCCTTCGTCGTCGTCTCGGCGCTCCTCGACCCGAGCTGGCTCGTCGAGATCGAGGCCGAGGCACTCGTCCCGGAATGAGGCTCGCGGCGCTCACCGGCCTGTACGTCGCCGTCGTCTGCACGGCGCAGGTCGGAGCGAACAAGGTGGTGGTGCTCCCGGTCTGGCACCTCGCTGCTCCCGGCGGCACGTACGCGGTCGGCCTCGCGCTCGCGCTGATCGAGATCGCTCACCACACCGCGCCGAGCCGGCGAGAGGGCTGGCTGCACGCGCAGCTGATGATCGGCGCAGGCTTTGCCGCCTCGGCGCTCCTCGCCGGCTACCTCGCGCTCGTCGCCGCCATGTCCCCGGCCTTCCCGGGCCAGCAGTTCGACCAGGTGCTCGGCCAGACATGGCGCATCGTCGGTGCGAGCCTCGCTGCGTTCGCCGTCTCCGAGACGACCGACAACGTCCTCGGCGCCTGGGTGCGAGACCGGGTTCCCGAGGCGGCCCGCGTGGTGGGCACGAACCTCGTCTCGACACCGCTCGACTCGGCCGTCTTCATCGTGCTCGCGTTCGGCACGGGCAAGCTCGACCTGATCAAGGGCCAGTTCGTCGCGAAGATGGAGGCGACGATCCTGATCGGCCTGCCGCTCGTCCTCCTTGCCCGACGCTTTCTCACGCCGCCGAGCGGGCATGTCGTGGCGAGAGAGGCGCAGGCGTGAAGCAGATCTATCCGTCGTCGATCACCGGCCAGGACGGCGAGCCCGCCGCCCGGGGCGGGAGCGTGCTCGACCACGCCTTCGGGCACGGCGACGCGTACACGCTCGGCGTGGAGGAGGAGTACATGCTGCTCGACGGGGAGACGTTCGACCTCGTGCAGCACGTCGACACGGTGCTCGCTGCCGTGTCGGGACACGAGCTCGAGCCGCGCATCAACGCCGAGCTCATGCAGTCGGTGCTCGAGGTCGCAACGCCCGTCTGCCATACGCCGTCGGACGTCGCGGCGCACCTCCGCGGGCTGCGTGGCTACGTCACCGGCGTCGCGGGCACCGAAGGCCTGCGCGTCGGGTCAGCCGGGACGCACCCGTTCTCGCTCTTCGAGCGCCAGCGCATCACCGCCAGGGACCGCTACCGCACCCTCGTCGACCAGATGCAGTACATCGCGAGGCGCGAGCTGATCTTCGGGCTACACGTGCACGTCGCCGTCGACGATCCGGAGAAGGCGATCCAGGTCGTCAACGGGCTGATCGGGCATCTCGCCGAGCTCGTCGCGCTCTCGGCGAGCTCGCCCTTCTGGCGAGGCGAGGCGACGGGTCTGCACTCGTCGCGCCACATGGTCTTCGCCGCGTTCCCGCGCTCCGGCCCGCCGCCGCGCTTCAGGGACTACGCCGACTACGCGGAGGTCGTCGGCCAGCTCGAGCGCACCGGCTGCATCGCCGACTACACGCACATCTGGTGGGACATCCGGCTGCATCCGCGCCTCGGCACGATCGAGATCCGGATCTGCGACGCCGTCACGCAGCTCGAGGACGTGGTCGCGATCGCCGCTCTCTGCCAGGCGCTCGTCAAGCACTACTCGGAGCGCTATGACGCCGGCGAGGAGATCCCCTCGTTCCATCGCATACTCACCACCGAGAACAAATGGCTCGCCGCGCGCTACGGGCTCGAAGCGCCGGTGATGGATCTCGTGACGGGCCGCCGGAACCGCGTCCCGGTCGCGCGCGCGATCCGCCGCACGCTGCAGCTCGTTGCGCCGCACGCGCTCGACCTCGGCTCCGAGGAGGAGCTCGCCGGCATCGAAGACATCCTGCGCCGTGGGAACGGAGCCGACCGCCAGCTGCGAATCTTCAACGCGAACCGCGACATCGTCGAGGTCGTGCGAGAGATCGCCGAGCTGACCGAGGCGGCTGCGGTCGAATAGGCTGCACGCGTGCTCGCCGTCGACGACCGGATCCCGGACGCCCGCGTCTGGACGACGCCGCAGGAGAGTGCCACCGTCGCGGAGATCGTCGCCGGGGGCCCGATCCTCCTCCTCTTCTACCTCTTCGACTGGTCATCCACCTGAACGAGCGAGCTGGAGCTCCTGCGTGACAGGAGCGACGAGTTCCGGGCGATCGGAGTCCAGCCGTATGCGATCTCGCGCGACTCGCCGTGGACGCACGTCGCGTGGATGCAGGCGCTCGACATCGACTTTCCGCTGCTCTCCGACTGGAACGCCGACGCGACTCGCGGCTTCGGGGTCGCATTCGACTACCGCGGCCTGAAGGACGTCTCGGAGCGGTCCGCCTTCCTCGTCGACCGCGAGGGCGTCGTCCGCGGAGCCTGGCGCTACGAGACCTCGCAGCTGCCGGACTTCGACGAGCTCCTCGGCGCGGCGCGCCTCTTGTAGACGTCCGCAGGATCCCCTTTACTGCGGAGTCATGGAAACCTCTGCTGCACCCACACCGCAAACCCGCTCGTCGGGGCCCGTGACCGCGCTGCTCGGCGGCATCGTCCTCGTCGTCGCGATCGTGTTCATCAGCCACGCAAGCTGGACGAACGCCTGGTATTCGGCGTTCAAGGCGATCCACGTGATCGCCGCAGTCGTCTGGATCGGCGGCGGCGCCCTCCTGACGATCCTCGGCCTCGCCGCCGAGCGAAAGAACGATCCCGTCGAGATGGCGACGGTCGCCCGCCAGGCGGCCACCGTCGGCGAGAAGCTCTTTGCACCGGCCGGGCTCGTCGTCGTCGCGATGGGCATCGCGATGATGGTCAACACGAACTGGGGCTGGGGCCGGTTCTGGGTCGTCGCCGGGCTCGTCGGCTATGCGATCACGTTCGTCACCGGCGTCGGCGTGCTCGCGCCGCTCGCAAAGAGGGTGACCGCTCTCGTCGAGGAGAAAGGCGCAACTCATCCGGAGACGACGGCTCAGATCAAGAAGATCCTGATGATCGCCCGCATCGACGTCGCACTTCTTCTGCTCGTCGTCCTCGACATGGTCACGAAGCCGGCCTTCTAGCAAACCTGCTGTCGGGCGCCGCGAACGCGGCGTCCGACAGCACGATCTACATGCCCATGGCGTGGTAGCCCGAGTCGACGTACAGCGTCGTCGCGGTCACGTTTCGCGCCGCGTCGGAGAGCAGATAGCCGGCGGCTGCGCCGACGTCGTCCGCGTCGACGTGCCGGCGTAGCGGCGCCCGCTCCTCGACGATCGCCTCCATCGTCGGGAAGCCCGCGATCGAACGGGCTGCCAGCGTGCGCACGGGGCCCGCGGAGATCGCATTCACGCGGATGTTCTTCGGCCCGAGATCCCACGCGAGGTAGCGCACGGAGGCGTCGAGCGTCGCCTTCGCGACACCCATGACGTTGTAGTGCGGCACTGCACGCTCGCCCCCGAGGTAGGTCATCGTCACGATCGAGCCGCCGCCCGCCTTCTCCATCAGCGGCTCGGCGGCGCGCACACACGCGACGAGCGAATACGCACTGACGTCAACCGCGAGCCAGAACCGGTCGCGCGGTGTGTCGGTGAACCTGCCTTCGAGGTCCTCGGCCGCCGCGAATGCGACCGAGTGGACGAGAATGTCGAGCTCGCCGCCGAACGCTTCCCCGACCTCGGAGAAGACCCGTGTGACGTCCTCGTCGGAGCGCACGTCGCACGCCGTCACGAGGCGCGCGTCCACCGTCGACGCGAGGTCGCGGACGCCCTTCTCGATCCGTTCGCCCTGGTAGGTGAACGCGAGTTGCGCGCCGCCTTCCGCGAGGACCTGCGCGATCGCCCACGCGATCGAGCGCTTGTTTGCGACGCCGAGGATCAGCCCCCGCTTGCCCTCGAATGCTCCTGCCATTCCCGGCGATCCTACGGTACCCTCAGAGGACTTGCGCCGCGTGATCCCGCTCCTTGCATGCTGCGCGGCGCTCCTCGGAGCAGTCCCTGCCGGTGCCCAGCTCGTGCGGATCAAGCACACGGGCCCGCTCGTGCGAGTCGGCACGCTTCCGTCGCCGACCGGCGGCACCGCACGAGTCCGCGTGATCGCGAGACTCTCCACGCCGCCGCTCGCGACGCGAGGCGGTCGCGGCCTCTACACCTTCGGCGCGCGCCGCAAGCTCGATCTCGACTCGAGCTCGGCGCGCGCGTACCTGCAGATGCTCGAGCGTCGACAGTCGGTTGCGATCGCAGCGATCCGGAGGGCGATTCCGCAGGCGCAGATCGGCCGGCGCTTCGAAGTTGTGCTCGACGCCGTGACCGTCTCTCTCCCCGCGTCGAAGCTGCCGGAGCTCCTCGCGCAGCCGTCGGTCACGAAGGTCTTCCCGTCGCTGCAGTACACGCTCGCGCTCGACCACTCGCCGTCGGTGATCGGCGCGGACGTGCTGCGCCGCACCGCGGGCGCCGACGGGACGGGAATCAAGATCGGAGTCGTCGACGACGGGATCGACTCGACGAACCCGTTCTTCTCCCCGGCCGGCTTCTCGTATCCGCCCGGCTTCCCGCGAGGCGCGACCAAGTGGACGTCGCCCAAGGTGATCGTCGCACGATCGTTTCCCGGGCCGAACTCCGGCGCCGCAGGCAGGCTCGCCCTGGACCCCGCCGAGTCGTTCCACGGAACGCACGTGGCAGGCATCGCCGCGGGCGTGTCCGGCACGACCGCTCCAGCCGGCCGCGACCACCCGACGGTCAGCGGCCTGAGCGGAGTCGCGCCTCGCGCCTGGCTCGGCAACTATCGGGTGTTCACCGTGCCGACGCCGATCGGGAACGTCGCGAACACGCCAGAGATCGTCGCGGCCTTCGAGGCGGCGGCCCGGGACGGGATGGACGTCGTCAACTTCTCGGGCGGCGGCCCGCAGGTCGACCCCGCGAACGACGCCCTCGTCGAGGCGATCCACAATCTCGCGGCAGCGGGTGTCGTGCCCGTGATCGCGACGGGGAACGACCGCGACGACTTCGGGCTCGGATCGGTCGGCTCGCCCGGAACGGCGCCGGACGCGATCTCCGTCGCCGCAGTCTCGGACACGCACGTCTTCTCGGCGGCGCTCACGGTCACGGCGGCCGACGCCACGCCCGTGCTTCGCGGGATCCCGTTCCAGGGCGCGAACGGCACGTTGGCGCCCGCCGCGTGGGAGACCTCCGGCCAGACGATCGTCGACGTCGGCTCGATCCTCGGCACCGACGGGAAGCCGGTCGACCGCCTCCTCTGCGGCCCGCCGGGCGCGCTCGACCGCACGGTCGACCTGCCTCGGCACTCGCTCGACGGCGCGATCGCGCTCGTGGATCGCGGCATCTGCACGCTCGCCCAGAAGGCGGCCGAGGTGCGGGCCGCGGGAGCGGTCGGCATCGTGTACGCGGACAATCGCCAGGGAGAGGCGAACGTGCTGCCCGTCGCGCTGCCGATCCCCGGCGGCTCGATCGCGAACCTCGACGCCGCGCACCTGCGCGCCTACCTGGCCGGGCACGGCGGCCGCGCGCCGGTTGCGATCGGGCGGACGCCGCTCGAGCTCGAGACCGGCCGGAGCGGCGTCATCACGAGCTTTTCGTCCGCCGGCCCGACCGCGTTCGGTCACGACCTGAAGCCCGACGTGGCCGCGCCCGGCGGCCAGATCCTCTCCTCGACCTTGCCGCGAGTCGACCCGTCGCGCTTCGCGGTCTTCGACGGGACGTCGATGGCGACGCCGCACGTCGCGGGTGCGGCGGCGCTCCTGCTCCAGCTGCACCGGTCGTGGACGCCGTCGCAGGTTCGCTCCGCGCTCGTCTCGACCGCGGCGCCGGCCTTCGCCGACACGGCGCGCACGCAGGAGGCGCCGGTGACGCTGGAGGGAGGCGGGCTCGTCGCCCTGCCCGGGGCAGCCGACCCCGAGCTCTTCACAGATCCGGCCTCGCTCTCCTTCGAGGGGCTGAACGTCCTGCACGGCGCCGCGAGCCGCGGGCTGCTCCTCCGGCTCGACGACGCGGGCTCGGGCTTCGGAACCTGGCAGGTCCAGGTCGTGCCGCAGGCGGCGACGGCAGGGACGGCAGTCGACGTTCCGAGCTTCGTCGTCGTCCCGCCCGACGGCGAGGCCGACCTCGCGGTCGTCGCGCGCGCTTCCGCCGACGCGACCGCCGGCGAGAACTACGGCTTCGTCGTCCTGCAAAAGGGCGACGTGATCCGACGCGTCCCGTACCTCTTTCTGGTCGACAGGCCGAAGTTCGCCGCGGTGACGCCCGTGACGCTCCGGCGAACCCAGTCCGGCGACACCCGGAAGGGCACAGACCGCGTCGACATGTACCGCTATCCGGTGGCGCCCTTCGGCAACCAGCCCGACCGCACGCCGATGAGCGAGGTCGGCGCCGAGACCGTGTACGTCACCTCACTCGACCGTCCCGCCGTCAACATCGGCGTCTCGATACTCGCCGAGGACGCAAACGCCCGCATCGACCCGTGGTACCTCGGCTCGCAGGACGAGAACACCGTGCAGGGATTCGCGGGGACGCCCGTCGACGTGAACGCCCTCACGTACGACTATCTCGCGCCGGTCGGCGCCGCGGGCGCGTCCTTCCCGCGGCAGGGGCAGTTCTACGTCGCGGTCGACTCGCCGGCCGACCAGTTCAGCGGCGCGAGCCTCGGCGGGCGCTACGTGCTTCGCTCGTGGGTCAACGACGTGACACCTCCGTCGCTCGAGCTCCTCACGACGCGCGTCGCGGCCGGACGGCCGACGCTCGTCTTCCGGACGCTCGACTCGCAGTCCGGCGTCGATCCGTTCTCGCTGACGCTCGGGTACCGGGGAGCGCTCCTCGCGGCCGCCGCGTACGACCCGGTGTCCGGGATCGTGCTCTTCCCGCTGCCGGGTGCGCTGCCGCCGCTCAAGCCCGGCCGGGTGGGCACGCAGATGCTCGCGTCCGACTACCAGGAGACGAAGAACATCGAGACGGTCGGCCCGTCGATCATGCCGAACACCCGCGTCTCCGCGTTCAGGATCCGCGTGGTCGCCGGCGTCGCCGTCGACTGGCTCGCCCCGTCGGCCGGGTCATGCGTGCAGAGGCCGCAGCAGGGCCTCGTCGTCGCGGCGAGCTCTCAGGGGCGCATCGCCTCGGTGCGGGTGGCGATCGACGGGAAGCGCGCGGCCGTCCTGCACCAGGGCGACCTCGGTCTCTGGGGTGCAACCGTCTCGACGCGCCGTCTCGGGCGCGGGCGCCACACGGCGTCCGTCGTCGCCACCCTCCGCAACGGTCGCGCTGCTTCGGAGCGCCGCGTCTTCCGCGTGTGCCGCAGGTAGCGGTCGTCACAGGAGCGTCCTCCGGGATCGGTGCCGCGACGTCCCGGCTGCTCGCCCGGCGAGGCTGGACGACCGTGCTGCTCGCACGGCGCGAGGAGCTGTTGCGAGAGCTCGCCCGCGAGACGAACGGCGAGTACGAGGTGTGCGACGTCGCCGACAGAGACGCCGTCGAGGCCGCGGCGGCGAGGGTGCGCGAGCGACACCCGCTCGTCCACCTGCTCGTCAACAACGCCGGCATTCCCGCGCGCGCGGGCTTTCTCGACGCCGACCCGGAAACGATCGAGAACACGCTACGCGTCAACTATCTCGGCGGAGTCTGGTGCCTACGGGCATTCCTGCCGGCCCTGGAGGCTGCGGCGCCGGCCGACGTCGTGAACGTCGTCTCGGTCGCCGGCGTCGTCGCGCTCCCCGAGTCCGGCCCCTACGCGGCGTCGAAGCACGCGCAGCTCGCGTTCTCGAGGGCGACGGCCGCGGCGCTCGGGCCTCGCCGCATCAGGGTCCACACGGTGAAGCCGGGCTTCGTCGAGACAGAGGGGTTTCCGCAGGCCCGGCTGCCGCGTCCCCTGCGCCGGCTCGTGATCGGACCGGAGCAGATAGCCGAGCACATCGTCGAGTCGGTCGAGCGAGGCCGGGGCGAGACGACCGTTCCCCGCTATTACGCCGCGGCCGGCGTGCTCCAGGCCCTCGTCCCGAATCTCGTGACGCGCACGCTCGTTCGCGCTCGCGAGCGTTCTAGAATCACGTCGTAGTGGCCCCTCTCACGACCGCCGACGCCGTCGCTGTCGCCGAGTTCCGCGCCGTCCTGCGGCAGTTCCTCCGGCGCAGCGAGCGGATTGCCCGCCAGGCGGGGCTCACGCCCCAGCGCTACCTCCTGCTGCTGATGATCAAGGGTGCGGCCGACGGGAGCGAGCAGTCGACCGTGACCGCGCTCGCGGCGCGCCTGCAGCTCGCCCAGAGCTCCGTGACCGAGCTGGTCAGACGGGCCGAGGAGTCGGGCCTCATCGAGCGCGAGGGCTCGCAGACGGACGCGCGCGTCGTGCACCTGCGCCTGACCCCGGAGGGCGCGAGACGACTCGAGCTCGCATTCACGGGCCTCTCCACGGAGCGTGCCCAGCTGCGCGACGCCTTCGAGCATCTCGGCGGCGGCTAGCGAGTCGAGGCGAAGCGCTCGTTTCGGCGGCTCCGCGCGGCATCAGCCGGGTCTACGGCACCCGGCGCTCGAGCAGGTACCAGCCGAGCACCGCCGTGTACGCGTCGGGCCCCTGCGGGGCGAGGCCGAGCGCCCGTTCCCGCGCCTCGCCTTCGCAGCCCGCCAGGTCGAGGTACGCGGCAAGAGGGCGACGCTCCACGTCGCGCCGGTCCCGTAGAAGCACGAGCGCGTTCGCCTCGAAGAGGGCGCGGAAGTCGCTCTCCGGCAGCAGGCGGGCGTGGCCGGGGTCGCGCGCCCGCTCGAACCGGTCGACCTCGAGAGCGTCGAGCGGGTCGACCGGTGCGACCTGGTCGACCACGAGCACCCGGCCGCCCGGCCTCGTGACACGCGCGAGCTCGGCGACGACGAGCTCGGGTCGCTGCACGTGATGGAGCGTGCGCAACGTGCCGGTGAGGTCGAACTCGCCGGCTTCGTAGGGAAGATGGGTCGCGTCCGCCTCGACGAACGTCACGTTCCCCGGCGCCCGCTCGCGCGCGAGCGCGAGCAGCTCCCGCACCCTGTCGACGCCGACGACGTCTCGTACCAGCGGAGCGAGCGCAAGAGCGAGCGCGCCTGCCCCGCAGCCGACGTCGAGCGCGTGCTCGTCACCAGCGGCGCCGACGAAGGCGCGGACCCGCTCGGCGAGCGCGCTCGCCCGCTCGTCCTGCTGTGCGACGTACCGCTCGGCCGTTCGAGCGAACCTGTCCTCAGCCATCGACGACCACTCTCCGGGCGCGGGTGGAGTCCGACGAGATCCCGCACACGAGCTCGTACGTGATCGTCTCGGCGATTCGGGCGTGCTCTTCGGCCGGCACGCCGCGCCCGATCAGGACGACGGGCGTCGCGACGGGCAGCTCGCTGTCCAGCTCCACCGCGAAGGCATCCATCGAGACGGTCCCGACGACGCGACGGAGCTCGCCTCCGACTCGAACCTGCGTGCCCGTCAGGTCGCGCCGGAAGCCGTCGGCGTACCCGACCGGGACGATGCCGATCCACGTGTCGCGCTCCGCGACGAAGCGGCGCCCGTAACCGGTGCTCTCACCCGCATGCAGCAGACGCGTCTGCGCGAGCTGGCTCGTCCATGTGAGGACAGGCTCGAGACCGTCCTCCGCCGGGTCGGTGCCGAACGGCGAGAGCCCGTAGAGCGCGATGCCGCAGCGTGCCGCGTCGAAGCGCGCAGACGGGTGGCGAAGCGCCGCCGCGCTCCCGGCGAGGTGTCGCGTCAGATGCGTGTACGCGGCCGTCGCCGCGCGGAACCGGTCGACCTGCTGCTCGACGAAGGCGGCGTCCGTGTCGCCGGTCGCGAGGTGGCTCATCAGGCCGACCACCTCGGCCGGCGGCTCCGGCAGCTCGGAGAGACCCCAGCGGCCCATGCCGGTGTCGAGCTTGAGGTGCACCCGCACTCCGGCAGGCAGCTCGCCGTTCGCGATCACGAGCTCCAGCTGCGCGTCGCGCGCGTCGGCGACCTCACGGTTGCCCGCAGGACCCATGACGACGATCCGGGCGAGGGGGAACTCGCGCCGGAGCTCGAGCCCTTCCGGAACCGTGGCGACGCAGAGTGCCGTCGCGCCCGCACCGAGCGCCGCCCCGGCGACGTCGGCCGCGCCATGGCCGTACCCGTTCGCCTTCACGACCGCCCAGAGCTCCGCTCCCTCGAGCGCGCGCAGGAGCGTCTTCGCGTTGCGGCGAAGCGCGGCGAGATCGATCGTGAGCTCGGAGCGGTGCACGTCTCTAGGCGAGCGCCCGCGGCAGGGCGTCGATCAGGTCGCCTGCGACGAGACCGGTTCGCTGCGGCGCCTCGACCGACGCGCGCTGTTGCGCGGCGGCCGCGGCGGCTGCGGCGAGCTGTGGCTCCAGGCCTTTGGCGAGGAACGTCGCGACGACGCCCGTGAGCACGTCCCCGCTGCCGGCGGTCGCGAGCGAGGGAAGGCCTAGCGACGACACGAGGATGCCGCGGCCCGGCGCCGCGACGAGCGTGTCCGGCCCTTTCAGCACGACGACGCATGCGAACCGCTCCGCTGCCTCTTGCACGCTGGCGAGACGGTGCGCGGCGATCTCGTGGGACTCGCGTCCCAGGAGGCGGCCGAGCTCTCCCTCGTGCGGGGTGAGGACGCGCGGCCCCGGCCAGTCGCCCGGCTCGAGCTCGAAGAGCGCGTCGGCGTCGACGACGACCGGCAGCTCGAGCTCTGCGAGCAGCCGGCGGACGAGCGCCCGCGGGCCGTCGCCGCGCCCGAGCCCCGGGCCGAGCGCGACGGCCGAGGCCTTTCGGGCGAGCTCGAGCACCGCGTCCGCCGCTCCCGCCGCGACGATCCCGTCGTCGTCCGGAAGCGGTCGCTTGACGGCCTCGAGCAGGCTGTGCTCGAACACGGACAGCGTGGACGCCGGCGCCGCGACGGTGACGTAGCCCGCGTCGGAGCGCATCGCCGCGAGCGCCGTCAGCGACGGCGCGCCGGTGAGCCCGCGCGAGCCGCCGACGACGAGAACGTGCCCGGCGGTGTACTTGTTGTCACGCTCGCCGCGCCTCGGCACGGTGCGAAGCAGAGCGGGCAGCGCGAACGCGGCGCCGGTCTCGGTCGCGTCGAGCCCGATGTCGACGACGTGCAGATGCCCGACCTGGAACCTGCCCGGCGCGACGACGGCGCCGACCTTCCGCGCGTGGAAGGTCACCGTCTCGTCGGCCTGCACGGCCGCGCCCGTGACCTCGCCGGTCGACGCGTCGACGCCGGAGGGGACGTCCACGGCGAGCACGGCTGCGTCGCTCGCGTTGATCCGCTCGATCAGCGCGCGCGCGTCCGGTCTCGGCTCGCCCCTGAACCCGGTGCCGAACAGCGCGTCGACGATCGCCTCCGGCTCGCCGAGCTCCGAATCGCCGGCTTTCGCGTCGACGACGCGCACCTCCCTCCCCGCCTCCTGCAGGTGGCGCGCGACGACGCGCCCGTCGCCGCCGTTCGAGCCGCCCCCGCAGACGACCGTCCAGCGCCGAGCGTCGTGGAAGACCTGCAGCGCGACGCGTGCTGCCACCGCGCCGGCTCGTTCCATCAGCTCTGCCGTGGAGCCCGGGTAGCGCGCCTCGGCGGCGCGCATCTCATCGGCTGTGTAGAGAGGCTCGAACTCAAGCATCGCTGGCGACGGCAACCGCTTGCGCGAGCTCGCGCGAGTGCGTCATCGACAGGTCGATCGCCCGGAGCCCCGTCCGCTCCGCCACGGCGGCGACCCGCCCCGAGAGCCGGACGGACGGCTTCGGCCGTCCCACGATCTCGATCTCCTTCCAGGCGAAGGCGCGCGCGACGCCGAACCCGAGCGCCTTCCCCACCGCCTCCTTGCCCGCGAAGCGGCCCGCGTAGCTCTCGGCCGGGTTCGATCTCGAGTCGCAGTACGCCTGCTCGGCGGCCGTGAAGCAGCGGTCGCGGAAGCTCGCGTACCGGTCGAGCGAGCGGCGGATGCGGGCGATCTCGATCAGGTCCGTTCCGACGCGGATCACAGGTGCTCCTCGAGCCACTCGGGCAGCTGTCCGATCGAGGAGACGATCCCGTCCGGGCGCGCCCGCGCGCGCTCGACGGCGTCGGGACGGAACTTCCCGGTCCGGACGAGCACCGTCCGAAGGCCCGTTCCCTGCGCACCGGCGATGTCGCCCTCCACGTCGTCGCCGACCATCCACGTCATGTGCGTGTCGGCGTCGAGCGCCTCGCAGGCAGCAGCGAAGTACGCCGAGCTCGGCTTCCCGATCACGGTCGCCTGGACCTGCGCTGCGAATTCGAGGCCCGCCACGAACACGCCCGAGTTGAGCATCGGCCCGTGCTTCGTCTGCCACCAGCGGTTTCGGTGCAGGCAGTAGAGCTCCGCGCCCGCCTCGAGCTCCGCCCAGGCGCGGGCGAGGTTCATGTACGAGAAGACGAGGTTCGTCTCCGGGGTCTCGTCGGCACCGCCGAGCAGCACGGCGTCTGCCCCTTCGCCGACGAGCTCGAGCGAATCGAGGTCGGCGGTCAGCGCGTGCATCGTCAGCGCCAGGACGCGCTTGCCGCTCAGCACCCGCGAGGCGGCCTCGGCGGCCGTCTGCACCTCGTCGTTCTCCAGCTCGATCCCCTGTGCCCGCAGCTCGCCCGCGAGCTGGGAGCGGGAGCGCGTCGTCGTATTCGTCACGAAGCGAAGCCGGTGACCGTTCTCCCTCAGGCGGCGAACGGCGTCGCCGGCACCGGGAATCGGCTCGCCGGACACGTGCAGGACCCCGTCGACGTCGAGAAGAATGGCAGCCATGACCGGCTCCGAGTCTATTCGGGTCACGAGGAGCGTCGTCCTGCCGCTCGCTGAGATCCTGCTCCGGACCTCCCGTTCGAGCGGGCCGGGCGGCCAGCACGCCCAGAAGTCGGAGACTCGCGTCGAAGCGGTCTTCGAGGTGGAGGCGTCGGACGCGCTCTCGGACGCCCAGAAGCGCCGCGTCGTGGCGAAGGCCGGGCCCGTGCTCCGCGCCGTCGCGCAGGACGAGCGAAGCCAGCTCCGAAACCGCGAGCTCGCGATCGAGCGTCTCGTCGAGTCGCTGCGGGAGGCGCTGAAGGTCCCGCGGCGGCGCGTCGCGACGAAGCCGACGAAGGCGTCGCGCGAACGGCGGCTCGAAGCGAAGAAGCGGCGCAGCCAGGTCAAGCGCCTGCGCGGCTCACCGCCGCACGAGTAAGCGTTCAGTCACGCGCGGCGAAGGAGGTGCCCGCTTAGCGCCACCCGCGGCCAAAGCCGGAGACCAAGCCCGGCAAAGCCGGATTGGACGGAGGCGAACGCAAGCGTGGCGGCGAAGCCGCGAGCGCGGGGTAGGCAAGACGTCAAAGGCCGCTCGTGGAGGAATGCGCTCCCGCGCGCGGAGCCGGGACCGCGCTCCCGGCGAAGCGCACGAGCGCTCCCGCCGTGCGACGGGCGAAGGAGGGGGCCCGCGGGGGAACCATGCGGTTCCCCCGCGCTATTCGACGGTGACGGTCTTCGCGAGGTTCCGCGGCTGGTCGACGTTGA
>Ga0157369_10003022_pt1 | contig 20101 bp, 18 predicted proteins | sample C25metaG_FD_113461 | JGI IMG/M metagenome (GOLD analysis project Ga0157369, IMG submission 113461) | Corn rhizosphere microbial communities from Kellogg Biological Station, Michigan, USA - C2-5 metaG | ecosystem: Host-associated > Plants > Roots > Rhizosphere > Soil | place: USA: Michigan...
CCGCCGGGTTTCAGGACCCGCCACGATCCGTGCAGCATGGACTCGAAGTGCGCGTCATCGCGGGCGAAATGAAGGACGGTGTTGCTGATGACGACATCCGCGCAGGCGTCGTCGAAAGACATCCCCTCGACGGCTTCGACTCGAAAATTCGACTCCGGAAGCGCGGGCGCGAGCATCCATGCGAGGGCGCGAACTCTGTCCACAGCCTGCCCGTTCGAGTCCGCAGCGTAAACTTCGTACCCTTCCCGCAGGAAGTAGACGAGGTTTCGACCGGAACCGCACCCCACGTCCAGTATTCGCATTCCGGGTGAGATGCGGCCTTTCAGAAGCTGGTCGAAAAGATAGATGTCGATCTGGCCGAATTGTTCCTGGAGCGTAGGCACGGGCATTTTTGGCGTGTGATGGACTCAGCTCCGCAATAAACCAAAAGAAATCTGGACAGGAAGCCCTTAGACAACGCGCAGGACCTCCCGACTCCCGGTAATCCAAAGCTCGGTGTACCCGGCCATCCGCTCGCGGTACAAGGGGCTGCCCATGGTTTCCTGCATCCTTTTTTCGAATTCCTCAAGGCTCTCAGCAGTGTGCTCCATGATCACGCGGTTGAAATCGCCAGTGACATCGTTCATGACGCGGGCACCAGGCATTTGAAACGCAGCCACCGCTTCCTTGAGTTGTGCGGCCAGCTTGCTGGCGCAACCCGGCTTTGCGACAAAGGTGTTACGAATGACAAACATGGTTACTCTCCTATCGCGTCATTGTGACGGTTGATCGATCCAGAAAGCAAGCCGCTCCGAACAGGAGCACGGCGCATCCGGAAGCAATCCACCAGCCCTTACTGTGAGAATTAGAGATAGGGAGAGCCGCTAATCAACTCTTCCACCACGGTGCGTTCGCAACGTGGAGCAGAAGAATCACGGCACAAGCCCACAAAGCGCGGCCGCCGAAGGTTTTTATTTGCCGCGCCCGGGCGGTATAGTAAGCGCAGGCGGCGAGGACTGCGGCGAGCTCGATCCACCACCAGCCTGTTGGCAAACGATTCCACAAGCCGAAGCCGATGTGAGTTTGGGCGTACGGCCAGAGCGCCAAATCGCTCGGGTGCATCGGCAGGTCGAGCAGGAAATGCGAGAAGACTGCGAAGGCCAGCAAAAAGCATACCGGTCGCCCGCGGCGCCAGAAGAGGGCGCAATAGACAAACGACCATATCAACGACATCAGCAGGGAATGGGACCAATCGATGAAATCGAGCGAGAAGCCTTGACCTACGTGCGGTGTCATGGTGACGCGCTCGATGCCCAGCATTACGAAGATGCCGAACAGCACATCGAGGAAGCCGGTTCCGAGAAGCACGGCCCACGTAGGCGCGGCGGGTTGCCTGGCTTTCAGCGCCAGACCTACCGCAAAATGACCGGCGTACATTACCGCTGTTTTCCTTTCGAAACGCGATCAAGCCAGGAGAGGATCGGCACCGGTACCGCGAAACTCAGCAGACAGAAGAGACCAAACTCGAAGCTGCCCATGCAAGGCCTCCCGTTACCGGAGAAGTCTAACATGATAGATCGGCATGCAACAGACTGGCGGGCGATAGATCGATGCGATGAGATTGATGCGATGAGGCGAACGGCGGTTGTATTGTGCAGCCTGATGACGATGTGGGCGGCGGCAGCGTTATGGTTCGATTTCCCGGTAGCATGGCTGCACTGGCCCCTGGCGTTTGGCTATCTGGCTTTTGCGACAACAGTGGCTCGCAAGAGGATCGCGCTCTGGCTGCTGAGCCTGGCGCTGGTGATGGTCTGGTGGTTCAGCCTGAGGCCGAATGACAATCGCAACTGGCAGCCGGACGTAGCGCGTTTGCCCTGGGCAGAGATAGCGGCGGATCACGCAACCATTCACAACATCCGGAATTGCGACTACGCAAGCGAGACGAACTACACTCCACACTGGGAAACGAAGACTGTTTCGCTTTCCGATGTTCGCGGAGTGGATTTGTTCTTGAGCCATTGGGGAATGGACTGGATCGCGCACGCGATCGTCAGCTTCGAGTTTGTGGATGGAAGCCATCTGGCGACATCGATCGAGGCGCGGAAAACGGCGGGGCAAGAATATTCGGCCATCCGCGGCTTCTTTCGCCAGTTTCAAACGCTGTATTTGATTTCCGAGGAACGGGACGTGGTACGCGTGAGGACAAATTATCGGGGAGAAAGGGTGTATCTGTACCGGACGCAGACGACGCCGGTGGATGCGCGAAATATGTTTGTGCACTACCTGGGATGGATGAACCAGGCGCGACAGCGTCCGGAGTGGTACAACGCTGCGACCGCCAACTGCGCCACGAGCTTCGTCCGGTATCTGGCCCAGGCGAAAGTCGGCGGGATTTCGCAGTGGGATTGGCGGACGCTATTTGTCGGGGGAGGCGATGAATTGCTTTATGAAAAAGGAGACCTAGTGACTGGAGGCTTGCCGTTTCCAGAGTTGAAGCGGCGGGCGCTGATACAGCCGACCGGCGATGTCGACTTTTCGCGGCAGATCCGCATTAACCGTCCGGGATTCGCCCAATGAATCCGCACGGGCTGGATAACTCGTATATGGCTCGAGGAGGCCATGTATGGCACAGGTCGATGACAATAAGAAGCTGGTCGAGAGTCTTTATACCGCATTCGCGCGAGGCGATGTCCAGTACATTTTGGATCGTGTGACGGATGACGTGGAGTGGGTGACGGAAGGTCCGCAATCGATTCCGTACTCAGGAGAGTTTAGGGGACGCGCCGGGGTGCAGCGATTTTTTGAAGCGCTCAGCTCTGTGGAAGGTGGAAAGGTGACGGCACACGAATTGATTGCGGCGGAAGACCAGGTAGTCGGGCTCGGGCGCTTTACGGGGACGGTTAAGGCCACGAAACAGAAACTGGACGTCGCCATGGCGCATGTGTTCACAGTTCGCGGCGGAAAGATTTCGCGATGGTTGGGATACGCGGATACCGCACGCGTGGCGGAAGCGTATTCCTCTCGCTGAAAAACTGTTCGCTTAGTCAGTCACCAATTTTTGACTATCGCGACTCTTTTGATCGTCCTCTTCGGGGAATAGCGAGTAGCCGGTAGGGGGTGCGTAGAGCGACTTAAGAAGATTGAGCCGTTTGCGGAGATAGCGGCTCGGCAACTGGCGCGGGCCAGTCTCGACGTCGATGTCACAGCAGATGCCGTGGAGATAGAGCGTCAGCGTATCGATGAAGGATTGCCGCACGTAATCGCCGAAGGCAGCGCTATCGCGCTTGACGTTCGATTGATGGCGCAGCAGCGTTTGCTTCGCTTGCCAGCTTTCGTCGTCCACTTCCCCATGCACGCTGGCCATGAGTTCTTCGCGGATTATGGCCTTGTAAGCCGAAGCAGCCTGGGTGGACCATTTCTCGGCAACCAGGGCGGCAAGCCGCCGGTACAGGCGGTAGTGATACTCGGCAACATCCTGCTCTTTAAGCGCAAAGAGCAGGACCGTTTCGTTTTCAAAGCTAATTTGGGAAGCCCAGGACTGGCGGCCTTCGGCGGGACGCTCGCCGACCACGAAGTCGCTGATTTTTTCGAGAGCAGGGCGAGTTTTGCGTCCGGCCTTGGCGCCACGGCGTTCGCCGGAACGTTCGAGATAAGGGACCAACAGGATAGAGATCCGCGGAAGCATGGCAGCGATGGCGGGAGGAAGTGCGGCAACGGGCTCCTCAAGGTACTCTTTGAGGACCTCTTCGCTCATCGGCACCGAAGCGCAAAAATACGCGAACGTGTTGCTCAGGGGGATTACTTCGGCGCGAAAACGTTCCGCGAATTGACCGACGCTTACCCTGGAAAGACCGCTCGGCGCGGCGGCAGCCTGGCTGGGGTCTCGTTGAGTGGACATGCTGGGATTTCGACCTCGATTCTAGCAAAGAGGCATAGCCCGTCCCGTTGATAGACTTGAGCTTCAACGTGCAGTTTCTTGTTTCGGCGGGCGAGGCGTCCGGTGATATGTATGCGGCTGGAGTGGTCGAGCACTTGCGGCAGCGGATGCCGACGGCGCAGTTTTTCGGGTGCGCGGGTTCGAGGCTGCAGGCTGAAGGAGTAGAGCCGGTCGTGGACGCGGCGGATTTGTCGGTGGTCGGATTGGCTGAGGTGGTGCATCACTTGCCACGGATTTACCGTGAATATCGAAAGCTGGCCACAGCGGCGCGAGCGCGCGGGCCGGCGGCGGCGCTGCTGACAGACAATCCAGACTTTCATTTACGGCTCGCGCGGCGCTTGAAGGAAACGGGGACGCCGGTCTTTTACCTGGTAGCTCCGCAGGCGTGGGCGTGGCGGGCCGGGCGGGCCAAGACGATGCAGAAGCTAGTAGACAAGTTATTCTGCCTGTTTCCTTTTGAAGAAGCGTGGTTCCGGGAGCGCGGCGTGGACGCTACCTATATAGGTCACCCACTGGCGGCAACAGCGCGGGTACGGCGGTCGCGCGACGAGTTTTTGCTCAGGTATGGGTTGCCCAAGGACCGGCGCGTACTAGTGCTGCTGCCGGGAAGCCGGGCGGGCGAAGCCCGGCGGCATTTGGGAACGGTACTTACGGCCGCGGCGGAACTTCGGCGGAAGTTCGATCTGAGCGTGGTACTGGCTACCCCGAGCGGATTCCGGGAGCGCGGGGTGCTTGAAACTTTTCGGGAACCCATAGAGACACAATCCATCCAAATAATAGAAAACGACACGTGGGATGCGATCGGCCATGCGGATCTGGCGTTGGCGGCGAGCGGCACGGTGACTATTGAAGCGGCTGTGCTGGGTACGCCTATGGTGACCTTTTATAAGGTCACTCCGCTGAGCTGGTACGCAGGACGGCACTTGGTCAAAGTTCCTTTTCTATCGATGGTGAACGTGGTCGCGGGTCGACAAATCGTGCCGGAACTGATGCAGCGTGAAATGACGGCGACCCGGCTTGTGGAAGAGGCGAGCAAATTATTGACGAACGAGGCTCAGGCCAATCGTATGCGAAAGGATCTGGCCGAAGTGCGGGGCGCTTTGACGCGGGAGGGCGATCCGCTGGCGCGCGTGGCAGCCACAATCGCGGAAGCGGTAGGGGGACAATAAAGAAACGATGTTGCGCAGTATTATAGGCATGATTTTTGTCCTTGCGCTGGGCGCTGGCGCCTGGGGACAAGCGGGGCGTACACCATCGCGGATCGAAGTCCAGAAGTACACGATCGATGCAAACATCAATCCACGAACGCAATCTATCGAAGCCACCGCAAAGATCGACCTCACTGCGCTCGACAACTCGATCGATTCGACCTTCGAGCTGAATAACGCGCTGAACATTTCAAAAGCAGTGGACGCTCAGGGCGCGGCTGTTCAGACAACGCGCAACCCGGACGGAACGGTGCGGGTGGTTTTCCCCACAGCACTCCAAAAGAATCAGACAACGCAGATCGCGATCAACTACGACGGTAAGCTGACGGGCAACGAAGATTCTCCAGTGTCGGGGATCCGATTTGCCGCGCTGCATCCGGATTTTGGATATTTGCTGTATCCCGCACGCTGGTTTCCTGTAAGCGGCTATACGACGAACCGGTTTGCCGCGGATTTGAAGATTACCGTACCGGCAGGATACCGCGTGGCGGGAAGCGGCGATTTGAAAACGGATCACGGGGCAGGCGGGGCTACAATCTATTCGTTCCATTCCGAGAAGGCAGGGTTCCCCGGCAGCATCGCAATTTTAGAGGGGGAGCCGTCGAGAGTCAGCTCGCAGGGAATTTCGACGGACGTTTTCTTTCGCGGCGATAAGGCGCTGCACGCGCAGGCTTACGGGGAAGAAGTCGGCAAGATCATGACGTTCTTTACCAGCGAGTATGGCCTCGCACCGCAAGCGAATTTGACGCTGGTGGAGACGGAAGACGGTGCGGTAAGCGGATATTCCGCGCCAGGGATCGTGTTTCTAGCCCCGAGCGCGATAACGAAACAGGCTAACTGGCGGGTACTGGCGAACCAATTGTCGCGGCAGTGGTGGGGCATCCTAGTCTCGCCGCGCAGCCGCAATCAGTTATGGCTCGCGAACGGACCAGCGCGCTATTCGGAATTACTGTATACCGAGCATACGGCCGGCCCGGGTGCGATGGAGACCGACCTGCAGAACACTTACGTGGAGGCGCTGACCGTGAAAGATCCGCCGGTGCTGCAGGCCGGGCGCCTGGAGGATTATTCTCCCGAATATTGGGCGTTAACCGCGGCCAAAGGCGCGGCAATTTTGAATATGCTGCGCAATCTGGTAGGCGAAGCCAATTTCCGAAAAGGCCTGAAGGCCTTTCTGGACAAATACAGTTGGCAGCCGGTAACGACCGAGGACTTTCGCAAAGTGATGGAGCAGGTATCGAATCAAGAGCTCCGCTACTTCTTCATTCAGTGGCTTGAATCGAGCGGCTCGCCGCAGTTCAAACTCGAGTACACGGTTTTCCGGACGCCCAAAGGATTTCGCGTGGTCGGCAAGATCAATCAGGACTTAGATACGTTTCGGATGCCGGTGGATTTGCGCATCGAAACAGAAGGGAATCCAGAGGACAAGCGCATTGAAGTAACGGGTACTTCGTCAGAATTCAGTGTGGATACATTCGGAAAACCGCGCAGACTCACGCTCGATCCGAATCACGTCCTGCTCAGCTACGACAGGAGTACAGAACTTGCAGCGTTCATCCGACGGGGCGAACAGTTTGTCCAGATCAACGATTTTTCGGCAGCGCTGCGGGAATATCAAAAGGCTCTCGAGATTAACAAAAGCAACTCCCTCGCGCATTATCGAATTGGTGAGCTGTTTTTCCGTCAGAACAACTACCAGTCCGCCGCGAATGAGTTCCGGGCCACCATCAACGGAGACCTGGAGCCAAAATGGACGGAAGTGTGGTCCCATGTCAATTTAGGGAAGATTTTCGACGTGACCGGGCAAAGGGATCGCGCGGTGAATGAATATAAACAGGCGATTCGCACGCATGATAATACGGGCGGGGCGCAGGAAGAAGCCGCTAAATATTCGACTAAGCCGTATGAGCAGAAGAATTCAGAAATGGGGCAGTAGCGGTTCAGCGGTGCGAGGTTTCGGACGAATGGATTGATGGGCTACGGTTTGAATGGTGGGATCTCACCATCCGATGAGGATATAGGAGTAAATCCTAGGTCAGAGAACATCAAAAATCTATGAGGGAACAGGCTTAGAAGGCACTAGTACTGAGAGACATCCTTTTGCCACGCCATGCGGACGGCCATTCGATGGGATGGCGCGGTTTCAATGCTAACCTGAAAATACCCGGAAAGGGGAGATTTTGGACGATAGACTGAAGGATCTGATGCAGGAACTGGGAAACGCTATCAACGAATCTCTTTCCGACTCAGATCGCATCGCAGGCGCGATTGGAGAAATCAAGCGCGCCGGCTTCGACGTCTTTCTGGTGTTAGAAGCAACAATTGGATTCAACAAGCGCGAGGAAAGCGACGATGAGTCCGATGGGGAGGGATTAGACGAATCCGAGTCCCCGATGCAATTCGAATCTGCCGGCAAGATCCGGCTTACTTCACAGGATCAGAAGTTTCTTCGCGCTTTGAAGATTTCGGTCGAAGAAGATCAGAAGTAGACCGCTCGCCGAAGCGCGCGGGTCAAATAAATTCCCGATAGACAGCGTAGGTCGAAGTGACGGCGCGGCTCCAGGTGTATTCGTGCACGCGGGTTTCGCCGCGTGCCGCAAGCTGCCGGCGCAAGTCTTCGTCGTGCGCCAGGCGCAGGAGAGCTTCCGCAATTTCAGCAGCGTCGAGGGGAGAGACGAGGAGAGCGGCATCGCCGGCCACTTCCGGTAGTGCGGAAGAGTTGGAGGTGATGACCGGGAGGCCATGGGCCATGGCTTCTAGAACCGGGATGCCGAAGCCTTCGTCGAGGGAAGGAAAAGCAAATATCGAAGCGCGCGCGTAGAGCTGTTCGATTGCGGCTGCGGCGAGATAACCGGTGATTTGGATGCGTGGGTGGGCGCACGCCCGTTCCAGGATGGCGGCAGCTCCATAGCCGGATGGCGCGCCGGCTAGAACGAGGCGCCAGTCTTCCGGGAGTGCCACGAATGCCTCGATGAGACGAAGCAGATTTTTTCGCGTTTGCAGAACGCCGACGAACAGGACGATTTTTTCGCGCGCCTGCTGTATTGGGGGCGCCGGGTGGACGCCGTGGGGCACAATGCGGATGCGCGCCGGCTCAACGGCGAGAAGATCGCTTACCTGACGCGCGGTGAAGTCCGAGACGGCAATGATGAGATCGGCGCGGCGGGCAGCTTCGCGCGCCTGTCTTGCGAAGCGGGCGCGGAACTCCGGCGATGAATATTCGGCCGTGAGCACAAACAAATCGTGGAATGTGCACACGACCTTTTTGGATGGTCGGCGGTCGAGCCGCTGGTTAAGAGCGTGGAACAGATCGGCGCGAAAAGTCGGGAACGATGAAAACAGTACCCGGCGGCGCACGTTCGGATATGCCGCACGCGAGCCGCTGGCATATTTTCCGGGGCGATAGCAATGCAGAAATTCGTCGCGCGGATAGTCGGCGGCCAGGCCGTTGAGAATTTCGGTGGAGTAGATGCCGATGCCCGAGGGGCGCGGGTCCACGCTATAGCTGGCGTCGAGCGCGATGCGCACGCTCCCAATCTTACAGACCGTATTCCTTTAATTTGCGATAGAGGGTGGTTCGTCCGATGCCGAGCAACTCGGCGGCCAGCGTGCGGTCGCCTCTGGTCACTTGGAGGGCGTGGAGGATGGCGCGTTTTTCGACTTCGGCGAGTGGGGTGACGCCGGTAGGATCTGTGGCCGCGTGGGACGACAAGAAATTGTGAACCTGATGGCTCGCAATTTTTTCCTCCGACTCACGATTGATGACAGTGGAAGGAAGATCGGCGCGCGCAAGCCATGGACCTGAGTTCATGGCGATCATTTGTTGGATGCTGTGCTCCAGCTCGCGGACATTGCCGGGCCAATCGTAGGCAACGAGCAGATTCATCACTTCATCGGGCACGCGATGGTCGTTGCCGTAGCGCGCGAGGAAGTGTGTGATCAGAGCCGGTATATCTTCGCGGCGCTCGCGCAGCGGGGCAAGGCGCAGCTTCATGACGTTGAGGCGATAGTAAAGATCCTGGCGGAAGCGCTTGTCTTCCACTTCCTGCGAGAGATCGCGATTTGTGGCGGCGATGACGCGGAAGTTGGAGCTGCGCTGCGCGATTCCCCCGATGGGACGGAATTCTTTCTCCTGGAGGACGCGCAACAATTTGACCTGCATGTCGAGCGGCAGCTCTCCGATCTCATCGAAGAATGCCGTACCGCCATTGGCTGCGTCCAACAAGCCGAGCTTCTGATTGTGAGCGCCGGTGAAGGCGCCCTTGGCGTAGCCGAAGATCTCACTTTCCATGAGCGGCCCCACCATGGAGGAGCAATCCACCACGACGAACGGGCCACGGCCTTCCAGGTTATGGATGGCACGGGCGACAACTTCCTTGCCAGTACCCGTCTCGCCGAGAAGGAGCACAGGAAAGCGCGATTTGGCCATGCGCGCAATGCGCTTGTGTGCGTCTCGCATGGCGAGTGAATTTCCGACGAGGGTGCTCAGCGGGGATGAATCGAGGGCGATCTGCGGCTTCACTGCAAGTTGCGGGCAATGAGCCCTGCAACAAGGTAGTGGGATGGGGCTAGCGAAGTTCTCTTATTGGGTACTAGGGGGGTGGGCCGCACCAGAGGAGGGAACGGAAGCGGGCCCCGTATTGTCGAGGCGAACCACAAATACTGTCTTATTCTCCACGCTCAGGGTCTTTGCCAATTCCTGCGCGGACTCGATCGAAGCCTCGCGGCCAACGATCACGCGCCACATGTCGACGGAGCCTTGCTTGAGAACGATTCGGGCGTCGACGTAGCGTTGGGCGTACCGCAGGCGGGCGTGCTCGGCGTTTTCACGGACGGAGAATGCACCGACCTGCACGCCATAAAAGTCGTTTGAGGGAACATTGACGGGGGCTCCGATCACTTGGAGCCGCACTCGGGCGACGCCGGGGCCGAGCAGGTCGATCTGCCGCGCGGCGGCCTTAGAAAGGTCGATAATGCGCCCGGAGACGAAAGGTCCACGATCGATGATGCGAACCTTCACGGTTTTCTCGTTCGCAAGATTAGTCACGAGCAGCCAGGTATTGAAGGGCAACACGCGATGGGCGGCCACCAGAGTTTCCATATCGTAGATCTCGCCATCGGCGGCGTGACGCCCGTGATAGGGGATTCCGTACCAACTTGCGAGGCCTTCCTCGGTATGGCCGAGAGGCACAGCCAGTGGAGCGGGCGCGGGTTTCGGGGTCACAGGGACTTGGGCGATGCGCTTGTGGTGCTTGCGGCAGCCTGAAGCAAAGAGGAAGGAGAGGAGAATCGCAAACAGAGCCGCGGTCTTCGATGGGCGGATTCTCATTAGGTGCTTCTTCATCTTTGACCGGGCGATGGCAATGGATCAAGTCTTCAATAAAGATGACGACGCGCGCGGGTGGAAAGGGGCTACTAGCGGGTTGAGAAGGGTAAAACAAAATCTCAATGGCACGTTTTAGTCGATTTGGACCGAGCAAGCCAAGGACCAAGGAGGGGTGCATTCATTTTTTTCTTGACTTCTCTTGCGAACAATCTTATATATGAATCACACTGCGATCTATATTGGATTGCAAATTTTACGTTAGGGAGAATCGCTCGATGAAGAACGCAACTAAGAAGGCTGCGAAGAAGGCTTCGAAAAAGGCCCCAGCCAAGAAAAAGAAGTAAATCAGTCGCCCGCGATAGTGGGCAGCTAAAAAAACACTCGCCTCCGGAGTTTTCCGGAGGCGATTTTTATTTGGGCCCGTGAATTTGTGAGCCTTCGCGGATCTCATCACTGGCGCGCCGAACGATCCTGTCACCGGATTGCAAATTTCCAAAGACCTGGATCAGATCACCCTCGGGCACGCCTTTTGTGACGTTGACCCATTCCGCATGCCCATTCTCATTTCGTACTACGAAAGTGCGTTCCGTGGTAATCACCACGCTCGTCACCGGCACGAACAGTCCGGGGTGCGCGCTCCGGACGGGCCATCGCACTGAAGGGTACATGCCCGGCGACAGCGAACCGTCTGGATTGGAGACATCCAGCTCCACTGCCATGGTGCGTGTCGTTCGATCGAGGGCATGTGAAACGCGGGCAATCGTTCCCGCGTAATTGCGGTCCGCATACGCGGGAACGTGAAACTCCACTCGGGCGCTTCGAACGATGGCGCCGCTGTCTTCTTCAGGCACCGCGACAACAAGGCGCAAACGTGATACCTGCTGTATGACCAGCAGCACGGGATCAGCTCCGGGACCGACGAGAGCGCCGGGATGGACCAGACGGTCCGTCACAATCCCGTCGAACGGTGCGGCAATCCGCAAATATGTTTCCAGATCTTTCTGAGCACGGGCGGCGGCGGCGGCAGCCAAACCCGCCTGTTGCCTGGATTGAACCAGTGCCCTGGCGAGGTCGACTTGCTTTTGCGCGAGGATCAGCTCGTTGCCCGCAATCGCGCCCGGGGTCTGGGCGGCCCCCTTCAAGCGATCATAAGTACTTTGTGCGGCGGCTAGTTGTGCATCTGCCTGCGAGCGGTCCGATTTTGCAGCTTGGACCTTAGCTTCGAACTCGGCAATCTGGGCACTCATCTCCGGAGCGCTGAGTTCGGCGAGGATCTGGCCGCGTTTGACAAAGCTGCCGCGATCCACGAGGACGCGCTCCACATACCCGCGCACCTTGGCATGTATAGAGACGCTTTGAAAGGGCTGGAGCTCACCGGGCAATTCGATAATTCGCGAGATTGGTTTTGGGATTACGGTCACGAGCGAGGTCGTCTGCGACAAGCCAGTGGCAACCGCGATCAGAAGGCAGCCTGAACGGTAGCCCCACTGGACGAAGGCTCCCCTGCAATTGCTAGTGTGCTGCATCATAGTATCGGCTTTTGGGATCCAGAGGGTTAAGCGATGGAGAAACTGTAGTGGCTTTACGTTGGAGAATGGCATAGATACAGGGCAGGATCATGAGCGTCGCGAACGTAGAAACGATCAGCCCTCCGATGACGGCACGGCCAAGCGGAGCCGACTGCGACCCAGCTTCACCGAAGCCGATCGCCATCGGTACCATGCCGAAAATCATGGCGGCAGCCGTCATGAGGATCGCTCGCAAGCGGCTGGTCGCGCCTACCTGCGCAGATTGGAGGACAGAATTTCCCCCAAGACGGAACCGCTCGGAGAAGCTCACCAACAAAATGGAGTTGGCAACGGCGATTCCGATTGCCATGATCGCCCCCATGAACGATTGAATGTTTAGCGTGGTTCCAGTAGCGAAAAGCATCAGAAGCGCACCACAGAGTGCAGCAGGAATGGTCAGCACGATGGACAGTGCCAGACGAACCGATTGGAAGTTTGCCGTCAGCAGCAGGAAAATAACCAGGACCGCGAGGAACACACCAGTGCGTAATCCGGAAAGAGTCTGTTCCAGCGGCGGGATTTCTCCGCGTAATTTGACACCTACTCCCTTAGGGGGATTTCCGGCCGCCCGGAGGGCTTGACTCAACTTCTGGCCGGCCTCACCGAGGGTCAGCCCGTGAATGTTCGCAGTCAGGCTGACGACATGCCGCCCGTTGTAGCGCTCGATCACGCCCGGCATCGTTCCGAGCTTCAGAGTGGCGACGTCGGCGAGGCGCGGCATAGTTTGGCCATCGCGCATGACGGGCACTGAGCCGATGTCTTCGATGCTCTGCATCCGGTTCTGCGGCAACTCGACCTGAATTTGGAATGCATTGCCGGAGTTGGGATCGCGCCAGTAGTTGGGTTGTGTGAATCTTGAAGACGATGTCGCGGGAACGACGGAGCGAACCACATCGGCCATCGTGAGGCCGAACTGGCCGGCACGGTCACGGTCGATGTCGATATCAAGCGTGGGGAAGTCGGCCGCTTGCGCAAATTGCAGATCGCGAAGAAATGCCAACTTCGCCATTTGCGTTTGAACTTTGCGCGCGTATGCATAATCATCTTGCAGGCTAATACCCTCGACGGCAACTTCCACAGGTGTGGGAGAACCAAAGCTCAGGACCTGGGAAACGATGTCTCCGGCTTCGAAAGAAATTCTCACGCCGGGTAATTCGTGTTCGAGCACTTTACGTAACTTTTCGCGCAGCGCTTCGCCTTTTGGGCTATTGGCTTCGAGTGCGATTTGGATGATGGCCTCTTGCGGACCGCTAGTGAACAGATGAATCAAGTCCACGGGATAGCTCGAAGGCACCACGCCGACGAAATCACTGGTGATCCTGACATTGTTAGCCCCGGCCTCACGCTGAATCACCTCCAGGGCACGGAGAACGGTGCGCTCGGTCTCTTCAATACGAGTACCCGTGGGCGCACGCAGGCGGACTCGGAGCAATGCGGCATTCGCTTCGGGGAACAGTTCAGTTCCCATATGCGGCCAAAGCAGCCAGAGTAAGCCGGTGGCAATCACGAGATAGCCGGCAACGAGCGGCCACCGGAAGTGCAAAATCGCCGCTAAATACCGTTCATACGACGAACGAACGCGTCCGACCAAACCCTCATATTCCTCACCGCGGTGACCTTCCTTCATCAGCCATGTAGAGAACACCGGAACCAGAGTGCTCGATAACAGGTAGGAGGCGACCATGGAAAACGCGACCGCGAGCGATAGCGGCATGAACAGCTGGCGGCCAACGCCTGTCATAAAAAACGAGGGAACGAAAACCGCCAGGACACAAGCCATCGCCAGCAAACGCGGGATCGCCGTCTGGCGAGCGGCCTCGAGGACCGCTGCCGCACGTGAAACGCCGGGCAGCATCTGTGTATGGGTATTCTCAATCGAAACCGTGGCCTCATCCACAAGGACACCGACCGCCAGAGCCAAACCTCCGAGAGTCATAATGTTGATGCTCTGACGGGCGGCCCAAAGCAGCGCGACCGCAGCCAACAGAGCAAAGGGAATGGTCATGATGACGATCAGCGCGCTCCGCCAGTCCCGAAGAAAAATGAGTACCATCAAACCGGTCAGGACAGCGCCCAATAACCCTTCGGTGATCAGACCTTGGAGGGAATTCGTGACGAAGGGCGACTGGTCGAATTCGAAGCGAACCTCTACTCCATCGGGCACGACTTTTTCGAACTCCGGAATAGCAGTCTTCACCGCGTGGATGACTGCCAATGTGGAGGCGTCTGCGCGCTTGGTAACAGGAATATAGACGGTTCGCTTTCCATTCACATGCGCATACGCGGTCACGATGTCGGTGCCGTTTTCAATGGTTCCTATGTCGCGCAGGTAGACCGTGGTCCCGGAGACCGGCCGGATGGGCGTGGCCAGGAGACTGGCGAGGTCACCGCCGAGAGCGGCGTTTGTTCGAGCAATCCTCTGGAGTTTTCCGGTCCACATATTGCCCGAGGGCATGACTAGCGTTGCCCTACTTACTGCGCCAATGGCATCGTCGGGCGAGATCCGGTATTGCTGCAGCTTGCTGGGATCGAGCGTGATGACGATGGTTTTCTGATTTCCGCCGAACGGTGGGGGAGCCGATACGCCCGGCAGGGTTGCGAAAAGAGGACGCACGCGATTCAAAGCGAAATCCTGCAACTCGCCCTGGGAGTATGTCGAGCTACTGACGACTAACAGGCCCACGGCGACGCTACCGGCGTCGAAACGCGTAATGAAGGGGGGCACGGTTCCCGGAGGCATGAAGGCGCGAGCGCGATCTACGTAACCAACCGTTTCGGCCATGGCCTGGGTCATATCAGTGCCCTCATGGAAGACGAGCTTCATTAGGGCCGCTCCCTGAATGCTCTTGCTCTCGACGTGGTCAATGCCCGTGATGTAAAGGAAGTGGTACTCGTAATAATAAGTGAGATAGCCTTCCATCTGGGCTGGATCCATTCCACTGTAGGGCTGGGCGACGTAAATCGCGGGATCGCCGACCTGGGGAAAGATATCGACGGGCAAGCGCCGCAGCGCAAGTGTCGCGCACAATATAACGGCGACCAAGGCCACAATGACCGTAAATGGCCGAGATAAAGCTGCCAGGACAAGACGCATATCCGTTACCGCGCAGCCTCCGTAATAAATGGCTGGATGTCTCCTGCGGCAGTGGCGATTCCGAGCAGGCCGCGCCACACGCTCAGGCGTGCGAGGGTATCGTCGATTTCAGACTGGGTCAGAAGGCGCTGCGCCTCGGCGACTTCATCGATATTTGCGAGGCCCGCCTGATAACGCGCCGTGGCTTGTTGCGCAGCGGCGCGGGCAGCGGAGAACTGGGTGGGCGTGTTGGCAGCGACCCGCCTTGCGCCCTCGAGAGTGGCGATTGCCCGGTTCCATTGCGCGCGGAGATCCACGGCGATTTGCGCAGAGCGCGCTTCTTCGGATCGAATCGTGGCGCTCTCGCCCGCCTCGCGAGCGCGGAGCGCGGGCAGATCCAAGATAGGGAAGTTCACGCTAAGACCGAGAGCGTAATTCTGGAAGTTGGGCGCGAGTCCGTTGAGACCGCCCAAACGTTCACCGTTAGTTTCGGCGCCCGTGCCCCGCGCGTAGGCCGAACCCTGCAAATAGAACTTTGGGAAATAGGCGCGTTCGAGCGCTCGGAGCTGAGCCCGCGCTTGTTCGACGGCGGCATTCTGCTCAAGCAAGATGGGATTGCCTGCGGTGTTAGGTGTTGGCGGCGTCTGCGCAGGCGGACACTGAACAAGACTGCCCGCCCGCACTTCAATCCGTGAAGGCTCGGTTCCGGTGAACTGAGACAGGGTCACGCGGGCGATATCGGCAGCTTGCTGCCCCTGGATCCATTGCGTACGGGCGGCAGCGAGTTCGGCCTCCGCGCGCGACTGATCCGCCCCAGGACGCAACTCGGCGCGCACTTGCGCCGCAATCGTCCTTAAGACAACTTCCGCACGGTCGACTCCAGCCTGCGCGGCCCGAACCGCCTCTTGCGCGGCAACGAGAGTGAGGTAAGCGTCCGCCGCCGCGACAGCAACATCGAATTGCGTTCTCTTAAGTGCTGCTTCCGATTGCGCTCGTGCCGCATTTGCGACGGCAACATTGGCGCTTCGCAAACCGAAATCGAATGGCTCCCAGGTGACCAGAACGCCGACGGCGCTGCCCCAGACGGTTCCCAGGTTGTTTGAGCCGATAACGGGACCGGACATCGATGGGATGACGCTCTGCGGCAGCAGAAGCCCGAACACATTGTTGCGAGTGGCACGATTTACCTGGGCCAGTGCGTCCGCCTTGGGTAGATAGGCAGTGCGGGCCGATCGGATCGCCGCAGCCGCGGCGTTCATCTGCTCCTGCGAAACGCGGATGGACGGGTAGTTTTTGAGGGAGTTCGCTACTGCCTGAGGGAGGGTTAACGTGACGGGAGAGACGGCTTGTTGCGCCGACGAGGCTGCCGCAACGGCCAGCATGGCGGCTAAGAATCTGTTCTTGCCTGTCACTTGTTAGCTAGTCACCTTCAATGAGTTCATGAAAAAGCTCCCGGACTTTGCTTTTGGAAGCCGCCAGCGCCTTTCGGCCCTGTGGAGTGGCCCGGTACACTCGCCGCAGCGACTGGCCTTTGCGAATCTCGGCCGACCGCAAATATCCCTTTTTCTCGAGACCTTGCAGCAGCGGATAGAGGCTTCCTGCACTGATGTGGTATCCGTGACGCCTGAGTTCCTCGATCATCCCGAGGCCGAAGATTGGACCTTCGACGGCATGATGCAGCACGTGCAGACGAATCAAGCCCGAGTACAAAGTACGGTCGCCAGCGATCGGTTCATACTCTGATTTCGATTTCGACATCAGAGTATGAATCTTAGCACTCTACAGATAAAAAAGGCGCCGGTCTCTGAGCCGGCGCCTTTCGATTCTGGGATCGGGGTGGTTTAGGGGAGCGTGTAGCGCAGGTTGAGATAGACCATGTTGGTGTGAGCGGAGCTTGGCCCCGCAGCCGGCACGGACCAGGGATTGCGGAAGAGATACGAATATTGCATGTTCAATCCGAGCGCACCGTAGTTGGGGCTCTTCCAGAAGGTGGGAGCGTAGCCGACCGAAATCTCCTGGATGGCTTTGTTACTGTTGAGCGACGAGCCGGGATAGCCGTAGCCGACGAAAGTGTGGTTGGTATCGAGCGCCACGTTCTTTTGGAAATAAGCGCCGCTGTAATAGGCGTAGATCAGGCTGTTCTTGGAAGGGTTGATTTCGAAACCGCCCGACGTGGCATAGGAATGCACGGCCGAGAGGCTGCCGTCTGCGCGCACAATCACATCTGGACCCGTGCCGCCGATATAACGTCCACCGCCCGCACCGAAGAACGTATTGGCGATCAGGCGGACGTTCTTGGTCAGGGCGATATTCGCGTTGACCTCGCCCGAGACGGCAGTTGTGGAATGATCCGTGTACACGACGGGCGTTCCTCCGTTAGTAGAGATCTTGAACGTGCGCACCAGAACGCCGGCTTCGAGGTGCGCTCTGCCCTGGTCCAGCGCGACTTTGCCGATGATGTCGGGGTGGTGGTTCGGCACGGCATAGGTTGAATTGCCGTTGTTCAGCTGGGTGCCAGCAAGACTTGCGTACGCCGACGGCAACACTACACCGCCGCCGATAAACTGCTGTGGATTTTCAAACGATACGCCTGCTGTCCAACGCTCACTCGGATGCATGACCAGGCGGACCTGCGATTGACGCGTCCAGACCAGCGAGGAAAGATAGTTTAAATCCACAACCTGGGAGTAGAAAATATCGGAAGGAATGGGCGATAGAGATTTTTTCCCCGGCGTGAACATCGACCAGTCCTGCCCACCCAGGACTTCGAACTTGCCCTTCCGAACATCCACGAACACATTGCGCATACGGAAGGTATCAGAATTGCTGGTCTGGAAAACGCTGCCCGGCGGTTGGCCGTAGAAGTCCATTTCGAAATAACCGAGCACCTTAGCACCTTTAACAGAGGAATCGATGCGGAATCCGATGCGAGAATTTGCGGTGCTCTCGCTGAGTTCGGAAAGGTGACCGGTGGGCGTGTTGTTGTAGGGGATGCCGGCAAAACTCGTCCCCAATCCGGAGCCGACGTTCGTCGAACGCGAATACAAAATGAAGTCCATAAAGCCGAAGGGCGTGAACGTACTGTTCCCGATGCTGATGGAAAGCGGCGAGGGCTTCGACTCGGGCGCCTGCATGGCGCGCGGCAGGTTCACAATGTCGCGATTCGAGCGGACGACGGCCGGAACGAGTTTGACCGGGCCAGGCGCAGCAGCGGTAGAGACTGGTTCCGTCTTGACCGGCGCGGAGGTAGGCTCGGCCTGCAATACCCGATCGAGCAGTTTCTGTTGTTCGTTGACAGATTGCTGCAGGCGCTGAATTTGCTCCTGCTGCGCTGCGATTTTGGCGCGCAATTCCTGAAGCTCGGGAAGGTCGGCGGCCAGAGAACTGATCTGAAAACAGATCAGGGAAAGGGCGCCGAACGTAATTCGTCTAATCATAGGCGGCGACTATCCTAGCGAAATACTGTTACGAAACAATTAACTCTCGTTCAGGCCGCTAAAATAAGAAGAACTTCGAATGCCTGAGCGCCCTTTTGTCCATCTTCACTGTCATACCGATTACTCCCTGTTGGACGGAGCGTGCGACATAGAGAAGCTGATCGGGCGGGTAAAACAGCAGCAGATGCCGGCGGTGGCGATGACCGACCACGGCAATCTCTTCGGCGCGGTGGAGTTTTATAAAGAAGCGACCAGCCAGGGCGTGCATCCGGTCATCGGCTGCGAAGTGTACGTCTCTCAGCAGGGGCATAAGACCAGGTCGGATTCAGACCGCTACAACCATCTGGTTCTGCTGTGCGAGACGCAGGAGGGTTATAAGAATCTGATCAACCTGGTTTCAACCGGGTATCTGGAGGGTTTTTACTACAAGCCACGCATCGATAAGGATCTGCTGGCGAGGCACGCGAAGGGGCTGATCGGGATGTCGGCCTGTTTGCGGGGCGACATCAACGAAGCGCTGCTGGCGGACCGCTACGACGAAGGCCGGCGGCTGGCAAACGAATATGCGGATCTGTTCGGCAAGGGGAATTTTTTTCTAGAGCTGCAGGACCACGGGCTTGACCCGGACAAAATTGTGATGCCGGCGACGCAGCGGCTCTCGCAAGAGACCGGGATTCCACTGGTAGTGACCAACGATTCGCATTACCTCTCGCACGACGACGTGCGGGCGCATGAAATCCTGCTGTGCATCCAGACGGGAAAGACGATGTCGGACCCGAACCGGATGCGCTTCAGTACGCCGGAGTTCTTCGTAAAGTCGCGAGCGGAGATGCTGACGCTGTTTAGCGAAGTGGAAGAGGCGATGGACCGGACATGGGACATCGCGCAGCGCTGCCACGTGAAGCTCGAGAAGGTAAAAGATCCGTTTCCGCGGTTCGATGTGCCGGAGAATCACACCATCGACAGCTTTTTCGCGTATGTGGCGCGGGAAGGATTCGAGAAGCGGCGGCATCGGCTGGAGGCGTTGCGGGCGCAGGGCCGATTGAAGCACGATCTGAGCGAATATCTGGAGCGGCTGGAACTCGAGATCCGGATGATTCACCAGATGCAGTTTTCTGGTTACTTCCTCATCGTCTGGGACTTCATCCGGTTTGCCAAGCAGCGCGGTATTCCAGTAGGGCCGGGCCGCGGATCGGCGGCGGGGAGCCTGGTGAGCTATGCGATGGAGATCACCGACATCGATCCACTGGAATATGGCTTGCTGTTCGAGCGATTTCTGAATCCGGAGCGCATCAGCATGCCGGATATCGACATCGACTTTTGCACGCATGGACGCGGGGACGTAATCCAGTACGTAACGGAAAAGTACGGGCGCGAGCAGGTAGCGCAGATCATCACGTTTGGCACGCTGGCCGCCAAGGCCGCGATCAAAGACGTGGGGCGCGTGCTCGATATGAGCTTTGCCGAGGTGGACCGGATTTCCAAGCTGGTTCCCAAACAGCTCAACATCAAGCTCGAGAAGGTAAAAGATCCGTTTCCGCGGTTCGATGTGCCGGAGAATCACACCATCGAC
>Ga0157369_10003026_pt1 | contig 20071 bp, 18 predicted proteins | sample C25metaG_FD_113461 | JGI IMG/M metagenome (GOLD analysis project Ga0157369, IMG submission 113461) | Corn rhizosphere microbial communities from Kellogg Biological Station, Michigan, USA - C2-5 metaG | ecosystem: Host-associated > Plants > Roots > Rhizosphere > Soil | place: USA: Michigan...
AGCTTGCTGCGGAGGCACTGTGATTGGAACACAAAGAATAACGAAAACTACTTGCGGCTGTCGGCCGTCTATTGACAGGTGTCAATAATGTCTAATGTAGGCGGCCTGACGAAGCCGGTGCCGTGAAACCGGTTAGCAATCAACTGAACTAAAATGGTCCCGCTGCGAACGCAGAGTGTATTGGATGCCTAAGCCAACAGAACTAGGCCGATTAGCCACCGTGGGAGCGCACCAAGGCTGGATGAGGCGCGCGACCTAACGGCTCCGCCAGCCTGAGATGATAATTGCGCTAACGGGCTGACAAAAAGGCCTTACCGGGATTGGAAATGATCCTCGGCTTCCTGACGGTTTTATTTTTCGTCGCGGGGCTTCTGCTCTTCTATCGAATGGTGAGACCGCGGCGGCGTGACGTGCTGCACGGGAAGTATCGTGGATGCACTCACCGGTCGGGGGTTCTCGCTTTAAAGCCTGTCTCGAAAATGGCTCCCGACATCACTCATGGCCGAGCACTGGGCGGCAACCTCCGCCTCATTCGACCACCTCGCCGACGCTGCTCGCCCGCGCCAACAAGGCGATCAAAACCCGATCTTGACGAATTTTGTACCAACAAGGATGCCGCTGCTTCAGCGCGCCTCGATGCCCGAGTCGTTTATCATCCGATTGCTTTTCTTAAGGAACGATATCCGGCGCTTTCAGCTCGCTACCAAGCCAATGAGAAATCTTGCGCCATGACCCGTCAAGTGCCTTGGACCCCAGGAATAGGCTCAAATGGCCGCATGGTTCCGTCATCTTCTCCAGCAATTCGGCCGGTGTGCCGACTAGCTGTGTTGTTGCGAACAGCTGATTGACCGAAACGACCTCGTCATTGCCGGCAGCGAGAAGAAAGATTGGTGCGCGAAGCTGCGCCAGATCGACTTGTTGCCCAAGGGCGACAAAGCGCCGTTCAGCGATCTGGTTTTCCTTGAATATCCATTTGACGACTTGAAGGTAGAATACCCCGGGCAAATTGAGCGTCTCGGCATACCATTGCCGAAATCGGTCACACAATTCAGGCCCTCGCGCCGAGTCGGGGTCCGGCGGATTTTGAAGAACCGCCTCCGCGTCATTGAAGCTCGATGAGATACCCCAAGGTCCGAGCATGCGGTCACCATGTACAATGCCCTCTCCCTCCCGCACAAGCTCGTCAAACATCCTGAGCGGAACTTCAGCGACGAAACGGGACAGTTGAGATTCGGCGGCCGCAATGTCGATCGGCGCGCCGACAAGAACTAGCCGTCGCACCTTTTTTGGAAAGCGCGCGGCATAGACCAATGCCAACCAGCCGCCTTGGCACAAGCCAATCAGGTCGACCGGAGGTCCAAGTTCGTCTACCGCAACATTGAGGTCGGCAAGGTAGTTGTCGATTGAAAAATAACGTGTCTCCGAAGTTGCAGACCGCCAATCGGTGACAAACACGCGCGACAAGCCACCCTGGCACAACGCCTCGACTACGCTATGGCCCGGAGCAAAATCCGCAATGGTTGCACTGTGTAGCGCATAGGGTGCACAAATGAGTGTCGCGAGCCCGCCTGTCTCTGTGGAAAAATTCCGCAATCGCATCGATGCGAGCTCAAGAGCGACCGTATTCGAGGTCGTCCATGGCAACGACAAATTACTCGATACACTTGGCTTACCCGATACCGACGACATGAGGTCTTCAAGAAACCGCACGTTCGCCTTCGCCGCCAGCGCTGCTGCGGCAAGCGGCCAGACAAGAAAGGATTCCAAGGGCGAATCCGACCGTGACATCCCGAGCTCAGCTCTTGGCTGCCCTTGCGCGCTTGTCTCATGCTTCGAATTCATAGACCCAGTTCGATTCTATGGGCAAGTCTGGCCTCGGGTCGACGTCCCGTTTCACACGCCGCGGATAGGTGTCCGGAAGACCTTTGATTTCGGCGGTATCCAGCGGCGTCACCGCGCGAGTTTCGTCGAACCAGACGTATTCGTCGAATTGCTGCGGCAGATTGGTCCTGGAAATAATGGTTCGCCAACTCAGTTTCGGATCCGCTCCATCAAGAGATTGAGATCAGCCCCTCAATCGATGGGAACGATTCCGCTGCGTCGGCGAGGTTCCGGACCGGCATTTCCTGAGAAACCGGCCCCAGCACCCGGCGCGCATGTGCGCGCACCTCACCTTCCTTCGCGATCGCCCATCCCGCCTCCCCGAACAAATGGAACGAAGCGGACGTCCGCGATACCCTCGCTGCGGTAATTATTTGCTGAAACGCGCGTGACCCGGACCAGTTCCCGGGCGCGTTGATCCGCGCCGACCGGGACCGCCAGCCGGCCGCCGATCTTCAATTGCGCCTCAGGGACTCGGGAACCTGCGGCCCGCCAGCCGCCACGACGATGGCGTCATACGGGGGTGTGCTCCAGCCACCCCCGGGGGGCCGTCGCTATGCGGGACGCGAACATTGTCGTAGCCGAGGTCGGCCAGTGTCGCCCGCGGCCTTGTCAGCGAGTTGGCCGAGACGTTCGATCGTGTAAACCTGGGCAGCGATCTCCCACAGCACCGCCCGCGGCGTAGCCGGAGCCCGCGTCAACACCAGGCGTCGATTCGGCTTGCAGACTTTTGTAGTTGTGAGTTGTGGACCTGAAATGCAGCAAGCGGCTAAAACGATCGGACCGCCGTCAAGTTCGGGGCCAAGCCCATCGAGTTCGAGAAGGGCAACGCCGGCGTCCTCGTCTCATTGACTGCCGGCTTACTGTGTTCGCGACCTTAACGGATCAACACTTCGCTGGAGCCAGCACCGCCTCGACCTCCAGCGCCTTCAGCCGGCTTGGCTGTAGTTCGCCGGCCGCCTCCAGCACAGGGTAAGCCACCGAACAAATATGCGAATGAATTCGCTTCAAGTCACGAAGAATGTCGAGATGCAGCGAGCTGGTCTCGATGCTGGCAAGTCGTCCCTCGCGGAGTCGCACAAGGTGGTTTTCGGCCGCACCACGTTCGGCCTGCCTAATTGCGACTTTTTCCTCGATTAACTGTCGGGCAATTTTTACGTCGCCAGAAATAAAAACACTGAGCGCTAATTTCAGATTTTCAATCACCCGACGGTGGAAGGCCTGCAATTCCGCCGCCCCTTCATTGGAGAATTTAAGACGATTCTTGATCTTCTTCGCGGCAAGCTCCATCAGATTCTTGTCGATGATATCGCCGATATGCTCAAGATTGATGGCGAATGCGATGACCTCCATCGCGCGGCTTCCCTCACGGTCGTCCAAACTTTCCCTGGTTATTTTCGTAACGTACAGCTTGATCGCTTCATGAAGTTTATCGACCGCATTATCCATGCGCTCGATCGCGGAGACCAGTTTGCGGTCATCGGTCATCAAGGCGACCATGGTGTCCCGCAGCATCGTCTCGACAAGATCGCCCATATGCAGGGTTTCCCTGGCCGCACTTGTGAGCGCTAGCGACGGTGTCCCAATCGCTGCGACATCGAGATATATCGGCGCCGAGGGATCAGAGGGGGCAGCCGGCGGAGGCAGTAGCCACTGCAAAAGCTTGGCGAAAGCGGGCAGCGGGATGATGAAGATGGCGGCCAGCGCAAGGTTAAAGAGCGTATGAAAATCGGCAATCAGCCGGACAGGATTTGTATCGAAAGCACTCAAAAACTCGACGGCCGGCTGGAGGAAGGGCAGTACAAGCGCGCACCCGAAAGCGCGATTGATCAGGTTACCGAGCGGCAGGCGGCGGGCGATGGGATTTCCGAGACCGCCGCCTTCCAACAGCGGATTAACGGCGCTTCCCAAGTTTGCACCCAACACCAGTGCGAAGGCTGCGACCGGCGTTATAAAACTTGAATAGGCAAGCGAGATCACCAGCAGCACCACGGCAACACTCGAATGTGCCGCCCAAGCGAGGACCGCTCCGAAGATCAAGTTCAGGATGGGCATGCCGGTGATGGCGGTGAGCAACGCCCGCACGTTAGGCGCGGATTCCGCGGGCGCCAGCGTGTCGAGCAGGATATGCAGCGACAGCAGCATCAACCCAAGACCGATCGCAACGCGACCCAGGTCGCGGATTTTGGTCCGCACACTGTTCTTGAAGACGATGACACCTATCCCCAGCAGAACCGGAGCGAGCATGGAAACGTCGAAGCTGAAAATTTGAACAATAAGGGTTGTGCCGATATTCGCGCCGAGCATGATCGCCAGCGCAGGGACAAGTCCAACCAGCCCGTCGCCCAGGAAGGTCGCCGTCATCAGTGCGGTGGCCGTGCTGCTTTGCAAAAGCGCTGTAGCGCCGATGCCGGCAAGGAGCGCGGCAAACCGGTTGTGCAATGTAATGGCGAGCACGCGACGCAGATCAGCACCGAAAGCGCGCAAGATGCCGGACTGCACCATGTGCAGGCCCCATAGGAGAAGCGCGATACCGCCCACAAGGTTTAGAAGTACCGTCGTACCCATTGCACCACTTGGCCCGTCAGGGAATTAAAGGATCTTTTTTTGCAGATGGCTGCTGATTGCATCGGCTGCCCAAATCAGCAGGATGATTACCAATATGCAGGTGGCTGTTTCGTGATACTTGAACATCTTCATGCTGGTGATGAGCGCAAATCCCAGTCCGCCGGCGCCAACGAGGCCGAGCACCGTGGCCGAACGAATGCTGACATCGAAGCGATAGAGAATGTATCCTACCACAGCGGGGAGCACCTGCGGCATGATCCCGAACAGGATGATCTGCATTCTTCCGGCGCCAGCGGCCTGAAGCGCCTCCACCGGACCGCGGTTGACGTGCTCGATCTCTTCCGCGACGAACTTCGCGAGCATTCCGGTCGCATGCAGCGCAATCGCAAGAACGCCCGGGAAGGGTCCAAGACCGACTGCGCTGACCAGCAGCAGCGCATAGATCAGTTCATTGATGCTTCGTAACAGGTTGAGAAACAGGCGCGTCACAAAATAGATGACCGGATGAGGCGACGTGTTATGAGCCGCAAGCAACGCCAGTGGCGCGGACGCAACGACCGCGATCACCGTCCCCCAGGCCGCGATTTGAACCGTCTCGATCGTGGGCGGAGCCAGGGACATCAGGTTGGAAAAATCAGGCGGCACCATGCGGCCAAAAAAATCGGCCATGTTCGGAACGCCCAGGATGATATTCATCAAGCTTAGATGAATTCGGCTGGCGCTGAGCCATAGGACAATCGCAAATCCCGCCATGACAAGCAGCCGGACCGCCATCCGTCGATGCCGCCACGACGCCTCCCGGGCGAGCCCCTGATCGACAGCTGCCGCGTACTGACTACTCAACCGCACTCTCCATCCGCGATCCGTAAATCTGGTTAAGAATATCGTCGGTCAACGCGCCGGGCGGGCCGTCGAATATCAGCTTGCCTTGCGACAACCCGATAACGCGCTCGGCATACTCCCGGGCAAAATCAATTTGGTGGAGGTTGCAGATGACGCTGATGCCGAGCCGTTGAGAGACATCCTTCAGGTAATCGAGAACCTGACGGGCGATCTTGGGATCCAGGCTGGCGACCGGCTCGTCGGCGAGAATGAGCTTAGGCTTTTGCGCCAGTGCGCGTGCGATCGCAACGCGCTGCTGCTCGCCGCCGCTTAATGTGTCGGCCCGCTGAAACGCCTTGTGCCCAAGTGCGACCATCTCGAGGCATTCGAGCGCGATAGCGCGGTCCTCGCGCGTGAAACTGTAGAACAGGCTGCGCCAGGTCGAACGATAGGACAGCCGGCCGGACAGCACGTTCATCATGACGGAAAGACGTGTCACCAGATTGAACTGCTGAAACACCATGCCGATTTCCTGGCGCGCCTTCCGCAAGCTGCGAGGCGCATTGGTGATTTCATTGCCCCTTAGAAAGATCTGACCGCCGGTCGGCTCGGCGAGGCGGTTGATACAGCGCAGCATGGTCGACTTACCGGCGCCGCTCGGGCCGAGAATGACGACGAATTCGCCATGACCGACATCGAAGCTGACATCTGTCAGCGCCACTAGCTTGCCCCGAACATAGGTCTTACTGACGTTGACCAGCGAGACGATCGGCGGCTTTTCCGCCGACGTTACGCCGATAACCTGACCGGTGGTACTGACGTTCATGTTCATGTTGGCCTTCACTTCACTATGCTGCTGCGCAGCAGCGCCGACGCCTGATCGATCAAAGTGACCAGCCCCAGAATGACCAGCAAAATTGCCGAGGTTTGGCGGAAGTCATAGAGGCGGATGGTTGTGACCAGTTCGAATCCGATTCCGCCCGCTCCGATCATGCCCAGGACGGTCGCAGAACGAACACCGACTTCGAACCAGTAGAGATTGTAAGACACGATCTGGGGCAAGACCTGCGGCATGACCGCAAACAGGATCGTCTGAACACGATTGGCGCCGGTAGCCCTGAGTGCTTCGAGTGGCTTGGGATCGACATTCTCGATCGCCTCGGCATACAGGCGGCCAAGTATGCCGCCGAAATTGACCCCTAGCGCGAGCGCGCCGGGAAACGGACCCAATCCGACCGCGGACACGAAAAATATTGCCCAGATCAATTCCGAGACACTGCGAAGCACGTTGAGAATAGTGAGCGCCGAAGACCTCAAAATTCTCGAGCTATTCAGATTTTTCGCGGCGAGAATGCCGAGTGGCAACCCTATGGCCGATGCGATGACGGTGCCCCAAAGCGCGATGCAAATCGTATCGAGCGTTGGGCCCCAGAGACCGTCCAACGCACTCCAGTCGGGAGGGATCATCCTTCCGAGATAACGGCCGATCACGGGGAGCGAGCGGAAGAGCTCGCCCCCGCTGAGCTCCAGCGCGTTCGCACTCCAGGCCAAGAAAGCCGCCCCGCCGGCCAAATAGGCGAGAAACTTCGCCCGTCCGCCGAGCGACAATCTCGGTTGCACGGCGAGACCTGTTATGCGTGGCAAAATATGGTCTCCCGCATGTTCAGCAGCCTAAGACCAGTCGCCGGGCATCACTTCATTTTCGTCAGGTCGAGTTTCAGCGTCTTTGCGATGTTTCGGACAACGTCATAGGTCGCATCAGTCGCCGGATCGAAGCGCGCCACCGTGCCCATCTCACCGAAGGTCAGATTCTTGATGCCATAAAAAGCGTCACTAATCTTCTTCTTCATGTCGGCCGATATGGCCTTGCGGTAAAACAGCGGATCGTTCGGAATGGATGGCGACGTCCAGATAACCTTGATTTTGCTGCAGTCGACGGCCTTCTTGTCACACGCACCGGCATAGATCCGGTCGGCGACGGCCGCGGCATCAACCTTGCCCTCGGCAACCGCGATGATGCTGGCGTCGTGGCCGCCGGAATAGATGACCTTCTTCAGGTCGGTTTCCGGATTGATATGACCATCCATCAGCGCCGCCTTCGGCATCAAGGAACCTGACGTCGAACTCGGGTCGACGAAGGCGAACGTGTGGCCCTTGAGCGAGGCCAGCGAAGTTAGATCGCTTGCGTCGGCACGGGCGATAATAATCGAGTGGTAGTCGGGCGAGTTGCTTTTCGCGGTAACCGTCACCGCGAAGGCTTCGACGGGAGCCTGTGTCGTCGCCAGCACATAGCCGAATGCGCCCATCAGCGCCACATCGACCTTATTGCTGCGCAGCGCCTCGATGGTTGCGTTGTAGTCGGACCCGACGAAAATTTCGGTTTTCATATTCAGCGCCTTGCTGATCTGATCCATCACCTCCTTCGACTGCCGGACGACGGCGCGCCCGTCCTCGGCGGGAATTATCCCAACCTTGAGAACGCCGGCTTCGGCAAGTCCGTCCGGACCCTCGGCAACGGCAGGGCGATTAGCCGCGCCGAACACCACAACCGCCCCGATCGCAATCGAGAAAATTACAGCAAGCCTGTTAAAACCACGCATATCATCCCTCCCAGGTTTTGTTTGTTGGTTCGTTTTTTATCAATCAGACTAGTTCGTCATTCCGCCGTTCCATCAGCCTTTCCCCTATTGGAAGTCCCGACGCTCACCATCTCATATTAATGTTCTTCACCTGCGTATAACTGACGATTTCATCGAAGCATTCTTCTTCGCCAATTCCACTCTGTTTCCATCCACCATAGGGCGCGCCGATATAACGGCCGCTGGAATTGATCCAGACGTAACCCGCCTCGATGCGGTCTGCCGTCTCCATCGCTTGCGCGAGATCGTTGGTGACAATTGCCGCGGTGAGGCCGTATTCGACTCCGTTGGCCTTCTCCAGCATGTCCTCGTAATCTTCCCAGGTGATGACCGACATCACAGGGCCGAATATCTCTTCGTGTCCGATTCGCATGGCCGGCGTGACGCCGTCAAACACAGTCGGCGCGATGAACAGGCCGCCTGCAAGACTTGCGTCGGCGGGCTTGCCCCCGCCGGTCAGCAATTGCGCGCCTTCGGCTTTCGCCGAGGTGATGAAACCCATGATCCGGTCGAACTGGCGCTGGGAAACAATCGGACCGACATCATTCTGCTTGAGCCAGGGCGCACCGATCGGTAGTGCTTCCGCCAGCTTGACCAGTTCCGCGGTGACTTCCTTGTGCAGCGACGCATGGACGAACACCCGCGAGGTCGAACTGCAGGATTGTCCCTGCCTGTTCATGTTCATCCCCTTGATAGCGGCCATGGCAGCCTTCTTGGGGTCGGCGTCTGGAAAAATGATGATGGGATTTTTTCCACCAAGCTCCAGGCTTACGCGTTTGAGGCCGATCGCAGCCTCCTGCGCGATCACCCTGCCGGTCGGCACCGATCCGACGAATCCGATCCGTCGCACATCAGGATGGCGCACCAGCGCGGATCCGACCTTGCCGTCACCGGTGATGATATTGACGACGCCGGCGGGAAAGATGCCCTCGCATAATTCGCCGAGGCGTAGGCTGGAAAGCGGCGCCTGCTCGGAGCCCTTGATCACGACGCTGTTGCCTGCAGCGAGCGGTGCGGCCGCCTTCTCGGCGCAAAACCGGAACGGATGATTGAATGGATTGATCTTTGCCACGACGCCGAATGGCTGGCGGCGCGTGAGGTTGAGATGACGGGCGCCTTGCGAGGAGGTCTCGCCCTTGATCTCGGTGACCAGTCCGGCGCAATAACGAAACCAGTCCGCGGTCCATGTCATGTCGCCGCGCATGCCGACGATGGCGTTTCCCGAATCCACCGCGTCGAGCAGCGCCAGTTCATCGGCATTCTGTTCAATACGATCCGCCAGCAGTTCCAGGCATCGCGCGCGCTCCTTGATCGGAACTCGCGACCATTCCTTGAAACCTTGTTTCGCCGCCTTCACCGCAAGGTCGACGTCGGCTTCGTTCGCGGCCGGAATGTCCGCAAGCTTCTCCATGTTCGACGGGTTGATCGAGGCAAAATGCTTGTCGTCGGACGGCGCAACCCACCGGCCTCCGATGAAGAGCCCGTGCGGGGTAAAATTGAGCGGCGGAGATTGCATGCCTTAACCCTTGTAGCCGGGAACAATCGCGGCCCGGAGAACCGTTCGCTCCGACGCTTTCTTGAACGCCGCATCGAGATCCTTCAGGGCAAATTTTGAATCGACGATTTCCTTGAACGGGAAGCGATTGCGGTTCGCCATCACGAAATCGAGCGCCTGGATCAAATGCCGCGGGTGATAATTGTGTATCCCGCGCATGGTGACCCAGCGCTTGACCAGCATGTTGGCGTCAATCGTTACGTTGGCGCCGGGGTTGACCAGACCGCCGAGCACGTATCGGCCGCCGGTGCGCAGCATCTGTAGCCCCTGATTGATGACCTCCGGAACTCCGCACACTTCGATCACAGCGTCGGCGCCATCAGGCCGGCACAACCGGCGCACCTCGGCAATGACTTCCTTTTCGGGTACCCGCCCGATGTCGATGACATGGTCCGCACCGAACTTCTTTGCCGTCACGAGCCGGCTCTCCACCGAATCGAGGCCGATGACGCAGCGCGCGCCGCGCGCCTTTGCCATCGCGGCTCCGTACAAGCCAAGCAAACCAAGACCTTGAATGACGACCGTGTCGCCCAACGCAATCTCGGCGGCTTCGGTGACCGACGCCATAGTGGCTACACCGCAATTGAGAGGTGTCGCCTCTTCGTCGCTTAGCTCCTCGGGAAGCTTCAGGATCCACGTGCCAGGAAGGATGTAGCAATATTCCGCAAATCCACCCAGAAAATGCGGATCTTCTTCCGAGAGATCGTGACCATATTTGCGCACGCCATGGCATTTCTGTGGCATGTCGAGAACTTCACGGTAATAGCAGGCACCGTCGAAGAAATACTCACTCCAGGTGATGCGGTCGCCGATCTTCAGCGGATCGCCGCGCATATCCTGCTTTATGTCTTCGCCGATCTCCTCGATGATCCCGATGATCTCGTGGCCGAGAATTCCCGGGCATGGATTCGGCCGGCGCCCCTCATAGGAATGGATATCCGAGCGACAGATCGTCGACATCGTCACCTTCACCAGAACCTCACCGCGGTGAACGGGACGTAAGGGAAAGTCCTTGATGACGAACGGTGTGTTCGGTGCTTCGTAAACGGCGGCCTTGGCGGTGCGCATTGTAGTTATGGCTCTCTGGTTGATTGACGTCCGGCTCAAGCGGCAAAGCTGCGATCATGTACCGATCGTTTAGACCACACCGTTCAGCGCGAAATCAAAGATATCGTAGTTGTGAAGCGGTCCGGCCTTCGCCCGCTTTTGGTACTCCGCATTGATCGGCCGCGACAGCAGGAACGGAACTTTCTGCTCGCCGAGACCGCCATGGGAACGAAGGCGGTGACCCGCCAGTTGGCTGAGATTGTGATCTTCCTGCCGCGCGCCGACAACTGTCTGCCGATCGCTGAACACCGCGAAATCCCCTTCCCTGTCGATGGGAAGTTCGAATTGCTTGCAGACCTTTTCCTTGTCGAGAACCAGCTCAACGCCGGGCAGCGCCCGCGCAAACGTCATCATGGCCTGAACATCGCCGGGCTTTCGCAGATGCACGCGGACGAATGAACCCAAGGCGCCGTGATGCCGAACGAAGGGATCGGCGATGGGACAGATGACCCGGACGGACCCTTCGCCGAAGCGCGAATTCAGTTCGTCTTCCAGATAGATGACATTTGGCGTGCCGTCTTTGGCGGACTTGTCGTTCATCCCATGGTCGGCGGTAATGGCCACTGTGGCGCCGAGAGCGATCAGTGCAGCCACGGTCTTGTCCACCGCATGATGATAGGCGTCAGCCTCGGGCTCCCCGGGCGCGTGCTTGTGTTGCACATAATCCGAGGTCGAGAGGTACATGAGGTCCGGACGGACAGTAGATAGAAGCTTCACGCCGGCATCGAAGACGAACAAGGACAGATCCGCGGAGTACTGGTCCGGCGTTGATCGGCCGACCAGCTTCTCGACGTTTTCAATGCCGTTTTCCCTGAGGTTGGCCTTGCCGGCATACTCCGAAGAAAAACCGATACCCTTCATTTCGTAGGCCAGCACCTTAAGCAGCTTGTCCTTGGCCGTGACGACCGCCGTCTTCACACCCGCATGGCTTAGCGCGCCGAGGATGGTGCCGCACCGCAGCCGCTTGGCATCGGTGATCATGATTTCCTTGCCGGTTTCGGCATCGAGGTAATAATTGCCATTGATGCCGTGCACGACGGGCGGCACGCCGGTCACGATCGATGTGTTGTTGGTGTTTGTCGTGCTTGGCATGGAGCAATCGGCGATTGCCATGAAGCCCTTCTCCTTGAAGGACTTCATGGTCGGCAGCGTGCCGTTAGCCATGCCATGCTCGAGATAGGCCGGATCGAAACCGTCAACGATGATCACCACGGTCGGGCGCTCTGGTGCGGCATAAGTCCGTCCATTTACTTCGACGGTCGTGCCTGAAATGCGGGTAGGCGCAATGGATTGAGTCACGCGTGACGCTCCGGTCCTGATAAGAAGGGGTTGATTGGGCAAACGAGCTCCGCATCGCTGCGAGTTTCGCTGCGATTTGGTATCGGCTTGATGACAAGCGACAGTAATTCGTCGAAACGATCGATGAGGTGATCGGCGTTGAACTCGGACGGCGGCCGATGATGATAGCCATAACTCACCGCGATGCAGCGCATATCGGCTGCATGCGCGGCTTCGACATCGTGGATGTTGTCACCCACCATCAGCAATTCGCTAACATCGACCCCGAGTAGCCGCGCTGCTTCCAGGAGCGGCGCCGGGTGCGGCTTTCGCTTTTGCACGCTGTCACCGCCGATAACCACGGGGAAGAACTCGGCCAGCGACAGCACCTCAAGGATCTTGTTCGTTGCGAAGACCGGCTTGTTGGTCACAACCGCCAGACGAAAATCCTTCCGCCGCAGCGCCTTAAGGGTTTCGACCACGCCTGGATAGCAACGGGTCGATGTCGCTGGATTTGCCTGATAGATCTCGAGAAAACGCCGGAGCAGAGCGTCCTTCTGCGCCGGGTCTCCGTTGGCCGCGACCAGCGCTCGCTCTATCAGCTTGAGCACCCCGTCGCCGATCATGCCCTTGATTTCGTTTGCCTCGATCGGTCGTAAGCCCCCTTCACCCAGCAACCTGTTGACCGCCGCGCGCAGGTCTTCGGCACTGTCGACGAGCGTGCCATCGAGATCGAAGATTATCGCCTGGACCGCATACATCAGGGGCATGTGTCACCCTACGGACTTAGCTTAGTGAGTTTCAATCGAATAAATTGCACAAACGTGTGAGTTTTAGTAGCATGATTGAACAATGAGGGAATCGAAGGTGCAGACATGAAAGCGCGGGAACTGCCGTTGGTGGCTTTGAGGGCTTTTGCCGTCGCGGCGCGCGCGCCGAGTCTCACCGCCGCCGCTTCCGAACTGGGAGTGACGCACGGGGCCATCAGCAAGCAGATCAATGCGCTCGAGAACTGGCTCGGACAGCAGATGTTCATGCGGGAGGGCCGACGTCTCGTCCTCACTCCCTACGGTCAGGTCCTTGCTGAAAAACTGGGCCAGTCAATCAACGAAATGCAGGGAGCATGCGAGTATGTGCGACGGCAAAAAAACCAGCTCGTCGTATCGGTCGAGGCACCGGCGACTTTGGCGATGTACTGGCTGCTGCCGCGGCTTCTGGAATTTCAGAGCGAGAACCCCAACATTACGGTTTGGACTGCGACCAGACAGACTGGCCAGAGCCCGGATCTATCTTCAACGGACATCGTCATAACAAGAGGCAACCCGTCTCAGCTGGCCACGCGTTTGCACGCGACGGAGTTCCTGTTTGACGAGCGGCTAACGGTAATCTCATCGCCGGCGCTATTGGCGCAGCTTCCGGTCAAACAGCCCGCCGATGTCATGCGTCATCGTCTGATCACGGCTGCGACGCGTCCTGGTCAATGGGAGGCATGGCTCGATTTCGTCGGGGTCGATCATCAAATCATGGAGGGAGGCCACCGCTTCGACCATTTGTTCGTGGCCATTCATGCGGTTCGCGACGGGCTGGGATCGATCATCGCTCCCGAGAATCTGTTCGAAGCAAGCTTTGCGAAACAGGAACTCGCAGCGCCGTTGCCTAATATGACGCTCAAGGGTGCCCCGTACTTCGTCCACCGCACACCACGCGCCGAAGGACGACACGTCAGTCTGTTCACCGACTGGCTTCATCGTGCGGTGGGCTGAACTGCACAGGGCCGTGTGCCTTGCAGCCAAAAGCGGACATTCGGCGGTTACTTGTCAGGGACCGCGGCTTCTTCCTTAGAAAAGGTTGATCGATTTGCCGGTTTTGGACCGGAGCGGACTCACGCCCACCGGCTTTTGCAGTACTATTCTTTTGTTCATGATGCCAAAGCCTGTTGGCGATAGTGGATGTACCCTGTTGTGTGCTCATCTTGCTTTGTTAACCGTCCTTTTACCATAAAAGTTCAAAATTTACTCATAGTCATCGCAAGGGATCGAACCGCCATGGTGCGGAGAGCTGCAGTCGGCGGGAGGGAAGCGTTTTGAGCGTTGCTCCGGCGTCGACAGTTATCGATCTTGTGCACCAAGCAGCCGAACTCTTCAGCGGCTTGGAAAATCGTGCCCGAGAGACCGAAGCCCGCGCCCACTCACTGTGCAAAAACGCGCTTGAAAGACTGGAGCTTGCAGAGAAGCGAATTGAAACCGTCGAGCGTGAGCGACACGAAGCAATTAATGAGGCCGATCGCAAGCTGCGGGATGCATCCAACGCTTTAGAGCAAGCCCGATTGCGCCTGGCAGCGGCCGAAGACCAGGTAAGGGCCGCAGAGTTCCGTGCGCAAGCAGCCGAGGCGAAGGCCCGCGAAGCCAAGCACGCGCTTGCACTCGTTGAGGAGGCCATTCGCAGCCGTTTCCTCTCCGCCAGCCCGGAAGCTGTTACCAATTGAAATGCAGTGGTTCTCGTTGGTCGCGCTAGACTCCCGCCCAAGCAGGCTTCTCCCACGCGTGACGGGATGCAATGCCGCAGCGAGGTTCTGGAGTTGCTAGTTCGGAAGCCGTCACACCGCGTCGGGAGTAATCGGCGCTATACTGTCGCGGTGCATCGATAGCGGCATTTTGCGGCCGTCGATGACGACGCGGAGACTGCTCCTATATTGTCTTGGCTCCCGCCCGCGATCCTGCCTTCCGCCCCCCTCTTGAGACGCGGGTTCTCCCACCTTGAATTGCACGGGGCTGGCAAGCGGCCATGCCGCCCGAACGCTTATGAGGGCGCGTCCTAGAGATCGAAATTGGTGGGCAGCATGACCACGTCGCGAATCGTCATGCCGCGTGGCCGCGTCAGCATGAATATCACCACGTTGGCCACTTCGCTGGCCTCCAGCAGACTTCCCGACTCCCTCGCTTCCTTCAGCTTCTCCGGCGGCCAGTCCGCGAGCAGTGCGCTGATGACGGGGCCAGGCGAGACTGAGCCCACGCGAATGCCGTGCTTGAACACCTGGCGTCGTACCGTCTGGACAAAGCAGTTGATCGCCCATTTGGACGACGCGTATACCGGCTCCCATGGCGTCGGAAAATGGGCCGCCAAGGAACTTGTGACGATGATGTCGCCCGTCCGACGTTCGATCATGTGAGGAAGCACGTCGTGCACATTCTTCATCACGACGTTGACATTCAAGTTCAGCATCCGGTCGATAGCCCCAGTGTCGGCATCGATCAAGTCGCCACCAACGTACGTACCCGCATTTGCATGCAGGATGTCGAGTTGGCCTGCCTTCTCCAGGACTCTCGGCAGCAGCGTAGCGCAGTCCTTCGGGTCGAGCAGGTCGATGACCAGAGGGATCACTGCGTCGCCGTAATGGTTACAGAGCACCTTCAGCGCTGCCTCGTCGCGGTCGACCATCACCACGCGCGAGCCTGCGGCCAACATCGCCTCGGTGCTAGCCAATCCGATGCCCGACGCAGCCCCGGTCACGACGGCAACCTTGCCTTCCAATTCTCTTGGCATAGGGCTCTCTCCTTGTTGGGCGTCGTGCTCCTTGCGCCAGCCGATCGCATAGCGCCGAACGGCGGCTTGAGCGAGACTGCGTCCCACACCAGGCAGTGCTGATCGCGCCCGGTCTCCGGCTCGCGTCTCCGAAAAACGGGAATATTTCCTATATGGGTCGGAGACTATCGCGGCGATTTCGCTCCCAAGTTGTTCAACTTAGGAGTATAGAGACACATAGCCAATTCGCAAAAATCCGCAATTGGCGGGTACTTATCGGATTCCAGGGCCAACAATCTCTAGCTGAGTTACTGCCTGGCTGGCGACGCAGTGCTGATCGGACCCGTCTCCACTCAAATTCCCTGCTAACAGGGAATTCTACATTTTGGAGGCTCTGAGGGTCGGTTTCGTGGCGAGAAACCGCTGTGCTGTAGCGACTTTTCGCGTAATTCCCTACGAGCACTAACAGGGAAAATATCTCGATTAACGGGGATTTTCTATCTGGTAACAGGGAAGCTATCCAGCGAGCGACTCGAGAGAGCGCTACAGAGCACTACCTAGGAGCTGGCGCAGCCTAATCCGTCGCGGACACCGTCAACAACGTCAGGACCCGATGAATCCGCCGTAGGTCCAAATCGGGGATTCGCAACCACCGATACTGACATTCGCTGATGGTGGCCATTTGAAAGAGTTGGCCACAGCGTACGGGATGTATTCAGACTTGAAAGTCTCCGGATTCTCGTAATATTTTCAAGAGCCGTTCTGATGTTTCGCAGCTTTCTGGGCGGGACCTCCATTTGAGGCGGGACGAGGTTCAACGCTCTCCCAGAAGCGCGCATCTGCCGTGGACCAGGCTGGCTGGAACTTTTACCGATCGATCGACGCAGCCTCTCTCTTGTCTGACCAGGCGTTGCTTGCTGCCCAAGTCAATCTCCTTGCAGCCGCCGGTAAAATCCCGAAGTTGACAGCGCCTGGTAGCTCTCGCGAAACAGGTCATAGAGGTCGTCGTAGACTTGGCGGTTAGCGGAAGTTGGCTCCAGCCGTGAGGCTACCACAACCATGCATGACACTGCCTCCTCAATGTCATTGAAATAGCCCGCCGCAACAGCGCCGAGCAGCGCGGCGCCGAGCACGCTGCACTCTCTTTCGCGCAGCAGCCCGATGGGCCGCCCCAAGACATCGCAGATGATCTGGGCAAACAGTAACGAACGGGTTCCTCCGCCGGTCACTCGCAGTTCATCTATGCCCGATATCAGGTCGGTATCGAAGGCATCAGCCATCATGCGTATTTCGCACGCGCAACCCTCCAGCATAGCGCGGAGCAGATGAGCTCGCTCGTGGCGAAGCGTCAGCCCGAGAAAGCCGCCGCGCGCCGTGGCGTCGTAGTTAGGCGTAACCTGGCCCGCGAAGAAGGGGTGAAAGATTACACCCTCACTACCGGGCGGCGCCCTCGCTGCTTCCATCATCATCTTCTCGTATATTCCCGGTTCGTCGCGAACGCCCCCGTTTGGTCGGGCCGGTTCGATCTGATTACGCCACCATTGCAGGCAGGCGCCGATGGCAAACGAGCCGCCTTCCAGATCCCATTTCCCCGGCACTGCGTGCGCGCCGAGATAGGTTTGATGCCCCCGCGCCAGATCGGGGTGCTCGAGATGGGCGACCATCATAGCCGACGTACCGACCGTGATCTCCGCCATTCCCTGCCGAATAACACCGGCTCCGACCGCTGCACATTGCTGGTCCCCTGCACCGCGGCACAGCACTGCGCCGGCCGGCAAGCCGGTTCGCTCGGCGGCTTCAGTCGAAATGCTGCCGACACGTGTGCCAGGCTTGCCGATCGGTGGAAGCTTGCGCATGTCTACGCCTGCGGCGCGGCAGATCTCCTCACTCCAATCGAGGCTGCGGATATCGAGCATGCCATTCAAAGTCAGGCTCGACGGATCACCTTCGAAGTGCGTCGCACCTAACAGCCTAAGGAAATACTCTTGACCATTGCAGATCCAGCGTGCAGCGGACATCAGCTCTGGCCGGTGCCGACCAAGCCAAGCCAGCTTGGCAACGGCCCACAACGCAGTGATCGGCATGCCGGTGATTGCGCGAAATCGTTCGGGCAGGATACGTGATGTGAGCGCTGCTTCCATGTCCTTGGCGCGCGCGTCATTCCAGACGATAGCAGGAGCAAGCGGACGGAATTCGTCGTCGAGAAGAGCGAAGGTCCCGCGCTGACTGGATAAACCGACGGAGGCAATTGCCGCGGCGTTCTTCCCGGCGCCGCACACTGCCTCACGGCTCGCCTCGCAGAGCGCCTGCCAGACCGTGTCCATATCCTGCTCAACCCAGCCGGGACGCTCGAAGGTGCAGGAATAATCCCGGTCCGCGCTGGAAATCATGCGGCCCCCGTCATCGAACAGCGCGACGGTGACGCCTGTCGTTCCGGCGTCTATACCTGCAAAGAGCCGCCCAACCGTTTTCATCCTGATCTTTCGCCGATCCCGGCGATCCAACCACTCAGCAAGCCGAAAAATCGGCTGCGGCGGTCCGCCTCCGCTTTCGGCAGCGAATTGATCCGCTCGATCTTGAAGGCGATCAAATCTTCTACCGGCTCGAATACCTCAATCGGCACCGACGCCAGATCCGTATCGCCTTCTCCGTCCCAGTCGGAATTGACAGGAAATCCATAGGGCCTCAGCGTATCCTGCCAAGTTGCGTCGAGCTTTTGCCCATCTGCCCCTCCAACGCGCACATAATGGTGATAGTCACAGACACCCCCTTCCTCAATCATGCGATTGAGTTCGGCCGGGAACGCCGCGTGTGGCTCAAGCTTCGAATCGAAATGCGTGAAGATCGTCATCACGCCAGCCTCGTATCCGGCCTTACGCAGCAGATTGCGCAGTAGAATATGCTTGCCTGAGCACGAACCAATACGGTTCTTCATTACCATCAATGGATCGCGCGCACCCACCGAGCCATAAGGAATATTCCTGACCGCGTGGTAGATCGCTGCCAGCCGGTTGGGCTTTTCATCCATCTCCGAAAGAAAATGGTCGTAGCTATTCTCGGTCATGTTCGGGTCCCCAGGTCAAACGGACAAGTAGCTCAGCATCCGTTCCCGATCCGCCACCTCCTCGGATGATAGCTCCGCTACACAACGCCCGCGATCGAGGACATAAGCACGATGGGCGGTGGCGCGAATGAGACTGAAATTGTTTTCTACGAGAACGATCGTCTGACCGTGTTCGGCATTCAGTCGGCCAAGCACGCGGCCGATATCAGTGATGATGTTCGGCTGGATGCTTTCTGATGGCTCGTCGAGAATCAGAACTTCGGGGGTACCAACCAGGACGCGGGCAATTGCGAGCGCCTGCTGCTGGCCACCGCTCAGCGTTCCACCCTGTTGCCCAAGTCGCTCGCGCAAGATCGGAAACATGTCGAAGATCGGCTCCCATGATCGCGCAGTACCTCCGACCCGTTCGCCCATCTTCAGGTTTTCCGCAACCGTCAAGAACGGGAAGACCATTTTGCCCTGGGGCACATAACCAAAACCGAGCCGTGCTCGCCGCTGCGGACTAAGCGTCGAGATCGAATCGCCACGATATCTGATCGTGCCGGAACGCAGCGGCAAGAGCCCCATGATGGTGCGCATCAGCGTCGTCTTGCCAACGCCATTTCTCCCAACAACTGCGACGATCTCACCCTTGCGCACGTCGAGCGAGACCCCCTGCAGGATGTCTCCAGCGCCATAGCCACTGTGAACATTCTCGATCGCTAGCAGCGTGTCAGTCATGGGCCTCTCCAAGATAGATGCGCTGCACTTCCGGATCGGCCTCGATTTCCGCCATGCGCCCCTGTCGAAAGACTCGTCCCTGGTGAAGCACCGTCGTCGGTACATCGAGATCGCGCACGAACCCCATGTCATGCTCGATGACAATCGCCGCGATGCCCTTCCCCTCGAGCTCCTTAATGAAAGCGGCGGTGCTGCGGCCCTCCTCCGGCGTCATACCCGCCGTCGGTTCATCCATCAGGACCGCCCGCGGACCATTGCCCAATGCCATGCATATTTCCAGCCAGTGCTGCTGACCGTAACTGAGCGCGCCGGCGCGGCGCTCACCATACGCGCTGAGGCCAAGCATCTCGAGTCCCCACGACGCCAGATCCGAAGCATCGCCTGTCCGTCTGCAGGCGATAAACATGTTCTGCGCCACGGTCAGGTTCGAAAAAATACGCGTCGTTTGATATTTCATGCTCAGTCCGCGCTGGACCCTGCGGAACGGCTGTTCATGCGTGATCTCGCGACCGTCAAAACGGATCGAACCGGCATCGGGGCGAAGCAGCCCCATGATCAACTTGAACACCGTTGATTTACCGGCACCATTGGGGCCGATGAGACATCGACATTCACCGGAATCGAGCGTCAGGTCGACCCCATCGGCGGCCACGATCCCGCCGAAACTTCGGCGTACCCCTTTCAACGCGAGCAGAGTCATGGCGGCCTCCTGACGAACAGTTTCGCCAGGAAACGAAGGACAGTGATGACGATACCATCGGGCGCCGCCATCATTCCAAACAACAGAAGCGCCCCCATGACAACGAAAGCGAGCTCTCCGCTATAGACCGCCAAGGTGTCTGAGAGCGCCGAAAGCGCAATGGTTCCTATCAGCACGGAGGAAAGACTGCGTCTTCCTCCGACTGCCACCCATAG
>Ga0157369_10003027_pt1 | contig 20070 bp, 14 predicted proteins | sample C25metaG_FD_113461 | JGI IMG/M metagenome (GOLD analysis project Ga0157369, IMG submission 113461) | Corn rhizosphere microbial communities from Kellogg Biological Station, Michigan, USA - C2-5 metaG | ecosystem: Host-associated > Plants > Roots > Rhizosphere > Soil | place: USA: Michigan...
GAGCTGGAACGAGTCGCAGGGAATCTCATGCTCGCGACACAGACGGATAAAGGATTGCAGCTGCTGCTGTGCGTCCGGCGCGTCGGTGTAATGCATGGTAGAACCGCTGTAACCCAGGCTCCACTTCGGCTGAAACAGCGTGCGTCCGGTGAGACGCACAAAAGCTTTGGTCACGTCGAGCAGCGTCGGGCCAAGCATCATGTAGTAATCGAGATCACCCGCCTCGGCGCGGTAACGGCGATAAGGCAGATGGTAGTTATCCAGCTCATTCCCCAGATCGAGCCAGCTGCTGCTGAGGTTGTCATAGAACAGGCCGAAGCTGACGCCATCGCGCTGCGTCAGGGTAAACGGAATATGTTTGTAGAGCGGGTCGGTGCTGGCGGCGTTGTAGCCCATGGCGTCGAGATTACGCATCTCAAAGCGACGGTTAACGCGGTTCAGGTCGCCACTCTTCTCACCCAGACCATACACCCGATCCTGCGGCTGACGACGCTGATAGTGCTCGACCCCGTCGCCGTGTGCATTCAGCAGATAAGCGCCGGTGTGCCGATCGGCTGTCAGGGGCTGCCAGCTCGCGCCGTCAAACTGCTCCCAGCTCAGGCAGAGCGGCTGATGCACGGTGACGCGCAACTGTTGCGTGCTGAGACGCAGTTGCTGCGCATCGTGCTCCACCTGAAACGTCGGTAATGTAAAACCATCCAACGCCTCGCGGTCACGTCCTTCCCAGGGCACATCCTGACCGGGCGCAATACTCCAGGTGCGGTTCAGCGCCAGCTCACCGTCGCGTTTCAGCAGCACACGCATCAGCTTCTCTTCCAGCACATAAAGCCGCAGGAAATGACGATCGTCGACCTTGAGCTCAACAAAATGATCGGCCTGCTGATGCAGCGTCCAGTTCTTCAGGGTTTTCATCGCGATATCCTTATGGGTTAGCAGGGCGCTGGCGGCGTTCGGCGATCAGCATCACCAGGAAAACGGCACCAATCAGGTCAAAGAAGCCCATCGCCACAAACAGCGGATTAAAGCCGATGGTATCGGCGGTGACACCGATAATCAGCGAGAAGATAAAACTGGCGATCCAGGCGCAGGAGCCGCGCATGCCGTTGACAGTGGCCATCTGGCGGCGATCAAAACGCTCGACCACCAGCGCACTCAGCATGCAGGAGATCACCTGATGGCCAAAGCCACCAACGGAAATCAGGGCAATGGCCAGCCAGGGATCTTTCACCAGCGTCATCAGCGCCAGCGAGACCATCAGCAGGGCGCCGGTCACCGAACTGGCGACGATCGAGTTGACGCGGGTCATGCCAAACCAGCGCACATAGATTTTGGTCAGATAACCGCTGGCGACGCTGCCGAGGTCGGCAGCCAGGAATGGCAGCCAGGCGAACATCACGATCTGCTTGAGATCCATGCCGCGCTCATTGGCCAGATAGAGTGGCACCCAGAAGCTCAGCACCGCCCAGGCCGGTTCGGCCAGAAATGCAGGAATCGCGATGCCGTAGAATTTCTTCTCTTTACCAATCACTTTCAGCGCGGTGAAAAACGGCAGTTTTTCACCGATGGCTTCATTATCCTGATTAATAAAGGCACGCTCTTCATCAGAGAGACGAGGATGGCTCTCCGGCGAGTGATAGCCCCACCACCAGAGTCCCACCCACAGCAGGCCCAGGCCGCCGGTCAGCAGAAACGCGCCCTGCCAGCCAAAAGTAATATGCGCGACATAGATAATCGGGGGAGCCAGCATGGCACCAATCGAAAAGCCGACGCCCGCCCAGCCCGCCGCAACCGGACGCTCCTTTTTGGGAAACCAGTCACCAATCGCTTTGGCATTAGCCGGTGTGGCCGCCGCTTCCGACGCACCCATGACGAAACGCAGCAGCGCCAGATGCAGCCAGCTTCCCGCACCGGCGTGCAGCAGACAGGTCACCGACCAGATAAGCGCGCAAATCAGGAACCCCATCTTCAGTCCGATCACATCGATCAGCCAGCCGCAAACAGGCTGAAACAGGGTGTAAGCCAGCTGAAACGCAGCGACCACCCAGGAGTACTGCTCGGTACTCATATGCAGACTGTTTTTCAGTTCCGGTGCCAGAATGCCGAGCGAGTTGCGGGTGATGTAGTTGACGGTCACACCCAGCAGGAACATTCCCAGCATCCACCAGCGTAAATTTTTAATCACGCGCACCGTGCGTGACGCACTGATGGGTTTCGTTGTTGATTCGAGGCTCATTGTGCCACTCCTGATTACCATTGATGACGCACACCGCCAGCTGGCGTACCGCGTGTCCTTTTCACGAACTTAGAAAAGTGCGAAACGTGGGTACAGCCACTTTTTTGCAACGATTTTCATGGCAGGCTTTAACCCGACAGAAATGGGCACTGAAACGCTTATCTGACGCGATTCAGCAGACTATGAAAAATTTTTCATTAGCAGATTTGAAGGCGATCACAGAATGAAACAAAGGCTGAAAGTGGGTGAAATTGCGGCACTGAGCGGCGTCTCGATCAGCACGGTGTCGCGCGTACTGGCGGGTAAAGCCAATACCCGGCCCGCCACCCGCGATAAAGTGCTGGCCGTGGCGCAGCAGCAGGGCGTGCTGACCAATCTGCATAGCGGTCGCCTGCTGCTGAATAACCTGATGGTCTTTGCCCCGCCCCGCGCCTTCGATGTACGCAGTGATATTTTTTATTACAAGGTCATTCAGGGGATCAGTCAGGCGGTGGAGCCGCATGAAGTGCGGCTGCGCTACTGCCCCCTGGAAGAGGTGGAAAGTGATGCGGCATTGTTTATCGATAAGATGCAGCAGACCGAAGCGGCGCTGCTGATTGGCATAGATGATGAGCATATTCATCAGTTGGCGGCAGAGATGAACAAACCCTGCGTGCTGATTAACGCCCGCGATCGTCGTATGCGCCTGCCCTCGGTCTCGCCGCATCATCAGCTGATCGGAGAGTTTTCAGCGCGTTATCTGTTTGAGCAGGGACACCGGCAAATTCTCTCGCTGCACTGCCTGCGCCGCTACACCATGGAGCAGCGACTTCAGGGTGTCCGGGACGCCTGGCACGCCATGAACCTGCGCTTTGACAGTCGTCAGCATCTGCTGACCCTCAACAGTTTCAGCAGCAATGAGGCAGCGGAACGGCTGGGTGAATATCTGCGCCATTGTCCTGATGCGCTCCGCCCTACGGCGATTCTCGCCAGCGGCGATTACATTGCAGCAGGTGCCGTCACGGCCCTGGAGCAGGCTGGTTTACGGGTACCGCAGGATATTTCGGTGATGAGCATGGATGGGTTTAACCTGGCCGCTATCCACGATATTCCGCTGACCTCGGTGCAGGTGCCGCGTGATGAGCTGGGTGCGGCGGCAGTGAGAATGCTGCAGGAGATGCGGCTGAATCCCGGTACGCCGACCGGCAGTCTGCTACTGAATGGCAGGCTGGTGGTGCGTGAGTCGGTGCGACGCATCCGCGATAATCTCAGCCATGCGCCGGTCCAGCAGCATGGCCTTTATGATTGATCCAGCATTGATTATCCCAGCGTCGACTCATTCCGCGCGGGTTAACCCAGCGTTTTCAGCCGCAGTTCCGATGGCTGAGGCCGTCCAAACAGGAAGCCCTGGAACAGCGTACAGCCTTCGTCGCGCAGCTTAGCAAACTGCTCATCGCTCTCTACCCCTTCGGCGGTGATCTGGATATCCAGACTGCGGCTCATGCCGGTGATGGCGCGGATAATCGCCAGCGCCTCGCGACTGTCGCCCATATCGTTGATAAACGATTTATCGATTTTAATTTTGTCGAACGGGAAAGAGCGCAGATAGCTCAGCGACGAATAGCCGGTGCCGAAATCATCCAGTGCAATCTGTACGCCCAGCGCTTTGAGATTTTGCAACGTCCGGATGTTTCCCAGTGAGTCATCCAGCAGCACCGATTCGGTAATCTCGACTTCCAGTCGCGCCGGATCGAGCCCCGACTCCTTCAGCGCACCTTCCACCACCGGCACCAGCGAGCTGTTTTTGAATTGCAGCGGAGAGAGGTTGACCGAAACCGACTGCTCCCCTTCCCAGCTCGCCGCTTCACGACAGGCTTCATAGAGTGCAAACGCCCCCAGCATATGAATCAGGCCGGTCTCTTCTGCAATCGGGATGAAGTCATTTGGCATGATCAAGCCACGAATCGGATGATGCCAGCGCATCAGCGCCTCGTAGCCAATAATGGTGTGATGATCGCCGTTGGTGATGGGCTGATAGTAGAGTCGAAGGTGTCCGCCACTGATCGCATCACGCAGATCGTTTTCAATCAGGCGCCGACTGCGCGCCACATCATCCATCTCCAGCGTAAAGTGTTCATAACGATTGCGGCCATTGCGCTTGGCTTCATACAGCGCCATGTCAGCACAGCGCAGCAGCTGCTCCGGCGTATTAGTGATGGTGGTGCTAAGCGCAATGCCCACGCTCAGCCCCACCGACAGATTATGGCCTTCAATGTTAACCGGTGGACGAATCGCCTCGATCAGGCGCTGAGCTACTGCGCTCGCCTCATCATTACCGGCGACGTGAGGCAGCACGATGGCGAACTCATCGCCACCAATACGCGCCAGCGTATCCTGATCACGCAGCGCGTTGCGCAGACGCTTAGCCACGCTGCGCAACAGCTCATCGCCAATCTGGTGACCCAGCGCATCGTTCACATTTTTAAAGTTATCAAGGTCAAGGCAGAGCGCAGCAGTCTGGCGTTGCATCTGTCCAGCGGTGCGTAAGGCTTCGCTCAGACGCTGGCGGAACAAAATGCGGTTAGGCAGGCTGGTAAGATTGTCATGATGCGCCATATGGTGAATTCGGGCATCGGCTGCGCGCTGGTCGGTGACATCTTCTACTAGCAGCATTAAGTAGTTACGACGTGCATCCTGACCATTAATCGCGGTCGCGCGGGTATGCAGGATTCGCTCGCCGCTGGCGGTCATCAGCAGTTGCTCACGCTCATGCATGCCCTCACTGCGCAGCGCAACATCGGCCAGATTATTGAAGTAGTCACTGAGTTCAGGGGACATGCATTCGTGCGGGCGCTTGTTGACGATCAGTGATTTCGACAGGCCAAACAGCTGCTGAGTGCGGTCGTTAACCAGCAGAATTTCACGTGTGATCGCATCTTCCACAATCACGCAGGAGGGGATGTTGGCGATGATGTTATCAAGGAATTTGGACAGCGCGGTTTTCTGAGTGCTCTGAGCTTCAGCCAGATCGCGGGCGCGCAGAATCTGCTGCTCCTGCTCACGGCGTTCGGTGCGATCACGCGTGATTTTGGCGAAACCGACCAGCTTACCGTCATCATCGTGGATGGCGTCGATCACCACATGCGCCCAGAAAGCGCTGCCATCTTTGCGGTAACGCCAGCCCTCATCTTCAAAGCGGCCAGTTTTGAGCGCGATACCGAGGTTAGCTTCCGGCGTCCGGTTCAGCCGCTCGTGGGAACTGTAGAACAGTGAGAAGTGCTGACCGACCACTTCTTCTGCCTTATATCCTTTGGCGCGCTCGGCACCGGCATTCCAGTTCACCACCACGCCGTCGACGTCGAGCATATAGATGGCGTAATCAGTGACGCCCTCTACCAGCAGACGGAAACGCTGCTCCTGCTCCCGCTGCTCACTGCGAATGCGCTGCTGTTCGGTGCAGTCACGGGTGATTTTGGCGTAGCCCAACAATTGGCCCTGATCGTCGCGGATCGTGTCGATCACGACATGCGCCCAGAAGGCGCTGCCATCTTTGCGATAGCGCCAGCCCTCATCCTCAAAACGGCCGGTGCGATACGCGGTTTGAAGGTTCTGCTCCGGGACATGGTTCAGCCGATCCTGCGCGCTGTAAAAGCGGGAGAAATGCTGACCAACGATCTCTTCCGCCACATAGCCTTTGGCCCGCTGTGCACCCGCGTTCCAGTTCACCACGTTGCCGTCATGATCGAGCATGTAGATGGCGTAATCGGTGACGCCCTCCACCAGCAGACGGAAGCGCGACTCCTGCTCCCGCTCTTTGTGTTGCTGCTCCTGCTGCCGGGTACAATCACGGCAGATAGCGGCGAATCCGACCAGCCGGGCCACTTCATTGCGGATCGGATAGATCACCACATGCGCCCAGAAGGTGCTGCCATCTTTACGACAGCGCCAGCCTTCGGTTTCAAACCGTCCGGCGTTCGCCGCAATATCGAGTTCACGCTGCAGCTGACCGCGACGACGATCCTCTTCGTTGTAAAACAGGGTGGCGTGCTGACCAATAATTTCGTCTGGCCTGTAACCCAGGACGTGCAGGCCTCCGCCGTTCCAGCTGGCGACGGTTCCGTCCGGTTTAAGCATGGTGATCGCATAATCGATCACGCTTTGTACCAGCATGCGATAGATGACATCAGAGTTATTATCCATTGTTATTTGCCTGCTGCTCGATAGCCGGGTAGTGGCTTAGGAATGTTCTTAATAAACTGGCCGAGACTAAAGCGGAAAAGGTCTGCAAACACAAGCGCATTAAGAAGAATAACTAATATTAGCAGGTGATATATCGGCAGCGGCGGACAAATATTCAATGGAATGACAACAGAATTAGGCCCATGCCATTAACGTTTAAAAGAGATTTCAGGCCAGAAAAGCAAAGCGCGAGCCGTGCTCGCGCTTAACCATTTCACGACGGACGCAGGTCTCTACAGGTCCATCTGTTGCTGTAAATGCATGGCGGCAATCGGCTGCCAGATCTCCGTCAATGCGCCCTCTTTACCGGTGAAAGGGTCCTGCGTCGGCAGTGGCACTTTTTTTACCTGTTCCTGGGCCATTTTCAGCTTAGCCGGTTCATCACGCAGCGTCTCCGGCGACATGCCGTGCGGATAGGCACCAATCACCATGAAGTCGTCGCTGGCGCTGACCTGACGATGGCCGACGCCTGCCGGAATCAGCACCGCATCACCGGCGCGCAGCGTCACCATCCGGCCACTGTCGCCGCCAAACAGTACTTCTGCCCAGCCCTCCGCCACGCCCAGCAATTCATGGGTGTTGGGATGAAAGTGGGTGTAGGGAAAAATCGGATAGCGCCAGGCGGGTGGCCAGCCGTTCTCTTCAAACGTTTTCTCAAACCACGTCGCGATTTCCTCATCTTCCGGCACCACGCGCGGCCAGATAATCAGAGGTAACGGGTTATTCGGGACGCCACCCGACGGGATACCAAGCATAAGATGCTGAGGATTATCAGAAGCCCCGGCCGAGAAAGTGCCTGCGGCAAAGGACATCATTAACATCAGGCTGGAGGATGAGGCACACATACAGGTTCTCCGGTTTTTTATTAAGTGTGGCAAACCCGCGGCACAATGCAATGTGCGCCAGACAACACATTTTGGATAATTGACTGATATTGCTGCCTAAAGCCAAATGTGTCGTTAACAATAGGGCAAGAGTGTGCATGGGTGGCAGAGGGTAGCGGTTTTTACTGCGGCAAAGTGTTGCAAAATGTCAGGTGGCAGGATGGCCAACAACTGTTTTATCAACTGTTATATAAAAAATGCACGAATCTGTTTCTGATATGCTTGACTGTTATCTGTTGTAATAGCTAACAGATGACAGTGAGGTAACAAATGGACGCTATTAAACAAATCCTGATTGACGAGATCGCTACGCTTAATCGCGAAGAACGTCGCGACAATTTGCCGCGCTTTAGCCTCTCGTTTCTGAAAAAACACCCCGGCCTCTGGGCAGTCATGTATCTCTGCTATGGCCTGTGCGTGGCGCTGATTTTCTCTACCGAGATGCTCGGCTGGCCCGCCTTCTGGTTTGCCACCGCATTTGTGCTGGTCATGAGTGTTCTGATGCTGCTGGATATCAATCCGAAATATCGCTTTGAAGATATTGATGCACTCGATCTGCGCGTCTGCTACAACGGCGAGTGGTATTACATTCAGCCCGTGCGCGAGCAGGCTATCTCTCGCATTCTGTCGCTGCCTGAAGCACCGGAACGGGTGAAGACAGGCATCCAGCGTCTGCTGACGCAAAAAGGGGAAGTGGACTTCTATGATGTCTACTACCTGACCTGGGGTCACCAGGAAGCGGCGCAGGTTTAATCTGCCAGCGGCTTCGCCATCAACTGACCCAGCGTTTCTATTGCCGCCTCGGCCCGGCTATCCCACGGCCAGGCGGTATTCAGCCGAAAACAGTGGCTGAACTGCTCTCCTGCCGAAAATAACTGCCCCGGTGCAATGCTGATCCCCTTCGCCAGCGCCTGCTGATAGAGCCGGGTCGTATTAATATGGTCCGGCAGTGTCACCCAAAGAAAATAGCCCCCGCGCCCTTCACTGACCGTTGACTGCGGTGGCAGTACTTTCAGTAATGCCTGGCGCACCATTTGCTGTCGTTTCGCCAGAATCTGTCGCAGCCGCTTAAGATGGGTGTCGTAACGCCGCGTAGCGAGGAAATCGGCCAGCGCCAGCTGCATTGGCGCGCTGGTAGAAAGCGTGCTCATCAGCTGAAGCCGCTGAATGCGCTGCGCATGTTGTCCTGCCGCAACCCAGCCAACGCGAAATCCTGCCACCAGCGACTTTGAAAACGAGCCGCAATGCAGCACGTTCCCCTGACGATCCCAGGCTTTAGCCGGCAGCGGCGCAACATCACCCGCCCAGAGTTCGGCATAGGCATCATCTTCAATCATCGGCACCTGATAACGCGCCAGTAGTTCGACCAGCTCTTGTTTACGCTCCGGGGTTAAGGTCACGCTCAGCGGATTTTGTAGCGTCGTCATCAGCCAGCAGGCTTTCACCGGCCAGCGCTGCAGGGCCTCCTCCAGCTGGGCAAGGTCGATGCCCTGCTTTGCATCGACCGGAATCGCCAGCGCCTTGAGTTTGAGCCGTTCAATCGCCTGCAGCGCACCATAAAAACCCGGATGCTCAATTATCACGTAATCGCCCGGCTCGGTCAGGGACTGCAGGCTGAGATTGAGTGCCTCCAGTGCCCCGCTGGTGATGACAATTTCATCCGGCGACAGCGTAATGCCCTGGCGCGCATAGCGCTGGGCCAGCAGCTGTCGCAGCGTGGCGTTGCCAGGCGGCAGATTGTGCAGCGCATCCGTTGGGGTGAGATGATGAGAGACGTTTGCCAGCGAGCGCATGAGCTGGCGCTGCGGAAAGAGCGCGGGATCAGGGAAAGCAGAACCAAACGGCACGATGGCGGGATCGCGCGTGGCCTGCAATACATCAAACACAAAGTCGTTGATATCAACCTGTTCGCTGATCGCCACGCTCAGCGGTGCGGGCGCCAGGGCACGCGGTGCCACGTAGTAACCAGACTGAGGACGAGAAACGATCCAGCCCTGGCTTTCCAGCAACTCATAGGCATGCAACACGGTCATCAGGCTGACACCCTGCTGCGCAACCTGCTGACGCAACGAAGGTAAACGGGTGCCTGGCAGCCAGATGCCGGCCTCTATTTGCTGCTGAATCTCATCCATCAATCGCTGGTATTTCGCCACGGGTCGCCTCTCCCTGTTTTACCGTGAATAATCTGGCCGCGAGACTTTACCACGGCAGGCGATCAATGACAGGCGGTGCGAATCGCTTATCGTCTCAATTCACGCAGATGCTACGCTGTGTCAGGTGTGTCAGATCGCAGCAACCTGCGGTGTCAGCAGCGGTTCAGCTTCACTCATCTGTCGGATATCCGTAACGACCTCTCCGTCTTCTGCTACCACAAAGTTAGCCAGCTCCGGCACCTGTTCCGCGGGAACCGGCCTGCCCAGCAGGAAGCCCTGCAGCGTATTGCAACCCAGGCCGGTCAGAAAGGCCTGCTGTTCAGCGGTTTCAACGCCCTCGGCCACCACTTTCAGTTGCAGTGACTGCGCCAGTGCCACAATCGCCGACACGATGGTGGCATCTTCCGGCTGATGCTGGAGTTCATTCACAAAGGCCCGATCGATCTTAAGTTCGCTGGCCGGTAGCCTTTTCAGGTAGAGCAGGCTGGAGTAGCCGGTGCCAAAGTCATCGATCGAGGCTTTCACCCCAAGCTGAGTCAGCTCGGTGAGAATACGCACACTCTCATCGGGATCGCGCATCGCGGTGGTTTCCGTCACCTCCAGCGTCAACAGTTCGGCCGGAATCTGATGTTTTGCCAGCGCATCTACCACTGTCTCTACCAGATTTGATTGCTCAAACTGCAGCGCCGACAGGTTCACCGCGACTGACCAGTCCGTATGGCCCTGCAAATGCCACTGGCGCAACTGGCGACACGCTTCATTAATCACCCAATTGCCGATGTTGACAATCATCCCGGTTTTTTCCGCCATTGGCAGAAATTTGTCAGGCGATAACAGACCCCGCTTTGGATGTTCCCAGCGCAGCAGCGCTTCGAAACCAAGAAGCGGGCCGCGTGGCGCGCAATATTTTGGCTGATAGAACAGGCGCAGCTCATTGTTATCCAGCGCCTGCCAGAGATCATTGTTCAGCTGAAGCTGGCTCTGCGCCTGAATGTTCATTGAGGGCTGAAAAAAGGTGTAACCATTGCGGCCATTATTTTTGGTGTGATACATCGCCGCATCGGCGTTGAACATCAGTTCACGCTCATCCTCGCCATCGCCAGGATAGACAGCGATGCCGAGGCTCAGCGAGACCACCAGCTCATAGCGTGAGATATCAAACGGACGGTCCACCGCTTTCACCAGTTTATCGGCAATGGCCGCCGCATCGTTGGGATCGTCGATCTCCACCAGCAGTACAAACTCATCACCGCCGAGTCGCGCCAGCGTGTAATAGCCAGCCATCTGCTGGCTCATCCGCTCGGTCACACCCACCAGCAGACGGTCGCCAATGTGATGCCCGAACGCGTCGTTAACCGCCTTAAATCCGTCCAGATCCATAAACATCAGGGCAAACAGCGTCTGCTCACGATTGGCTTTGTTGATCGCCTGTTCCAGTCGATCTTCCAGCAGAATGCGGTTTGGCAGGCGAGTCAGATTGTCGTGCAGCGCCAGCTGTGCCAGCTCGCGGTTCGCTTCAGCCAGTGAGCTGGCGAGAATGGAGGTGCGCGCCTGCATCCGCGCATCCAGCATCGAGACCAGCAGAGTAATCCCCAGGATTGAGATAGTGACTACCGTGACCAGAATCGCCAGCCAGTTACTGTTAACGCCCTGCCCCATCGAATGGCTGTGAGCGGGAAACTCTGCCGCCATCATGCCGGTGTAGTGCATGCCCGCAATCGCACAGCCCATCACTACGGATGCGCCAATACGCAGCAGGGTCACCCGGCCAGTCTGACCTTCACGCAGGTTAAATGCCAGCCACAGCGCTGCGCCAGAAGCGGCGAGCGCGATCACCACCGAAAGGCCTATCCAGCCCCACCGCCAGACAATACCCGGCGAGAACATCAGGGCTGCCATCCCGGTATAGTGCATCGCCACGACGCCGCTGCCGAGAATCATTGCGCCGCCCGCCAGGCGCGGCAGGGGCAAATCGCCACTGCAGACCAGCCACAGGGCAAATATCGATGCGCAGACCGCGATGGCAGCGGAGAAGGCGGTCAGCCCGGCGTTGTAGCTCATCACCATCTCCATGTTCATCGACAACATGCCAATGAAGTGCATCGCCCAGATGCCGATGCCCATGGAGAAACCGCCGCCAAACAGCCAGACCAGCGCGACTTTGCCCGTGGAGTGCACCACCCGTCCCGCCATATCTAAGGCGGTAAACGAAGCCAGCATCGCGACAAGAACGGAGACGATGACGATAAAAGAGTCGTATGAGGTTGCTAACATAGTGCGTTCCCGCGGAAAGCCGTGCTTGTGTTTAGGTAAGGGATTTTTAAAACTTCTTTTCTTAATTATCGGCACTGCCCGGCGGTTAATGAGCCGCGAACCCTGCATCTTTCCACTCACTCTGAGTGCTGAAATCTATCGTCAGTGTCAGCGTCAGACGGATGCTGATGCCAGAGGCGGTCGCAGTCCGGGAAAACGAAACGCCTCTATGCGATCCGCTGGCGTCGGCTTGCCCAGCAGATATCCCTGCAGCGCATCAAAGCCCAGGCTGGTGAGCAGGTGCTGCTGCTCTTCTGTCTCAACCCCTTCCGCCACCATGCGCAGGTTAAGACTCTGCGCCAGGGTCAGCATGGCGCTGACCACGGTCGCATCTTCACTGCCGGGTCGCAGGCAGTTAATAAAGCTGCGATCGATTTTGAGTTCGCTGGCATCCAGATCTTTCAGATGCAGCAGGTTGGCATAGCCGATGCCAAAATTATCAATGGCCACACTGACGCCCGCCTGCTGCAGTTCACGAATACGTTGCTGGCTGAAGAGGGGATCACGCATGGCAATCGCTTCCGTGATTTCCAGCATCAGTGCGCTGCCTGACAACTGGTAACGCGCCAGCGTCTGCATCAGCGTGTGGAGTAAATCACGCTGGTGAAACTGCAACGCGGAGAGATTGACCGAGACCGTCCAGTCGCTGTTGCCCTGGTTATGCCAGATTTTCAGCTGACGGCAGGCCTCATCAATCACCCAGTTGCCCAGTGCAACGATCTGGCCGGTTTTTTCGGCGCGCGGCAGAAACAGCTCAGGCGTCAGCAACCCGCGTTGCGGATGCTGCCAGCGCAGCAGTGCTTCAAATCCCATTAGCCGTGTGCCGCCGGAACGGAATTTGGGCTGATAGAAGAGCCGCATCTGTTGCCGATCGATCGCCTCCCACAGATCGTTTGCCAGCGCCAGCTGATGCTGCGTCGCATCACTCATCGCCGGCTCAAACAGGCACCAGCCGTTACGTCCGCTGTGTTTAGTGTGGTACATCGCCGAGTCGGCATTGAATAACAGCTCCTGCCGGTTACGACCGTGCAGCGGGAATATCGCAATGCCCGCACTGAGGGAAACGTGTAACACATAGCGATCCAGTTCAAACGGCGTACTGATCACTTTGACCAGTTTTTGCGCCAGCTGACGGGCTGGAGTGACATCGCATGTCTCCGCCATCAGCACAAATTCATCACCTCCCAGACGCACCAGCAGCATCGTGTTGCTGAGCTGGCTTCGCAGCCGTTCCGACACAGCCACCAGCAACCGATCACCGACGTGGTGTCCCCAGGTGTCATTAACCGCTTTGAACCCATCAAGATCCATATAGATTACGGCAAAGCGATTTTCGTTGAGCATAGCCTGTTTAATCGCCAGATCGAGCTGCTGCTCCAGCATGGCCCGATTGGGTAGCGCGGTCAGATTGTCATGCATTGCCAGCTGACGCAGTTCCTGGTTAGCGTGTCTGAGTCGGGTCGCCAGTCGCGCGGCACGCAGTTGGGCATCCAGCATGGAACTCAGCAGCGTAATGCCCAGAATAATCAGCGTAATGAGCGTTACCCAAACCGCCAGTCCTGGATTGCTCACCCCCCCCCCGGCTGCATCATACTGCTCTCGCTGAATCGGGCTGCCGACATGCCGACATAATGCATACCAGCAATGGCCATCCCCATCACCAGTGAGGCCAGTCCCCGCATCAGCAGCAGATGATGGTCACCCTGGCGCAGATGAAACGCCAGCCACAGCGCCACGCCCGAAGCAACAAACGCAATGATCACGGAGAGCACTACCCGCAGCTGATTCCACTCAGGTCGCGGCTCAATCAGCAGCGCATACATGCCGAGGTAGTGCATCACGACAATCCCTGAACTCAGGATCAGTGTGCCGCGCAGTAACCGATAACGGGTGAGATGCAGGCCGCCTGCTGTCTGGCCAAAAGCAAACATTGACGCCATGATCGCCACCAGCAGCGAGAGTATCGTCAGCCGCGTGTCATAGCGCATCGTCATCGGCATCATCATCGCCAGCATACCAATGAAATGCATTGCCCAGACGCCAATCCCCATCGCAGTTCCGCCTGCCAGCAACCAGAATCGGGCGCTCCAGCCACGGGATACCGCCACCCTTCCGGCAGTATCCAGCGCTGTAAATGAGGCAATAAACGCGACGATCAGCGAAACGCAGATCAAAACGCTATCCCAGGTGACAAGCAACATGTGCAGCTCCTCACCACCCGCTGAGAAACGGGTGCTGTGTAAAGTCAGAAAATGATTCAAAAAACACCCATTGGGTGAAAGTCATTAAATTTCGGTTTTTTGTTATCCCGGAGGCCCGGTAAAGCGCGCCCCCAGACGCAGGGCATTTTAAACCTGCATCTTATTTCCCGCCTGCTGAGACAGCCGGTAAATCGTTATTATGTCTGATTGGTAAAGGAACATATCACCGAAGCGGAAAGCATGCCAGAGACCGAAAAAACAAAGAGTTTTCTTTTTCTTTCTTGCTTTTATGCCTTGCTGTTACTGGGTTATCGGCCACTTAGGCCATTTGATTAATGAAAAATAACTGGCAGGGCTTCGCGTAACGCTTTAACTGATCTATAGTAAGTAAAACTAATATAAATCATCATTCTTAAGTCTAAGATTTTCCTCAGGACAGTGGCACTAACCGCCTTGTAATTTTTATTTCATCATTTTGAGTTGAATCGTTAATAAACACCGGGTGAAAAAGCACTGACTCTCGATAATCCGTAAGGAAATATTATGAAACTCAAGCTTTTTCTGTGTGCCGCTGCAGGATTAACTGTCGCAATGACACCCTTAACCCAGGCGGCAACGACCTCGGGAACCATCAATGCCACGTTAACGCTGACCACGGGTTGCCTGGTAAACGGTCAGTCAGCTACGGCGGGCGTTAACTTCGGTACCCTGAATTTTGGTAGCAGTGCAGCGACCTTCGACACCCTGAACGCCACGCTGGTCGGTGCGGCGGGTAACGGTATTTTTGTCCGCTGTACCACGGGTCAGGACTATAACGTGGTGGTGACCAGCAGCAATACTGCGCCAGCGACCATTTATGGCACCGCCTCTGCATCACCACGTTATCTGGTTCTGGGATCGGATAATGCACAGGGCATCGCCTATACCCTCTACAGTGACGCCTCCTTTACCACGGCTATCGCCAACAATACGCCAATCGCCGCCAGTGGAACCACGGACCCAACACTGGGCACCAACTACGCCATTTATGGCCGGGTTGTTGGCGGCGGTTTTAATCCCCTGATTCCTGCCGGAACTTATACCGATACGATTAACGTTGCCGTGAACTATTAACGACTGTCGCAGGTAGATAAGGGTGGTTCTCTGGCGATCCAGCCTGATGATCGCATGCGGTCTGCCTCTGCTGATAAGGTGTTTCAGCGCCTGGGGCCTGCCCACCAGCACCTTTCAGGTCACCGCTTCTGTCGTGGCAGGCTGCGTAATATCCGGAACCAATACCGGTGTTTTCGGCACACTTAACTTTGGCACACAGTCTGGCGTGGCGGCCACTCCCGCCAGCGCCAGCTTTGTACAGAGTACCTCGATCAATCTTGCCTGCACGCCGGGCACCACGCTGAGCATGAGCATTAATCAGGGCGCCAACTTCACGACCACCCGCAACCTGAAACTGCCCAACTTCAGCAATACCGTTCCCTATACGCTCTTTAGTAATGCCAGCCGCACCACGGTGATCCCGGTCAATCAGGCGGTGCCGCTGAGCTATAGCAATGCCAATAACATTACGCTGCCGATCTATGGCCAGCTGCAACTGCCCGGCACTGCGCGCGCCGGCGTTTATACCGATACGCTGACCGTCACCCTGAGCTGGTGAGGTGATAGAAAACAAGGATACGATCATGAAGCCACTGCGCGCCCTGCTGTTGCTGTTAAGTTCTCCCCTTTTCCATGCAGCCTTTGCTGCTAACTCTGTGATGATATGGCCTATCGATCCCGCCATTAATCCTGAAGAGAAAGCCAGCGAACTCTGGCTGGAGAATCGCGGTAACACGACCACGATGATGCAGATCCGTGTTTTCAGCTGGCAGCAAATCAATGGACAGGAACAGTACCAGACCCAGCAGCGGGTGGTCGCCAGCCCGCCAATGGTGCGAATGGAGCCAGGACAAAAACAGCTGGTCAGACTGATTAAACAGACGCCGCCTGCGGCCGGTAAAGAGCAGGCTTATCGGGTGGTGCTGGATGAGATTCCCACGCCGCGCAATCCTGGCGAGAATCAGGCCGGGCTGACCTTTCAGATGCGTTACTCAGTGCCGTTGTTCGTGTATGGCACCGGGCTCTCCACCGACAGCGCCCGTCCGGCTCTGCGCTGGCAACAGATTAGCGAGGGAGGCAAGCGCTGGCTGCAGCTGACCAACAGCGGCAATGGCCATGCCCGACTGAGCAATGTGACTATCGGCGGTCGCAGACTGGGCGACGGTTTATATGGCTATGTGCTCGCGGACAGCACATATCGCTGGCCACTCACCACGCCGGTCAGCGGCGAACTCACTGCAGAGGTCAACAAGAGCCCGTGGCGCAGCGCTGCCCAGAAATAAGCGCTGAATGAGACCTTTTTCCCTGCATCCCTGCGCGCTGACGGTAGCCAGCGTCATTTACGCCTTAACGCCGGATCCTGTGCTGGCGGAGACCTATTCATCCCTGCCTCCACCGCACAGCCTGCAGACCAGCAGCAGCGGTCAGCAATATATGCTGGAGCTGGTGATTAACCAGCAGGAAAACGGCAACATTGTGCCAGTCGAGCAGCGCAACGACCATTTCTGGCTGCGTAGCGGCGATCTGCAGCGTGCCGGTCTGCCACTGGATAAGCTGGGTGAGCAGGCGCAGATCGATGTCAGCAGCCTGCAATCCGTCAGTGTGGAATATGACGCCGCCCGTCAGCGGCTGCTGCTCACCGTACCACCGGAATGGCTTCCCGGTCAGGTGATTGGCGAGGCGAAGAACGGACCGCGCTATCCGGGGCGCACCAGCGCCGGCGCGCTGATTAACTACGATCTCTACGCCAGCCGTACCGATACCACCGGCACCCGGCTTTCTGCCTGGAACGAACTGCGCCTGTTCGGTGATGCCGGACACGTCTCTACCAACGGCGTCTGGCAGCAGCAGCTGGAAGGCAGCCCCGCTTATCAGGACAACGGTTATATCCGTTACGACAGCTGGTGGAGCAATGAAGATGAGAACGCGGTGATGAGCTGGCGGGTCGGGGATCTGGTGACTGACTCGCTTGCCTGGAGCAGCAGCATCCGACTCGGCGGCATCAGTGTGGGTCGCGACTTCAGCGTCCGTCCTGACCTGGTGACCTATCCGCTACCCGCCTTCTCTGGCCAGGCTGCAGTCCCCTCCACCGTCGATCTCTTTATCAATGGCTATCGCTCCGGTCAGGCAAATGTGCAGCCTGGCCCCTGGTCATTAACCAATGTGCCATTCGTCAATGGTGCGGGTGACGCGGTGATCACCACCACAGATGCGGTCGGCCGACGCGTCACCACCACCATGCCGTTTTATGTCTCCAGCAATCTGCTGAAATCGGGGCTGGCTGACTACGCTATCTCCGCCGGGGCGATTCGCGAAAATTACGGCATTAAAAACTTCGATTACGGTGCGGCTGCCGCCAGTGGCTCATATCGCTACGGCATGACCGACTGGCTGACGCTGGAGAGTCACGCCGAGGGCAGCGAAAATCTGGCGATGGGTGGGCTGGGAGGTCAGCTTCGGGTTGGCAGCTGGGGCGTGGTTAACGGCGCGGTGGCACAAAGTCATCTTGATGGCGACAGCGGCAGGCAATATAGCTGGGGCTATCAGTACAACAATCGCTGGTTCAACATCGGCACGCAGCAGACCCAGCGCAGCAGCGACTTTGGCAATCTGGCCCTGGTCGGCAGCCGTGCCGGTAGTCAGGCGGATAGCCGTTACACGCTATCGCGCCGCACTGCCCAATACAGCGCCAGCATCTCACTGAACCGCTTTGGCAGCGTCGGCGCCGCCTTCATCGATATCACCGACGGCCAGGGCGATCGCACCCGCCTGTGGAACCTCTCATGGAGTAAGAATCTGTGGGGAAATAGCAGCCTCTATGTCTCCGCCAGCCGCGATCAGGAGGAGAAGAGCTGGACCGGTGCGCTCTCGGTGGTGATCCCGTTTGGCGAGCAGGGCAGCGCGGCGATCAGCACCGAGCGCGATCAACGCGGTCGCGATAGCCAGCGTCTCTATGCCTCCAGTGCCATGCCCAGCGACGGTGGATTCGCCTGGGATGCCTCATGGGCGAATCAGAGTGGCGACAGTGGCGACTACCGGCAGGGCAGTCTGCGCTACCGCAATAACCATATCGACACCTCGGGGGGCTTCTACGGTGATGATGACAATCTGACTCAGTGGGCCGATGTCGCCGGTGCACTGGTATTAATGGACAACAGCGTCTTTGCCGCCAACGCCATCAACGACGCTTTTGTGCTGGTGAAAACGGGCTATCCCGACGTTAATGTTCGCTATGAAAATCAGTCGATGGGACGCACTAACCAACAGGGCTATCTGCTGGTCCCCGCCATCAGCAGCTACTACCCGGCCAAATATGATATCGACACCCTCGACCTGCCCGCCGATATGACCACGCCCCATGTTGAGCAGCGTTTTGCGGTGAAACGTCAGAGCGGCTACCTGCTTAACTTCCCTGTGGAAAAACTGCGCTCTGCCAGCGTGATTCTGGTTGATGCACAGGGCCAGCCGCTGCCGGTCTCAAGCCTGGTACAGCGTGCGGATCATGCCACTGAGTATGTCGGCTGGGATGGCATCGTCTGGATGGAAAATCTCACTGCCAGAAACCCGATGGAGGTGGTGACGCCCGATGGCCGCCGCTGTGAAACCGAACTGCGCATCGCCAGCGGTCAGCCGCAGGCGCTGAAAACCTATGGCCCTCTGACCTGCGCGCTGCCCGCGCCCGCCGCAGGCAGCGCCGCCTCTCCCGCTGAATCTTTCACGTCCGGAACCCAACCATGATCAAATCTCTGTTACTGGCTGCCCTGCTGCTGACACTGCCGTCGGTGAGCTACGCCGCCTGCGGTCTGCCCGCGTCGACCGCCAGCTTCGGCTCGGTCACGACGTTTGTGGCGAATACCACCGTCAGCTCGGTGACCACTAACGCCAACGTCAACTGTGGCGCAGGCTCGGCGTTGTCACTGCTTGGCAATAACCAGATAACGTTTCAGCTGACCGGCGCGACCAATATCAGCGGCACACGGGGCGTCCTGAAACGCAGTGGTGACACCGGCAGCGATAATGTGCCAGTACGGCTCTGCACCGACAGCGCCTGCGCCAGCGAACTGACGATTGGCAGCACGCCGTTTGTTTACAGCTCACAAACCCTGATAAATCTGGCAGGTTTGCTGGGCAGTCTTAACTTTGCCCTTCCCGTCTATCTGCGCACTGTTCCCGGTCAGGTGGTTGCAGCGGGAACCTATTCCGTTACGCTAAATATGGCTGTGACTTACCGCATCTGCACCAGCATTGGCGTGGGTAATCTCTGTTTAAGCGAGCAGAAAGGCAGCGGCGTGATTCCGATTAACGTTACCGCTGTCCTCACCAACGATTGCACGACGATCACCGCACCCAACATCAGCTTTGGCAGTGCGCCGCTGGTGAGTAGCTTCTCCGCTGTATCGCAGACCATTAACGTGCTGTGCAGTAAAGGCAGTACCTATACCGTCGGGCTGAACAATGGCAGTTATCCGGCGGGCAGCGTCAGGAACATGGCGAGCGGAGCGAACCGTTTGAGTTATGAGATTTATAAAAGTGCCACCAGCAATCGCTGGGGAGCGGCAGGCACTGAACGCTGGAGCAGTACCACCTCGACAGCGGTATCAGCGGATGGACTGACGCGCGGCTTTAACTACACCGCGCGCATCCTGACCACTCAGAACACGCCGCCTGCAGGAAATTACAGCGACAGCGTGGTCGTCGATTTATCGTTTTAAAGTGACGCGCTGACCGTCGTTGTGGCGCTGTGACGCCGCTGGTACTGCTTCACCATCCGGCCAATCAACAGCGTACCGATCAGCCCGCAGACCGCCGCAAAGGTGAGCCAGACGCCAGGCATCGCTTTGTCACCGGTGGCGTGAATCAGATAGCTGGAGATGGCAGGTGTAAAGCCGCCAAATAGCGCCGTTGCCAGACTGTAAGCCATGGAGAAACCGGCAGCGCGCACTTCAGCAGGCATAATTTCTGCCAGATAAACCACC
>Ga0157369_10003028_pt1 | contig 20066 bp, 20 predicted proteins | sample C25metaG_FD_113461 | JGI IMG/M metagenome (GOLD analysis project Ga0157369, IMG submission 113461) | Corn rhizosphere microbial communities from Kellogg Biological Station, Michigan, USA - C2-5 metaG | ecosystem: Host-associated > Plants > Roots > Rhizosphere > Soil | place: USA: Michigan...
GCCAGTAATCCACCGGCACCTGCTGCTGATGCAGTCGTGCCTGCAAGGCTTCGATGGCCTGCCGGGATTCAGGTTTTTCGAACACCAGTAACGAGCCGTCAACCTTGAGCAGATCCGCGCGCTGGATTTCGCTAAGCAAGCGCTGCCACGCGTCGAGACTGCTTTCATTGAGCGCGCGCAGGCCGGCGACGGTTTTCTGAAAAGGCTCGGGCCGCAGATTCAGCAGCAGCCGGGTGAACCACGGTAGGGCGCGCGGCAGGTATTTCCAGTCCAGGCGCAGCGGCCCCATCGGGTCCATGAGCATGGCCGGCAAACGCTTGAGGATCGACACGTCTGCAATCGGAAATACCTGCTCGGTGGCCAGATGCCCGGCATTACCGAACGAAGCGCCATGCCCCGGTGCCTGTTGATCGATGACCACCACGCGCAAACCCTGGCGGGCCAGGCGCAGTGCGCAAGCCACGCCAATGATCCCGGCGCCGACCACGGCGATGTCGTGCGAAGGATTATTCGCCATGGCGTGTCGCTTCCCGTTGGCCATCGAGCAAGCGCCGAAGGTTGAGCGGATTGGTCTGTTGCAGCGCCGTCGGCAGCAAGCTGTCGGGGAAATCCTGATAGCACACCGGCCGTAGGAAACGCAGGATCGCCGCAGTGCCCACAGAGGTGCTGCGCGCATCCGAAGTTGCCGGGTAAGGCCCGCCATGCACCATCGCCTCGCAGACTTCCACGCCGGTCGGCCAGCCGTTGACCAGCAGGCGCCCGGCCTTGCGCTCCAGGGTTGGCAGCAACGCACGCGCCAAAGCAAGGTCAGCGTCATCCATGTGCATAGTCGCGGTCAGTTGGCCTTCCAGATGTTCGCAGATCTGACGGACTTCCTCGTTACTGCTGCATTGCACGATCAGCGATGCAGCGCCGAAGACCTCGGCTTGCAAGCGATGATCGGCAAGAAAATCCGCTGCATCGGTGCTGAAGACATGCGCCTGACACTGATTCGGGCCGCTGCCGACTTGGCCAACCGCTACCGCGCGTGCACGGGAATTGTCTTGCAAAGCCGTCACACCCGCTTGATAGGCGCCGAAGATGCCGGGCGTGAGCATGGTTTGCGCCGCACTTTTTGAGGTCAGTTTCGCTACCGCGCCGAGAAACCCGTCGAGCGCCGGGCCTTTGCGGGCAATCAACAATCCCGGGTTGGTGCAGAACTGCCCGGCGCCCAGTGTCAGCGACGCGACAAATCCTTCGGCCAACGCCTGCGTCCGATTTTCCAGCGCGGCAGGAAACAGCAATACCGGGTTGATCGAACTCATTTCCGCATACACCGCAATCGGCTCCGGCCGCGCTTGCGCTGCTTTCATCAAGGCCTGCCCGCCAGTGCGCGAACCAGTGAAACCAGCGGCTTTGATGCGCCAGTCGCTGACCAGCGCGATACCGACTTCGTACCCTGAATCGAACAACAAGGAAAACACGCCCTCGGGCAGACCGCAGGCCTTGACCGCTTGCGCGACTGCGCGGCCGATCAGTTCGCTGGTACCCGGATGGGCGGTGTGAGCCTTGACGATTACCGGGCAACCGGCCGCCAGTGCTGCGGCGGTGTCGCCACCGGCCACGGAAAATGCCAGCGGAAAGTTGCTCGCACCAAACACCGCGACCGGCCCCAGGGCAATCTGCCGCTGGCGCAAGTCGGAGCGCGGCAGTGGCTGGCGTTCCGGTTGCGCATTATCGACGCGCACGTCCAGCCATTCACCGGCGCGTACCGTGCGGGCGAACAGGCGCAATTGCTGGCAAGTACGCCCGCGTTCACCCTCGAGGCGGGCGCGCGGCAAACCGGTTTCGGCGTGGGCGCGTTCGATCAGTTCATTGCCGAGGTTTTCGATGTGCTCGGCAATGCTTTCCAGAAATGCCGCACGGGTGCTCAGGCTGGTTTCGCGATAGGCGTCTTGTGCTGTCCACGCCAGCGCGCAGGCCTGTTGCACCTGTTCGGCCGACGCGCCGGTGTATTCCGGAGCAAGTGCCTCGTTGGTCGCCGGATTGATCCCGCGAAAGGCCGGACGATTGCCCGCCACGGCTTGTTGGCCGATCAGCATGTTGCCCGTCAGAGTCATGGTGTCTTCCTGTGAGATGAGCGAGGCCTGCCGCGAATCGTGATGACTCGCGGCAGGTGACGGTCAGGCGAAGTTCTGCTCGGCCGACCAGTTTTCGTACCAGTGACGGAACAGCGAATATTGCTTCTCGGCATAGCGCCGTTGCGAGTCGCTCAGCACATCGGCTTCGTTGAAGTGCAGGGTGTATTCCTTGTCGCCGTTGAGCACCATCAAGTGTTTGTAATACAGCACCAGATCGCAACCTTCGTCGAACGATGACAGCACCGCCAGCGCCGACTCCAACTCCCGCGCCTGACGCCGGGCCTTGGCATCGCCTTGCGCGGCCTGCTTGCTCAGCGCGACCAGTTGCAGCACTTCGCGCGGCAGGGCGTTGCCGATGCCGGTGATCGCGCCGGTGGCGTTGCAATTGACGAAACCGTGCACCACTTGCGTGTCGACACCGACCATCAGGGTCACGTCGTCATCTTTGGAGGTGATGTTCTCGGCTGCGTAGCGCAGGTCCGCGCCGCCGCCGAATTCCTTGAAGCCGATCAGGTTCGGGTATTCGCGGCGCAGTTCGAAAAACAGCTCGGCGCGGGTGGCGAAGCCGTAGTAGGGGCTGTTGTAGATCACCGCCGGCAAATTCGGTGCGGCTTGCAGGATCGCGGCGAAGTGGGCCCTTTGCGCCGTCGCCGAAGCTCCACGTGAAAGCACGCGCGGGATGACCATCAAGCCTTGCGCGCCGACTTTCGCCGCATGCGCTGCATGGGAGACCGCTTCACGGGTATTCACCGCGCCGGTGCCGACGATGGTAGGCACCCCGGCAGCGACCAGGCGCGACACGCCTTCCTGACGCTCGGCTTCGGTGAGCAGCGGCCAGTCGCCCATTGAGCCGCAATAGACCACGGCGCTCATGCCGGCATCGATCAGCTCGCGACCCTTGGCCACCAGCGCATCGAAATCAGGTTTGCGCTGGGCGGTGCACGGGGTCATCAGGGCTGGCATGCAGCCGGTGAAGATGTTGTCGCTCATGGTTCAACTCCTTGGCATTTCGTTGGATTCGAGGTGGAAAGTCGGCGTGGCGGCTCAGATGCCCCACGCGAACGGGTCGCTGTCGTCAATCAGCAGGGTGCTGTCGGCGGTCATGTAGGCGCGGCCGGTGATGAACGGGCGAATCCGCTCGCCTTGCCATTCGAAGCGGCCTTCGAACTGGCTGCCGGTGATGCTTGCCTGTATCCACGGCGCGCCCGCTTGCAGCTTGTCGTCGGCGGCCAGGCAGGCAAGTTTGGCGCTGGTGCCGGTGCCGCACGGTGAGCGGTCGTAGGCTTTGCCGGGGCACATGACGAAGTTGCGGCTGTCGGCCTGATCGTCATCGGCGAACAGTTCGATGTGGTCGATAGCGGCGCCGTCTTCGCCAGAGATGCCCTGATCTTCCAGCGCTTTGAGCATGGCCCAGGTGTACGCGGTCAGGTGCTCGACGTTGTCCATGGTCAGTGTCTGGCCATGCTCGGAGACGAGGAAAAACCAGTTGCCGCCATAGGCGATATCACCGACCACCCGACCAAAACCGGGCACCTCCACCGGCACCTGTTTGCGATAACGGTAAGCGGGCACGTTGCCCAGAGTGACCGAACCATCGTCGTGCAGCGTCGCGCTGACTTGCCCCACCGGTGTGTCGATCTTGTGCACGCCCGGCTGGATTCTCCCCAGATGCTGCAACGAGTTGATCAGGCCGATGGTGCCGTGGCCGCACATGCCCAGGTATCCGGCGTTGTTGAAGAAGATCACCCCGCAGGTGGCATCAGGCGATAGCGGCGGGCAATACAGCGCGCCGACCAGCACATCGTTACCGCGTGGCTCCAGTAGACAGGCGCGGCGCCATTGATCATGCTGGCTGCGCAGGGCGTCGCGTTTCTCGGCCATGCTGTTGCCGGGCAGCTCTGGGAAGCCGCTCATGACCAGCCGCGTCGGCTCGCCGCCGGTGTGGGAATCAATGACGTGTACTCGTTTCATGAAGAGATCCCGTTGGATGATTTCAGTAGGCGCCGGCAGGGCGGGCGTTGACGGTGGGCGAGGGCGCAGGGCTTTCGCTTTCTTCGTCCTCGTCGTCCAGGCGCAGCAGATGGGCAGGCACGCCGGTCGCCGCGCCCCAGTAGTAAATGCCGGTGGCGCAAGCGGCGACGACGATGGTGTCGAACGGATGCGCGAGGATGCCCAGGCCACCGAAGGTGCTGAGTTTCGACAGCACGATGGTCACCGCGTAAAAGGCGATCAGCCACGCCGATGAACGCACCTGACGCGCCAGGCTCAGGTGAGCGGTGGGCACAAAGCGGCCACAGAACAGGTAGATGACAAACATCAGGATCTGCAGGCCGAGCAGCCACGACACGGTGTTCCAGCCCGACCAGTACACGATCAGCGCGGCGATGATGAACGACACCGGCCCAAGCAGGCCCATGCTCTTGACCCGGAACGGGCGCGGCATGTCCGGCGCATTGCGCCGCAGCGCCGCGACCGACACTGGCGCCACCGCATAGCTCAGCACCAGCGCGGCGGAGACCACGTTGATCAGCGCTTCCCACGATGGAAACGGCTAGGTCCAGAACACCGACAGGGCGAAGGTCAGCCACAGCGCCGGACGCGGGATGCCGGACTTTTCATCGATGTGGGTGAAAACCTTGAAGAAGGTGCCGGTCTGAGCCCAGCCGTAGATCACTCGCGGCGTAGCATTCATGTAGATGTTGCCGCAGCCGCTCGGCGAGATCACCGCATCGGCGACCACCAGATAGGCCAGCCAGCCGACACCGAGCGCCAGGGCGATGTCGCGATAGGGCAGGGCGAACTCCTTGCTGATGCCGGCCCAGCCGTTGGCGAGCATTTCCGTCGGGATGCTGCCGAGAAAGGCCATTTGCAGCAGCACGTAGATCAGAGTCGACAGCAGCACCGAAAGAATCAGCGCAATGGGAATGGTGCGTTGTGGATTTTTCACTTCGCTGGCCACGGAAATGATCGGCGTCAGGCCCAGATAGGCAAAGATGATCCCGCCAGCGGAGACCGCCATCTCCACGCCGGACAGTCCGAATGGAGCGAATCCCTGAACCTGGAAATTCTCCGGTTTGAAGAAAGTAAACAGCACGCCGATCACCAGCAGCGGCACGATGAATTTGAACACGCTGACCAGATTGTTGGCTTTGGCGAAGGTCTTCACGCTGCGGTAGTTGAGCAGGAAAAACACGCAGAGCAGGCCGAACTGCACCAGCCAGCCGAGGATCGTCGGATCGCCGCTGCCAGACTTGGTGAGGCCGGGAAACCACGCCGCCGCGTATTGGCGCGAGGCGACCACTTCGATAGCCACCAGACTGGAAAACGCGATCAGCGTAATGAAACCCATCAGGTAGCCAAGCAGCGGCCCGTGGGAATAAACCGGGTAGCGCACCACGCCGCCAGCGCGGGGCAATGCCGCGCCCAGTTCGCAGTAGACGATGCCCAGCAGCAACACGGCGAAACCGCCCAGCAACCAGGAAAATATCCCCGCCGGCCCGGCAATCGCCGAGACATGGCTGGCTGCGAACAACCAGCCGGAACCGAAGATCGCGCCGAGTCCGATAAAGGTGAGGTCGATCAATGAAAGCTGTTTTTTGAACTTGCCTTGGCCTGACATGGCATCGCCTTCTTGTGAGTTATTGGATAGGCAGTTGTGTCACGTGGACGAGCAGACTTTGCACCGGTCGACGCCAGCGGCGATTGATGTTTTACGGCGGGATCAATGACGAATTCAGCACAATGGCGCCGGTGAATGCGCGGCCTCGACAGGGCCGCGACGTTGCTGCAATCTGCTCGCGAGAGGCATTTGTGGTGGTTCAGCTCGAGGGGAATTCTTTGATGAAGTCAGCGTTTTCGATCCTGTGCCAGGGTACTGACGGCCTGCGTCCGCATACTCTTGAAGAGATGGTCGTCGGTGCCGCGCAGCTGTTGCCGATACTCGATGTGATCCCCAATGCGGCGATCTTCATCAAGGATCTGCAAGCGCGCTATGTGCTTGCCAACCGCACGCTGGTGCAGCGTTGTGGCTTGAAGGACCTGCGCCCGTTGCTCGGCAAGACCAGTGCGCAGGTGTTCCCGGCGCAGTTGGGTCCGGGTTACACCGAGCAGGATCGCAAGGTGCTGGAGGAGGGTTTCGTGTTGGAGGATCAGCTCGAACTGCACCTGTATGGCAGTCGCGAACCGGGCTGGTGCCTGACCCACAAGAGGCCGATCTACAACCGTGACGGGACGATCATCGGCTTGGTGGGGATCTCGGTGGATCTGCAATCAGCCAGCGAGACGCACCCGGCGTTCGAGCGTTTGGCGGCGGTCGATGAATACATTCGCGGCAACTTCAATCGGCGGGTGACGCTGGGTGAACTGACGCGCATAGCCGGAATTTCCGTGGCGCAACTGGAGCGCTACTGCAAGCGGGTTTTTCACCTGACGCCACGGCAGATGATCCAGAAAGTCCGCCTGGAACACGCGCATCGACTGTTGCACAGCGACTTGCCGATCACTGAGGTTGCGCTGCGATGCGGCTACACCGATCACAGCGCTTTCACCCGTCAGTTCAAGGCCTCGACCGGGTTTACACCGCGCGAATATCGGCAAGCCACAGGGCATTAGACCAACACGGCCAGCCAGGCCGAGAGCAGCAGAAGAAGGGCCAGTGCCGCGTTCATTCGCTTGAACGCTTGTGCTGAGCTGAGCAGCCGCGCGCTGCCGACGCCGAGCAGCGCCCAGAGCGTCATGCACGGCAGCGAGACCAGCAGAAATGCCAGCGACAACACCAGCAGGCGCAGCGTCTTGTCGCCGCCGCCGACGAATACACTGACCACCGCCACGGCCATCATCCACACCTTCGGGTTGACCAGTTGCAGCAGCGCCGCGCCGAATACGCTCAAGCCTTGTTCCTGCGCAGCATTTGGGTCCAGCGACGGCGGCGAACTACGAAAGATCTGCCACGCCAGCCAGCTCAACCAGAGCACACCGCCCCAAGCCATCGCTTGTTGCACGCGGGGAAAGCGCAGCAGGGTTTCACCAGCCCCCAGCCCGACCACCAGCACAATCAGCGCTGCCGCCGCACAGGCACCAAAAATGATCGGCAACGTCGCGATCAGCCCGCGCCGCGAACTGTGGCTCAGCACCAGAATATTGGTCGGTCCCGGGGTGATCGAGGCAACGAAAGCGAACAGCAGAAAGGGCAGTAGAGAAGCCATGGTGCAGATTCCTGAAAGACGAAACAGGACACCATGATCGTCAGCGGGCGGGCCTCAGTCTGGAAGATTTGAGCAGCGTTTGCGGTAGTCCGCAGGGGTCAATTGATAGGCGCGGCGGGACCAGCGACCGAGATGACTTTGATCGGCAAAACCGAGCACGCTGGCGACCTGCGCTGGCGTCTCACCGCGCGCGAGCAATTGTCGCGCCTTGGCCAGGCGCAACTGGATCAGGTAAGCGTGCGGTGCCAGACCGAACGCCGCCTTGAACGCGCGGGTCAGGCGAAAGCGATCGACGCCGCACGCTTTGGCGAGGTCGTCCAGACCGATGTCTTCATAGCTGTGGGCATGCAGATAGTCCCGCGCAACCTGCGCAACCAATGGCAGGCGCGGATCGAAGTCCTGACGCTTGCGCCAGTCGAGATGCCGGGTGAGAGACGCCAGCAGGCCATCCAGCGCAGTCTGCCGGACGATGCGCAGATCGCCGTCATGTAACGCGTGGAAGGCTTGCACGATCGCGGTCGACAGGCGCGTGTCGTGGCTCAGGGTGTCGGCAAAGCCTGGCTGGCTGTCGGCGGGCGCGTCTTCGAACAGCGCGTGCAGTTCGCGCTCCAGCCAGTGCGGATCGAGGTACAGCATCGAGTAGGTGAAGCCATCCTCGGTCGGCGCATGGCCATCGTGGATTTCACCCGGCTCCAGCAGGAACACATGCCCCGGGGTACTGCGATGACGCACGCGGCGGCAGTTGAATTGCTGGACGCCTTGCTCGGTAACGCCGACGAGAAAACTGTCATGCCAGTGCGGATCGTAGGCATGCCCACGGAAATGCGCACGAATCGACTCGATCCCGGTATCGACATCCTGGGACAGGGTGATCCAGTTGCGTTTGTCCATGGGAGGACTCCATAGGGCGGTTGAGCAGGGGCGTTTCTAAAATACCGCGTGGGGGAGGAGAGTGTTTAGAAGATTTGTGCAGGTGCGCAGGGGGATCGAGTCAGGCAATGTGCCTTGGACGGGAGGGGACCAGAAAACGCAGACGAAAAAAAACCGCCTTCGCGGGGCGGTTTTTTAGTAGGCCTCGATTTGCGATCGAAGCCAGGTGTTTCACCAGCCACCCTAACCAGGATTGCCATGGTATGGAGTTATACCGTTCCTTGCAACGGTTGAACAGGCGTTCGAAACAAGTGCGTCTTCGGCCCTGCGAAGAATTTATATGTTTATGTTTGTTGAAATTTGTCTGGCAGAAATAACATTTAACAAAGGCGTGGCGGCGTTTGATGAATAACGGTGTGAGCGGCGCTTTTGTCCTGGAGTTTTCAGGTTAATATGCCCGCGCTCAACTGATAGAGCGGCGGAGAGGTTTGGCTGGGGGCGCAAAAGGTTTTACGCCCTTCGACGCGGATTCGCACCCGTGCCGGAATGATGTCTCGAAGGGATTTCAACCGGCCGCCTCACCAGCCACCCTAGCCAGTCGGCTGAAGGCACGCATGGTCTGGTAAGTTTGCTGGAGGTTTGGCCGCCAGCCCTGGAGGCCAAAACGTATGAAGCTTTTGCTGCGTACGCTGAGCCTTGTATGGAGATTGTTGAAAGCCTTGCGCTTTTACGAGTTCCTGCGAGATCACTTTGATGACTTGAAATAAGGTCGTCTAAGTGGGGAAAGACCCGTTTCGGTTTCGACTGATACGGGTCTTTTTTGTGCGCAAAAAAACTGTCAAAAACGAGATTTTCGGTTTTATGCTTTCGACTTTGTAGGGCGTTTCGCTTAATGACGTAAGCAACAGCATGAAGATCGATCCAATAGCGGCTCATGCTTGATCAGTCATTGATTGCGTCAATAACGACCATTAAGTCAATGAAGTTCTCATATCCACGGTGCAGCGTAAGATCGGCTCCATACCCAACCACTGCAACTCGGAGCACATCCTCATGAAACGCCAGACTATCCTCGGTATCGCTTTCTCGATTTTTGCACTGAATGCCTTCGCCGCCACCGAAACCGACCCACTGTTCAGCGACGCGGTCGCCTCCACTCAAACGGACCGCTTGTTCAGCGATGCAGTAGCCGCCACCGAAACCGACCCGCTGTTCAGCGATGCAGTAGCCGCTACCGAAACCGACCCGCTGTTCAGCGATGCAGTCGCTGCGACCGAAACTGATCCACTGTTCAGCGATGCAGTAGCCTCTGATGGTTCCGATCATCTGCAAGGCAATCGGGTCGCCGAAGGTGGCGCTGACCGTCTGCTCGAACGTCGCACTGCTTGAGCGCAACCATGAGCATCGATAACGAATGCCACCTCAACCACAGGCGGCATTCGTTCTTTTCATGCATTACAACGCTGCTCTAAACCGCACTCGGCAGCACGGCCTTGTCGCGATCGCGGCTCTTGAATGTCGCCCAGAAACACAGCAACACCGCCACGGAAAAACCGGCTGGAAATAGCCAGATACTTCTCCAGTCATGGCCCGCACTCGAAGTGAAGTGGTCAGTAATCCGTCCCGCAATCCAGAAACCAATCAACATGCCCAACCCGTACGTAGCCAAGGTGATCAAACCTTGCGCCGAACTGCGGAAGCGTTCTGGTGCTTTGGCATCGGTGTAGATCTGCCCGGACACGAAGAAGAAGTCATAGCACACGCCGTGCAGGGCAATGCCGATCAGCAGCATGAATGCCTGATCGTCGTTATTGCCGAAGGCAAACAGCACGTAGCGCAACGCCCAGGCAGCCATGCCGACCAGCAGGGCGATCTTGATGCCGAAGCGATGAATGAACAGCGGCAACAGCAACATGAACAGCACTTCCGACACCTGACCGATGGCCATCTTCGCTGTCGGGTTGGTCACGCCGATCTCGGCCAGAAACGGATTGGCATTCTGGTAATAGAAGGCCAGCGGAATGTAGATCAGGATCGAGGCGAGGAAGAACACCAGATAGCTGCGATCCTTGAGCAAACCCAAGGCATCGACGCCGAGCATCTGCTTGAGGCTTGATGAGCCGGCTGCGCTTTTCAGCGGTGCAGTGTTCGGCAGACTGAAGCTGTAAAGCCCCAACAGCAGCGACGCGACGGCGGACATCAGGAACGTATTGCGCAAGCCCCCGGCCGCGATGCTTTGCTGCGAGTCCCAGGCGAACACGAAGCTGATCACTACCCCTGCAACAATCCAGCCCACCGTGCCCCACACGCGAATGCGCGAAAACTCCAGCGCCGGATCTTTGATCTGGCGGAACGCCACGGCGTTGACCAGTGCCAGCGTCGGCATGTAGACCATCATGTAGGCGAGTACATAGGGATAAAACGCGCTGAAGTCTGCCGCGCGATAGAGCTGATAGAGCAGCACCGCGCCGAGCAGATGCAGCACCGCCAGAATGCGTTCGGCATTGAAGAACCGGTCGGCAATCAAGCCAATGACAAACGGCGCCAGAATCGCGCCCCAGGATTGCGTGGCGAAGGCCATGCCGACTTGGCCGCCGCTGGCAGCGAGCGTGGTTGCCAGAAAAGTGCCGAGGGTGACGAACCAGCCGCCCCAGATAAAGAACTGCAAAAACATCATCACGCTCAGTCGCGCATTCATTACGTTCATTTCAGATCACCGTATTGTTGTTATGTCGGTAACGCGGATGAATCAGTCGTCAGTCAGGCCGAGCAAGCGCCGGTTGGAAGCAGCGTCAGCGCTGACCCCGGCGAAATCGTCGAAGGCCTTGGCGGTCTTGCGGATCATGTGCCGCTCGATAAACGCCGCGCCTTCGGCCGCACCCTGTGCGGAGTCTTTCAGGCAGCATTCCCATTCCAGTACCGCCCAGCCGTTGAAGTCGTATTGGCACAATTTGCTGAAGATCGATTTGAAATCGATCTGGCCGTCGCCCAGCGAGCGAAAGCGCCCGGGACGCTCGACCCAGCTCTGATACCCGCCGTAGACGCCGGAGCGCGCATCGGGGCGGAACTCGGCATCCTTGACGTGAAACATGCGGATGCGTTGGTGGTAACGGTCGATGAAGCCGAGGTAGTCCATCTGCTGCAGCAGCAGATGACTCGGGTCATACAGAATTGCCGCGCGGGGGTGATGATTCACCGCTTCGAGAAACTGCTCGAATGACGCACCGTCATGCAGGTCTTCGCCAGGGTGGATTTCGTAACACAGATCTACGCCAGCCTCCTCGAAGCAGTCAAGAATCGGCAGCCAGCGCTTGCCCAGTTCGGCGAAACCTTGCTCGACCAAACCGGCCGGACTCTGTGGCCATGGATAGACGTAGGGCCAGAGGAGGGCGCCGGAGAAGGTTGCGTGGGCGGTGAGTCCCAGGCGCTGGCTGGCGCGGGCAGCCAGTTTCAGCTGCTCGATGGCCCACTCGGTGCGCTCGCGGGGTTTGCCGCGCAGTGCAGGCGGCGCGAAGTCGTCGAACAGACTGTCGAACGCCGGATGCACAGCGACCAATTGCCCTTGCAGGTGCGTCGACAGCTCACTGATCACCACACCGGCGCGGGCGCAGACGGCGATGAGTTCGTCGCAGTAATCCTGGCTCTCAGCGGCGCGCTGCAAATCGATGAACCGTGTGCCGAGGGTCGGTACCTGGATGGCTTTGTAGCCTTGCGAGGCCGCCCATTCGGCGATGTTGGCGAGGGAGTCGAAAGGCGCTTCGTCGGCGATGAACTGAGCGAGGAAGATGCCGGGGCCCTTCATACCTGTAGCGGTTTGCTGATCATTCGTCATGGTTGGCGGCTCCTGTCAGTTGGCCGGGGATCTCGCTCCACTTTTCATTGCCAAAGTGGTTGGCAATGGCGGTTTCAATAAACACCATACCGCGCAGGCCGGTCTCGATGCCCGGGACGCCCGGTGCCTGATGGCCTTCCACGCCATCCGCAATCGCCTGGGCGAGATCGCCGTACAGGTTGGCCATGGCTTCCAGGTAACCCTCGGGATGTCCGGCGGGCAGGCGCATACGCTGACTGGCAGCGGCGCACAACCATGGCTGACCGACGCCCGAGCGCAGAACGCGCATCGGCTCGTTCAACGGTCGATGAATCAGGCTGGCCGGCTCTTCCTTACGCCACTCCAGCCCACCCTTGTCCCCGTAGACGCGGATCTTCAGCGGGTTTTCCTCACCGGCGCAGACCTGGCTGGCAAGCAATACACCACTGGCGCCGTCGCGCATTTTGAACAGCATCGCCACATCGTCATCCAGTTGCCGACCCTCGACATGCGAGCCGAGCATCGCGCTGATGAACTGAATCGACTGACCGGCGACAAACTCCGCCAGGGAAAACGCATGGGTGCCGATATCGCCGATGCAGCCGCCGATCCCTGACTGCGCCGGGTCATCGCGCCAGCCGGCCTGCTTGTTGCCTTGCCCGGCGACATCGCTGCTGAGCCAGCCTTGCGGGTATTCGACGAGGACTTTGCGCACGCGCCCGAGCACGCCGCTGGCGACCATTTCGCGAGCCTGCCAGACCATCGCGTAGCCGAGGTAGGTGTGCGCCAGAGCGTAAATGCGCTGGCTGTTGATGACCACCGAGTGCAGCGCCTGCACCTCGGCGAGGGTCAGCGCCGCGGGTTTCTCGCTGAACACGTGAAAACCGGCGCTCAATGCCTCACGGGCAATCGGTGCGTGCAGATGATTGGGGGTGACGATGACCAGCAGTTGCATGCGCTGCTCGGCGGGCAGGGCGGCCTCGCGGGCGAGCAGGGCTTGCCAATCGTCGTAACAACGCTCAGCCGCCACGCCCAAGGCCGCAGCGGTGCGCTGATTATTCTCCGGGTCGCGGCTGAACGCACCGCAGACCAGTTCGAAGCGTCCGTCGAGGCCGGCGGCTTGCCGGTGGGCGCGGGCAATGAATGAGCCTTCACCGCCTCCAACAAAACCCATTCTTATTTTTACGGCAGCGTACATGGCAGTCGTCTCGGTAGCTGGATGCAATGTTGATGAGTGATGTAACCGGTTACATCGTCGGCGAAATCTAGGCGTGAAATACTCCGGTGTCAAATGCCAGCGGATGATCGACAGCGTTTCGATCGCTCGTCGCCTGCGGTAAGCTCCGCGCCTGATCGACATGAAACAACGAGGTGGTTTTGTCTAATATTCGCGAAGTGGCTCGGCTGGCAGGTGTTTCCGTGGCGACGGTTTCGAGGACTTTGAAATCACCCGAGCGCGTCCTCGCACCCACTCGTGAGCGCGTCATGGCTGCGGTGGAACAGGCGGGCTATCGGCCTAACCTGATGGCCGTGCAATTCCGTTCACGGCGCACCGGCAATCTGGTGATTCTGGTGCCGGCCATCGCCAACACCTTTTTTGCCCGGGTCATCAGCGGCGCGCAGCAAGCGGCGCAGGCGGCCGGCTATCGCTTGCTGCTCTGCGACACCCAGGGCCGGGAAGAACTGGAGCGGCAATTCGCCGAGCTCGTGTACGCCTATCAGGCCGACGGAGTGATCCAGTTGCGCGCCTACGACCCGTTCGAAAACGCTCCGGCCGACGCCGATGTGCCGCCGATCGTTAACGCCTGCGAAGTGATCAAGGCCGGGCGTTATCCAACCATCAGCCTCGACAACGTGGCCGCCGCCCAAGCCATGACCGAACACCTGATCGCCTTGGGACACCGACGCATCGGCCTGATCAAGGGCTCGAAAAACAGTCCGCTGACCCGCGATCGACTGGCAGGCTACGAAGCGGCATTGCGCGAGGCCCAGATCGCCTTTGACGAGGCACTGATTTGCCATGGCAACTTCACCCTTGAAGCCGGCTTCGTGGGAGCGCAAAGGATGCTGGCAATGGTCAACAGACCCACCGCGCTGTTCTGTGAAAACGATGAAATGGCCATCGGCGCGCTCAAGCGCATCCGGCAGGCGGGGCTGCGTGTGCCCGAGGATATTTCACTGGTGGGTTTCGACGATATTCCCATGGCCGCGTACTGCGATCCGCCGCTGACCACCATCTCGCAACCTGCCGAGGCCTTCGGGACCAAAGCGGTCGAAATGTTGATTGCCCTGATCGAGAAACAGCCTTTGCCAGAAAGGCACGTCATACTGCCGTTCGAGCTGACGCCACGCAGCAGCACGGCCAGCATCGACAACTCGGGCAAGCGCTAACCGGATCACGCCGCTGGCGGCTTCGCCAGCGCAATCTCCGCCGCGCCCAAACGCTTCAGCACCTCAAACAACAAATCACTTTTGGTCAGTCCGACAATCCTCGGGCTGCCCACATAACCGGTGACCGTGAGGGTTATGCCGTCTGGCGATAATTTGCTGAAACGCACGAAGGGCGCCGGTTTATCGAGGATGGTTTCATTTTCGTGGAAGGCATCGAGCAGCAGTTGTTTGACCTCCTCAGGATCAATATCCAACGGAAACACCAACTCCAGCGACGCCACGCCCTGTGCGCTGCCGCCGAGGGTAACGTTACGCAGGTTCTGCGAGATCAGCTGCGAGTTGGGCACGATCACGATCGAGCGGTCGCTGAGCTGGATTTCCGTAGCACGCACATTGATCCGGCGGATATCGCCCTCGACGCCGCTGATGCTGATCAGGTCGCCGACTTTGACCGGGCGCTCGGTGAGCAGGATCAGGCCGGAGACGAAGTTCTTGACGATCTCCTGCAAGCCAAAGCCGATGCCCACCGACAGCGCACTGACGATCCACGCCAGATTCGTCCACTGCACGCCCAGCGACGACAACGTCAGCAGAATTACAAAGGCGTAGCCGATATTGGAAAACAGCGTGCTCAGTGACGCGCACATCCCCGGATCCATGTCGGTCTTGGGCAGGAATTCGTTGTCGAGCCAGCGGCTCAATGCGCGGATCAGCCAGATCCCGATCAGCAGCGCCAGCAGTGCGTTGAGCAGATGTGCCGGGACGATATTCAGCTTGCGCAAGCCGGCGCCGCCGAGGATCGACATGATGTTGGTGACCAGTTGGCCGAGCGTGGTGCCGATGCCGCCGACAAACAACGAAATCAGCGCCATCAGCATCAGGCCGGCGCGGCTGACGCCGGACAACAGGATCGACGTCTGCTCAAGGCGCCGATCGCTGACGCCGAGCAATTGCTTGAGCGCCTGGCCGCTCGCGTGTTTCGGCGAAAACAGGTGCTCACAGGCGTCCTTGACCAGCTGAATCAGCAAGTAGAAGCCCGACAGCACGACATAGCCCCACACCAGTTCATAACTGATGAACCGCGCCAGCGAGACATAGCCCGCCAGCAGGGCAATGGCCGTCACCAACATCGAGAGACTGGCGACGCTGTAGATCAGCCCGGCGAACACGCTGATGGTCGCCGAGGGGTCATTGGCCGCGACCAGCGCCTTGCGCACTTTGCCGACGCGCAACAGCATCGTGCCGATGATCGCCAGTACCACCATCGAAATCACACCGCGCCCGGCCATAACGATATCGCTGCTCATGCCCGTGGCATTGGCGACCTGCACCAGCGTCACCAACACCAGCAACGTGCAGGCAAGAATCCGCGGATAAGGTTTGAGCGCCATCGCCACCGGATCGGCAATCGCCGGCAGGCGCCACGATGGATGCTCGGTCGACAGCAATGCACGGCTGAGCCCGGTGATCAGTACGCAGGCGTACACGACTTTTTCGAATTCTTCGGAAAACGTCTCCAGCACCGGCGGCAGGGCGTCGTGGCGGGTACAGGCGTAGAACAGCAGTTTCAGGGCGATGGCAGTGGTTATGAACGTCGCGATGGCTGAAGCGAAGGCCAAGGCACTGCGGCGCAGTCGGCCCTCCGCCACGCGGTGAATGCAGAACCAGGTCAGCCCGCGCTCAGCCAGACGGCGGCCGAAGGTCCAGACCAGCAGCGCCAACAGCACCAGCACGCAAGTGTAAAAACGCTCGCCCGGCGCCCAGACCGTGGCCCAGACGTCAGCCACCTGCGCCACGAACAGTCGCAGTCGCTGGCGGTCGTCCTCGCTTGGATCGACCAGCGGCGCCCAGAAATGCGGAGTCAAAACGCTGCGGGTGCTCAGGGTCAGTTCGCTTTCAAGCAGCGTGCGGCGGATGCTGGCAATCTGCGTGATCAGATCGGCGGCGTTCTGCTTCAGTGCGGCGAGGCTTTTCAGCGTGCCGTCGACCTTGCTTTTCTGCTCCGCCAGCGCGGCCCGCTGCGCGACGATATCGGCCTGCTCGGCGGCCACCTCGGCGTCGGGCGCCGTGCCGAGCACGCCCAGTTTCACCGCCAGTTGCGCCTGTTGTGGCAACAGCGCAGCCGACAATCGATCGACATCGAGAATGAATGCCTGCACCCGGTCCTGCGGGCCTTCGAGCTGGTTGTAATTGTTCGCCGCCGAAATCTGCTGCTTGAGCCCGTCGAGGCGTTGTTGCAAGGCTTGCAGATCGCTTTGCGAAATCACCGGCAGCGGCGCTGCGCTTGAGTTCGCCGGCGTCGGAAGGTCGGCCGCCCACAGCGCCGCGCTGCCCGGTATCAGCAGCAGGAACAGGACGAAAAACAACGACTTGAATGAACAGCGCATGGGGGCGGCAGGCTCGAGTGGATCACACAGTCTATGAGGGTAGGTGATCGTGCCGAATGGGGCGGAAAACTTTCTCGGCAAGAGGCGCTTACACGCTCATCCAATCCAGCGGAATGATCAGCGTAGCGAGCGGTCAACCGGCAATAACAGCTTCGAGAGCGTGCCATGTCCATCGCCAAGGAAACGATTGAATACCTGCGCCAACATTCGCTGATCATCACCACCGCCGAATCCTGCACGGCCGGGGAAATCGTCATGTTGCTGTCGGCAGTCCCCGGTAGCGGCGAGTTGATCGAATGCGGCTATGTGGTCTACTCGCCGCAGGCCAAGCAGCGCTTGCTCCACGTCAGCCCGGCGACCATGGACACCTTCAACCTGACCAGCGTCGAGGTCGCCAGTGAAATGGCCATCGGCGCGCTGCGTGACAGCACCGCGAACGTCGCGGTCGCCACGACCGGCATTCTTGGCCCCGACGACATGGATGGGATAAAAGCCGGAACCGTGTGTTTCGCCTGGGCGTTCCAGTTCGATGACCGACATTTTCTGTTCAGCACCCGGCAGTGGTTTCCCGGCTCGCGCAGCGAAGTGCAGACCCGTGCTTCGGAATTCGCCTTGCAGCAGTTGGCGGATCTTCATCGTCGCGCGTTGCAGGGTGAAGGGCGGTCGAGCCGATGAAACCTGACGCTGAGCATCCCGATTTGAAAAGCCGACAATTCCCGGTGCAGGAGGACATGGCCTATCAGTTGAAGGTCTGGCGCTTCGAGCACATCGGTTGGTATCTGCTCGTCGTGTGCATGCTGCTGGGTCTGTTGGGGCTGTTTTCCCGTGGCGTGCTCAGTGCCCAGAATGCGCGCAGCGACGATGGCAAAGTCCAGGTCGAATACGAGATGTTCCACCGCAACGGCTCGACCAACCCGCTGAAACTCAGCGTGCATTCGACCTCTGAAGCCACCGTCGAACTCGACATCGGTGGCGAGATGCTTGACGGCTTCAGCATCGAAACCATGCAACCGGCGCCGGTGCGTATGCGCAGCTCAGCGCAGGGTATGCGCTTGTGGTTGCAGGCGGATGCCCAGGGGCAGGCAACGCTTTATCTGACGTTGCGCGGCTACGGACTGGGCCTGTATCGCAGTCATATCCGCGCGCCGGGTTCGAGCGAAGTCAAGCTCACTCAATTCATTTATCCATAGGTGACCCATGGACTCGGTCTTGCGCGCGCTCGTGATGTATCTGGCACTGATGGTGCTGTTCAAAATTGCCGGCCGCCGTTCGCTGGCCGAGCTGACCACGTTCGATTTCGTGCTGCTGATGATCATCGGCGAAGCTACACAGCAGGCGTTGCTGGGCGACGATTTCTCCTTGACCAATGCGTTTCTGGTGATCATCACCCTGATCGCCATCGACGTTGGATTTTCCTTGCTCAAGCAGCGTTCCAGCTGGGTCTCGCGATTGATCGATGGCGAGCCGACGATCATCGTCGAGAACGGCAAACTGCTGCATCGACGTCTGCGGCATGCGCGGCTGGTTGAAGCGGATGTCATGGAGGCGGCGCGCTCCAGCCAAGGCATTGAAACCATCGAGCAGATCAAATTTGCGATCATCGAGCGCAACGGCAAGATCTCCGTGATCCGCCAGGATCCGGAAGGAGGCTGAATCCCTGGCGCCGCTCGCGTGCATTTTTTTTGAACGCTGAAAACACCTCGCAGCCCAATGCTTACCAGTCATTGGAGGATCGCGAAATGAACGAGGCAACGAGTTATTTTTCCATCGCCGTGGCGGTGATCATTCTGCTGGTCGACCTGTGGGCGATTGTCAGCGTGTTTCGCAGCAACAAGAGTGTAGGCGTCAAAGCCGACTGGGCGATCGGTCTGATCGTGTTCCCGGTGCTCGGCCTGATCGTGTGGGGCATCGCTGGCCCGCGCGGGATCAAGGAAGGGCCTTCGTCGCCTGAGCACAGCAAGGGCTGAGAATCTGATGCAATTTGACCACTGCTTAAAGGAGATCGTCATGAAAAAAATCTGTGTATGTCTTGGCTTCTGCTCAATGTTTCTGTTGCACGGCTGTTTCGATTCCAACAAAGCAACCAGCCAGGACGAAGACAAGAGCAAGGCATCGGTGCAAATGCAGCAGAAGAAGGCGGATTAACCCGGATAACGTTCTCAGGGTTATTGGCGCACGGCGCAGCTTTTTTCCGAACAGACCCGCTTCCACTTTTCATTGCGCAACGCAGATCCTGTGGAAGCGAGCCTGCTCTCAGGCTTTCGATAGTGAATGGCCACCGTGAATTTGCTGTCAGAGTTTGTTGAGCGGGATTTTCAGGTAAACCACGCCGTTGTTTTCCGCTGCCGGCAGGTTTCCCGCCCGCACATTCACTTGTATGGCCGGCAACAACAACGTTGGCATGCCCAGCCCGGCATCACGCTGAGTGCGCATTTCGACGAACGCCGCTTCATCGATTCCGTCGTGCACATGAATATTGCTTTGGCGCTGTTCGCCAACCGTGGTCTGACACTGCGAGGCGCGGCCCTCGGGCGGGTAATCGTGGCAGACGTAGAGCTTCACGCTGGCCGGAAAAGCCAACAGCTTCTGGATCGAGTTGAATAATTGCTGCGCGTTGCCGCCGGGGAAATCGCAGCGCGCGGTGCCGACATCGGGCATGAACAGCGTGTCGCCGACGAGGATCTGCTCACCGTCGATCAGGTACGCCATGTCCGCTGGCGTATGCCCGGGAACGTGCAGCGCGGTGGCCTTGAGATTGCCGATCATGAACGACTCATTGGGCGCAAACAGGTGATCGAACTGCGAGCCATCGACGCGAAACTCCGGCTCAAGGTTGAACAGCGCCTTGAACACGTTCTGCACTTTACTGATCGATTCGCCTATGGCGATCTTGCCGCCCAATTCACGACGCAGATACGGCGCGGCGGACAGGTGGTCGGCGTGGGCATGGGTTTCCAGCAACCATTGCACTTGCAACTGATGCGCACGTACGAAAGCGATGATCTTGTCCGCCTGCGCCGTGCCGGTGCGTCCGGCGGCACCAACGTAATCGAGCACCGGGTCGACGATCGCGCACTGGCCGCCGTCGGCTTCATAGACCACATAGCTGTAGGTCGAGGAGGCGGGGTCGAGGAACGCTTCAATCAGGGCGGGCATGGCGAAAACCTGTGCTGGGGAATTTCGGGTTGCAACACTTTATGTAAAAACATAATGTTCGCAGCTTAAGTGACCTTCAAGGCCTCGTGCAAATGCAATCCAGTCTGACCGAATGTGAAGTCGCCCA
>Ga0157369_10003032_pt1 | contig 20046 bp, 12 predicted proteins | sample C25metaG_FD_113461 | JGI IMG/M metagenome (GOLD analysis project Ga0157369, IMG submission 113461) | Corn rhizosphere microbial communities from Kellogg Biological Station, Michigan, USA - C2-5 metaG | ecosystem: Host-associated > Plants > Roots > Rhizosphere > Soil | place: USA: Michigan...
CGCAGAATGCGACGTCTGCTTACGATGCCGCGAAACACGTGTTCCGCCTGGATGGCGGTGACGTGACATATGCATTCGGGGTCAACCGCGAAGGTCAGCTTCAGACGGTGTACTGGGGCGCGCGGCTGCGCGCAGACGATCCGCTAAATCAGCCCGCGCCAATGGGCAGGCCGTTCGAGCTGACGGACACACCGCAGGAGTTTGCGGGCTGGGGTGGTGGGTTGACGACCGAGCCGTCGTTGAAGATTACCTTTCCGGATGGAAACCGCGATCTGGTTCTGCACTATCTGTCTCATCAGGTGCGCGGAAACGAGATCGAGGTCACGCTGAAGGACATAGAGCGCGAGATTTATGTCACGCTGCATTACAAGATGGACGGACAGACCGGCATCCTCAAGCGTTCGGCAGAGGTGACCAACAAAACGCACTCACCGTTGGTGGTGGAAGAAATGCAGGCAGGTTCGTGGAACCTGCCGCGGTCTAGCAAATACTCACTGCATTACCTGAGCGGGCGATGGGGCGGTGAGGACCAGTTGCAGACGCGGTCAGTGTCGGCGGCCGAGACAGTACTCGAGAGCCGCCGCGGGTTTAGCGGGCATGAGTTCGCCCCATGGTTTGCCATTAGCGAGAACGGCGCGGTCACGGAGACCGCAGGAAAGATCTGGTTTGGCGCGCTGGCATGGAGCGGATCGTGGCGCATCACCGTTCAGCAGGACGAACTGCAGCAGGTTCGCGTCACGGGCGGCTTCAATCCGTTCGACTTCGCGTATCCCCTGGAACCAGGGCAATCGCTGCGCTCGCCGGAGTTTTACGGCGGCTTTGCGGCGCACGGATATGAGGAGATGTCACACCTTGAGTCGGAATTTCAGCGAGCCCAGGTGTTGCCGCAGGCGCCACATCCACGGCTGCGTCCGGTACTGTACAACTCGTGGGAAGCTACGGAATTTCGGGTCTCCGAAGAAGGCCAGGAGCAGCTGGCGGAGAAGGCCGCGTCCATCGGCGTTGAGAGATTCGTCATGGACGATGGCTGGTTCAGCACGCGAAAGGACGACCACGCGGGTCTGGGCGACTGGTATCCGGACCCCGACAAATTCCCTCACGGGCTGAAGCCGCTGATCGCCCGCGTGCATGCGCTGGGAATGGACTTCGGCCTTTGGGTCGAGCCGGAGATGGTCAACGAGAACAGCGACCTGTATCGCAAGCATCCAGACTGGATCATTCACTTTGATGGGCGCCCACGCACACAGGCTCGCTCCCAGTTTGTGCTGAACCTCGCAATTCCTGAGGTGCGTGCGTATGTGTTCGGAGTGCTGGACAAGCTGCTTAGCGAAAATCAGATTGCGTTTCTGAAGTGGGACGCCAACCGGAACTGGTCGGAGCCGGGCTGGCCGCAGATGGCCGCTGACAGGCAGAAGATGATTTACGTACGGTACATCGAAAACTACTACTCAATCCTGCGCGAGCTGCGAGCGAAGCATCCCCATATCGAGATTGAGTCCTGCTCCGGAGGTGGTGGCCGCGTGGATTTGGGCGTTATGCGGTATACGGATGAGGTGTGGACTTCGGACAATACCGACCCGTTTGATCGTCTGAGCATTCAGAATGGCTTCAGCTATGCCTACACGCCACAAGTGATGATGGCCTGGGTGACGGATTCTCCGAACTGGTACAACCATCGCATGACGTCGCTCACATATCGCTTCCTCTCCGCGATGCAAGGCTCGCTCGGCATCGGTGCGGACCTGAATAAGTGGACGCCGCAGGATTTCGCCACGGCAAAGCAGATGATTGCCGAGTACAAGGCGATGCGCGACGTAGTGCAACACGGAACATTGCACCGCCTTGCGTCGCCGCAGGACGGCAGCAACTTCGCCGCTACCGAATCGGTTTCGCCGGATGAGCGCAAGGCAGTGGTGTTTGCGTTTCTGCACTCGGAACAAATGCAGTACCCGGCACCTGTGGTACATCCGCGTGGAATGCGCGAGGATGCGGTGTACACAGTGCGTGCGCTTGGCGACAACCTGGAGGCGGGCACGCCGCCAAAGGCGTCCGGTGCGTACTGGATGAATCACGGTTTCAGCTTCCGTCTCGAAGGTGACTACGCCGCGGCCGCGGCCATCTTCGAAGCGCAACCATAACTGCTTCGGTTTATTTGCTGAGGTCTCCATGACGAATGCCATTGGCGCTAGAGCGAAACGGGTGTGGGCGCTGGCTTTCCTTTGCGCGGGCCTGGGTTGTGGGTTGATGGGGCCGGTGCTGCCTGTCCTGGCGAGGCAATGGGGACTCGCCGACAACCGCTCGGGTTTGCTGCTGGGCATGTTATTGGCGGGCTCGTGTTGCGGGACGCTGACGCTGCAGCACAGGTTGGAGCGCGCAGTGCGCCGCGGTGTCCTCTGCGCGTCGGCCGGCATGGCTGGCTTCGCCCTGTGCACTCGCAGCAGTTCGAGCCACATCTATGTTGTCGCACTTCTGACCATTCTGGTGACCGGCTTCGGCCTGGGTTCATTGATGAGTGCGGTGAACCTACTGGCGGGCCGGCTGCCCGTTCAGCAGCGGAGCGGACTGCTGGCCCGGCTCGGAGCGGTATGGTGCATCGGCGCGATGCTCGCGCCTGCATTCGTCGCATCAGGTTTTTCGGGTCTGTCTTTGTCTAGCCGCCTGTTGTTTCTGGCTGCACTCTTTCTTGGATGCCTGTTGGACCAGGAGGCATGGCGCGGCGAAGCAACCGATGCCGTCACACCGGACGTAGCACCGAATCCTCACCCCGCGCGCTTCGCCACGTTCGCTTGCGCAGCCGCAATGTTTCTCTACGGTGGCGCGGAAGGAAGTATTAGCGGCTGGCTGCCTACGTTCGCAAATCGTTATGGCGGAAGCACGCTGGCCCAGGCGCCGTGGGTGACATCGGCGCTGTGGCTGGGACTGATCCTTTCGCGCATAGCGGTTCCGCGAGAACTGACACGTGCAGTCCGCGAGCGCATCCTCAAGGTTGCGCTGATAGGCACAGCGCTGCTGCTGGTGCAACTGGTTGCTGTACCGCAGGTGTCGGGCATTTCTGCCGGCCTCATTGTCGGTCTACTGATCGGCCCGGGCTTCCCGCTGGTGCTTTCGGGCACGCTGGACTGGCGGCTGGGGACGCGGCGCATGGGGATCGTACTGGCGGCAGCTGCAATGGGAGGCGCTGCCTGTCCACTGGTGGTCGGGCAGCTCTCGATGTTTCTCGGTTTGCGTGCGGCAATGCTGTTGCCAGTAGCTATCCTGCTGGCTTTACCGTGGGTGCCTGGGCGCACAGAACCTATGACGTTGCGGGGCGGGTCCCGCGAAGCAATCTCCGTGTAATTCGCTGTGAATGCTAGATAGGATGGGGAAGTATGCCGGTTATTCGCATGAAGGACATCGCCCGGGACCTGGGAGTCTCAGCGGTCACGGTGTCCAAGGTGCTGCGCCATCATCCGGACATTAGTCAGGCGACGAAAGAGCGAGTCCTGAAGCGTGTGCAGGAGCTCCAATATCGACCCAACCTGATGGCTCGCAGCCTGGTAACAGGGCGCACGTCGCTGATCGCTCTTGTCATTCCAGACCTGGTGCATGGCTTCTTCGCGGAAATCGCCATCTCGATTTCTGAGGTGCTGCGTAAGCACGGCTACACCACGCTAATCGCATGGACGGCCGAAGACGAGAAGCTGCAGCTCAGTGAAATCGAACATCTGCTTTCTTTCGGTGCCGACGCAATGGTGATTGCAACGTCCGGCTCTGACACCTCGTGCTTCGATCTGCTCCAGCAGCGCGACGTTCCCTTCGTTCTCCTGGATCGCGAGGTGCCTTCGTTCAAGGTCCCATACGTCGGCGTCGACGATTTGCTGGTGGGTAGGATGGCCACCGAGCACCTGATCAAGACCGGCTGCAAGCGCATCGGCCACATTATGGGACCACCGATGAGTCCCGGGCAGATGCGCTTTCAGGGATACAAAGCCACGCTTGAGGCCGCAGGTCTTCCGTTTCGCGAAAAGCATGTGGTTACACCGACGGAGCCCGGACCACGTTCTTTCCACCACGGCTTCGAAGCAACCCAGCGATTGTTGAAGGAAAAGCCACAGATCGACGGCATATTCTGCTTCAACGATCCGATGGCAATTGGCGCGATTGAAGCTGTATTGGCAGCGGGACTTCGCATTCCCAGAGACGTAGCGATCATAGGGGTCGGCAATCATCCGTTGGGGCAGGCACTACGACTTCCTCTGTCGACGGTCGATCAGGATGCGAAAGCCCTTGGGGAAAAATCAGCCAAGGCCGTGTTGACGCTCTTGAATAGGGACAAGAAGTCTTCGCCCCGTCGCACCGTGCTGAAGCCGAAGCTGATCCTACGGGCGACTACCCGCTGAAGGCCGGAAGGAAACCTGCCGGGATATACGTGTGTGTTTCGTCGCCGGAACTCAACAACAACATAACGTTCAAATTCATTTCAAAAAAATGACTCTTCGATGCAGTTTGTTGTTCTCGATGTTTCTGGTCACGTCAGCCGCGTTAAGTGCGCAGCGGCCGGATGATTCGGCGCAATCACGCGTTTGGGTGCTGGATAACGGGGTGGTGCGTAGGGCCGTGTCCTATTCCTTCCAGTACGGTCTGGAGACGCTGGAGTGGAGCGACCATACCAGTGGGCACGATTTCGTTCTGCCTGAGTCCGTGCACCACGGCTTCAACGAGTTTCAAGTGTCTGTTGACGGGAAGCCCGTGAGCGGCAAATCCAGCGATGTCCGCCTGGAAGGGGTTACTGAATCGACATCTAGTGATGGTACTGCCCAATTAGCCGTGCGCCTCGAGGCCCTGCACGCTCCTGTGGAAGTAATAGTGCACTACGAACTGGCGAAAGGCGAGCCGGCCGTTCGGCAGTTTCTTGAGATTCGAGATACGGGAACAGCACCAGTTATTCTTCAGCACCTGACGGTCGCGAATGGCCTGCTCTCGCCAGGGCCGGAGAAAGAACTGGTAGCGTACGGCGGCTATGGCGAGCAGCCGCGGGAAACCTACTTCACCGGGCGCGTGAACGATGTTGCGGTGTTGCTGGAGGATGCGAAGACAGGTATTGGATTCGCGGTTCTAAGTGAGGTGCCGGGTTATCTGAAGCGCACTGAGCTCGGTCAAATCGGCTGGTCACAGTGGAAGCCCGCGTTCTCCGCGATGTATGAGACTGACCTGTTTCCGTTTCAAAGGACAATCGCGGCCGGTGAAGTGTTCAAGACTGCAGGCGTTTCCGTGCTGTTGTACCAGCGCGGAACGGCTTCTGACCCCCACTGGCGAATTCCGGAGTATGTGCGTGATCGCATCGCGAGCAACCGCGTACAGGTTGAGCCATGGATATATAACACGTGGGAGCCGTTTCACAAGGAGATCAGCGCTGGACTGGTCGCGCAACTGATGCAACGGGCTGCTGCCACTGGCTTCAACTTGTTCACGCTGGATGACGGTTGGGAACTGCGGTACGGGGACAACACAGTCGATACGAAGAAGTTTCCCGAAGGCCTCGATCCTCTGTTCGCTCAGGCGCATAAATTGGGACTCGAGCGAGGTTTATGGAGTCCGCTTGCATTAGTTGATCTCAAGTCGCATGACTTCTTGCAGCACCCCGAGTGGGCGTGTCACGAACCGGATGGCAGCTTACGCTACTCCAACTCGTCGGGCATCGTGCTCTCGTTGGCGAGTCCATACAAGTATGCCGTCATCGACCGCATCTCGGAACTCGTAAAGCGTTACGACCTCAGCTACGTGAAGCTGGATCTCACTACCGTTTTCAACGCCTACGGCGAGCAGCCGGGATGTTTCGAGAAGCGTGAAGAATACAAAACGCCTCAGGAATCCTCCGAGCGCATCTACGAAGCGCTCGATTTGATCGCCAATACTCTGCACGAACGCTTCCCAAAACTGCTGATCGATTACACGTTTGAGCTGTGGGGAGAGAAACACCTCATCGATTACGGTTTGTTGCGAGTCGCTGACCTGGACTGGATGAGCAACATTGGGGATCGCTTTGCCGACGATGCTGGGCCTCTGCAGGCGCGCACGTTGTTATATCAGCGCGGCATAGCGATCCCGGTGAACACCATGCTCATCGGGAACCTACAGGCGGAGATGCCATCGTGGCAGGACCATGCCGCGACCGTAATGGGATCTGGGCACGTATTCCTCGGCGATTTGCGCCAAGTAGATGCAAGAACCTCCGCGGCCTATCGCGACTGGATCGGCCGCTACCAACGTTTGTCCGCTTCGGCGAAGATTTCCGACTCCTTCTTTCCGTTGGGGAGTTGGCGCCAACCGCGGGTCGATCGGTGGGATGGTTTTGCGCGATTCGCTCGGACCGGCGATGGCATGGTCGTTTTGTTTCGAAATCAGAGCTCCGCCACCAGCGCGCGGTTCCACATTCCTGGGTATCCCGACGGCCAGTTCCGTGTCACATCGTGGGGCACAGGAGTGACTTGGACTGTTTCGGGAAGTGCGCTGAAAGACGCATTGGAAGTTCGCTTTCCTCCAGGGCAGAATGTTGAGGTCATCGAACTGCATCCGGTCCCGGCGAACCGTCCATAATTCCGGCCGGGTACACATACAGCTCGGAAGATCACGCTCGCATCGCAGACGCTCCGCGCAAAAGTGTGCAGCCGCGGCAATGTCTTGCCGCGGCTGCAGTTTGGCTCGAAAGCCTGCTGCGTGGCTTAGTTGATGCCCTCGAACATGATTGGTTCGCCGCTGATGCTGCGCACCGTTCCGCCCGTGTAGGAGATGTAGCCGCCGGGGTCGTCCAGCCACTGGTACTGCGTGAAGTGTTGTCCAGAAGGCGGGGTCGGCACGAAGCTGGCGTCCGACTTCGCCCAATCAGTCACCCAGTAGATGGTGGCGTGGTAACCCGACCGCGCTGCGGGTCAGCGTGCGGGAATAGATGTGATAACCGTGATCGGTCCCGGCTGTGTAGGTTGGATTGCTCGCTCCGTTCAACCAGCTTTCGATTTGAAGCCACGCATTCCCAACCGGCGTCAGTGCGCCTGCAGCCAGTTGGTCGTAGCTTGTGCTCCAGCCATCGGTGAAGTTGCTCGCCTTTTCATTGCAGTTCAGGGTCGTTTCAGTCAAAACCTGCTTGGGGATGTACTGCGGCATCCAGCAGCCGGCCGACTGGTTGAAATGCATGCCATCGCCCGAGTCCGTGCCATCCGTGTCAAAGGCGTATGCGTACGATCTCGACACCCCATTCGCCTTGAGCAAATGAGCCATCGCGCCAGCCAGTTGGTGCGCAGGAAGTCGCGCGCGGTAAGGCCACTCATTCCGGTCACGGTGCCCTGGATGGCGAACAGGTCGGAGAAACCGCCTTCCGTTGCCCACATCTGCTTGCCGGACATGTGGTGAGTGTTCGCCATTGTCTGCAGCTTACTGATCTGGCTCAATATGGCGTCGCCGCAGCGGCGATACTCCGCTGTCGAGCCGTTGTAGAAATCGAGGCTGTATTCACTTGTGACCGAGGAGGGGCATTCATAGCTGGCTTGGTGGAAGTCTGAACCCGTGCCATCGTTATAATCAGCACCCGTTCCATCTCCCGAATAGCTGAACTCCGGGAAGGGAGCGGGATCACCTGGCCCTAGTTCGCCGCCCTTGTAGGAATAGTCGTACCAGATGGTGTAAGGATGCCAACTGACAAAATCGAGCATACCGGATGCGCCCGTGAACTGATACCAGTAGTCGAGCACACCGGTTGACCTCGAGTTACCGAGGGTCGTGTCGTAGTAGGCGTAGCCGGATTGTCCACTCGGGTCGGTGTATCCGCTGTTGGCGTTGGAACCGGCGTCACCGCGGAAGTGCTGCCGGCGCTAACCATACAGTTGCTACAGAACTGGCGAATGATGGTTGCGGCATCGACGCCCATCCTTGCCATGTTTTCGTTGGAGTCCGTCCAATACTGCTCGGCATTGAGTTCATTCCACAGCTCGAAATTGTGCAACCATCATGGCCCGCCAGAACGTCAACGACTGCTATGTGAAAGAGTTTTGGACCGCGTCCGCTCCGCTCGAGGCGGAACGCGGCTGTTTCACCTTCAGTGTGCTTGAAAAGCGGGAAACGCTGAATCGTTTCAACGCGTCGGGTTGCCAGCGAGGACTCGATGCAGACACCTTGCTTCGTGCTGCAATGGCGAGGTTCGAACACTCCATCCGGTCTACTGCGCCATTTCATAAATGGACAATTTATGACAACTCTTGGTCAGGCACCGAAAAGACAGTGTGACCGCAGGCTTGTACTGTCAGACAGAGGCTATGGCCAGTTCCATCACATCGCGAGCTTTTGGATTTCTTTCTGACGGAAAGGCTGTCGAGGTGTGGACATTATGCGGGCAGGGCGGCTTGGTACTGGAGACCATCACGTACGGCGCCACCGTGACGCGGTTACTGGTTCCTGACCGCGACGGGCACATGGCCGATGTGGTGCTTGGCTTCAACGACCTCGATTCGTATGTGGCAGATAGGGCTTACTTTGGTGCAGTGATCGGACGAGTTGCGGGACGTATGGCGGGCGCGCAGTTTACCCTCGAGGGAAAGACATACGAGCTCGCGCGGAACGACTTTCCAAACCATCTGCATGGCGGCGTGGAAGGGTTCAACAAGAAGACCTGGATCGCTTCGCCGACGACGCGTCGAGGTGGCGCACCTTCATTGCGCCTAACGTACTGCAGTCCCGATGGCGAGGAAGGTTATCCAGGAATGGTGACCGCAGCGGTCCAATATACCGTCACCGATGACAATACTTTCTTGGTCGAGACCAAAGCTATTAGCGATCAACCTACACCACTCAGCCTAACGGTGCACCCTTACTTCCATCTCGGAGGAGAAGGTACGGGTTCGATCGCGGATCATGAACTGCAGATCAACGCCGACGAGTTTGTCCTTATCGATGAACGCTTGACGCCGCTGGGCCGCACCGGATCTGTGATCGGGCGAAGCAATGACTTTCGCCAGCTTCGACATCTCGGTGACGCGATCCCATTTTTGTTTCAAAACCATGGTGATCTATATCACGTGCGCGGAACGAAATTGAAAGGAGCTCGATCTAAGCCCGTGGCCGCCGCTCGTTTGGTCCATCCGGCCAGCGGGCGCATTCTCGATGTCTCCACCACTGACGCGTACATCCAGCTTTACACCGGCGCAGGTCTCGATGGATCTGTTATAGGAAAGTCCGGAGCACGCTATGCGCGACACGCCGGTCTCTCATTGGAGTGCGAAGGCTATCCCGACGGAGCAAATGCTTCCAGCATGGGAGACATCCTTCTTCGCCCGGGAGAGATACGACAACAGACCACCGCATACGCCTTTTCGATGCGGCACTGAAAGACGCTGCCGCGAACGGTCCATGACGGACGCAGACATTGGCTTTAGAGGAATTCGATTATGGGCCGCAACACCGCGGTATTTACCAAACCACCGATCTACCAGGACTACGGTCTCACCGGCGTGAACGCCGCGCTCGCGGTGGAGAAAGGGCTCGCCGAGGCGGACTGGTATCAGTGTGCCGTTCCCCGCGAAACCATGCGCAAGCTGCTGGAACGCCGCGATGGTCCCGCAATTCGTGACACCGCTTTGTGGTTCGGACTAATCGTCGGCTTCGGTTATGCCACCTATCTTCTCTGGGGCAGCTGGTGGGCGATTGTGCCCTATATGGCGTACAGCGTTCTCTACGCGTCGACCTCCGATTCACGCTGGCACGAGACCGGCCATGGCACGGCGTTCAAGACCGACTGGATGAACAACGTCCTCTATGAGATTGCCTCGTTTATGGTGATGCGCGAATCAACTGTTTGGCGCTGGAGTCACAATCGCCATCATAGCGACACCATCATCGTTGGCCGTGATCCGGAGATCGCCGTGCCGCGACCGCCCAACATACGAGCCATCCTCCTATCCTTCTTCAATCTCGGCGTGTATCCGAAGTATTTCAGGCACATCGTGCTGCACTCGCTGGCAAGGATGGCCGCGGACGAGAAAACTTTCGTTCCCCAGATGGAATATCCGACCGTCTATCGTAGGGCTCGCGCGTATCTCGCCATCTATGCCGCGGTCATCGGTCTTGCCATCTATACCCGCAGCATCCTCCCGTTGCTGTTCATCGGTCTCGTCAATCTGTTCGGCACGTGGCTGTTGGTCGTTTACGGCCTGACCCAGCACGCGGGTCTTGCTGAGAACACACTGGACCACCGTCTGAACTGTCGAACGGTATACATGAATCCGATCCATCGGTACCTGTACTGGAATATGAACTACCACGTGGAGCACCATATGTTCCCGCTGGTGCCGTACCACGCATTGCCAAAATTACATGCTGCCGTGCAGGACGATTGCCCCGTGCCGTATCCGAGTCTGCTCTCGGCCTGGCGTGAGATTGTTCCTTCCGTGCTGAATCAGATCAAAGACCCCGCGTTTCATGTCAAACGTCAGCTGCCCGCGCCCAAGGCACGCGCGCACCCCTGCATCTATTCTTCGCAGGCGCGGGCCGATGCCGACGGATGGGTGGAAGCCTGCGCCGGCGCCGATCTCAGACCTACCGACGTGGTTCGTTTCGATCATGGCCAGAAGACGTACGCTCTTTATCGCATCGGCCAGGGTCAACTTTATGCTACGGATGGAGTCTGCACTCACGGCAACACTCACCTATCCGAAGGACTCATTGTTGGAACGATGATCGAGTGCCCGAAGCACAACGGGCGCTTTAACCTCGTCGACGGGTCGCCGGCGCGCGCGCCTATCTGCCGCGGGTTGGCAACATATCCAATCGAAGAGCGTGGTGCACAGATCCGCATCAACGTCGCTCGTGGGGGCGGAACTGGAACCCGTGCGCAGAAGACCTGCAGGTTCCGCGTGGTTAGTAACCAAAGCGTTGCTACTTTTATTAAGGAACTTGTGCTGGAACCGTTGGATGTTGCACAGACCATCGCTTTCACGCCAGGCGACTACCTGCAGCTCGACATTCCCACCTACGATTCGATTCGTTTTCACGACTTCGACATTCCCGAGCCGTTTGCTTCGGTGTGGGAGAACCAACATGTCTTCGATCTCGTCGCCAGGAATCCGACGACCGTCCGCCGCAACAACTACTCGCTTGCCAGCAATCCATCGACCGAGCGGACGCTACGCTTCAACGTCCGCATTGCAACGCCGCCACCGGGCCAGCACTGTGCCCCCGGGGTTGGATCCAGCTACGTTTTCAGCCTCAAGCCGGAGGATATCGTCTCCGGCATCGGTCCATTCGGAGATTTTCATATCAAACCAACACAGCGGGAGATGATCTATATCGGCGGCGGCGCCGGGATGGCGCCGCTTCGGGCGCATCTCTCGCACCTTCTTGAGAATGAACAGACCGCTCGCAAGATCAGCTTCTGGTATGGAGCGCGCTCCAGGCAGGAGATTTTCTACGATGACTATTTTCAGCGGCTCGCCGAAAAACATCATAACTTCGTCTTTCACCCCGCTCTCTCCTCACCGCTCGCTGAGGACAACTGGCAGGGTCTTGTGGGGTTCATTCATGAAGTGGTTCTGGAAAGATACCTGCACGATCACGCTCATCCTGAGGCGCTTGAATACTATCTCTGCGGCCCGCCGATGATGATTAGGGCATGCACAAAGATGCTGGCCGCTATTGGCGTTCCTGCACACCAGATTGCGTTCGACGAATTCTAGGCAGGTTTAGATGAGCTCCACTTCCCGCTTTCTCAACGACGGCTCCGACGCGGCTCCAAGGCTGAGCGTCTATCTGAATCTCGACAACCTCGTCGATCTGCGCGCCGATAGCGCTTGGCCTGGGCTGGAAGGGCTGCAGTGCTATGAAGCCCTGCTGGCCGATGGATTCGAGGATGTTCAACTTACCATCGGCCAACCCCCGCCGGCAGGCGCACCGTTGCCCCACTGCGGGCTCGGCCGGATCTACACGGCGACCGAGGCTGAAGCCATCGCGGCGAAACACGCGGAGCGCGGCGACCGCTGCATCACAGTCCATGCCGGCTGGGGTATGGAAGATGACGATGAGGTCGTTCGTCTTGTCGAGTCGATCCTCGTTGCATCCGACAGGCATCGCCTCCCCATATTCATCGAAACTCATCGCGCGACGATGACACAGGACCTGTGGCGGACGATACAGATCATAAGGAAGTTTCCGGAGGTTCGCTTCAACGGCGACTTCAGCCACTACTATTGCGGGCAGCAACTCGCCTACGGCGACTGGGCCAGCAAACTTGCTTTCATGGAGCCCATATTTAGCCGGGTTGGTTTTATGCACGGCCGCATTGCCAGCCCGGGCTGCATGCAGGTGCCCATCGGCGCGGACCTGAGTTCAAGGCCAAGGCAGGCTCACGGCGTCATCAACTATCTCGACCACTTCAAAGAGCTTTGGACGCAGGCCATGCTGGGTTTTCTCCGCACCGCCAGTCCAGGCGATGTGCTCATCTTCGCGCCCGAGCTCTTGTCGGGCGCGCATTATTACGCTCGGAAGTTTCCCGACGCCTCCGGCGAATTGGCCGAGGAGTCCGATCGCTATGCCGAAGCCCTCCTCTACAAAGACCTGGCCCGTGCTTGCTTTGCTGAAGCCGGACGACTTGTATCAGGGAGTGCGACGAAGTGACCGAATCGATCAACATGCGGTATTTGTCATTCCTAGCGTCTACAGCGGCGTTGGGAGGGCTTCTCTTTGGATTCGATATCGCCATCATTACGGGCGCGGGTCCTTTTATCACGCGGGCATTTTTGCTGAGCGACATCCGCCTTGGTTGGGCGTTCAGCTCGTTGCTCTTCGGATGCGCGCTGGGATGCTTTGTCGCCGGGAAACTCACCGACCGCTATGGGCGAAAGAAGCTGCTTGTTATCGTCGCCTTGTTGTTTGCCGTGACCTCAGTCGCCACATCCTTGGCAAGCGGCTTTGACAGCTTTGTTACGGCGCGCTTTCTGGGAGGCTTGGCGGTAGGCGGAGTTTCTCTGCTTTCTCCGATGTATGTGTCCGAGGTTTCGCCGCCTTCCATCCGGGGCCGCTTGGGGACGTTGTATCAGATGTCTATCATCGTCGGAATTCTTGTTTCTTACGGCATCAACTATCTTTTGCGCAATACGGGCGCGAATAACTGGCGATGGATGTTCCTTACCGGAGTGGCTCCATCGGCGGTATTTCTCGTGTTCATTGCACTTGCTCCTGAGACGCCCCGCTTTCTGGCCATGAAGGGAAAGATGGATGAGGCTTTTGCGCTGCTGGCACGAATAGGCGGTGTGCAGAGCGCTCATGCTCAGATCTTCGACATCAAGGCAACTTTTCACAAGGAACCGCAGACCTGGCGCGCAGTCCTGCGGCCGGGGGTGCGGCGCGCGCTTCTCGTCAGCGCTGGCTTGGCAGTTCTTATTCATGTTTCAGGAGTCAACACCGTCATCGACTATGCTCCGTCGATCTTTCAGTCGGCTGGCTGGAAGGTGGACGGCGCTCTGGCTTCCACATTTATTGTCGGGTTCACAGAGTTTCTGTTCACCATCGTCTCTTTCTGGGTTATCGACAGATATGGACGAAAGCCGCTGTATATCGTCGGCTCGCTTGGCATGGCCCTTTCTCTCGTGTTGTTGGTGGCTACGGTCTTGACCGGCCACTTTCACGGCGCGCTCGTTCTCGCGCTTATATTGACCTATCTTGCTTTTTTCGCGGCCTGCATCGGCCCCGTCTTCTGGACGTTGATCCCGGAGATATTTCCCAACGATGTGCGTGGATTGGCGATGACGGTCCCCGTGCTTGTTCAGTGGGTTGCCAACGCGATCGTCGTGCTTGTCTTTCCTTTTGCCTTTCATGAGATTGGCAAGGCGTTTACCTTTGGTTTCCTTGCACTGATGGCTCTAGCGCAGGGGATATTTACATGGCTCACTGTGCCGGAGACCAAAAACAAGCGACTGGAGGAGATTGAAAGCGGGTGGCTGGCTTAGAGTCTTCTTTGGCCCCTAATTTGGAGATATCGTATCCTGTCCGTGTGCTGGTGGATCTCAAGCTCGAAAGAATATACGACGGGCTTTTGTATCTGGCGGACGCCTCGCGAAATTTACAGTTCCTGCACAGCCACCACCACATTGAACTCGAGGTAAATCTGGTCGTTCAGGGAACGATCACCTATGTGGTGGACGGTTTGCGCTTCAGCTTTTCGCCGAGGACCCTGCTGTGGCTTTTTCCGGAGCAGGAACACCAGTTGGTCGATCGATCAGCCAATGCACAGTTCTACGTTCTCGTCTTCAAGCCTGCACTCATTGCCCGCTCCTGCCGCACAGCCGCGTATGGCGGTCTGAAGCGTAAGAGCTATGAAAACGGCGGAGTGTTGAGCACATTACTCAAACCGGACGCCTTCGATTTGCTTTCGAAGACGATGCATTCGTTGATGGAGGGATCACTGGATCCTGACCTGCTAAATCGTGAGGCGGGATATGGGGAGACTTCTGAATTTCGCTTTCAACATAGCGATCCGGACGCTCTAAACGCCGGGCTCCATTACCTTTTACTGCGTTGTTGGCGCAGTCGTCTCACAGGAAGAGCTACTCGTGATCCAGTGGTGTTACATCCGGCAATACGTCACGCCCTTCAATTACTAAGCGATGAGACAACGGAAAGGAGCCTCGAAGAATTGGCAAAGGCCTGTAGTGTAAGCAAGTCTTACTTGTGCAGGAAGTTCCATCAGCAGATAGGCGTTTCCTTTACCCGATATCGCAATTCATTACGGTTGTCCCGTTTCTTTGAGCAATACCATCGCACCGACCAAATGACTATCACTGAGGCCGTATACGCTGCTGGTTTCGGTAGCTACGTTCAATTCTATAAAGTTTTCTCGCAGGTTTATGGGCGCGGACCGCGAAGCTGTCTGCGCAATGATTCCGTGCCCATCGGTAAACCGATTACTTAGGCAGTTCTACACAAGAATCTCAGTATTCTTGCTGGTTGTATCGTATCCAGTTCGGAATTTCCTTTCGTGCATGTGGGTTGACCCGCTATTGCTCGCCGGTGTCTTCCAATCAGCGCGAACGGACCCTGCTACGCTCATCCGAGCGCCGGGCTGACTTTCTTATCCTGCCAATGGAGTGTTGCCGGCCTCACGCCTGCCATAGGGATGGGAGCATCGCCAATACGTTTCTGTCCTCGATGGCACACTCGAGACAGAGCCGCAAGAAGCGTGGGGATTTGTTTGGTCCCCTACGAAAGGAAGTGAAGAAAGCTCTCGCGTTGGAGAACTGCCCCTCCATTGCTTGCAATGCACTTGTGTACGTCAAGTGAGCAAGAAAAGGCGAGAAGTAAGGGAGTGGTTGGCCCGACCAAGTAGTCGATAGTTATTCCGAATTCTTCCGGGATATGGCTTACGAGATACTGCAGCCGGCAAGGAATATCCACCATGTCGTGGACGAACTCGACTCCGAAAAGCTCTTGAGAGACTGCCCTACTAGATCCAAGGCCAACCCGTCTTTTGTATCGGCAGGTTTTCATCGGGCAGTTTGCTGGGGAAGTGACCGATCATATCACATGCCGGATATCGAGCCAACGCTTATCGACCGACGCAATTACCTACCGTGATGAGATGCTCGATTGGAGGAGTGGCGGTGATGCAGGCCGGGGGTTCAGAACATCGATGAGGTCGGTCGTCGATCCGCTTTGCTCGTTCGTCAGCGCACGCCTGAACTCGATCGCGAAGGCGGAAGTTCGTGACGTTGTCTTTGCGGATCAGGCGAGTACGCAAAATTTATGCACGGCCAATCTGGGCGTGGTAGACGAACGAAGCGCTTTGTAGGCGAAATTGGCGCACGGCGTGTCCCGAAGTAGCGCGAATCTCCTTTAGATCCACCATCTGAGCAGGCGAAACCATTGTTCACTTCAAGGAATACGAACGAGTGAGGCGTCATTTCCCATTCGACTGTTCGCGCAACCAGTCGCATAAGAAAGCGCTCGCCCTTAGTAACTACGATGGGCCTGCTGCTGGCGATTGCGGTTGGAGTGGGTTTATGGACGCGCGAATCCGCGCATCGTGACAGCAACTCCATTGCGATGCTTCCCTTTGACATGCAGAGCAAGGATCCCGATGCGGGGTACATCTCCGACGGCATTGCTGGAAGCATCAACAACAGCCTCACGAAGCTTTCCGTATTGCACATTATCCCGAACAGTGTGACCCAAAATTACAGGGGCAGGGCAGCGGACTTTCAGCAGATCGGCAAGGCGCTCAATGTAGCCACTGTTCTGTCAGGAAAGGTAGTTCAACATGGCGACGATCTGCTCATCAGCATCGAACTGGACGATGTGCATACTGGCAAACAAGTTTGGGTACAGCAGTATGTCCGTAAGGTGTCAGAGCCGTTAGAAGTGCAAAACGATATTGCAAGAGAGGTTTCGCCGAAGCTGCAGGCACAGCTCTCTTTAGCCGACCGGCAGAAGATGACTCTTGGGTCTACGACGAATCCCGATGCGTACAGGCTCTATCTCAAGGGGAAATACTACACGGCAAAGCTCAGCAAGGACGGCTTCGACAAAGGTATCGACTATCTGAACCAAACGATCGCTCTGGACCCTAACTACGCCCAGGCCTACAGTCAACTCGCATACAACTACATCAATCAGGATGACTGGTATATAGATCCGAGGATAGCCGGGCCGCGCGCAAGGGAGGCAGCGAAGAGAGCTCTTGCGCTCGACGAAACCGATGTGGAAGCACACGTCGCGCTCGCCATTGAAGAACAGTGGTACGAGTGGGATTTTTCTGCTGCCGAGCGAGACTTCAAGCGCGCCATTGAACTCGACCCAGGCGACGCCGATGCCCGCGGATACTACTCGTGGTTCCTGCCTCCGATGCTGCGCGCTGAAGAAGGCATGGAACAAGCCCGCCTGCTCTTGAAGATGTACCCGCTTTCCGCCGGCGCTAACGGAAATCTCGGATCAGTGATGGTCTTCGCCCATGAGTGGGACCAGGCGATCGAGCAGCTGAAATACTCGATCCATCTACGCAGGCTTCGGCGACAAAGACAAAACCTTCGAGTTGCTCAATCGCGCCTATGATGCTCGCTCGTATCTGTCGGTGGAGTATCGAAACACGGACCCCGCCTCGACAGCCTCCATGCCGACCCGCGCTTCAGTGCACTCAGAAATCGTGTCGGCTTGCCAACACCGCAAACAGATTAGCCTCTACAAGCGGACTTCCTGCCCCCAGTCTGGCAGGCGATTCCAACGAGTCAGTAATCACCAAGGCACTTGCGGAGGCCTTAACGAGTGCTAAGCCCTGTTATCACCAGGCGAGATTCGAGCGTGCCGCTCATCAGTAAAACACAGGCCGAATTCTCAGTATTAGTCCGGAGAGGATCGAAAGCCCTGAATTGTGATAAACGCCAGACTTCGAGTCAAAGGTCGTAGTCCCTTTCGCACTGGCCGATTTCAACATTTTGGAAGTTAAGGGACTCGAGTTCGCGGATAACCTCAGTTCGATATCGGACCTTGATATGAACTGCAATAATCCTCACTCCGCGTGGAATCTTGGCCACTTCACCAGCGAACATCTCGGGTGTCAGATGAAGCGAAGTCTTTGCGAGGCCATGAAGATAGTTCGGAAAGCAGGCCTCCAAAAAGACGGCGCGAAGGTTTGGAGTGCGATGGGCGATCTCCCAGATGCGGTTCGTCGGGCCGGAGTCAGCGCCGAAGATGACAGCGCTGTCGCCGTCGTCGACCACGTACGCGAAGGTCGGCACGAGATGGTCAACCGGGACCGGAATGAGACGAAGGCCGCCAGCCTCAATGGGGGTTTCAGGCTGCAGTGGCGACAATCGAAGAAATGGTGGCGCGCTGCGCGAGATTGCGATGAAGTCTGGCCACATCACGTCGTTGAAGATGTGCTTCTGCACCGCATCGAGCGTTTCGGTACTGCCGTGAATGGTTGGGCACTCATCAGTTGGCGTCCATGCATTCTCGACCAGGATTGGCAGGCTGGCAGTGTGATCCGTATGGGAGTGGGTGAGAAAGATGTTCCTAATGGCTTCCTGCTCTTGAGGTGAGCCGTAGCATCCTGTGCAGCCGACATCGATTCCGACTGTGCCGTTGATCAGGTAGCTGCTCACATACTGGCGGCGAGAGGGGTCAGGGACCGAGGAACCGAGGAGCCTGATCTTCATCGCGAGACCTCAACGGGCCGCAGCGCTCCCTGGAGCAGCCAGGTTTCGATCTCCCCCTTGCCCTTTACCTGGACCATTCCGCGACTCTCGAATTCGTACTTGTCCTTGAGGCGTTCGTAGACTGCGCGCGTTACCTGGATCTGACCAGGAACGCCCGTGGATTCCATGCGGCTTGCAAGGTTCACGGTATCGCCCCAGAGGTCATAGATAAACTTGCTGGTACCGATGACGCCAGCAACAACGGGGCCGGAGTTGATGCCTATGCGAAGTGCCAGTGGAACGTGGACCTGCTCGCCATATTGCCGGGTCGCCTCCACCATGCGGAGCGCCATGCGGGCCATCCGGTCGGCGTGTTCGGCACAAGGCCGCGGCAGTCCGCAGACTGCCATGTAGCAGTCCCCGATGGTTTTGATTTTCTCGATACCCAGTTCTTGAGCGGCCTCATCGTAGAGGCTGAAGAGGCCGTTGAGCAGATCGACGATCTCTTTCGGAGGCGTATGGCTGGATAATGCGGTGAAGCCGACGATGTCGCCGAAAAGCACTGTTATATCGGTGAAGCTATCGGCAATCTCGTGCTCGCCATTCTTGAGGCGAGTGGCGATTTCGGGCGGAAGGATGTTCAGAAGCAGCCGCTCATTTTCGCGATTCTTCTGTTCGATGATCTCTGTTTTGTCGCGAATGCTTTCAGTCATTGAGTTGAATGTATCCGCAAGGTCTCCCAGCTCGTCGTTGGAGTGCCAATTAACCCGCGCGGTCAGGTCTCCTGCGGAGACTCTTCGCGCGGCTCCCACGAGTTCGTTGACGGGACGAAGAATCTGCCGAGTGACAAGCAACGCCGCGAGCACGGTGAGAGCGAACAATCCGGCGCCGTACCAGCTGAAAAGCCGACGCATTTCGCTTATCGGTTTCAAGGCTTCAGTCAGGCTCATGCTCGAAGCAATCGCCCAGTGCAGGTTCTCAATATGCAAAGGGCCATAGGCCACCAACGAGGCTCCGCCAGGAGGAAAGTTCGCCTGGATGACTGTTCCTTCCTCGCCATTCAGAGCCTTATGGGCGAAATCGTAGTTCACCGGAAGTTGAAGGATCGTCGTTTTATAGGTACGGATCCGGTCCGCAGTAACATCCGAGCCGCCCGGCCACGTCAGCGTGGCGAGAGCGCCTGTAGGGTTTTCCAGGTATGAGCGTGTGTTCGAGCGCAGTCGGTAGTCCGAGCCGATGAGTTCCGATTGGCCTGTTTCGCCCAAGCCTTCCCGCCTCCAGTTGCGTTTATTGCTCATTACGTCGTCGATAGCTGCAGTTGAGAGTTGCAGGGCGAAGACGCCGATTGGCTTATCCCCATCCCAAATCGGGCTGGCGACGTATTGCGTAGGCTCGCCGTGCGACGGCTCGTAGGGCTCGAAGTCGGAGAAGTAGACGTCGTCTGGATCCTTGGCCACAAGACATTGGCGCACGACCTTCGCAAGATTGCTGTCGCGGTACGGCCCGATGGCGAGACTTGTGCCAAAGTCGCGATACTTAGATGTGTCATAGAGGATTCGCTGGGTATCGAAGTCGATTAGATAGAGATCGTAGTAGCCGAACTTCCGGATGATGTTCCTCATGGCCACGTGGTACTTCGCGTGGACCTTGCTGTACTCACTTCCGTCGCCAGCGTCGATGAACGATTCGCGGTCATCCCTCGGGTAGGGGTTCTTAACGATATAGAGGTACTGAAGCATCATGGCGCCGGACGTGGGGATGTAATCCTCCGGCCGTCTGTGCGCAATTTTCAGGCGCTCTATTGTCGGGTAGAAATTCTGGTAGTAATCCTTCCGAACCTCCTCCACAACCTCAGGCGGCACGGGCTTCGAGTTCATCTTCTTGTAGGCCTTACGGAAGTCCC
>Ga0157369_10003033_pt1 | contig 20045 bp, 17 predicted proteins | sample C25metaG_FD_113461 | JGI IMG/M metagenome (GOLD analysis project Ga0157369, IMG submission 113461) | Corn rhizosphere microbial communities from Kellogg Biological Station, Michigan, USA - C2-5 metaG | ecosystem: Host-associated > Plants > Roots > Rhizosphere > Soil | place: USA: Michigan...
GACTCCAAAAGGCCGGTAATTACCAACAAAATACTTATAAAAACCAGAGGACTCCAAAGAACTAACACGCACATACATCATGTTCATCTCAAATCAATTTCTCGATTTCGTCCTACAGAGAAGGGGAACGTTTGTTGAAGGTCGCCGGCCTCTCACCACAAAGGGTCGCGCCAACGCTGTCAAGCATTTGATTCGCATCCGCGATCGCTGCCCTCCAGATACCTTCCTCACTGACGTTGGAGAGACTTTGGACGCCCTTACAGGGGTGGAAGTCACACAATTGAAGGACCTCTACAAAATCATCGCATTTTTGGATGTTCTTACACCTGATGAAGCAAATGAGATCTTTTCCGATCCCGACACTTGGCAAAAATGCCTCCTTATCTACCGCACGCGGGCTCAAAATATGAAGCCTGCATCGCCGGACTATCGCATGGAGACCTGGGCCAATGTCACCGAAGCAGTAGGGCGCGCAAAGTCGGCGGCGGACAACGCTGCCATTGTGCTGTCGGGCAAGATTCGCAGAGACGTTCATATCCCGCGACGCCTGGTGGCGACTGTTCAGACATGGCTGCTTGCTGCCATTTATGTTTACCATCCGCCCCGACGTAATGAGTACTCCTCTTTGTTGCTCCGCGGTTTTGACGAGCAGACCGACAATTACCTGACCAATGGACGCGTTGTCTTGAACACTTATTCGACTAGCTACTGTCGGGGCACATACATTTTCCACATACCAGCTGCCCTGGATCTGGCCATAAACGCTCTATCCGCTTGGCGATTCAAAGAAGCCGGATCGGACCGCCATCGGGTCCACTTATTTGCATGTGCGGATGGTAGCCCGCTACTATCGAACGCTTACACGGAAGCTGTCACTCGGGCATTCATTTTGACCGTCGGTGCCCCTTTGCATACCCAAATGCTTGGTCAATTTTACGTTGATCACCACGACGCCGCCGGCACATTGCCCTCCAATGTGGCACAGGCCATGGGCAGGCGGATTTCACCATCGCGCAGCAAAGATGTTCGAGACAACGGAGAGCCAAGTACTGAGGATAACGACGATGATGCGGCGGATCCTTGATTCTTCATATATATTCGGAGACAATCACTCTCCGCGGCGTTTCCAGGTATCGAGTGACATCCCGGATGAGGTGCTCCCGAAAGGCTCTGTATCCTTTAACTTCAACTTTAGTACCCGTGGGGTTGTACCCAAGTATCACCCCTTTCTCCTGAGCAGTCAATTTGCTTAGAATGACTGCCGTGTTGCTCATATATTCCAGTGCGTTTGTGTAACCAAAGGCGGTGACGCTGCGTTGTGCCAATTCCCAAGGGCTGGTGAGTAGGTCGGGGTGAAGCATTCCCCGCTGCCACAGACCGATAGCATGACTCCGAGCTTCTTTCCGCCCGTCCTCCGTGTTCCGCCTCCGTTGGGCAACGGCAACAGCAGTGTCCGAGTCCCATTGCGTAACGACTGTGACCGGTTGCGGTGGAAGTCTTGCGGACTTCGCTTGCTCTCGGTGATTCACCTGGTCATAGGGAATTGGATAATACCACACTCTCTTCATGAGCCGATTGTGCACCTTTCGAATCCAGCAGCGCGGTGTACATTCGCACGTGGACCTGTCCTTCCGGCAGCATCCGTCGTTTTCGCCGGGGCTACGGCCCGCGCATGGAAGAATCACCCCGCACGACATGTGGGGCTCCGTCACCTCTTTGAAGACGTCCCTAAACCGGACAGTCGGCGGACGCGTGTGGTACGGTTTGCTGACGCTGAAGGAGATCTCTTTCTCCTCGATGCGCAACGCGTTGCTGTCCGGAGCCCCGCCACGCATGTATTTGTTCCTCTCCGGGCGGAACATATCAAGGGCAACCGTCTCTGATAAGCGGAGCGTGCACCTGATGATGCACTCCCCAAAATCATCCAACCAGTTCCTGTAATGACTCTGCAACCGCGCCTCTCCTTTAGTAGAGACGCCGACGTAAGTGACATGGTCAGTGAGTGCGAGCGAGGGTTCCTGAATGATGTATACCACCCATCCATATTTGTAGGTGATGGTCCGGAGCACGTCCCTTGGTTGAGGTTGCCCACAACCGCAATACACACCACAGTGCAAAAGATGGCGCTCATCAAGTATGGCGTTGCAGCTGGGGCAGTTGACATACAGCAGGCCGTCTTTTCGATCAGATGAAATGCCGAGGTGTGCTTGAAGCTCTGCGAGGAACTCTTCCTCCCCAGGCGACATATCACCAGACCGCTGTCGTCGCAGAAGCTCGTTCCGCAGGCGAATGGTAGCTGACCGCACCTCAGAGTGAGAGCTCTTGACCGCTGCTTGCAGCACCTGCAACGACCGCTTGGCCTTCAGAAGATCGTAAATCGCTTTGACAGTTGGCCGTTCCAGCCTTGGTTTGCCCGCCTGTTCGTAAAATCGCCGTATAGTCCCGCTTGGGGCCTTGGCCTGGGATGTCCGGAACCCTTCGACAGAAAGGCCGTCTACATGCTTGGCTCGGCTGAGTGCAGTGTACAGCTGCCCAGCTTCCCAAATCCCCTCGCAGTGCACAGTGACATACTGCAGAGTCTGACCCTGAACCTTGTGTATTGTGATGGCGTCGGCGAGAGTCAATGGTATCTGCTTCCGGGTCGCGTTTGTAACAATGACCTCCTTCTGTATGCGCTTGTCCCAGATCTTGGTGAAGAGTTCCTCGCGTTGCGCTTCGATTTTGCGCACCTCCCCACCAACAAAGCGGACCTTGACGCTCTTGGGAAGAACTTCCTCCACGACACCAGTGCTCCCGTTGACTAAACCGTTTTCCAGGTCCAGGTTTTGGAGGAGCATGACGTTCGACCCCAACTTCAATCGGAGTACCGCCGGGGTGCGGAAAAGAGACTGGAATTCTTCTAAATTGCGCTGTGCGTACGGAGTATAGGTATCTGCGCTGTGGTACACGCTTTGCTTTCGCCTAAGCCGCGTCAATTGCTCTTGGTTGTGGCGGTCTTTCTCACGGTTCGTTGCGAATAGATGCACGCTTGGCACTTTCAGCGGCCGACTGCACTGACGGATGACGTCAATCACTTCTTGGTTGACCACTCCCATGCGCAAATGCGATAACGCTCGGAGGAGGGCTGACCCCTCGCCCTGTCGGTGTTGTTTGGTCAGTGGGATGGTTTCAATGGAGAGCTTGGCCCAGCACTTGCAGTGGAACAACTCGCCCGGAACCTTCGGTTTATCAACGGGACCCAGTTGACAGAGATCACCGAGCAAGATGATGGAACATACGGGTTGAAAGTCGTCACCGTACACCACAGACCGGTACTCGCCGCACAATTGAATCAACTCGCGCTTGATGCACAGCTTCTCCTCACTGTCGGCGTCTTTGTAACCCTTGACAAGGTCTCCGACGGCTTCCACGAACCATGGTTGCGTTGACACATTGAGGATCTGGTAGAAGAGATCAACTCGAAGATACGTGGCCATCGAGACCTCGTCAATCGCCAGGACACCGTGAGACGCTTGGAAGAATCGATTGCCAAAGGTTTTCCCGTACAAGCAGTAGTCCACAAGATCGTAGATTTTGGGATATATTCCAAGGAACGAGTCAATGGTGCGGGCACCTGGAATATTCAAATTCACGACTGCGGTCCCCGTCGTGGCCGTGATAGCCGTCTCGATCCCACGTGCGGATAGCTCCGCCGTCGCCGCTTGGAGTAAGTGACTCTTTCCGCACCCACCGGGTCCCGTCAGGAAAACGGACTTTCCTGCGACGATGAGCTCAAATCCCCTTTGTTGATCTGCGTCCAAGTTCCAATTCATGATGGCGGTTGCCTTGGGTTTCTTGATGTGGTCGGACATGGTCAGTAGCAAACTGCTAACTCAGAATACTACTGTCACCGGGATTTTTTTCACCGGGTGTCGCGTTTGCCGCGTTTGAGTTTGATTTGCGCTCCTTATTAGCACTGGTTATGTGACTTTTCAGCGATAAGATCACCCTTTCTCGTTCAAGGACCAGCTGAGGATATTGCGCTTGCCACTCATCAGAAGTTAAACCGGAAAGATACATGAGAATGGCGCGGAGATACTGCGCCCTACTTACCGGATTTGGGAAGTATATTTTGAAGGTCTGATTTATGGCATCATCATCTAGTAGGAAACTTTCCTGAAGGTGGCCCCGCCGTGTAAGCGTTCGTAGCCAGCCCATATAACATTTTCTCTGTTTCTCCTTCATCGGGAGACCTCCCGTCGTTTGAACCCGCCTAAGCGAACGGTCAAGACGTTCTTCATCTTCTGCGTCAAGTGGTTGGGGCTTATGATATGGGTCCATTTGCGGAGGATATATTTATACCCCGTATACCTATAGTACAATTTATATTGTTGCGCCGTCCGCACGCGCTTCGTTGCTACCCACGTCAACCCTGCTTGGTGATCCTTTTTTACCGTCCATCTTGGCCCGCACAGTATTCCCCCACCTCCGAATCACATCCCCGTCCACATCCTGGAGGGCCGGGTAGAGGGCTACATATCTATTCCACGCGATCTTATTTCCGTCTCCTCCGTCCTCCCTTTCCCTCTGGATGATTTCGCGGAGAGCAGCTGCCTGAAGAGCATTGCAGTACTGCTTTGTTTTCGATTTTTTCGCTGGAGGCGAACCGTCCGTGTTGGCCGACCGTTTCGTACGGGACCGCGAGGGACTGCAAACAACCTCCTCTGGATCGCTGTCAATGACTATGTAGTCCCCGACATCCGTTGCCGATGATGATGATGATGGGCCAGCGTGTGTTCCAGCTCGCTGCACATTTTCTTCCGTTGAACCACCACCCTCCTCCTTCGCATAGTAAAAGAGCTGCATCCAAACTGAGTGCCCCATCTTTCGGGACAGTTCTATCTGGTCCCGCTGTCGCCGAAGTCGCCCCTCCTGCACCGCATTGGAAATATACCGCCGACGGAGCGCGCCGCAACCGACACGGACATGCAAGACGGGCTCGTAAATGTCATAGAGAAGGTTGCTGAGATTGTTCTCGTTCCCGAATAGCGTCTTTTGGTTCTCGCGTTCGGCGTAGTTTTCGAGGAGATGGATGAGCGCGTGCGCTTCGGGGGTTAGTTGCAACGCATACTCCCCGTAAACATCGGCGGTTTTGTAGACATTTAACCGGAGCACACCGAAGTCGTCGACGTAGTTGCACTTTCGAGGGTCGACGTAATCCTCGTGCGAGGGATCAATGCGAGTAAGTCGCAGAGGAGTGACTTTGAAAACTTCCCTACGGCGCGGGACATGCTCGGTGATGCTGACGCGGAGTCCGTAAAGCCGACGGACGAGCTTTGCATGTTCTGCGGTTTCGATGGTAAGAGGAGATGCCGTCTCGTTGATGTACGTCTGCGCGAGGTCAAAGAGGACAGGCCAGGCGGGCACATTGCGCTCCTTATCTGAGTACTCAGCATTCTTCACTGCGTCACCCAGTGCCTCCTTCACTCCCTTCCAGGCCGTTTTGAGAATGAGCGAGCAGTCCCTGAAGGTCTGAACACTCCCGAAATACTTCCTCTTCTCCGCATCCGTAAGGTTGCTGTTGAGGAACGCCGAGATGTTCTTATATACACTGTCGGCGCTCGTATTGGATTGTCCCTCCATGTTATACCTCAGAACGAGCTTCCCGATCGTGTCCCCAAGCTTCCACAAGCAGTACGCCTCTGGCTGCTCTTTCTGAAGTCTGACCCACGTGTCCCGCGCTTGCCTTGCAGCATCCTTCCAATCCGGGTGCGCCTTTGAGTTCTTCGCAAGCTCCTTCCCAAAACTATCTTCCCCATCTTTGCCCTTCTTGTGCGACCGGTTCCAACGGTACCGTTCCCGCAGAATGTCGTCCAGCTCCTCCTGAGTGATTGGCACAGGTTTGCTCAACTCATCTTCGGCTAGGTCGGGGGCCCAATTGATAAGCTCCATCAACTCCTCGTGGGCTAACATCTCATGATCTTCCTCACCGCCGTCCTCCCTTACGTCCTCTCCTACCACATCAACTTCTACTTCGTCGCCAGCTGCCCCTGCTTCCATTGTCCCCGCCACCTCCTGCGCATCAACTTTGCCATCAGCGACTTCCGGTGCGAGGCCCATTCCCTCGTCCCCCATCATCACTTCAACGGGATCACTCTGCGTCGCTGTGATCGCGCAGCTTTCGCAATTGTCGTCGAGAGGATCTCTGATCCCCGAGTTCGGCACCGAAGGTGCCTCGTCTGCTTGACCATCGGTCACGATGGCGCCTGTTTCTGTTGTCGCCTCCGGCGCTGCTGTCCCCCGCTCTCTCCCGTCGTCAAGCGCCGCCGCCGGCTCCGGAGGAGCATCGAGCGAACTTCGTTCGCGACTCGGCACCGGTGGCGCCTCGAGGAACCGTGCAACCCGACGTTCAACATGAGAGGCGAACTCTTCGTATTCTTTCTCTATTTCCTCCTGCAGTTCGTGCCGTGCCCTATGGTGCTCTAGCTCGTCAAGAGTTTTCTGAATTTTCGCCCCCAACTCCTTCGCCATGTCCATAAAGCGGACGTGCTTCTCCACCGCCCGGTATGTCCACATGAACTGCCGTGCCGTAAGGCCTGTCCGAGCGAAAACCGACCCAATCCTGGTTTGATCCATTGGCGGCATCACGCTGGTGCTCTTCTCAAGAGCCAAAGCGCTCTCCATGCTCCCGACATTCCCGCTGGCCACCATCTCCTGAAGCATCTTCTCGATCACTTCCCCGAGTACATTGGAAACTTCCTCGCGTGCGTCACCTGCCAGAGCCGAGACCCTTTGGACAATCTCGATGGAGACCCCTTTCGCATGCTCATCCTCATCTATGGAGTAGAGCGCCGCTGCCGCGTCCCGAACACCAGTCAACCGGTCCGAGAGTGTCATATCCTCGCCACCGAACAAGCCCGTGAAGCACATCATGCAACGGTGAAGTCCGTCTGAGGGGAGGGAGGAGAGTTTGTCAACCGCGCGCGCCAGGAGACCTTCGTCGTCGGCGGAAGGAACGTTCGGTATGGGGCCGCCGCGGCGGCGGAGGAGGAGGAGGGCCAGGAGTGTGTACACATGTGTGGGGGGGGTCGCGGGGCGTCGAAGCACGCGGAGAAGGTATTGGTCGTCGGCGTTTTCTGGGTCCGGCCTGCCTTTCGCTAGCTTGCTAACGGCAGTATCAATCTCCACAGAATCTTCATCGTCATTGAAGGTAGTCCCAACCCAAGTCTTCAGTTTCAGCGCACGCTGAGTCAAATCGGTCTCTGTCAGGGTATGCGCTGTTGTGGTCATCGTCAGTAACTGTTGCTCTCGTAGCCTGGGTGCAGAAAAGAAAATAGCGAAGAACTGCGCTACTCACGTGCTTCCGCTCCTGCCGGGACTGTATCAATTTCCATAGCTGCTTTTTGCTGTATGGGGACAAGTGTGTGTGTGGTATGGGCGAAACGGGTTTGTGGAGATTGGGAGGTTGGGAAATTGGGGAAAAAAGGAAATGAGTGGAGAAGGGGAACGCACGCTGCGATTGCCTACTTATATGCGGCGCTGGGGAAAGCTGTGGCGCAAGTGGCTTGACTGTCACACAATCGCGTTCTCAGAACAGCGCAAGCGAGACACTCGCACGCAAAGTCAGCGTAGTAAATATACATTATGCTCACTTTTTCCATGACCTCGTCTTGGAATGCAGGTCGAATTGGGGGAGTAGGGGTTGTCTTTCTGGGTCCATGTCCGACTTTATGTATTTGTGTATGAGGTAACCGCTCGCAGGCCCCTGTTGTTCCATACGCAGCGTGCATTCTCTGACTTCCTCTGCTCTTTGTCTCATTTCCTCCGTCCGGCGCATTTGGTACGAGAGGTACGCTTTGGTGCGAAGCACCTTGTGATTAGACGCTTCCTCATCTGATATTGTAGCAGGGATGCGCGCTCGCTCGCGGAAAGTGGGGAAGTCGTTGATTGTGAGGTTGCTCATGATGCCTTTGAGTCTGGGGAGTATAATGTTTGGGGGACTCCACCGAAGAGTCATTTATATGTCTGATAACCACGTCGCACAAAGGTGAGACAAAAACGTCATGGGTGCCACTGAAGCCATGTGTCACAGCGCTTACGTAAGCTACCGCACGCCACGGGTTCTGAACAACATCTTACGGCGAGCGATCGTGCGCGGAGAGAGGACCGGGGACCGGTCCGAGGGCACATCGTGCCCGAGGCAACCATGGGTTGCCCGAACGACTTGAGGTGCCCCAAAAAGGGCACCGATGGTTTTGGCCCCGGAGGGCCGGTTGTTTTTTCACAGATGCACTGCTATTCTCGGTTATTCTCCGCTTGAATCTTCTCCTGTCTATTCATAGATGGCGACGAGAAGAAGGACGAGGCGACGGACGAGAAAGAAGGCGCCGCCACCGAGCGCGGAGGCCATCGCCAGGTATCCCTTCAAGCGCGTGCCCTTGTCCAAGATGACGCGTCAGGAATTGCTGAGGTTGGCCCTCAGAATCGGCAGAGCCTGGGAAAGGAGGACACAGAGGAATCAGGACTTGGAAGGGTTACAACACGACACCGCAGCGCAAATCAGGGCGAAAATTAGAGAAAAGTGGAGGCCGGAAATGGCGCAGATTTGGGCCGATTGGGAATGAGTTGGCTTGTTTGATTCGCTTTTTTACGGCGAGCGATATCGCGCGGAGAGAGGACCGAAGGTCCGAGGGCACATCGTGCCCGAGGCAACCATGGGTTGCCCGAACGACTTGAGGTGCCAAGGGCACCGATGGTGGAGTGCGCGGCGCGCACGTTATGGACCCGAAGGGGCCGGCCTTCTCGTGAGCGGAGTCTTTTCGCTGAAATTTGAGCAACGCACGCAGATAACTTTGATTGCGGGCCGGTAGCTCAGTGGTAGAGCGTCGTGTGATCCCACAGGAGGCGCGTGGTTCGATTCCCGCTCGGTCCAATTCGCTTTTTTACGGCGAGCGATCGCGCCGGAGAGAGGACCGGGGACCGGTCCGAACGACTTGAGGTGCCCGTAAAGGGCACCGATGGTAATGGCCCGGAGGGCCGGCTGAAATGGAGGACAAGATGGATGCAAATTAAACCCATCTTGTAAGAACAGGCGGGCTCAGGCAGCATGCAGGATAAAATTTCAGATCTCAAGACTGCCAACGAAGCTCTGGTTTTGCGCCTCAATCATATTGAAGCTCGCGTCGCGGAGTTAGAAGCTGCGGGTAATCACATCAAGAAGAACGAGAAATACTACCAACAGCTTCTGGAAAGACTCCTCGGCGCAAAACATCTCTACATCCAGGGCGTCGGCTACACAGACCTGACCACCGACGATGCCCACATCGAGGTGAAGAAATGGAGCGACTATCACGTGGTGCCGGGGCAACTGGCGAAGTACAACCACGTCGCACCGCGCGCGAGACAGTGCGCTTACTTCTTCGGACCCACCCCGGACAAGAAGCGACTGGCCCTTATCCGAGACCTCATGGGGAAGTTCAGCATTGAGATGTTTTCTTTCGACGCGAATGACGTGCCGTACGCCCACGTCGACGTGGAGGATGCGGTGGCCGTCAGCGTCGGTGAATTCGTCCGCGAGCGTCTGCAGCGCTCGGATGGGGCGAATCTTCTGTGGACCACTCTACGGGAGGCTTACTTGGAGTGGGCGCAAGGCAGAGCAATCAAGAGCTCCGCTCTCAAGGCTCACTTGGCGAAGCTGGGCGTCGTCTACAGGAATACAAGTCTCAGTGGTGAGCATTTCTGCGGTGTGAAGGGTTGGGTCCTCCGAAATTGACTAATGTATTACAATGCTTTACGGAGGGCGAGCAAATGTGGAGTCGGCAAACGAGTTTCTGCTTCTGCTCTGAGACCGCGGGAAGAAGGCCGCCAGCGGCGGCCGTGTCGGCGCAAAGCCAACGTAGAAGTTCCGCTCTCACATTGCGGAAGGACCTGATTTATTTCTTAAAATTGTAAAACTCACAAATAAAATTGCCGAAGGTTTACAAGCCAGTTTTACGGCGTCATCTACAGCAAAAATTTGCAAAGTTTTGGCTGTGAAAAAAATCTGTCAGGGTGAAAGCAGCAAACATCAGCAAACGTTGTTTTTCGGTACCGCGAGCGAAAAACGCAAAGCCAACGGCTTCTGGGACCCTTGGGTTCCATGTTGATTCTGAAAATTACTCCTTTATATTTAATATTTTTTCTAGAATTCCTAGGTGTATATGAGCCAATGGCTTTTGACAATATCGCTTGCCGTGGCGAAAAAGTGGCAAAAACACCGGTTTGCTAATGTTTGCTGCTTATGTGAAAAGCCAAAAAAACTCCGACAAACCGTTTGCTGCTTCGTTCGCCGTAAAACATCCTTTTCCCATTTAAATCATTTTTCTTGACTTCTTTCCGAATTAATGCCATTTTGGACCGCCACGTCCGGAAGCAGTATCCAGTTCTTAACTCCGCAGAACGGTTCGCCGTCAATCCTTGTGTTTTGGTACTGAACACCGCGTCGACGTAGTTCATTCTTGAGGGGCCCGCTTTTCATGGGTCTCGCCATCGGCCACTTTTTGTATGCGGCCACAAGGTCCGTCCACAAGACGGACCCCCCGTTCTGCGGTCGGAGTTTCTGCTGGATGAAGTCGTGAATGACATCATTGTCCGACTTGTACTTCTCCGTTGCCGCTTTCACGGCTTGTGCTTCCATTAATCGCCCACTCTTCTTGAAGCGACACAGGTAGTCGAGGAGGATGCACATCAGTGCCCCGGTGCATTTTGATAGCTTCCCGCCGAGCGCAGGATCCTTGAGGCGTTCGTGCGGCCGCGCCGGATGGTCCACGAAACTGGTTGGAAAGTCAATGACTTTGATCCGCCTCCACGCCGGCCAGCTGTTGTCGTCCAATTCCGGGATGTCGTTGCAGACGATGATGCACTTGAACATAGGTGTCCACCGCTGCTGTTTCTCGTGGATCCCGCGAGCGCTGATCACGTCTTCCCCGCTGAACAGCTTCATCGTGTTCACTTGCAGAACCTCTGACGACGCACCCTCTGAGAAGACGGCGACGCGCGCCTTCCGGAGAGAATTTAGTGACTCGTTGGCCTGGTTTGCGTCTTCGCGACGGCGCGTAAGAAGCGCCGCAGACGCTGTACCGTAGTGGTCTCCCAAAGTTTCGCGCAAAAAGTTCATCAATTTGCTTTTGCCGTTCGCTCCTCCGCCGGTGAAGATCCAAAAGTATTGCATTGACGTGTCGGTGCTCAAGCAGAGGCTGAGGACAGTCAAAAGGTAATCGCGCGTCTCCTGGTCAGGCTGGATGGAAGTCATGAATTCCATGACGAAGGCGCACTCCGCGGACTGAACATCTTGCGGCTGATACGGAATGGGCAACGGAATGGACAGCAAATCTTCAGGGCGGCCTTCGCGGAACGTGAAATCGGTGAGATCCATGACCCCGTTTTTGAAAACTAGCATGTCCGCGGTGTCGAGGCGGTCGCTGAAATCCGGTCGATGTTGGTGAAACCGATTGATTGCATCGTCGACGATCCGCTTCCTTCGACCGCTGTCGCATAACTGGTCAATGAGGCGTCTGATGGCTTGGACCTTCTTTTTTGTGTCCTCCGTCTGAATGGACTGCTTTTCGTAAAAGTGGAGCGCGCGCCGGAAGTATTTCAGGAACAAGTCGTCGGAGGCGAGGAAGTCTCTCAAGTCGAGCTCCGCCCGGTCTGCCCAGTGGTGATCGCGGAAGTGGTACCACATCCCGTCAGTACCCTTCGTCCCGCTTTTGGCGCAGTGAAACGTGTCCTTAAAGAGCGCGAAAACTAGCGCCGACAGCATCGAGTCGGTGCCTCGTAACGCAGCCAGGAATTTTGCGTTGAGCTCTGCATCCTCGAAAACCACCAGACCGTCCGCGTCATAGAAGCCGCAGTCTTCCACTGCGCCGTAAATGTTGTTGATGGTGACGTCTCCGTTCACCACCATGCCCACGTTGACATTGAGAACCGTCAGGGCTTGATGCAACCACGGATACTTGGTCGGAGAATGCGTGATGTAATCGCCATCCGGCGGCCAGAAAGCACCGCACTGTTTGCATTGACACCGAATTCGGAGCCCACGAACGGAGTGCTCAAATGTCACATTGTCGTTGCATTTGAAGCACCGCTGCTGCCTGGCGGACGCCGTGAGCGTTGCCTCATCTCTCACAACGGTCAACCCTGTTTCCTCGGGCCATTTGTCGGTGATGTTTTGTTGGTATTCAGTCTTGGCCTTTGCCAGTAAATTTGCCTCGATGACCTCGTTGACTTCCGGGAACGCTGAGTGGAACGCGTCACGGACCTTCTCCGGGAGCTCCGCCCACGGGACCGTCAGGTCGGTTCGCTCCTTCATGATCGCCTTGCACTCATCGTCGTGGCAGCGGTACCGCGCCCCATACTGGTCGTCGATGATGATGTACTGGTTGTTCTGCGCGTGCGTGCTCCGTCTGATGAAGCACCACTTCTCTTTTGAGACCAGACGAAGATTTTTCCTCTCCGCATCAACGGCAAAATAGTCAAAGCCGTCACGGAGCCGAAACCGGTCTACGAAGAACTCGGTCGCGCTCTCCAGAGCTTTCTGATAGTCGGCGCCTTCCAAGCGTGTGCGAGCGGGTCCGCTTCCTTTGGCCTCCGGCTTCGTCGCTGCTTCCGCTTGCGCCTTCTTTGGGCGCCCGCGCTTCTTCATCCCACCAGCCTTCTGTCCCTTCGCCGCAACACCGCCCAGGACCGTGACCTGTTTCGCGTCCTCCCGCACGTTTTGTACCAGGTACTCCCGCGCATCGACAGCGTTCTTCTCCAGCTCCGACGTCTCCCCGTCCGCGTTCAAAGTGATTGGGACGAGATACCGCTTCTCGATATCCGTGTCTTTGGTCCCATACAGCACTGCTAAGAGCTGTTCGCGCGATTTGTATACGCTCAAGTCGAGATACTTATGCGTTGCGTCCGGACCTAGACCGAGCGTCCTCCGGACGTGAGCGGGGATGTCCGGGTAGTTCATGGCGACGTCGACGACGAACGCTCTGTACGAAATCTTGTACTTGTACTGCGGCGTTTTGTCCTCTTTTCCTTTCCCTGGCTTCGGATCGAGCACCCCGTGGCGCTTGGCGTAAAGGACCCTTGACCCGGGATGCAACTGGGAAACCATGTGTGCAAAGTCTCTCCCGTGATTCTTCTCTTCGGCTGCGAGGTCCGCGGGTTTCTCCTTGAACTTGGCGTCCCAGTCATAGAACGGCCGCACAAGGAGACCTTTGTCCCCCTCTTGCAGATACTCCTGGTACGTGAATCCTGGGGTCATACCGCTCTTGTCGGCGAGCGCGGAGAACTCCGCTGCCGTCATCTCGTGCACCTTCCGCGATCCTTTGATGCGTGGCACGAATCGGAATCTCCTCTGTTCTGTCATCCTGAAGAGCTCTTTAACCTTGGACAACAAAAAAAATTTCGTGGTGGTTCCAAACGCGGGACGAACGCACCCGTGCGATTATCTCTGCTGGGCCGCCTTTTGGGCCTTCCTGTCCTGCCACGCTATCGACGTCATCGCGTTAATCAATTTCACGAGTTCCACGCGCGGGATGTTCTTGTATTCCTGCTGATACTCCTCGTCGGTCAACCCGTCAATGTAAAGCAGGAATGATCTCGTGTAGTTCGTGCGCGTCGACCCGTTCGGGACCGTCTCCTTGAACTTCGCCTTCGCGCGCTCAGGGTCGGTTAAGAGATCTTCAGACACGAACCCGCGCCCGGCCAGCGTGCGGAACCATGACGTTAGGAGGGACTTTTTCTCTTCCGTCAGCGGGATACCGCCGCTCCGGCGCACGCGCCCGAGAATGGTCATGACCCGTTGCCGGCTGTACAGGTCTTCGCGTTCCGGTGGTGATGTTGATGTCGTGTGCGTTGCGTCGCTCATCGTCGATGTGTGCCTATTTCATATACCTTCCACTTTATTGCTCCATGTGTGGTTTATTGAGTTTTGGGCTTACAGGCCAACAAGGGATGGTTTTGAACATAATCCTCCCACTCACTCAAAACATCGAGGCGCTCTTTGTGTTCTTGCAGCTTCTCCGCGTTGAGTAATTTGCATCGACTCCAATTTCGATGCCAACTGTACGACAATGCTTCTGGTTCCAATTGCGCAATCGTGATGGTGTCAACGCAACGTCTCCAATCTTGGTGGTACCGCATACTTTCAATCGCCAAATCAATGTACTTGTCAAATCGTTCGCCAGTCTCTTCGCGTGCCGCGCAACCGAACCGGAAGTAACCTGCGAATGCGCGCAGCTGTAAACATTTGAAATTTGGCGCGCTGATTTGTCTTTCCAGGTACACTTGACGCGCCTCATCACAGATATATTCATGTTGGCTCGCAATGTTGTATTTTTCACAAGGGGCAATTTGACACACTTTCAAGCCATCCAAAATATTCGTGAGGTCTGGGCGGACACTCTTGGTGGGGATTTTACATTCGCAGCACTTGCAGCGAACGTCGATGACTGCACCCTTCATATAAGATGTGGGCTGACTCGGAAGTCGCCGGAAGACCTCTTCAGGGACATCCTCGAGTTCTTCCTCCAGATCATCGAGACGTTCCAGTCGACAATGCGGAGGGAGGCCAAAGAGGCTTCCGTCGAGTTCGCCGAACTTGCGCATTTCAACTGACTGCTGTGAGCGCCGGATCGCCGCGATGCCGTCCTCAAGATTGCTCACGCGATCCGACAGGATCTCGAACGCTCTGATGTGTGGGTCCAAATCTATCTCGTCGGTCATGTCTGCTCGCCCGTATTCAGGATGAACACTTTATTTTCATCTAACTTAGTTAGTTTTCTAAGCCGCACACCGCTTCCTTGTCCGTCAGCACCGCCCGTATGTCTAGGTTTCGCTGTTCTTCTTGTACATTTGATGTCATGGTCGGCGTTGTCATTCTTTATACGCTGCCAATTCTTATTACAATCTGCGCGCGCGGTCGCGCCATACAACTAGAAGTAGAACTCCGGGTCCAGATTGCCCACTGGCTGCCCCACCTTGATAGCGCTCCAGTCCGTGGTATATTTGCCGCCAAGTCGTTTCATGATAGGAATCTCCTTGCAGAAGGATTTGTGGGTCGACCAATCCTTTTTCTGACACTCTTTGCTACAGTACCTGACCGCTCCACAAGGGCCGCATTGTGGAAACTTCTTCCCTTCTCCCGCACGTTCGCCGCACGTCGCGCACGCAAGACACAGCGCGCACTGGCAGATGAAGCCGTAGGTACCCACCAAGTGATACTGTTGTCGCGTAGTAGTCGGTGCGCGCTGGCCGTACGCTATCGTGATTTCTTCTCCTTTCCTTATGCGTTCCCTGGCGAAAATCGCCAGGCGCCGCTCTGCCATCATAATCACCCCGTTGCCTTCACAACCGTGGTTGACCATTGAGCCAATCAGATAGAGACCGCGCCCCACCTCTGGTATAATCTCCAGTCTCATCGTATCCGGTGTTACCTTGTCGAAGTCGAGAATCTTGAACACGTTGTTCCTCACGATGCATTCAATCCGCAAAACGTCTGGTGCCGTTTTCAGGTTCGCCGGTGCCACTGCTTCCTTCTGCACGTCCCTGCAATGGACATCGTCGCAAAGGAGGAGTATCTTTTCGAGTTCACCGCCTGGAAGGGGTATTTTGCTTCGCAGCCCGGACGTAAAATCACCGAAGGGAAACGGCCGGATTTGGTGTCGCATCTTACCAGGTTTGAAAAGAGCGCTTGGGGGCTCAACAGCTTTCTCCACAACGCGCTCGCTGTGTATCCGACCGGAGAGGAGATAATTTGGGAGCGTATTCTTTGGGCTCAGGAACCCTGCTGTCAAAAGGACGCATAGTAGCCGTTTGTCCAGTTTGCACTCGCGACAAAGTTTCAGGTTGGTGTACAGCACCGCCGTGTGTGCAAGGCATCCCCTGCACCAGCCGCCGGCGGTCTCCTCTGAGACGGCCGCTATCATAGGCTCCTCGTACAGTATCACGCCATTGACGTCTATGTCGCGGGTGGCAAGTAGATGGAAGCCTTTTGTGCTGTCCCACTTTACTTCGATTGGATAATCCCTCGTCTCAAACTTCACCGCGCTGCAGTCCACCAGATGACGGTCGTACTGTTTCCAGTCCATGTTGTCGGCAGACAGACATCACACGGCAGCTCGTGAGTTTGATGTGAATTTTATGGGACCTAGTCCCGCCAGGATCAATGGCCTTCAATTTCCCAGAGCCCCCGACTTTACGCCATAATTCATTACAATCGATTTCACCGCGGCATTAGTGCTTACGTAATCTCCCTTAGTGTGACGGACGGGAGTATTCCGCCCGCCGGTAGACAAAATGACATGCCCACCCCGCGTGGTCGAGATCTTGCAAGACGGTCAGGAGATCCGAAAGGTTGAAATGCCTGACAACAAATGTGTCTTCGCCGTAACGGAGTTGCCCGCCGTGCGCAAATTCCACCCCGCCCTCCGAACGCAGCAGTTCGTGGCACTCGTGACGCTTTTGTAGCTCGGAGAGGAGATTCTTATCATGTGTTGCTCTATTGAACAAGCAGCCAGTTTTGTGCGCCACATTGATGAACCCGCTGTCGACAACGTACTCTTCGGGGCGCAACACGGCCACCATTCGTGTGTCTGCAAAAAAGCTGGCTGGTTCGACTTCGCGGTACGACAATTTTTTCCAAAAGTCAAGGGTGGTGTCCATCGCTCGAATAATTCTGACGCGGCCGCCTGTACACAAGACGCGGAAGTGTAGGTCTCGGACGAACTGCGCTCCATACCCCTGCCCTCGCTGGTCCGGATGTATCCACAGCATCTCGCATTCCGTCTCCGATGTCTCACGATTCCGGTAAAGAACGAAACCAACTCGTTCGGCCAAATCCTCAGCATCCGCCCGACGGAGGATTCTCAAGTTATCCACGTGTTCGATAATGCTGTTGAGGTTACGGTAGAAGCAGCCTGTGCTCGGCGGATCGTCTTCGTCAAAGTCTGAGCCATAACCGTCCCGCTCATCAGATGTTTTGCGGTGTCGGCGTTTCGCTTCCCAGTCCCGTCTCTTGGACTCGAGGTCGCACCACTCCCAGGTGAGAGACTTGCTTACCCACTTGAGATCTTCACGAGAGGAAACACTTTCCAAGAGTTCCATTTTCACTTTACGGTCGGTTCATGGGGTTCTGCTTGGGCCGGCACTGAGTTATGTCTCCCCGCCATCGATTTTCCCCACATGTGCTTACGTGATCATTCAATCGGGTAAAGATATCTTCACTCGCCGCGGACGAGGTCCTGCCGGCATCGGTGCCACTCCGTCATCGGCGCCGTCTTCCGGAGGTCTGGGGTCAGGGGTCGCAAAGCCGCTGGACGTGCGCGAAATTCCCCGCGTTGATCGCACCCTTCTTCCGGGAGGCACCTCTGGTGCCGACCTTGGGAATCAAGGATTCCCTCGACCACCGCGCTGCTGCAGTGTCGGCACTTGACGTCCGCGTGTTCTTCCTTCCTGTAGTCGTCGATGTGGACGAGGGCCTCAGCGGAATGCGCAGTAAGCATCGCCATGGTATGTTATACCGATGCTGAAATGTTCCCTCGGCTTTATCTCAACGCTGGTCGGTTAAGAGATCTTCACCCGCCCCCCGGGAACCGCTTCCTTGTCCGTCTGCCCCGTCCGGATGTCGCAGTTCACTTGCGCTTGTTGTAGTCCCGATGTCACTCCGTTCGCGGCGCGGCACCGGACGTGCCTCGTCATTTCATTCCTTCGTCATTCATTCCTTATACGCTGCCATTTCTTATTACCGAGTGCGCGCGCTCGGGGCTGCGTTTTTGTCGCGCGTTTTTATTCCCCATCACGGGTTAACCGTGACATTTTCGTCATCCATATCCCAGTCACATTCTCCGATGAGTCATGCGGAATAAAACAGCTCCGCGTGCTCTTTGGCAGAAGGTGCTCGTTTGCCTTGAAAACATAGTCGACCAATGTACTTATTGTAGTTCTGTTATACATGAGAAGTTTCGGGATGGGTCTCTCACGTCCAGATCACCACATAGTGGCCCTACGCTTCATCAAACGCAACTCGGTTTCTACGAATCTCACATCCGCAACCCGTAAGAGTTCATCCCAGCCGGACCGATTCATCCTACATCTCCCAGCGGTACCTAAAACCCAAAATTTCTTGATGGGATCGTTGGTCCAGTCGGGCAGGATGTTGTTGTTCAGGTAGTTCCGAAGATTTGTAGCATTGACATTCATGGCGGCGTCCACACCAGGATGCTTGCGCTGAAGAAGAATGGTGACGAGGTTGTGCCGAACCGACAGGTAGCATGTGTCGGTCAGGTCAATCCAAGTCCGCTCAGGATTGATGCGCACCTATTTTGGATCGTTAATCATATGGTAATAAAATGAATTTCACCTGACGCACCAACCTGGGCCTGACCAACGTCTTTCTCCCTCCCTTCCCTATCAGGTGTTGGCAAACTGTAGACCATGTGACCGGCGACTTCCACACCTTTTTCGGTGGCGACGCTTTGAGTTTGTAAAGGAGACTGTTAAACTCTTTGTCAATATACTGAACTCCTAACTCTAGTAAATCTACGCCTCACATTTGCATCGTAAGTTTCGTGCTCTGCTTTTACAGCCATCTCATTGTCCACATCTATATGTATAGCGCGACACCTTACTTTGTGTTAATGAGGTCCCATACAAAACACAATAATTCACATACCTGTTCCGCAGTTGCAGCTGATTTCTGTTAAAAAAGTCCCAAATGTAACGCGGTGAGGTTTCCGTTGGTGTTTGCGCGAGTACGATAGAGCTGAAAAACATCGCCGTCCTCCCGCCTTCGCGAGTATAGATAGACTCGAAGTATGATGTCCACAGCGGTTGATATCCGTTTACGGTGGCCGCCTCTGTGACCTCCGTGCAAACCCGGTCCTTTGCTTCCTGATAAGGAGCGCCAGGGCCTACATGCTCTCCGCGGAGACAGAACGTTTGTGCCACGACAACGAAGGGCAATCTGGTTCGCTTCAGGTAGTCGGAAAGTGCGTCCAAAGGTGAACCCTCTGCTTTATTCCCTCGTATGGTGCACATCCAGTCGAAGAAGACGACGTTGAATTCGTTTTCGGGAAAGGATTCATCTCGGACGAATTTCTGCATCTGGTCGAAGACGATGTTGCAGTCGGGATGATTACTTTTCAGGGTGTTGAAACTATCCTTGTCGTGCTCCACAATGACGATGTTCTCTCTATCTAGGCCAACGCGACGATTCAACGTGGTCATGCTGCGAGCATGAATTCCGTCGAGGAGCAGAGCCGCCCATTTGGGTGCTTCCCCACCACAGCCCTGGAACGTCTTCCCGATGTTGTTGACTGTAAAGGCGATCCATTCGTTGTTGTTCTCCTTGTAAACGGAGTCCACGTCATGGTAGACGGAAGGCATGACGCTTAGAGTCACAAGACGGCGCTTTGACTGGCGCTTTATTCCCACCCCTCGTTTTTTGCGCCGCTTCCAGCTGCGCCGCGCTTCCACCTGCGCCACGCTTCCACCTGCGCCACGCTTCCACCTGCGCCACGCTTCCACGTCCAAATATGAATTTTATTTCTTATACAATTTGACTACATCGTGCTCAACCCTCACTCTACATAACGTCATCAGTTCCTTCCAACCCGCCCCGTTCAGGGCGATTTGCGCCGCATTTCCGACTCCTAACATTCTAACTATTCCTTCACGTTCCGGTTGAACCAACCATGGTTTCAAATATCTTGTCAAGAATTTCGAAACGTTCTGTGAATTAATTAGCGTGCTCCGAGTGACACCTTCATAACCTATGGAAACGAGGTAAGGAATCAGATGTTGGTGGACTGGCAGGTACTCGTTATCAAAGTCGACGTCGTTGCGGACAATACGGTCAATGCGAGTCTAAGTGCATATTTACCTGATTAATTGTTTCATCCCTTCTTGACACGCTTGCACTTCCGCTCCTTTGTACTCCCACTGACCTGGATCGTGCGGACATTGTTTCCAATCGTGACGACCTGGTTCTCCACAGCATCCAGACGTTTGTCAATCTGCGCGATGTCACCTCGGGTGGC
>Ga0157369_10003034_pt1 | contig 20044 bp, 23 predicted proteins | sample C25metaG_FD_113461 | JGI IMG/M metagenome (GOLD analysis project Ga0157369, IMG submission 113461) | Corn rhizosphere microbial communities from Kellogg Biological Station, Michigan, USA - C2-5 metaG | ecosystem: Host-associated > Plants > Roots > Rhizosphere > Soil | place: USA: Michigan...
ACTTAATGCGTACAGTGCCCGTGCAGAATCGGAGATTGTGACGGTCTCCGTCGTCTTGAGGGCGACATCCCCTGAAGGTAAATTTACAGGGTTGGACGAAGGCGGCTTCTCTTGTGTAGACACTTTTGCCTGTGTGCTTGCTTGATACGATTTAATCGAAATATCCATGGTGATACTCCATACGATGGAGATAGATCGAGAGCTATCTCCAGCTAGGGTGCCTATACAACTGTAGGATTATTTGATTTCAAATTCGACAGTGTAGTTATAGGGAGGCGCCGATTGAATTGCTGTGATAGTGGCATTGCAAGTAGCCATATTAGAACCAGTGCTTGTGCCCATTTTAGTCCAGCTAGGAGCTTTAGTCGTTGGATTGACTTGGTGGCTTGCTGCAAAACGACATTTCTTATTACCTGACGTATAGACGAAACGCATTCCTGACACCGTATCCGCCACACTGGTCAGGGCAAATGTGGTCGTTGCAGACGGCAGAATCATACTTGGGGAGGGGGCTACACTCCCTGAAAAGTACTCGAAAGTGTAGGCGGCTGGACCGGTCGTAGAGTTCTTTACCTTGACGGTGACGATTATGCCTGCCTGGGCAGATGCAATCATAGAGGTGAATAGAGTTGCTGCCCCGAACAGTTTAGCGAATCTCATAAATATCCCTTTAATTTGATAATCACTATGACTCTTGTACTTGCGCGTCGTCTTGTATAGAAAAGACAGCAAGACTCAACCTCTATAACGGCAGGTGACCAGAATTCTTTAAGCCAAGGGTTGCGTTTTGGACACATCGGATGAATAACGAATTCACAACCTGCGGGAACTAATACATATCCAGCCTGCAACCCTTCAATTTCAATAGCTTGCGCAGTGGTCCTGGTTGCCGCTGCCGGCTATCACCATAGTGGCGAGGAACTGCGCAGCGAGAGTCCTTATCACTGCTGCTGACCCTGCCAGCAAACCTTCCGCTTCACCCCAAAGGCGGGCCAGGACTATGAACTGATTCTGTTGGACGGTGGCCGGTGCCTGGTCGCGTTGTAGGGCTTGAACCCGGCTGGCCAAGCTGAAAACAAGCCTGTTGAAAAGGCAGAGCTTGCGTACGTCGAGGTGCATCATATCCAGCTAGCAGGCTGGGCCAATCGCCGGAACATTCTGACGAACATAATAATTGTCGAATTCACTGCTTTCGACGAACTGGAAGCCATGGCGGGTATAAAAGCGATTGGAAGCGCTTTCCTTGAGAGCACCCACTTTAATAGGAAGCGCAGCTGCATCCGCCTCTTTGAAAATCTGCGTGAGAACAGCGGACCCCACCCCTGATCCTTGCGAGCTCGGCCTTACATACAAGTGGTCTAGCAAGAGTTCATTGTGGTGATGTTTGACCACTACGAAACCCACCCTCTCTCCAGATACCTCGATGTAACGTGTGCAGCGAGCTTCAAAACCGCTAAGAAACCGCTCCCGCGCACGGACCGGATCAAACCGCCCAACACTCTCCAGACTTTCGCGCATGGCCTCAATTCGAATGGCTACCAGATTATCCAAGTCGCTTTGTTGAGAGGGGACCAAAGTGATGGGGGAATTTTGATTGGGTGTGACGGGCATATGGTGTGCTCCAACTACCATCCTGGGAGCTCAGTATAGAGAGCCTGATACTGATATAGCGACCCGCATGGTATGTTCACGGCATAAATGGAGTAATGGACCCCAGGAAGGAAATCGCAATGCCAATCGACACCCACCCAATCCGCATTCTCTCGCAACGCCTTAGTATTGAGCCCTTCTGCGAGCAGGACGCTGCTGAGTCTTTCCCTTGTCTCACACCGTCTCTGACTCGCTACATGTCCTGGGAGCCGCCTGCCTCGCTAGAAGAGTACGCGCAAGTCTGGGAGCAGTGGCTGCCTGCGATAGCGGATGGCAGCGACATCGTGTTCACGGTCAGGGAACTGGTGAGTGCCCGTTTTACCGGCTTGGTCGGGCTGCACCATACCGGCAGTGAAACACCGGAGTTGGGTATCTGGATCCGTGAAGATAAACACGGGCTGGGCTTTGGTGGTGAAGCGGTGCGGGCGGTTGTTCAGTGGGCTAGCAAGCGGGTGGCGGCAAAGCACTTCATCTATCCTGTTGCGACGCAGAACCGTGCGAGTCGACGTATTGCCGAAGCTTTGGGGGGAGTTGTCATTGAGAGGCGGACGTTGGAGAAATATGATTCGGTTGTGTACCAGATACCGGGGTTAAACTCTGGGTAACAGGTTTGCCGATTGTTGTCCTTCACGAATGGCAGAAACCGGCCATTAGCGGACATTTGTATCCCATTCTGCGGCTCAGACTCTAGTAGCGAATCTGCTGGAATAGGCGAGAAAAAAAGGCGCCAAATTGGCGCCCTATCGCTGTTAAGCAACTTTGATCACTACTTTTCCAAATGCTCCCCTCGCGAGATGCTCGTAAGCTTCTCGTGCTTTCTCGAACGGATATACTTGGTCGATCACGGGACGAATCTTGTATTCGTTGAGGAACGTATTCATCCGGTCGAACGATGAGCGCGGCGCTACAGCGATACCGCGAATGGTCGTCTGGCGAAAGATAAGTGGCATCAGATTGATTTCAACGGTCTGCCCTGTAAGAAAACCGATCTGGGCAATACGCCCCGATGCCTTGGTCGCCGCGACCGATTGATTGATGCCGCTGCCTCCGGCCACATCGAGTAGCAGATCCACGCCCTTGCCTTGGGTCAGCTTCAGCGCTTCCTCCGCCCAGCTCGGTGTCGTTCTGTAGTTGATGCCCGCCACGGCCCCCAGATCCTTCACGGTTTGCAAATTCTGGTCGCTGCTCGATGTTGCAATTACCTTCGCGCCAAGCGCAGTAGCGATCTGCACGGCGAATATCGACACGCCTCCAGTGCCTTGAACCAATACGGTCTGGCCCGGCTGGATTTGTCCAAAATCCACCAGCGAATACCAAGCCGTGAGCGCAGCAATAGGAAGTGTTGCCGCCTCTTCGTCGCTCATGTTGTCGGGTGCACCGACGGCGCTGTCTTCATGGATGATCATGTATTCGGCCAAGCCGCCGGGCAACGGAGAACCGAAGCAGTAATCGGGTTCGTTCGGCCCCGGCTCGCCATCCAGCCAGCGTGAGTAAAGATGGGAGTTGACGCGATCACCGACCTTAAAGCGCGTGACGTTTTCACCAATCGCTACCACCGTGCCGGCGGCATCGCTCACGGGGATCAACGGTTTGGGCACCATGTGCGGTTCATAAATGCCGTCGACGATAGCCTTGTCGCGAAAGTTGAGCGAGACAGCACCGACCTTTACCAGCAACTCGCCAGCCTTGGGCTGAGGGGTCGCTACCTCTCCCAATTGCAGGTTGTCGAGTCCGAAATCTTTCAATAACCAAGCTTTCATTGCGAATCTCCAAATACACGCCAATGGCCTCGAACCAGAGTCGGTTCCGCCTTGGGTGTATTTTTCGCTTTTGACTGTGCGCAATAAATGCGTATGAAAAGACATGATTGTTCTATTCTTAGATAACAATCTCTTGATTCAATCGGTTTTGATAGGAACGCGTCATGGAACTGCTTCAATCAATGCGACTTTTCGCCAGGCTTGCCGAACTAGGCAGTTTTACTAAAGCCGCCGAATCGCTGGACATCGGCCGCCCTCAGGTGACTCGGTACATCCAGGAGCTGGAGACGTCATTGGGTGTGCGCCTGTTTCAGCGCACCACGAGAAAGGTGGCCCTTACCGCCGAGGGCGAGAGATTCTATGAGCGGGTACAGGAGATTTTGGCTGATATTTCTGCTGCGACTTCGATGTTCGACCGATCTGGAGCAACACTCACGGGCCGACTTCGTGTCGATATTCCGACCGCTTTCGCGCAAATGGAGTTCATCAAAAGCCTAAAAGAATTCACCACCTCTTACCCAGGTATCAACATGGTTCTGGGCGTGACTGATCGGGCCGTCGACCTGATTGGCGAAGGTATCGACTGTGCGTTGCGTATCGGCGATCTACCGGATTCAACCTTGATCGCTCGTCCTATCGCGATGGCGACCATGGTGACGTGTGCCGCGCCCGAGTATCTGCACGAGCACGGCGAACCCGAGACACTCGACGATCTGGCCTCCCATCGAGGCGTCAACTTCATATCCGGTCAGAGCAACAGAACATTGCCTTGGCATTTTTCGGTGAATGGTGAGGATCAATCATTTGTGACTAACGCCGGCATCACCGTCACCGAGTCAAATGCGTACGTGCAGTGTGGTGTTTCGGGTTTCGGAATAATCCAGGCACCCGGGATTACCGTGGCCGAGCATTTAGCCAGTCGCGGTTTGGTGGAAATTTTAAAGCCCTATCGGCCAGCCCCTCGCTCTGTATCGTTGCTATACCCGAGCCGGACTCACCTGGCCCCCCAGGTTCAAGCTTTCATTGAGTGGCTGCAAATGCGTTTTCCGCAGCTTCATTCTGACTGGATGGAAGCATAGCGATCATTGAGTCTCGTATACGGTGGCTACTGGGTAGGAATGGTCACTCATGAACGTCCGCTCCTGGCCAATAGCTGTCAGTCGTTCTATAGGCAGCACGCCATCGTGAACTGTGCCGGAATGCGTCTGAAGCCAGTGCTTTTCTTCCGTGCTGTGCTGATTGTTGAGCTGGCAGTAGTGGACAGGAGAGGGTGGGTTAAGGTTTATCCAAGCGCGGCCATCTGCATGTAAAACCAGGCGGGTCAGCTATGGGATTCCCCTTGTCTATTCGTACTTGCGCCTTCAATTGTCCGACGTTGATCCGGGGCGTACTTTCCACCATTGGCGCGGTTGAGCTGCAGACGCTTGGAACGACCCGCTATGCCTGTAAGTCTACCTGTATCCACTCATGGGTAAGGTACAGCGCAATGGATAAGACAGTCACCGTCGATCAACTGGCTACCACCGACCTAAGATCAATCAACGAAATATGGCTCGGCGGGACGCATACCCAGCTATGCCTGTGGCGTGGCGAACAGGTCTTCACCCACGAGATGATGAGCGAGGGCACTCACGATCAGAATGTACGACGCCTGTGCTTGCAGTTGGTCAACTCCGATGATCAAGCTGCCGTGGCCAGCGTTGAGGTAATTGTGCGCGAACGGCTGAAAAATATGGGGAAGGAGGGCGAGTTTTATCCCGCTGAGGAGGCGGACACTCATCAATAAGAAAAGGAGCATCGGGCATTCATGGGGAGTCAATCCAAGGCCCGTTGTCGCTTGGAAGCGTATCTTCCGATGATGATCCTGGAGCGCTTAGGATTACTCACTCAATTCAGTAACAACTGGAGCAGGCCACGGTTGGTGGATATCTAATTTCGCGCTAATGGTATGCGCGATAACCCGTCTGTAGGTACATGCGATGAGTACGGCGTGAGCGGGATTACCAGCTTTGACGATCTAGCCGAAGCTCGTCGTAAGATTGCCGAGTCGCACCCAGGCTTTAAACCTCTGTTCTCGCTCGATGATCTGCACCAAGCCCGCTACACCTCGGGACATGTGCGCAATAATTTAGGGATGGACGATGCATCGGAGCAGGAGATAGCGGGCTTGCCTCCAGAGTGCTTTGAGAATGGTGAATACATAGGCTATCCGACTACGAAAGAGGAGTTCGCAATCTGTCTTCGCAATTTCATGACCCTGGTTGCAGCCACGTCTTTCGAGGATGCTTGTACTCATGGTTTGACGCTAGATCAGCAGGCCCTCCAGGAGTGGATCGGTTACCAGAACAACCCTATCTCTCTTCTAGAGCAGCCTCTTTCAGCGCTCCTGGTACCCGTTCAGCAGTCCTGCCAGGCACTTGCGGCTTTTCCGAATGGCTATTTCACTTCGGATCTGGATCCCGCGAAAAACTTTGCCGTTGCGCGTCATTTTTCAGAAGCGCATGGCTATGAGTTGATGGGCGTAGGTGCTTCTTACATCGGCTTCATTCGTGCTGAACCGCCTGATACATCACTTGCTAACGTCGTAGCCAAAGACTTCTGTGCGCTCTTTAACACTAGCGATGAAAACCTACAGGAACGTGTTTCCAAAGTTGCGCAGGCGATCTCCGGTCGGACGCATCTTTGGCTCCGTTGGACTTCGAGTGACAACAAAAACGCCGCGCAACTGGCCGCCACCCGTTACAAGGGCAGTCATGACGGAATTTTCGGTCTGTCCGATCCCTGGCATAAAGGCACCTTGGGAAATCGATCCGCCGCCGACCACTGCGTAACGAATTTTGCCGTTCAAATCATTACGTATGGCGTCAAAAATCCTTTCGAGAGCGATTTGAAGATTGGGCCATTGGGGAAATAGGATTGCAAGGTTCTCGGGACGAGACCAATCTGCCTGGATAATTTGTGCTTCGTAGCGAGTGAGATTACACCAGCGTAATGCGGCGTCTATCGGGCGATAGAAGCTTTTGCTATGTGGATTGAAAACATAAATGCTCATATGCAGCGGACCTCCATATCCTAATGGATAGGCCTCTCGCGGAGCATCTGTATATCAAGCCAGCTGATGACATCGGCTATTTTACTTGAATTTTTCACTCGGTGAGGTCATTCCATTTACCTATTATGCAATATGTACTGATTGATGTTGAGCAGCCCTGTGCCTGCCTCAACGGGAAGTCCTCCTGCCAAGGGGCTGACTCCAGCCCCTTGCAAGCTAAACCCTATAACCAACCCTTAATCTGTGCGCACACAGCCTGGGTAGAAATACCGTAGCGATCGTGCAGCGTAGGAAGCGCGCCAGCATCGAGAAACGCGTCCGGCAGCGCTATTTGCCTAAACGTCGGCGTGACCCCATTGCGCAACAGCACGGTTGCCACTGCTTCGCCCAGTCCACCAATGATGGAGTGGTTTTCTGCGGTCACTACCAGCCGTCCCGGCTTTCTGGCCTCAGCCAGGATAGTCTGTTCATCCAAAGGCTTGATGGTGGGGACGTGAAGCACAGCAACATCCACACCGTCAGCCTGAAGCTCCTTGGCAGCTTCCAGGGCGCGCATTGTCATCAAACCGGTGGAAATGATTAAAACCTCATTGCCCGTCCGCAGGGTTTTAGCTTTGCCTATCTCGAATTTATAGCCATATTCGTCAAGCACTAGCGGTACGTTGCCACGCAGCAAACGCATGTAGACTGGGCCTTGGTGCGCGGCAATGGCAGGAACCGCCTGTTCGATTTCCAGGGCATCGCAGGGGTCTACGATCATCAGGTTCGGCATGGCGCGGAAGATTGCCAAATCATCGGTTGCCTGGTGGCTGGGGCCGTAGCCGGTTGTCAGGCCTGGCAGGCCGCAGACGATTTTGACGTTGAGGTTTTCCTCGGCAATCGCCATGCAGATGAAGTCATAGGCGCGGCGCGAAGCAAACACCGCGTAAGTGGTGGCGAAGGGTACGAACCCCTCCCGAGCCATGCCGGCTGCGGCGCTCATCAATAGCTGCTCAGCCATGCCCATCTGGTAGAAACGCTCCGGGTGCGCCTTGGCAAAGATGTGCAGGTCGGTGTATTTGGACAAGTCAGCCGATAAACCGACGATATCCTGGCGCTGGTCCGCGAGTGCGGCCAATGCGTGGCCAAACGGCGCGGATCGAGTGGCCTGACCTTCAGCGGCAATCGAAGCAATCATCGCGGAGGTGGTCAGCTTTTTCTTCACGACTGCGGGCGCATGAACTGTAGTGTTGGTTGCGTTGCTCATAGCGTTTTACCTTCTTCGAGGTTGTTCAGGGCCACATCCCACTCATGCTCATCCACGCGGATGAAGTGGGTCTTTTCGCGGGTTTCCAGGAACGGCACGCCTTTGCCCATCTTGGTATCGCAAATGATGACGCGTGGTTGTGCGGCGGGGTGGCTGCGGGCTGCGTCGAACGCCTTGACCAGAGCGTCCAGGTCGTTTCCGTCTACGCGCTGGGTGAACCAGCCAAAGGCATGCCAGCGGTCAACGATGGGTTCAAATGCCAGCACCTCGCTGGAATGCCCGTCGGCTTGCTGATTGTTGACGTCGACGATGGCGATCAGATTGTCGAGTTTCCAGTGCGAAGCTGACATGACCGCTTCCCAGGTGGAGCCCTCATTCAGCTCGCCATCCGAGAGCAGGTTGTAAACGAAAGACTCGGATTGTTTGCGCTTCAAACCCAGGCAGGCGCCCACCGCGATGCCCAGTCCCTGGCCCAGCGAACCTCCGGTGATTTCCATGCCAGGGGTGTACGCAGCCATGCCGGACATGGGCAGGCGGCTATCATCCGAGCCGTAGGTTTCAAGCTCATCCAGTGGGATGATTTCAGCCTCGATCAGCGCGGCATACAACGCGATCGCGTAGTGGCCGATGGAGAGGTAAAAGCGATCACGCTGTTCCCATTCGAGGTCTTCGGGCTTGTAGTTCAAGGCATGAAAGTACGACACGGCCAGCAAGTCTGCCGCGCCCAGCGCCTGGCCGACATAACCCTGACCCTGGACTTGGCCCATGCGCAAGGCATGATGGCGAATGTTATGGGCGCGCTGCACCAGTGTGGTGGAGGACGCGCGGGATAAGGTGGCAGTCATGGAAGTTCTCCGTTAACTCAACGATTGACCGAAGCGGCCGGAATACGCAGCACCAAACCGGCACCGATGCAGAGCACACCGGTAATCAGGTACATGCCGATGGCGCTCGAGCCGGTTGTGGTGGTGATCCAACCAATCAGGTAGGGCGAGCAGAACCCCGCAAGATTGGCAAAGCTGTTGATTCCAGCGATCCCCGCGGCGGCGGAGACACCCCCGAGCAGGGTGGTAGGCAGCATCCAGAACAGTGAAGACGCCGACAGCACGCCTGCTGCTGCAAGGCACAGGCACAACACCGACAGCATCAGGTTGGTGCCGAATACTGCGGCCAACGTGAGGCCAAGCGCGCCGGCAATCATCGGCGCTACCAGGTGCCAGCGGCGCTCCTGGTGCTTGTCGCCGCTGCGCCCCATCAGCACCATCGCGACGATGGCGCACAAGTAGGGGAGGCTGGTAAGCAAACCGATGTGCATCGGATCGGCAACGCCCGCATTACGGATAAGTGTCGGTAGCCAAAAGGTGATCGCGTATTGGCCCATGACCACGCAAAAGTAGATGCAGGCGAGAATCCAGAGGCGCCGGTCGCGCAGGAATGCCCCGACCGATGCATGCGTGACTTTGCGGCTGTTGTCCTCCGCCAGTTCTTTGCTGACCAGCGCTTTTTCTTCATCGGTGAGCCAGGTCGCCTGGTGCACACCATCCTTGAGGTAAGCCAGGACCATCAGGCCAACGATGACGGTCGGAATGGCTTCAATCACGAACATCCACTGCCAGCCCGCCCAGCCATGAACGCCGGCGAACTGGGTCATGATGTAGCCTGAGAGTGGACCGCCGATCATTCCGGAGAGCGGTATGGCGATGAACCACAGCACGGTCATTTTGGCGCGGCGGTAGGAGGGGAACCAGTAGGTCAGGTAAAGCAGCAAACCCGGCGCCAGACCTGCTTCTGCGATACCCAGCAGAAAGCGCAGCGTATAGAACTGCCACGCCGTTTCTACAAAAGCGAAGAGGGCGGAAATAATCCCCCACGAGATCATGATGCGCGCTATCCAGCGACGCGCACCGACCTTGTGGAGGATGAGGTTGCTCGGCACTTCGCAGAGGAAATAGCCCAGAAAGAACACGCCCGCGCCAAGCCCGTACACGGTCTCGCTCAGGGACAGGTCATTCATCATCTGCAACTTGGCGAACCCGACGTTTACCCGGTCCAGGTAAGCGCACAGGTAGCACAACATCAAAAATGGCATCAATCGCCAGGCAGTTTTGCGGTAAGCGCTTGAGCGCACTGTGGACACAGCGTCGAGCGTCATGGTGGTCATCATGAGGGTCTGATCTCTTGTTTTTATAGACCGCCGGGCTTGAAGCCCGACGTATCATCGATCCAGAACTTAATGGGCAGCGCTCGTCAGTGGATCAACATGCCACCGTTTACATCCAGTGTGACGCCGGTGAGGTAAGAGGACAGGTCACTGGCGAGAAACAGCGCTGCATTCGCAACATCCTGCGCGGCGCCCAGCCGGCCCAGCGGGATGCCTTCGATGATCGCGTGGCGGCGCTCATCCTGCATCAAGCCGCCGGTGATGTCGGTATGAATCAGACCCGGTGCAATGGAGTTGACGCGAATGTTGTCGGCGCCAAATTCGCGCGCCATGGCCTTGCCCAGCCCAAGCACACCGGCTTTCGCTGCACTGTAGTGCGGGCCGCCGAAGATGCCGCCGCCGCGCTGGGCCGACACGGATGACATGCAGACGATGCTGCCTGAGGCCTGGGTGCGCATCAGCGGAATAACCGCCTGCGACATCAACAGCGTGCCGCGCAGGCTTACGTCCAGGACCTTGTCGTAATCGCCCGGGCGTATGTCGAGGGTCTTGATCGGTTGCGTGATGCCGGCGTTGTTGATGAGGATGTCGATACGGCCGTAGTGCGCGACTACCTTGGCAACAGCGGCTTTGACTTGGGTTTCGTCGGCGACGTTGGCAGCCAGGCCCAGATGGCCTTCGCCGAGGGCCGCCGCGGCGTCGCGGGCGGCGGATTCGTCGAGGTCCAGGATCACAACTCGGGCGCCATGTTTGGCGAAGGTGACAGCGGTTGCGCGACCGATACCACGCTCGGACGCAGCGCCCGTGATAATCGCGACTTTGCCTTGAAGAAGCATGAGGGTTCCCTCTGATTGTTTTTATGATTCGATTCAGCGATCGATGACTCAGAGTGGTCTGCGTCGAGAGGCCGAGCAATAACGCAAACGTCACTGCTACATGAATAAAATTCAGCACTCGTCAATCCATAGCGCAAATGCTTGAATGGGGCTACCCGTTCAACGCCAAAACAATAGGCTGAATACTGATGCGCCAGGACGACACGCCTTCATCCCATCTGCCACCGCTGAGAGCAATTCAAGCCTTCGAGCAAACCGCGCGGTTTGGCAACCTGGCCAGAGCGGCCGAAGTGCTCGACCTAACCCCCTCAGCGATCAGCCATCAATTGGCCAAACTGGAGGTCATGATCGGTCGACAGTTGTTTGTGCGCGCGGCACGCGGGGTGACACTGACGCCGGTCGGCGAGCAGTATTTGAAAGATATTTCCGGCTTGTTGCAGAGCCTGGAGGTCGCCACCGAACGCGCCGCGAGTGACGTCAGCCTGGATTGCCTGCGGCTGCATTCTTCCCCCAGCTTTGGCTTGCTCTGGCTGATGCCTCGGTTGGAGTCATTTCGCATGACTAATCCGGACATCCAGATCAATTTGTCATGCTCCTACGAGTCGCTGCACTTCAGCCAAGACAAGATCGATGTGGATATCCGTCATGGCCGGCCTAACTGGCCGAGCTACGAAGTGCGCACCGTGCGCAACGAAAGCTTCGCGGTGTTGGCCTCGCCCAAGCAGATCGCGCGGTGCACGATAAACAACGCCGCTGATCTTCTCGCGCAAGACCTGATCCTGTCCGAAGCAACCTTGCTCAGGTGGCCTGAGTGGTTCGCCCAGCATGGTCTGGCGCGCCCCGAAAAACCCTACGCCTTGAGTTTCGACCGCTCCTACATGAGCCTGGAAGCCGCAAGCCATGGCTTGGGCTTTGCCCTTGAGAGCACGCTGCTGGCGCAGAAGTACCTCGCCAACGGTTCGCTGGTTGAAGTCGCCCCCGAAGCGTTGAGCTCTGCGGTCGCCGCCCACCATTTGGTGTTCCCCAAGGCTCACTCCAGTTTCCCTAGGGTCAGGCGGTTCTTGGGTTGGATGGAAGTGGAGTTAGGCCACAGTTTCGTGTTTTAGCCCAAAGCTTTATCCCCCGTCAGTGCTCGCGCGAGTTTGGGCACCGGTTTGTGCCCAGTCGCATTCCTGCGACAGTGGGGTGTCCAGTTCTTCCAGGCCGACTTTCCGCATGATCGGCTGCAACACGGTGAACACTGAGTGTCGGCATGACCTCGGCTTCAACTACGACAAAATCAGTGAAGCTCTACAAGTTTTGGGAGATACGGATGGAGCGGCTGCTGCCTACTGCTAGGCGCTGGAAATACTTGTGGTACCGGTTACACAGAACCTGGTCAAAGCTGATTGGCACGCCGTTTTATTGGTGTTTCACGTGAGTATTGGCGAAGCGTTTGTAGCCTGGGGGCAGACGATCAAAGCATTTCTCGCTCACCACGAAGCGCTTGCGTATGAAGAGGCGCTACTCTCTATCACCAATTTTGTTCCCGAGCTCAATGTCGAGTTGATACAGAATTCGGTCTGCAAGATTGAATGGCAGGTGCTCTGATACTATTTCGTGTATAGCATCGAGATATTTGAAATAAATATCTACGGAGTTTGCCAGATAGCGATCAAGACTCGCGCCATTCGTGGGTTTACTCGGATATGTAGACTCGCCTGGCCGAAGCACGCGATAGGCTCGGTCATCAATGATTTGGAACACGTCAGGATTGAGGAACCGAAGAATCGTTGAGGCCATGGGCAGACGGATCCCTGGCGACGCCAGCAGCTTGCGAAGCACGGTCTCTGCTTTTCTGTGGTCTTTGGGCTTAATATCGCCGACACCCTTTAGGTCCTCGAGTAAGCGTGGCTCCAATCGCGGAAATCTGTTCAGTTTCCACAGCACAATTTCTAGCAGAGCTTGATGATCAAAATCTGCAGCGTTTAACGCATCAAGTTTTTTCGTGAGCTCAGGCTGATAGTGATACTGCTTGATCAGGCTGCTTGGGTCATCACCCCATACGTTGCTGTAGCGTTTTATAATGTCTTCCATGCTTGATACCTGTGTGGCCCAGATGTGTCAGGCAGCATAATCATGACGATGACAGTAGGGAAGTCGGTGTGTACTGGAGAACAAGAAAACTTGATGGTTTTTAATAAATAACAATCTATTGTCCAAACCAGTCGCTTGCCGGCTGGCTGTGGGACCCATCAAATAGCATAGTCCGAAGTCACCCCTTCCTGGCCCTTGATACCCTTCAAAAGTAAGTCCAGAATTAAGTCTTTTCTTGCTTCGGAAAGAAAAGAAACCCCTTAGATTTCAATGGGTCGGACACCAGATGCGAGTCTCGTTTCCTGCTCCATTCTCCTGATTTTCGTATATCGTCAATCTGTCGTCACTCGCCAAGCGTTTTGCCGTAGATGATCTAAATAGTCAGCCCATCGTTGAGCCGCTTCCCGGCGTTGCGCTAGCAGTTGCGCACGCGCATAAACAGCCCCTAGCGCACCTGGCATTCTGTGGGATAACGATAGTTCGAGCACAATTGGATCGATTCCCAAGTGCTCGTGTGCAATGGTTCTGTAGGTCGCGCGAAAGCCGTGAGCAGTGATGTTGTACTCCGGCCAAATACGCTGAAAGGACTTGAGCATGGAGGTCGGGTTTATGGGACGTTCCGGATAGACCGGCGAGACGAACACCCAGCCTTTGCCTTCTTCATCCACCACGCGGGTTTTATGTAGCTCGCGTAACAGAACCAAGGCTTGTTCAGGCAACGGCACGATGTGTTTGCTCTTGTCAAGATGCTTGGTCTTGCTCACCACATAACGCCAATCGGCGCCCACCGAAGAACATTTTGACTGGGCTCTAGCACGGTAGTCGCAGCCTGAAAAAAACGAATTATGCCCCCAGTTATGCCCCCAGTTGCGCGTAGTGTTCGAGCGATCGCGAATGGCGATTTCTGGCACGGACTTGGGTGGCTTTGGCTGGTATTCAGTGCGCCTCCGTATACTGGATTAGCAACCCGTATCTGGCAAACCCTTGCTCGTCCGGAAGAGGATATGGGTAATGAGTCGATATCCTTAAATGGTGTTGTTGGGTCTTTCTCTCTGCACCTATCCTGAAATTGACTCCAGAGATGCTCGTGCTCTGCGTGATGTTGCCAGGGCTCTGGATGCTAGGGACGTTGATCCGCATGTCCATCGGCAGTTGCAGCGTAATGCGAGGCGCCTAGGCACGGAAAACGCCTACGAAGCGGTTGTTCAGCATTGAAAGCGGTGGGCAAAATTGAACATCGTGTTTCTTGTCGTGGATCTCGATATTCCGGTCGGGGCCAGAGCATCGTGCTTCAATTGGCCGCCGAATCGGCTGGCAGCGGGGGAGGGGCTCAGGTTGCGATGTAGAGGGGGCGCCTACCTTTGCTGTTCATGGCCGGTTAAACTGCCCGGTCGGTGATCAGTCGTTCGGCAAGTGCAACTGCACTTCCATGGCGTCATGAAGGAGTCGGACGACCTCGATCAGGGCGTCATTTGCCACACGATAGAACACGATATGGCGTGGGCTTTTGACCCTCCCATGGGGGTGTTTGACCTGCTGGCGTGAATAGGTGAGGTGATAGCTGCGAAGGCCCGGTGCAAGCTCATCACGGTCGTGGCTGCCAATGCAATAAGGAGTGCTGGCAAGAGCTTGCAACGCCGTGAGTATCAGCGCCTGGTAGCGCTGCCGTGCTTGATCGCCGAACTGCGTCTGGGAGAGCCTGAGGATGTCGACAATGTCGGCGCGCGCCGCGTTGGAAATCCGATACTGCGGCATGCTCAGTGTTTCTCGCTCGCGAGAGTGGTGGCCTCCAGGCTCAAGCCCTCTAGGTAAAGCTCCAGATGCCCTTCGTTCAATTGAGTAAAGCGCCCGTGTTCAAGATCCATGATGCCGATCGAGGTCGCCAGACGCAGCGCCTCAATTTTGGCAGTGTCTTCGGCGACGCGCTGCTCCAGTAAACGCAAACCTTCTCGCATCACTTCGCTGGCATTTTGATAACGGCCGGACTGGACCAGGTCTTGGATAACCTGTTCTTGGTGAGGGGTGAGCACAACGTTTCGCGTCGCCATCATTAGCTCCAACTCTGGGCAAACATATTGTTTCGATCGTTGGCATATTATGCCATTTTACATAAACTCAGGGAGTTTGGGATTTGTATCTGACGAACTGTAAAGTGTGGGGTCATCCTTTGCGCCGAACAGATGGCCCGGACTGTATGCGCACAAAGTCCAAGCAAGGCTGTCGCATGCGGGACGTCGTGGACAGCTTAATTAGTGTGGGCCTCGGGCCTTCAGTTTTGCCAAGCCTTGTTTGATGTGTCCGGCGTTCTCTCCAATCGTTTGTAGCGCGCCGCGGATATTGTCGCCTGTGTCCGTCGTACCCTTGCGCTCAATCCACAACGTCAACTCCATCACCGCCGCCTCTAAGGCGAACTGGTTTTGGTACAGACGCTCAAGGACATCAGGCAGTGAATATTCAGTGGGTATTGTTTCGACTCCAATGAAGGAGCCGAAAGCGTAGCAGCGGGGGAGGCGGATGTCCCGAGCCACCCGTGAGTTAAGTGAATGAAACGGTTTAGAGTGAGGGTCAGCATTCGCCAAAAACTGCCGTTGCGACAGGCAGCAGACGGCCAGAAGCAGACGTTTGGAAGCCCCCGCTACCGACCATTAGCTCGCGTTGTCTCTGCACCAAGTGTCTAGTAAACCCGAGGCGATTCAGAGTATTGTTTTTCGAGTCTCCTATGCCTGCTGCCTATATTCGTCATCTCCGCGCTCCAGGAAAAATTTTAGGACTCGGAAACGTCTAAGACGAACACATCAATTAGCCCAACTAGCTCTGGCGGGAGCGTGTCTTCAATGCTGGTCTTCAGTTCCGAAGCGGAGTTTAAGGTTGTATTTTTTTTGTTCGCGACCAGCTCATCGCCACCGAACCAGATCACAAGATAAATTCCCTGTTGCTCTGCGTCGGGGTGGATGGAATATCGGTCATACAATTGCGCAGATGCGGCTGTGTATAGATCTTTATGCCACTGACCTTTTGCCTCGATAACAAGCAGCCTTCTTTTGCCACCAATTATCTTAGTCGCAGTAAAATCGGTGCGGTTTTCACTTTTCATCTGATGCTCAGACGTTATCACGATGCCTTGTGCCTCGAGTCTGAGACTCAGACGTTCAGCAATGACCTCGGTGGCCTTGACTTCGCCCAAACGCTTTCCACCATTGTAAAAGCGGTCAACTGGATTGAACTCTCCGCCGTCTATAGCTTTCTGAAAAGCTTGAAATTCTTGGAGGAGGAGTTTGCGTAAGCCCTCGACGTTCACAACAGTGTCGCAATCCAACAGCTCGATGACTTCTTGAGGAGAAGGCGGCTCAAAATCCCTCAGCGCTTGCTGTCTGAGTTTAGTGGCTAATAAGCTCTTAAAGTCGTTATGCATGTCTATAAAACGCGCATCGCCCAATAGACGACTTAAGACATGGACGGCCTCTCTAGTTTCATCTGAAAAGATTAACCAGACGATATCGGTCAAAAAACGATATGCGACTTCCTCGCTAGGACTCCCAGTTCCCCAGTGGCTCGGAAGATGAACTTTAGGCCATTTATCGATAAAAGCGTCAAGAATAGCCTCCACTTTATTCGCCGTGAGTATCGGCCAATAAGACTTTTCGCCGTGATTGAAGCGTCCGGAGCGAACATTAAGTGAGAATACTGTGTCCCTATCGGATTTTAGCCAGTTCCAATATGTGTCACAGGTGTCTTTTATAAAATAAAATGCTCGAACGAGCCAGAAGATGCGTTTACTTTCTATATACTCATCATCTGTTGGCGTCGGCCAGTCGGACATTATATTTTCACAACGCACTGCGATTATCTTTTGAAGGTCACTACGATCACCAAATTGAGCAGCAATCTCAAAAAGCGTTTCTAAAGTGCCAATATCTAACTCAGAGAAGCGCTCAAGCCACTCTATTGAAAGCTCCGCCCGTAGATGGCTGAAAATCTCGTCGCCATGTAAAAGCCAAACATTCGGATGACTGCAGCCCTTCTGTGCCAGCTGAGGCTCTAGGTACTGACGGAGATAGCGCTCGGCACTCGATGGATCTGCAAAAATAAGACGATCAAGTTCAGATTTTAGTGCGTTACGTTCCTCTTCGATACCTGAACTGTAGGAACGATGAATACTGGTCCGTAGCGCGATCAACAACCGGAATTCGACTTCTTCCAAATTACCATCTACACGCATGATCTCTAGGCAAGCTGCCAGTAGAACCATTTCTGCGTGCAATATTTCTCCCGAACACTGTAACTGTGCGAACTCTAATAAATCGGGGATTCTCGGCGCGATAAATCCTAGACAGTTTTTGAGGGCGGCACGAACTAACGGCGCGTCACCAACTCGCTCCTCAATCCGATCTGGGCTCATAAGAACCAGTTCTGCAAAGTGGACAAGGCTTTGCCAATCGCAGCCACTCTCAATCAGCACTCGATTGGTCTGATAATAATTGATATCTGCTGCCCGCCTCTCTTTTCTTTGCCGTTGACGGCATCTCGCCTTGCGATTCAAGCGCGGCGGCCGAGAGCTCTTTGATAATTGCGAGTAAGCTCTGTTGGATTTTACCCATTCAACCATGAATTGAGGTTTTTCTAAGGCCTGCTCACGCATACGTCTTCTTAAGTGGTTCGACCCTAGCTCTGTTTTGTAGCGATAACGTTGATGTGTGGCGATAAAACTCGCCCAAAGTGCGGGATTTTCGAGTTCAAATGCGAAGTCTACTATAAACTCGTAATCTTTAGGTTGGAATTGAAGACCTGAATGAGCATGGAATTCAAATTTTTCTATTTTGGTCCTGAAGATTTTTTCTCTGTCAGCAATTGTTCCGAAAACGTGAGTCATAATCCCTTGACGTAGATTGTCGTCGTTTTGAAGTACTTCAACAGAAGTGCTATGGCTCGCTATTTGTTGATTACGGAAATTTAAATTTTCGACCCAGCGCCAAACTCGCTCAGGGTCAAAGGGCGCGGATGCTAATTCAAAATACCTGTCTAGCATTAGTCCAATTATCTTGCATATTCCATCTCGACAGTAGCAGGCGTAACTTTCTTTTCCGCACGTGCAGCTCACGCCTTTAGATAGTTCATCTAGTAGAGGCTCGATGAGATTTATATTTAAACTGCTCACTAGCTTTTTGATAAAGTAGCGTGTACCAACTGTCCGCTCTATACGTTCTTCAGAGGCGAGATATAGTTTCGTACATGTGCAAAAAAAATCAGACAGATAAGAAATATCAAATTTCTCAGGACCTATGATTGTTATTGTTTCCGCAACAATCTTAAGCGCAATATCGCTCGCCTCAGCAACCAAAACTGATATATCAGCACGATGATCATGTCCAATCAGATCGAGTAGGCATCTGCTGGCCAACAATCGAGTGTGCTCACTCTGCCCCGGATCCAATACGAGCTGACGTAATTCATCTGTCAAATGTGCAATCGCTGGTGATCCCGCCAAAAGTTCGAGGATCAGATCCCGTAAGTGCCCATCGTTTCCAGAAGCAAGGAGAGGCTTGATTTCATTCATTACATCTTGGGTGAAGAAACCTACAGCACTGAACCTGCGCCAAGAATCTCCCCGTCGGAAATATGGATCTCTCGTTTCCACATCTACCAAGCGCTTTATGAGCAGGCGCTTTGAGGACTGTTCAAGTTGAGAAGGATCACCATTCGCTAGTACCGCATAGGGATCAAGCTCGATTGCTGATTCCTGAATAGACTTATTGCCTAACGCGGCTAACCAACCCAGCAGCCCTCGTAGTTCGTCCCGTACAGTGGCGTTTGGAGCAATTATGGGTAGGCATTTATGAATCGTTAGGTGATCCGTCGGATCAGCTATTCGCTTGGCAAGGTAGGCCGCAGCACAGTATTCGGCAACGATCTTGTGAACCGGTCGATGCTGATCTGCGCGGTCTCCGGGCTTGAAAAGTCTAGTCGCGAGGATGCCTTCAGCTGTGGTGGTATTTTCGAACAGTGACGCTAGTAGTGGATAAATTCGATCTGCCGTCGCTTCGCTCGTTCCTATACCATCTGCACCGGAAAGCAAAAGCTTAGCGAATACCTCAGACGACAGGTCAACCTTTTGTGCGATAGAAAGGGTATAGCCGGCCTTAGCTACGGTGGCATTAGCTTCCTTTGCTAGGCGCTCGACCGCTTGAGAAAAAATGCTTCGTTTGTTTTTGAAATGTCTGCCGCTTTCGATGTAAGCGTCTGCGAACATCTTCAAGAACTGGGGATTGGGTAGTAGTGCTTCTAAATCGAATCGAGAGACTTCCGCTTGGAATGTTGCGAAGTCCTCACCCTGAGCATGGTGATGAAAAATTTCCTGCTGTTCTTCTTCCTCAAACTCGACCAGCCTCACCAGGAGCGGTGAGCATCCGAAGTACTCTTCGAATGCTCTTGTCGCTGCGGTCCCCCATTCGCTGGATCGGCTCGAGATGATCACGTGCGTTGGCTTTGCTTTACTCGCATTAGCCAAGAGGTCGTGAATACCTGTTTGATCGATTTTAGCCAACTCGTCAAAAGCATCGATCACGAGCGGAGAGTTATCGGCGTCTGGGCCTATACGTTTGAATTTGTTCGCGGTAACGCTAGAAGTGCCCAGCTTCCGAGCCAAACTACGCATTAACTCAGTTTTTCCACCACCTGGTTCGGCCAGAACAATGACGTAACTTGATGTAACTAGAAGCTCATCTTCAGTGTAAGCAACGTCATTGCTGGAGATCTTGCGCGGTAAATAAAGAGTAGAGCTCATGGGCAGAAGTCTGAAGATGGATTGTTGAAAGCACCAAAAAACCGGCGCCATTTATTTAAGAGCGATTTCTTTCAAATGACACATCCTGCTCCGGATATTACGTCATTTTATAGTGGTAAGCCTTTCAGTCTGTGAGCGACCGCTTTTGGCCGATTTCTGCCTGTCGCGACCGGTTGAAACCGATATCGTCGCGACGATTCAGCCACAAAATTTTCAGCTTTTACGCAATGCGCCTCCTCTTTTGCTGTCTGTAACCCTGACTCCGCAAAAGGAAAGGCTTCATGTCGATACGCCCTCTGCTCTGCCTGCTTGCATTGCCGTTGTTCGCAGGCTGCCAGTTTTTGCCCCATACCAACTACTTTACCGCGCCCGAAAACGAGCCCAACCCTGCCTGGGTACGTATCGTCGACTACACGCAGCACGCCGAAATTTACCAATACGAAAACGGCAAACGTTCGGGCGGCGCCGTTCGCACCGGCCCC
>Ga0157369_10003036_pt1 | contig 20028 bp, 19 predicted proteins | sample C25metaG_FD_113461 | JGI IMG/M metagenome (GOLD analysis project Ga0157369, IMG submission 113461) | Corn rhizosphere microbial communities from Kellogg Biological Station, Michigan, USA - C2-5 metaG | ecosystem: Host-associated > Plants > Roots > Rhizosphere > Soil | place: USA: Michigan...
AAACTCATTGTTTTGCTTGGGATGCGTTTCGTACCCGGTTGACAGGCGCAGCAATTCCGAATTTTCATCTGGTCGCTGAGGCTGGGTGGGTAACATTCTGCTCCGAATGCTCGACATGCTGCTGATGGTGCCTATTGAGTTTTGAACCCCGCTTGCGGCCCTTCATGGGCAAGGTGTTCACGAGTATTGTCGATCAGGCCACCAGTTCCACGACGAACTTCGTAATGAACGTGCTGTTGGCGCGCTGGCTGGCGCCATCCGACTACGGGTCGTTTTCGGTTTCATGGTCTTTCTGCCTGGTCTTCGCCGCTCTTCACAACGCCATTATTCTCGAGCCGATGAGTGTGGTCGGGCCAGCCGAGTACGGCACAGGGCTCTACGGCTATCTGAGAAGCGTCCGGAAGCTGAATGTGTGGGTGGTGCTGGCATTAGGGATGTGCGCCGCTGCGACGGGCCTGTTTTACGAAACGCGGCAGGTACGGCATGTACTTTTCGTGCTGGCGCTGTGCCTGCCCGGTTATCTGCTCGTGCTGACGCGCCGGCGCGAACAATACATATTAGACAAGCCAGTGCGTGCGCTCGAAATCAGCGGCGTTTACACCGTAACCGTCCTCGGCACGTTGAACGTTCTGCATGCCACTTCATACCTCACAGCACTCACCGGGCTCGCTTGTCTCGGAATGGCGCTTCCGGTAGCCCTTTGGGCTGGTATTCGCCGCTCTCCTCCTACGGAGTCAACGGGCGCACATGTGCGGCCGATCGCCCGAGCGCACTGGAAGTATGGCCGGTGGTTATTTGCCTCGACTCTGGTAGCTTTCGGAATACCGGACCTGCAGACCATTCTGTTGTCGGTGATGGTTGATCTTAAATCAGCAGGGGTCCTGCGTGCCTTGATGAATTTCGTGCTTCCGCTGGCACAACTCCTGACAGTGCTGAGTATTTATTGCCTTCCACGGCTGGCGCGGCAGATGAAGATTCACGGAGCGGGCCGCGGTTTGCGGCAGACCATTGTTTTCGCCCTCGCCATAATCGTCATTGCGTTCTTTTATCTGGGCGTTCTTCTGGCATTTGGACCGCTGATAGAGCGTTTGTTATACGGCGGCCGTATAGCCCAGTATCTTGAATATCTCCCGTGGATGGCGGCAGCGGCGCTGGTATCCGCCGTGGGAACAGGCTTTTCCGCTCTACTGCGTGCGGCACAAAACTCTCAGCATCAACTTTTGGCGGGAGTGACGGGGACCACAACAGGGGTGATCGCTGCGCTGCTGCTTTTAAAGAGCTACGGTCTCGAGGGGGCAATCTGGAGCATGACTCTATCGAACACCGCCAGCACACTTTCGATCCTCGGCACGTATCTGTGGATGATCCGGAGACAGCGCGCGAGCTGGTCGCACGCGTTCCACTATTTCCGTCTCGATTTTTGAGCAGAACGTCGTTCACACCAGCCGGAAGAACGACGTGTTACACGGACTGAGTCTAGTCGTCGGATGAAAAGAAGCTACCGAGACTGCCGCTCGCAAGCGCTCCAAGAGGGTTTCGTTCGTCGCCATTGTGGCGGTGTTCGCCAGGCGCGAGTTCGTGCCGCAACCGCTCGAGCGTCATGCTTTGTAAGATGACGCGTCCGGGCCCGGTCAGCGTGGTGAGAAATAGCCCTTCGCCTCCGAAGATCGCGGTCCGAATGCTACCGACCATCTGAATGTCGTAGTTGACACTCGGCTCGAAAGCCACGAGGTGACCGGTCTGGACCTGCAATGTCTCCCCGGGAGCGAGCGTGAAATCGACATGATCGCCGCCAGCGTGTACAAACACAAGGCCCGGACCGGTCAGTTTCTGAAGGATAAAGCCCTCGCCGCCAAGCAGCCCCGCGCCGAGACGGCGAACGAGAGCGATGTCGAGACTTACCGTACTTTGTGCAAACAGGAAGCCGTCGCGCTGGACCATGATGTTTTGGCCGGGAGCCAGATCGAAGACTTGGATTTTGCCGGGATAGTGTCCGGCGAAGCCGACTTCGCCGGCGCCGGCGGTGGCTTGGAAATGTGTGAAGAAGAGCGACTCGCCCATCAACTTGCGCTTGAGGGCGCCGATAATCTTGTCGCCAATACTATTGCCAGTTATCCGCGTGGCCCACTCGACACTCGCGGATTTATAGATCATCTTGCCGGCTTCGGCAAAGATCTCTTGACCCGGCTGGAGATGCACACGGGCAATCTGCAAATTGTGTCCTTCGATGTCATATTTGAGCGGCGCAACCACCACTGGGGTGACGGCACTCCCCGATCCGATCGGGGTACCGCAGTTGACACAGAATCGTGCTGCATCGGGCACCTGCGTGCCGCAGTTCGTACAGAAGGCCATGTCTCTATGCTAGCCAAACGGTGGCTGAAACAACTCGCACGAGAGACTGCCGGTTGGGAGCTGCTGCGTCGGAGGCCGACTTTCGGAAGCGTCGTCGTGGTGACGTCGGCGCGTGGCGTGGCGCTCAGAATTTCTTAGGCCAGAGCTCCCGCTTTTTGCAAACAGTCTTTCATACCAGCGAAGCTGATGCGTGTGGATTCTTCCGGTGTCCCGCCGCCGTGCCAATGGGTTTCGAGACTAACGGCCTCGTGATACCCGTCATTCTTCAGCGCTCGGAATTGGCCCACCCAGTCGACGACCCCTTGCCCGACTGGTGCCCACTTATATTTGCCATCGGGAGGCCTGGTGGCGCTCTTCACGTGGCAGTGTCCGATGCGATTTTTCGGCAGCAGCGCATAACCATCGGGATAAGGCGCCGCCTCTCCAGCGGCAGCAGCATTGCCGGGGTCCCAATTCAGCATTAAAGAAGGCGTTTGGACAGTGGCCAGCACTTTTGCGGCTTCTGGACCGGTAGCGGTGTTGCAGGCCATTTCATTCTCCAGCACCAGCAGCAACTTCTGCTTGGCGACCTTTTCGGCAGCGTGACGCAGCGTGGAGTTGATCTCGGCCCGATACGGCGCCTGATCGTCGAGACGCCAGAAGTCGAAACAGCGGATTCGCTCGGTACCGAATGCCTTCGCAAGCCGAATGGAGCGCTCTAAAACCTCGTCCTGCTGGTCAAAGCCAAAACGATCCTGCGACTCGTCCCGCTTGGGCGCGAACTTCGACTTCGGTGCACCCTTCCAGTTCACTTTGAAAAGCGGGCTCCCAATGTCGGTGACGCGAAGTTTGTATTTCTCCAGCGTACGTTTTGCCTCGGCAAGTTCGTTATCGTCGAGCAACAGAATGTTCTTGTTCCCAAAGCTCCTTAGTTCGATCCATCCCAGACCAAACTCGTTGGCCGCAATGTGACAGGCATGGTCGAGGTCCCGCGAAATCTCGTCATTGATTACTGCGATACGAAAGGGGGATTTCCCTACTTCGGCCGCGAAGCTGGAACCAGGCATCAGAAGCGGTAGGCCGCTAGCGGTCGCCGCGAGGAAGCGGCGGCGGGTTGGGTTGCTGATCATGCTATCTACTTCGGCTCGTTTGTGCATCTATTTATTGAGGTTATCTAAACGATAACTCCTTAACAACGCAGCACGCTAACCCTTTACAAAATCGAGGGACGCGGAGTTCATGCAGTAGCGTAGACCAGTGGGTTTCGGACCGTCGTCGAATACGTGGCCGAGATGTGCCTCACACTTGGTGCAGAGCACTTCGGTGCGTTCCATGCCAAGGGCAGAATCGACGCGCTGCCGTACATTCTCTCTCGCTATGGGCTGCCAGAAACTGGGCCATCCGGTACCCGATTCGAATTTGGTTTCGGAGGAGAACAGCGCGTTGGCGCAACAGACGCAACGATAGAGCCCGTGCTCGTGATTGTTCCAGTACTTGCCTGTAAATGCCCGTTCCGTGCCCGCGTGCCGCGTCACTTCGTATTGTTCCGGCGTGAGCTGTTTCTTCCACTCCGCGTCGGTTTTCTGAACCTTATCCACTTGTATGACTCCCTTGCGTTGGCCGGAATCGCTGAAATCGACTAGTTTGAGCGGCTTTGCGAACGCCCGGCCCGCGACCAACACTAAACCATAATGGAAGAACGTTCTGCGCCTCATATCTCTATCCTTTACTTCGTTCCCGAGAGCCCTCTGGTTACGCTACCCTTACTATATGCCCATTTTCGAATACTCTTGCGACGATTGCGGAACGCGGTTCGAACAGTTGATACGGCGCAGTCCGGAGGCGGACGCGGTCCGGTGCCCGAGCTGTGGCCAGGACCACCTGACAACGCAATACTCCACCTTCGCGGCGAGAGCGGGAAGCGCCAAGAGCGCAGCACCGGCCGAGTGTGGCAGCGGGATGTGCGGCGCAAACTATTGCCAGAGCGGCATGTGCGGCCTGAATATGAACTAGGCGGCGGGCAGGTAGCTACATACCGTCCTGATGGCGCGGAGAAAACCGTCGAAAGAAGAAGGCTTGGTGATGTATTCTTGTGCGCCAAGCGCTAGCGACTTTTTGCGATCGACAGCTAGCGATGAAGAGGTAAAAACGACAACCGAGAGATTGCGCAAACCCTCTGTTCGCTGAATGTCCGAGAGAACTTCCAAACCGCCCTTTCTAGGGAGATTTAGGTCGAGCAGCACGAGGTTGGGTCTGGGGGCAACGCGATAAGGACCGGTACGGTTGAGGAAAGCGAGGGCATCTTCGCCATTCGAAACACGGTGGAGCTCCAATTCGATTTTTGCTTCTTTTAGAGCGGTCTCAAGGAGAAAGACAGCAGCATCCTCATCCTCCACATAGAGCAGCACACGCGCACCCATCTTTAGTCGATAGATGCCGCCTTTGGGTTGTCAGTAACCTTCAAATCCTATTGGCGGGAAGAGTCTTGTTGACTTTCGTTATTTATTCGCCAAGACTGGTATATAGGTAGGAGAGGTAAACCGGTTTATGGCGCTCACCCGACGGCAAAAGGAAGTGATGGATTTTCTGTCCAGCTTTATCAGCAAGAAGGGGTATAGCCCCAGCTACGAGGAGATAGCCTCGGGCCTGGGGCTGGCATCGCTTGCCACGGTACACAAGCATATTCAGGCCCTCGAGGCAAAGCAGTATTTGCGCCGGAGTTACAACCACAGCCGCTCGCTCGAAGTGGGGGAGCGTTTTGTAACGGAAGAGCAATCGCGGCGGCCCGAAGGTTCCCCGGCAAGCATTCCCCTGCTGGGTCGTATTGCAGCGGGCGCGCCCGTGGAGGCGATCGTAAATCCGGAGGCGCTCCATTTTTCAGATTTCGCGAAGCATGACGGGACGTTTGCTCTCGAGGTTCGGGGCGAATCGATGATCGAAGATCACATCTGCAGTGGCGATTACGTGCTGGCGGAGCGGACGGACTCGGTCAAAAATGGAGACATTGTAGTGGCGTTGGTGAACGGTTCGGAAGCCACACTGAAGCGCTACTACCAGGAGCCGGACGGGCGCGTGCGGCTGCAGCCGGCGAATTCGGCAATGGCTCCGATCTTTGTTGACCGGACCAGCCTGGATATACAAGGCCGAGTGCTGGCGGTCATGCGAAAATATTAGAGTGCCCCATGTCCGAAGGCTTGTCCTTTGGGATTTTGCCCGTGCCTCCTGGCAATACGACATCGTCGTCGGGCTGATCCTAGTTTTTATCTTTGCCACACCGCGCGATTGGTTTCGAGACCAGCCACGCGCATCGAGTCTCGTACTGATGGCTTCCCAGCGCGGGACCAGCCAGGTTTTTATCGCGACAGACCTGCTCGAAGCGACACCGGAGAAAGAGCGAAACCGGCGGGCCGAAGCACTAATTCATGAGCGAACCGGCAAGAATTGGCATGTCGTGAGAGTGGATCCAATTCGCGATGAACAGGCGCAAGAGATCAAAGGCTTCATCGCGTATACGGCTCGAACAAATTAGCATCCATTGAAAATGGAACACATGAGAACTTTGTTACCCATGTTGTGCATGCTGGCTGGAGCGCTGGCGCTGCCGGCGGAAAGTGTCGATAGCATCTTGAGCCGCATGGACCAGGCTGCCCCAATCTTTCACGGCGTGTCGGCCGACATCCAGATGGTTACCTACACCGCAATCATCGGCGATACAACACAAGAGACCGGCACGTTTAAAATGCAGCGAAAAGGCAGCGTCTTTCGGGCGATCATCGATTTTTCGGGCCAGAACGATGCGCGGGAGATCGCATTTTTGGGCAATATCATCCGCATGTATTACCCGAAATTGAAGATGTATCAGGACTACGATGTCGGTAAAAATGGCGATGTATTGAACCAATTTCTACTGCTGGGGTTTGGCTCGTCGGGCAAAGAATTAGCGCAAAGCTACGAAATCAGCGCGGCGGGTACTGAAAAAGTTTCCGGGACAGATACGACGAAACTACTGCTTTTGCCAAAGAGCGCGGGTGTTAAAGAACATCTTTCGAAGATCGAGATGTGGATTCCGGGCAACGCCGCCTATCCCATACAGCAGCAATTCTACGAGCCAACCAATGGAAATTATCGGCGGGTCACGTATACCAACGTGAAGCTGAACCCTTCGTTCAAGGGAAATTTGGAACTGAAGTTGCCCTCTGGAGTGAAGAGACGGAATCCGTGAACGAAGTAAGAGCAGCCGGGAGGCTAGCATTCATCGACTGGACGCGGGGACTGGCGGCTGTGGTCATGATTACGGGCCACACGTTCCACTCGTTTACTGAAACGGGTTTACGGGATAAGGGGCCATATATCTTGTCCCAGTTCCTGGGCGGCCTTCCTCCAGCGATCTTTCTGTTTCTGACGGGCATTACCTTCGCCTTCCTGATGCACAGGCAGGAAAAGCAAGACCTGAGCGGATGGAAGCGGATAGTGGGCGCGCTCAAACGATCGCGCTACTTGTTTCTGCTGGCATTTCTATTTCGCATTCAACTGTACGTGTTCGGATTCCCAACAAGCCCGGCAAGTGAATTGCTAAAGGTGGACATACTGAACTGCATGGGACTCGCGATGCTTGTGCTTGCTCCCATGGCGGTTTTCACAACGCGCGAGCGGGCGCGGTTGTGCATAGTGTTGGGGCTGGTAATTGCGGGTCTGTCGCCGGTGGTGAGCCTGATCGACGGGACAAACGTGCCGTCGATCGTCCGCTCCTATGTCTTTCCCAGTCTGGCCTACTTCGGGTTCTTTCCCTGGGCTTCGTTTCTCGCATTTGGAATGGCAGCGGGAAGTGCGATCCGAATCACCAAACCGGAAGACCTGAGCCGGGCGATGCTGTGGACGCTCGGTATCGGGCTGGGCGTGGTCGCAGTCGCGCGCTATTTCGGAGATCTGCCCTACTCGATATACGCGAAAAGCGACTACTGGCTGAACAGTCCCGCGATGACGCTGACCAAGCTGGGCGCCGTGCTGATCCTTCTCGCAGTGGCATATCTTTGGGTGAATAGCGGCATCGAATCCGAACGCTGGAGCCTGTTCCGGCAACTGGGAACGACATCACTTCTGGTGTATTGGGTGCATATCGAGATCGTCTATGGCCGCTGGTTTGGAATCTGGAAAGAAGATTTGAGCGTGGGGCAAGTGGCTGCCTTCACGATCGTGTTGCTCGCTCTAATGACGGTATTATCTGTTTTGCGGACCCGATACAAATCGCTGGGCGCGTTCTTCAAGCCTACGCTGGCGCCACGGGGAGCGTCTGGGGACTAGATGCGTCTCTTAGTAGTAGAGGATGAAAAGCGGATCGCCGATTTCTTATCGCGCGGCTTGCAGAGCGCGGGTTATGCGGTGGATGTGGTGAACGGCGGCGCGGCGGCAATCGAGCGCGTGCACTCGACCGAATACGACCTGATTGTACTGGATTTGGGGCTGCCGGACATAGATGGACTGCAGGTGCTGCAAAAAATCAAGAATCGCAAAACAATGCCGCCGGTGTTGATTCTAAGCGCGCGCGATTCGGTAGACGATCGCGTGAAAGGTCTGGAGCAAGGGGCGGACGATTACCTGGTGAAGCCCTTTGCGTTTGTCGAGTTGCTGGCGCGAGCGCGTGTGCTGCTGCGGCGGGGACAGCCGACTCCCGAGAAACTGCAGGTAGGCGATCTGGGTCTGGACTGCATACGGCGCAAGGTGACGCGCAACAATGAGATCATCGAGTTAGCCCCGAAAGAGTTCAGCATCCTTGAATACATGATGAGGAATCGCGGGCGCCCGTTGAGCCGCACAATGATTGTGGAGCACGTGTGGGACATGGACTACGACGGGCTCACTAATATCGTGGATGTATATATCCGGCATTTGCGGAGCAAGATCGACGATAAGTTTCCTGCGAAGATGATCCACACAGTGCGCGGGATCGGGTACATGTTGGACGCGCCTGAAGCCGCGGCACAGAACACGGTCGAAATAGCTTAGCCTTTATGCGCTGGGAGAAGTTCCCGCAGCTCAAATATTTCCGCACATTGCGATTCCGCCTGGCGAGCACTTTCTTGGTGTTGCTCGGCATAGTGTTGGCAGTGGTGGGCATCGTAGGGACCAAGATGCTCGAATCGGTTGTCGAGACGACCAACGAACAGGTCCTGAACGAAGAGCTGTCGGCACTGCGTGGTTATCTTCACTTCGATCAGGGATTGCCTTACTGGTTTGAAGATCCATCGGATCCGGAAGAGGAAACGGCCGTGGGGCGGCTAAAAAGCCTCTTCGTGGTCACCGACGAGGAAGGAAAGGCATGGCAAGGGTCGGACCCGCCGTTCGAGGGCCTGTACGATCGCAATACGATCCTGGCCGAAATGAAGCAGATCGAGCGGACGAAGCAGCCGGTACTTAAAATCATCACCGGAAATAACGTTCGCTATCAAGTAATCAGCAGCGTGATGACCGATGCCGATCACGGCCGGCACTGGTATGTGGCACTCGGCCGGAGTCTGGCTGAAGACGAGATCGTGGTGCGACGCTTCCGGCGGAATTTCATGATTTTCCTGACGGTGGCGGTGCTCGCATGTGCTCTCGTAAGTTGGTATTCGGCAGGAAAGGCGCTGCGGGCCCTGAAATCGGTGGAACGTGCGGCGCAGGGGATCACGGGCTCGAACCTGGGTGTGCAGATTGCCAAGCGCGGAGCCGACGATGAGTTGGACCGGCTGATCGATTCCTTCAACGAGATGAGCCGACGGCTGAAAGCATCGTTCGACCAGATCCGGCAGTTTTCAACCGACGTTTCCCACGAGCTACGGACGCCGCTGACTGCGATACAAGGACAGTTGGAAGTGGCGCTGTTTACGGCCACGCAAAAGGAACAGTTACGGGAATCGATCGAGAACGCGTTGCAGGATGTGGAGCGTTTATCAAACCTGGTACGGGCACTGCTGCTGCTCTCGCAGTCGGAAACAGGGCAGCTTCCGATGAACAAAAGCGCACTTGACTTGAGCCGGCTGGTAGAGGACCTCGTGGACCAGTTCCAAATACCGGCGGAGGCATGCGAAGTACGGTTGACCCAGATGCGTGACGAGCCCGTGTGGTGCGAAGTGGATCGCACGCAGATGGAACGAGTAGTGACCAATCTGCTTTCGAATGCGCTGAAATATACGCCCAAGGGAGGCTGGGTGCGGGCCGGGGCGGAGCGGACCGGAAACGGGGTGCTGTTGGTGGTCGAGGACTCTGGAGTGGGAATTCCGCACAGCCATCTGCCGCATATCTTTGATCGCTTTTACCGTGTGCCCGATCCGAATCCGGAGAAGGGATTGGGATTAGGTTTGAGCTTTGTCGCGTCAATCGTAAAGGCTCATGGCGGGGAGATTCGGGTAGAGAGTGAGAGCGGCAAAGGGTCGCGGTTTGAAGTGCTGCTTCCAGCGGGCGCGGTGCGGGCGCCGAGCGAGATGGCCGTATTGCAGAGTTAGCGCCTAGGATTCCGAATACATGCGAAAGTGGCGTGCGCTGATAGTTGGCTCGATTGGGGCGACTGTGCTGATCGGTTTGGCTGTCAAGGCCGCAGGAACGTTACCGGCGTTTGCACAGGAGATGTTGGCGGCTCACAATGCAGTGCGGCAGAGGACGGGAGTGCCGCCGCTCAAGTGGTCGAATAAACTGGCTACGCGAGCGGAGGAGTGGGCAAATACTCTGGCCAGAACCGGCGCTTCCAGGATGGAGGGGATACCGGGGCAGAACATCGGGTACACTTCGCCGCCGGGCACGGCGAAAGGATCTAACGTAGTGGCAGCATGGGCGGCGGAAGCAACGAATTACGATCACAAGAAGAACGCCTGCGTCGATCCGAAGCGCCGGTGCAATCACTATACGCAAGTGGTGTGGCGTGACAGCACTTCCCTGGGCTGTGCGGTGGCGCGGGACGCGCAGCGCGATATCTGGGTCTGTGATTACGATCCCCCGGGAAACAATGTCGCGGAAAAGCCGTATTAGCGAAAGGCTGGCCGTAGCATCGCGTGCGGGGTCGCCATAGTTACCGAGTTTTGGAAACCCAAGTAAGATTCCGCCGATACATTTCACTAAGCATATTTGCGGGCGGTAGGGTTCGGAAACATCACGCCGGACTTTGGGTCAAATCTCCGATATGGCTAAAGCACGCGATCGCGCGGGAAAGACCTCCAAAGACCACCAGGAAGTTGGAACTGGCGGGGAGCGCCATCAGATAGCGGGCAGAGAGGTAATGCCTCTCACGACGCAGCAGGGCGTTCCGGTCTTTGACGATCAGAATTCTCTGCGAATCGGAACGCGTGGTCCTACAGCTCTCGAGGACTTCCACTTTCGGGAAAAGATCTTCCATTTCGATCATGAAAGGATTCCGGAGCGGGTGGTGCACGCGCGCGGCTTTGGTGCCCATGGATATTTCGAGAATTACAAACCGCTCGCGGAAATAACTTCGGCCGACCTGTTTCAGAGGGCCGGAGAGAAGACGCCCGCGTTTGTACGCTTTTCTACGGTAGCCGGCAACAAAGGCTCGGCCGATCTCGCGCGGGATGTGCGGGGGTTTGCCGTAAAGCTCTACACGAAACAAGGGAACTGGGACATTGTAGGGAATAACATTCCGGTTTTTTTCATTCAAGACGCGATCAAGTTTCCGGACCTGATTCACGCCGCCAAGCAGGAGCCAGACAAGGACTTTCCCCAGGCGCAGACTGCTCATGATAACTTCTGGGACTTTGTATCGCTCATGCCTGAGAGCATTCACATGATCATGTGGATCATGTCCGACCGCGCCATCCCGCGGTCCTTCCGGTTCATGGAAGGATTTGGCGTGCACACTTTCCGGATGGTCAACGCCAAAGGGAAATCGACTTTCGTCAAATTTCATTGGAAGCCAAAGCTCGGGTTGCAATCGGTGGTTTGGGACGAGGCGGTAAAGATAAACGGGGCGGATCCGGATTTTCACAGGCGCGATCTATGGAATGCGATCCAGTCGGGGAACTATCCGGAATGGGAGCTGGGATTGCAACTCTTTGACGAAGAGTTCGCAAATTCGTTTGCCTTCGACGTTCTTGACGCCACCAAGATCATTCCAGAGGAAGAGGTGCCGATCAAACGGGTAGGGAGACTGGTGCTCGACCGATGCGTCGACAACTTCTTTGCCGAAACGGAACAAGTCGCCTTTTGCACAAACAATATAATTCCGGGGATTGACTTCTCGAATGATCCGCTATTGCAAGGCCGGAACTTTTCCTATCTGGATACTCAGATCAAGCGACTAGGCGGACCCAACTTTACTCACATTCCAGTCAACGCGCCGAAGTGCCCTTTCCATCACTTCCAGCAGGATGGGCATATGGCAATGATGAATCCGAAAGGGCGGGCGAACTACGAACCGAACTCCTGGGGTGGGATTGAAGGCGGCCCTCGTGAATGTCATCAGACCGGCTTTCAATCGTTCCCGGCTCACGAGGAGGGCGACAAACTGCGAATCCGGTCGGAGAGCTTTGCGGACCACTATAGCCAGGCCCGGCAGTTCTACATCAGCCAAACGCCGGTGGAGCAGGGGCACATAGCCGACGCTCTAGTTTTCGAATTGAGTAAAGTGGAGACCCCTGGCATCCGTGCACGTGTGGTTTCGCACCTTCCGCATGTCGATGAGGCGCTGGCCGAGAAGGTGGCACGCGGTTTGGGACTGCGCCAAAAACCCGAGCGAATCGCGGCCGCCAAGGATCCGCGCGGCGATCTGAAGGCCTCGCCGGCCCTCAGTATCGCAAGAAATGGACCAAAAAATTTCGGCGGGCGCAAAGTAGGAGCACTAGTTACCGAAGGTGTCGACCAGCAAATCTTAGACGCTCTCCAGCGGGCGCTTCAGTCGGAAGGAGCCATTCTCGAAATTATTGCGCCGACCGTGGGCGGTGTTCAGTCGAGCAGTGGTGCTTGGGTTACTGCCGACCAGAAGATTGGGGGTGGGCCCTCGGTACTTTATGATGCGGTGGCTATTCTTCCGGGACCGAACGGAGCCGAAATGCTCGCCAAAAATCCCGGAGCGCGCGATTTCGCGACAGACGCATTCACTCATCTCAAATTTATCGCCTATACAAATGGCGCCAGATCCCTGTTTGAGAAAACAGGTATTGTTAACGATTTGGACGCCGGTTGTATTGAACTGTCCAAGCCCGCGGCGGTGGCCAACTTTGTAGCCCGCTGTCGTTCGCTCCGATTCTGGGACCGCGAGGCCGTAGTTCAATCGAGTAGTTAAGAGTTAAATCGCACCAGCCGGTGCGGTCATTGCGGTCTCCGTTCGATCCTGAGCACTCCGGAAGCCGTGGCGAGCTCGTCCACGAAGGCGGGAATGGACGGTAGACCATCTATAGGCGACGGCGTGCGGCGAGACAGCACCAGACCCACAGAGCCGAGCAGCAGTTGTCGCCGCCAAAGCATAGGCCCATCATTGTGACGAACCACAAGTTGCCGCGGTCGTGATTCCGACAACTAAGTTGTCCCGCCGCACGATCGCACAGGCACCAATGAATCCCATCCCGGACAAAATATCTAGAGGCAGACGCATCAGGTCTGGTTGAAAATGCGATACAAGTACTACTCGAATTCGGGAGAGGCAATTCTGCGGTGCGCTTGGCTTCATCCTACTGGGGGACGTATTCAGAGAAAACACGGAATTTCTCAGCATCGCCGCCTTTCCAAAGCAAGCCCAGTCCGAGACTGTCTTGATCCGGCTGCAGATTGCCGTGCACCGGATGGACCGCTCCATCGAACAACATATTTTCGACGCGAACGTGGTCATGGAAGTATTCGACGTTAATTGCCGGCGACAGGGTACAACAGAGTGAGGTATGGATCGATGGCGCCGTATGCGCGGAAAGCGGTATGTGGTGCATCTCGCAAGCGTTAGCGATCTTGATGAAGTTCGAAATACCACCGCAGCGTGTGGCATCTGCTTGCATCACATCTACAGCGCCGGCGTTCAACAGGTTTTGCGCGTCGTCTAACACGTAGCAATATTCGCCAGCCGCAATGTTCATGATGGAAGGAGCGCGTTCGGCCAAGAGACGAAGACCCGTCCGATCGTCGGAGCTGACGGGTTCCTCGAACCATGTGACACCCATGGTGGCGAATTGCTCCGCTTGATACAGCGCCTGCTTTCGCGAATATGCACCGTTGGCATCGACGAAGATTTCGACTTTGCTCCCCAACGCCTTCCGCACCGCACGGACTCGGGCGACATCTTGTGCGGGCTGACGTCCGATTTTCATCTTTACCGATTGCATTCCCTCGGAAGCCCACCTGACCAATTGCTCTATAAGCTGGTGTTCGTCATAAGACGTGAAACCACCGTTCCCATATGCCGGGATCTGCGTCCTTTTTTGACCCAGCAACTGGACAAGTGAACATCCAAGCAGGCGAGCTTTCAAATCCCACAGGCATGTGTCAATGGCGGAAATGGCCGTCGAGGCAAGGCCCGGGCGGCCCATGTTCCGAACTTGACCATCAAGGGCAGAGTGAATGGCAGGAATATCAAACGGATCTTTTCCTAACACTTCTTTCTGAATCAGATCCTGGGCTACGTGGGTGGCAGCCACATCGCTGTATGTAAAACCCAGACCAATCGCATTTGCCGCGTGTAACTCAACCACAACAATCGTGGTGGCGTTCCAGATCGCGGTCCCATCCGACTCTTGCGGCTGGTCAGTCGGTATACGAAATGCGGAAATGGCAGCGGATTGGATCTGGTTTCCCGCTCGCCGCGCCAACACGTCGCATGCCCTCAGACGAGCTCACGGATTCGATCTTTTGCGACGGTATTGGCAATTTTTTGCCAATCCTTGGTTCCTTTGGCAAGGGACTCTGCGAAATGCACGGCCTGAGTCGGTTTGATTTTGGCCGGTAAAGGAGGTTCATTCGGATCGACGACGCATTCAATCACCACCGGTCCCGCCATGCCGAGCGCGTTCTCGATTTGTTGTCCACATTCGTCCGGTCGAGTAATTGTAAATGCCGGTACCCCGAAACCACGGGCCACGGCGGCGAAATCGATTGGCTGCAGGTCGCAAACATATTCCGGATTTCCGAGAAACACCATCTGTTCCCATTTAATTTGGCCAAGGGTATCGTTCTTGATAATGAAGATCTTTATAGGCAGTTGGTATTTCACGCAGGTCGCTAGTTCGCCCAATAGCATCGTGAAACCACCGTCGCCAACAAAGGCAATGACCGGCCGGTCAGGGTGGGCGACTTGGGCACCTATGGCATATGGAAAGCCGCAGGCCATGGTCGCCAGGTTGCCTGAGCAGGTATGCATTGCACCTCTCAGAGAGGGCACGTAGCGAGCCCACCAAGTAGTGTTTGTCCCGGAGTCACTAGTAACAACCGCATTCTGAGGGATGCGTTTACCGAGTTCAAAGCCGACAACCTGAGGCTTCATCGGCATATCTTTGGAAGTACCTCGAGTTTCGAGGAGTTCCCGCCAATCCTTCATGCCCTTTTGGGCAGCGTTCAGGAATGATTTATCCTTCTGTTTCAACTGGGGGATGAGAGCATTCAGGACCGTCGATGCGTCGCCAACCAGGCCGACATCGGCCGGATAACGAAGGCTGATCCGCACTGGGTCGGCATCGATCTGCACGCATTTCGCTTGCCCAGGCTTGGGGTAGAAATCGATGTAGGGTAGTCCTGAACCAACGATCAAAAGCGTGTCACATTCCTCCATAGCTTCTTCAGAAGGAAGAGTGCCGAGCAGTCCTAATCCCCCGGTCGTGTATGGGCTGTCGTCCGGAACACACGACTTGCCGAGCAATGCTTTTACAATCGGCGCACCAAGTAATTCGGCGACTCGTTCGAGTTGCTCTCCGGCAGCGAGGGCGCCGCGCCCTGCCAGTATGGCAACCTTTTTGCCGGCATTTAGGATTTCTGACGCTTTTTCGATTTCGCGCGCATTGGCGCGTCCCGAGGCAATCGAAAATTCATCAGACACGTGCTGCGGCCTGTTCCGGCTGGATCGCATGTCTTCTTTGAGCGTCTGCTCCTGAATATCTGTCGGAATCGTGATGTGAGAGACTCCTCTGCGAGCCAGTGCAATACGGCAGGCCAATTCGGTGACGTTCTCGGCGTGCGCCGCGCCCATAATGCGCTCACTATACAGAGCAACGTCAAGAAACAGCCGGTCCAATGCAACATCCTGCTGCGTTTGTGTTCCGATCAGGTCATGAAACTGCAAGCCTGTAATAGCGAGAACCGGTTGTCCATCCAATTTGGCATCATAGAGTCCATTCAACAGGTGGATCCCGCCGGGGCCTGAGGTAGCCAAACAAACCCCGAGTTTTCCGGTGACCTTTGCATACCCGCAGGCGGCAAAAGCAGCCGCCTCCTCATGCCGGGTTTGAATGAACTTGATTTTGTCTTGATTCTTTCGAAGAGCTTCAATGACACCATTGATGCCGTCGCCCGGAATGCCGAAAATTGTGTCCACGCCCCAATTCATCAGGGTCTGGACGATTATGTCACCGGTTGTTTGTGCCATTGTGCCTCACTTCTGTGATTCAGAATCGCGCAAATTGTGACGTTTAAAGGATGTGCCACGAAATGTTTGGTAAAAGTACCGGTGTTTCTTTCATCGAACAGCCTTTGATTCGAGCCGTCAAACAGAGGGAGAAGGCCGATGATCGTTCTGACCTTGAATGCGGGGAGTAATTCACTCAAGTTTGAAATTGTCGCTGCGGAAGCAGACTCCGGCTTTGGCGCCAGCTTGATCGCGGGCGCATACGACGATATCGGCAAAGAGCATTCCGTTTTTTCCTTGCTCGAAAACAAACGGCCTTATCAAAGCGAGGAGTTGGAGATCCACGATCACGGACACGCCACAAAGCTGCTTTTTGAATGGATCGAGCGGGGAGGCGCTTCGAGTAAGGGTATCCGGAACGTGGGCAATCTCGATCGCGTTGCCCATCGGGTCGTGCATGGTGGCGACAGCTTTGGCCGGCCCGAGGAGATTACGGAACAAGTGATTCGACAAATCGAGGCCTTACAGGACATTGCGCCCTTGCATAATGCCCCGGCTATCCGGTGCATTCGCGCCGCACAGGCGAGAATACCCTCGCGTCTGCCAATGATTGCGGTCTTTGATACCGTCTTTCATCGGACCATTCCGGACGAAGCGGCTCTTTATCCCATTCCAATGGGTCTGGCGCGGCGGCACAAGATCCGCCGCTATGGATTTCATGGAATATCGCACCGTTATCTGATGCTGAGATATGCGCAGATTACTAAGCGTCCCCTTCGCGAGATAAAACTGATCACATTGCATCTGGAGGGCGGATCGTCGGCCGCGGCGATTCAAGGCGGACAATCGGTTGATACATCCATGGGTTTTACGCCACTCGAGGGGCTCATGATGGGAACTCGCTCGGGCGATATCGACCCTGCCCTGGTCAGCTATCTCATGCGGCAGGAGGACATGGATGCACATCGAGTGGAGGAATTTCTGAACAAGGAGTGCGGCCTTCTCGCAATATCGAAGGTTTCCGCGGATACGCGCGAGCTGGAAAAGCACCTCGCCGATAAATCGGTTGACTTGGCCGTGAACATGTTCTGTTATCGCATCCGCAAATATATCGGCGGGTATCTCGCGGCTCTGGGAGGAGCGGAGGCGATCGTGGTTGGCGGAGGTATTGGTGAAAATACACCATTCATCCGGGAGCGGATTTTCAAGGGGTTCGAGTGGTGTGGCGTGGTCCTCGACTGCGAACAGAATCGTGCAGCGGTGGATTGTGAAGCGCGGATTGCCACACCGGATTCATCCGTTCAGGTCTGGGTAATACCAACCCAGGAAGGATTGATGATGACGCGGGAAGTGATAGAGCACCTGGTTCAAGTCACCTAAGTATGAGCGCGAAGCCCGGCTCTGAGTCGTGCCTGCTGCAGCGATCCTGCTGTTGGATGAGTTTGGTTATCACGGTTCCAGTCTAAAACGAAGATGCAACAAGTGTGAATTGCCTCTTCTGGTACTTCTACGCCCATAACGACCTGTTTCTTTCCGAGTCACACAATTTAGAACCGATATGCACAACCTGATTCTGCCGAATCAAATTGCCAAAGCTGCGCCTACTCGAGAGCGCCCGGGCGATATCGCCGTTTCCTATGCGGAAGCATTGGAAGCCGATCTCCGGAAATATATCGAGGGCGAAGTGGCCTTCGACAACGGGAGCCGCGCTATATATTCGACGGACTCCTCGAATTACCGTCAAGTGCCTATTGGAGTCGTCATTCCTAAGACCGTAGACGACGTAGTGGCGACCGTCGCTGCCGCTCGCCGCTACGGCGCTCCGATTCTCGCACGCGGCGGCGGTACGAGCCTCGCGGGGCAGTGCTGCAATGTCGCAGTTGTTCTCGATTTCTCTAAATACCTGAACCGCCTCATATATCTGGATCCGGACGGAAAACAGGCTACTGTTGAGCCCGGCATCGTGCTCGATCGGCTGCGGAATGCTGCCGGTGAGCATGGTCTTACGTTCGGTCCCGATCCCGCGACACACAATCACAACACGCTCGGCGGGATGATCGGCAACAATTCATGCGGCACGCATTCAGTAATGGCCGGCAAGACCGAAGAAAATATCGATGAACTGGAGATTCTCACATACGATGGCGTTCGCATTCGCGTTGGCCCTACGAGTGATGGTGAACTGGAACAGATCATTCGCGCTGGTGGCCGGCGGGGCGAAATCTACACCGGCCTCAAGGGCATTCGGGACAAGTATGCGAATCTCATCCGTCAGCGCTATCCGAAAATACCGCGCCGCGTCTCGGGCTATAACCTGAATGAGTTACTGCCTGAGAACGGATTCCACGTGGCCCGTGCACTGGTCGGTTCAGAGTGCACGCTGGCGCTGACGCTGCAGGCAAAATGCAAATTAGTCTGGAATCCGCCAAGCCGGTCACTTCTGGTGCTGGGTTATCCCGATATTTTTCATACCGCTGATCATGTAATGGACATCATGGACACGGGCCCGATCGCCTGCGAGGCCGTCGATGAAATGCTTGTCGAGGATATGAAAAAAAAAGGTCTTCATACCGGAGATCTCAACTATTTGCCGGAAGGCCGGGGCTGGTTGCTGGTGGAATACGGCGGCCACACAAAGGAAGAGGCGGACGAAAAAGCCCGTCGGACCATGGAGGTGTTGAAGAGAAAATCCGACACGCCTGAAATGAAGCTCTACGACAAAGCCGAGGATGCGGCAAAAATTTGGGAGGTACGCGGCGAGGCAGGCCTTGGCGCGTCGGCGTGGATACCCGGCCAGCACGTCACCTGGGAGGCTGGGAAGACTCCGCGGTGCCGCCGGAAAAGCTCGGACCCTACTTGCGGGAATTGTGCGATGTCTATGATGCGCACGGCTATAAGGGCGCATTCTATGGTCATTTTGGGCAAGGGTGCGTTCACACACGAATCACGTTCGATTTCTACACGGCGGAAGGAATCCAGCTGTACCGCCGCTTTATGGATGATGCGACCACGCTCGTCACCAAATATGGCGGCTCTCTCTCCGGAGAGCATGGCGACGGCCAGTCAAAGGCCGAATTTCTCTCTAAGATGTTCGGTACTGAACTGGTCGAAGCCTTCCGCGAGTTCAAGCAAGTTTGGGATCCCGAATGGAAGATGAACCCCGGGAAGGTGGTCGATGCGTACCGGATTGACGAGAACCTGCGCCTCGGCACCGATTACAATCCGCCGCCGGTCGATACACATTTCCATTTCCGAGAGGATGGGAACAGCTTTGCGCATGCCACATTACGCTGTGTAGGCATGGGCGAATGCCGGCGCCAGCATAAGCAAACCATGTGTCCCAGCTATCGGGCGACGATGGAGGAGAAACACTCTACACGCGGCCGCGCTCACATGCTGTTCGAGATGATGCAGGGTGAAGTCATCGAGGACGGGTGGAGAAGCCATGACGTATACGAGGCGCTCGACTTATGTCTTTCCTGTAAGGGGTGCAAACACGATTGTCCGGTGAATGTCGATATGGCCACTTACAAGGCTGAGTTCCTGTCGCATTACTATCAAGGACGGCTGCGGCCGCGTTATGCGTATGCGATGGGTTTGGTCGATAAATGGGCACAGCTTACGTCGTTTGCACCGGAGGCAGCAAACTTTCTAAGTCAGACGTCGGGACTCAGCAGCCTTGCAAAACTGCTGGGCGGGATTGCTCAACAACGTGCCATGCCGAAATTCGCGCGTCAGACGTTTCAATCCTGGTTTCGTCATCGGCCGACACGCAATCACGGAAATCCGCAGGTGCTGCTCTGGGCGGACACGTTCAACAATTACTTCCATCCCGAGGTTGCTGCGGCGGCCACGGAGGTGCTCGAAGAGGCCGGCTATCAGGTTATCGTTTCCCTCAAGCATCTGTGCTGCGGCCGTCCCCTTTATGACTATGGTTTTCTCGATTTGGCCGAGAGCTATCTGCACGCCATCACGACTGGGATTCAGCCGTATCTCGAAAAGGGCACTCCGATCGTGGTCCTCGAGCCCAGTTGTCTAGGAGCTTGTTGAAAACATCTCCATTCGCTGTGACCCTGAACGTTATCTGAGCATCTTTACTGCATGCGCGGAAAAGACCATCAGCAGGGCAGCGTATTCAGCTATGTAAGTGCGGAAGAGCGCATCCCGGAAGA
>Ga0157369_10003037_pt1 | contig 20028 bp, 22 predicted proteins | sample C25metaG_FD_113461 | JGI IMG/M metagenome (GOLD analysis project Ga0157369, IMG submission 113461) | Corn rhizosphere microbial communities from Kellogg Biological Station, Michigan, USA - C2-5 metaG | ecosystem: Host-associated > Plants > Roots > Rhizosphere > Soil | place: USA: Michigan...
GCTCGCCACAGTTGCAGTGACCGCCCTATTGGGAGGGTATTGTGAAGAGCACAGCGTGGGGATGGGCTACATCTGAATCAACCAACCCACCAAAGGCACTATCATCAGCGTACTCAACGCCATTGAGGTGACATTGCCAATGTACGGGTGAAAGTGTGTGGGCAAGCGACCTGCAATTGCACAGGCCAGTGGCGGCGCGATCAAAGCCCCGAGCAGTGCACTTGAACCGATGACGGTCCAACTGCCACCGTGGGTCAATACAGCCGCCGGGACCACTGAGACCAGTGGAACGTAGGTCGGATACCATCCGCGTTTCTTCCACTGTTTTCGCCAGATCGCGACACCCAGTGCCGATGTCAGCGCCTGGGCCGCTATCAGGGGCAACACCAGGCCTGATCCATACGCCGGGCTGATCGGGTTCAGCGCATAGGCTACCAGTACACCTGCCAGCAACCCGAGACTGGCAAGTTCGTTCCCGAAAAAAGGCGCTTCGGAAAAATCTGCGAGCACCCGACGCAGACTCCAGGCAATACCATAAGTGGGGGCGGGGCGGGGGCCGGTTTGGCGAGGGCTATGTAATCAGAACTCACCAACGACGGCACTCGGCGACAAAGTACAAACGCAATGACGCTGCCGAGTGCCATGCCCACCACGTTGCCGATCACCACTGGAAGACCCAGTGGAACGCATACGAAGTTCACGATCAGCAGACAAAGGGGGGTCACCAGCAATGCGCCCAATACCGCACCGTTTACGGCAACTTTCCAGCCGCCGCCGAACATCAGCACCATGGCTGCCTGTAACGAGACGAATGCCGCAAACGTGGGTTGCCACGTTTGTGCGGTGACGCTCCAACCCCACAGAAGATTGCTCAACATCAGCCCCAGCAGTGAACTTGTCACCAACCAAGGCCATAGCCCTGTTCCGTAGGAAATAGAAAACCCTTGCCAGGCTTTACCGTGCTTGCTCGCCCACCATGCAAGGTAGGCGCCGCCCAACAAACCGAGCGATGCCAGTTCGTGCTTGTAGAAGGCTACTTCACTGATATCCCCGACTATCCACCGCAGCCAGGCAACGGGATGGGGCAGGCTTGTGATCATCTCGGTATAGCCCGGCCAGGACCACTGGTTGCTAAGTGCAACCCACAGCATCAATAGCACGCTGGCTAATCCCAACATCAGGACGGTTATATCGGCCATGGACCGGCGGGGCCTCGTTTCTGTACTGAGTGTTTTCATACAGAGCCCTCCGATCAGCGTGGAAGGGCAGGGTGGCGGGAGTAGCCAAGCATTTGATCGTAGAGATCATTGCGTCGATCACGCTGCAGGTCATTAAGGCTGTTCCAGATCGGAGCACTGCGGGCGCTGGTGATATCAATGTCGGCGAACAGGATTTCCTGGCGATTGGCTGAAGCTACCGGGCCTATAGGCCAGCCGTTGGTTCCGGCAATCAACGAGCATCCGAGGTAGCGCGCTTCCCGCTCTTCGCCAATGCGGCTGGCGGCAGCGATAAACACGTTATTGACGTGGGCGGCGGTCATCGTCAGGTACGACGCCATGCATTTGCCTGCCTCATCGAACAGGGGCGGAGGCGTCCACACCCAGTTGTTCAGGCTGCAAATGATATAGGCGCCCTGCTGGCTGAGAATACGTGGCACCTCCGGGAACCAGATATCCCAGCAAATCAGCAAGCCAATGCGGCCTATCGGCGTTTCCAATACTGGAAATCCGCTATCACCAGGCGTGAACCAGAGCTTTTCCAGGTTCCATAGATGTGCCTTGCGGTATTTGCCGATGAACCCATCGGGACCCAGCAGCACAGCCGTATTGAATAACTGCATACCGTCTATTTCGCACAGGCCCGCCACCAGGTACACCTGGTTCTTGCAGGCAAAATCTGCCCACGCCCGCACACTTTCGCCGCCTGGTATCAGCTCTGCATGATCAAAGGCGTCCTGGCGGCTGCTGAAGAAATACCCGCAATTGGTAAGTTCGGGCAGTACGATCAGATTCGCTCCACCGTTTGCCGCCTCGGTCGCCAGTGCAAGACTTTGACGCAGGTTGTTGGTTCGGTTGTTCATGCCAACCTGAGGGTCCAGTTGGATGACGGCTACGCGGGCGGGGCTTGCTGGTTCGCTCATGGCGGTGACCTCTTATTGTTATACAACCGGGAGTCGGTTGGGCGTTTATAAGAGGCGAACAAATGTTTAATTAAAAGTCAGGTGATTCCCGTTGCGTTGTAGTCTCTTTCTTTTACGGTTCAGCTTTGTAGAGTGGGTAGTCATGCATCGTAAAGTCACCATTGAAATCGGCTTGGGTTTTACTGCAAATGTTTATCACGGTATCAATTGCTCCCCTGAAGCAAGGTTCCGTCCAGCCCGCATCTACGGAGAAAGATTCACCGCAGAGATACAAACCTGAGGTGTGAGAAAAATCTCGATTGTATTTCAGTAGCTTCATGGCGTCGTAATAAGTACCTGCACGATAAAGTTTTGCACAGCCAAGGGAGTTTTTATCATTCATCCACCGTTGAACCACCGCGTTATCGCGTCCGATATACGGTGATATTTTTTCCTTTATATTGGCAGATTTCAAAAGAATTCTGTCGAGGTCTTCGATGCACCGGTCAACCAGTTCTTTGTCAGTAAATATCGATAGCTTGGTAGCGTCGTCTTCCCATGTGTAGCTGAGAAGGATGCAATCATAGGTATTGGTAGCGTTGTAGCGGTAAGTGTATACGTCATGAATCAAGCTATCTGTGACGATGGCTTGAGGGATTTTTTTATTTTGAGAGAGAAACGACTTTTTGAGAGGTGCGTACACCTTGCAGCTGGTTTCCCAGTGGGCTGACTTATAGGCTTCTATGACTTCAAATGGAAGCATTTCCTGGCTGAAGTTTTCAATTGATATGTGTGTTTCGATCAGCCACGAAGGCAGTGTCATTACCACAGAGTCGTAATCGATGAACTCTTTCTTTGCCTGTTCTTTTTGTGTGATGTTCCAGTCGAAATAGACCCGTATTTTTCCGTTCTTTAGTTTCTTGAGCGTTGTCACTGCACTGCTGGTCATGAAACCTGAATGACTTTTTATGAGGTGCTCGTATAGAGACTCATGTGTTTCTTGGGATTTGATGAAAAGGAGTGATTCGGCCAGTGAACCAAGGCCGATGTAGGTGGGTTTGTTGAATGCAAGGCCTCTTGAATCCAAGGTCTCTGGATGATTCAAGTAAGGCGATGCTATCGGTTTACCGTCCACGTTTACGCGCCCGTGAATTAATTGCAGATGACTGCTGAATCCAAATATCGCCGTGCGAAGTGGGTAAAGCGAGCATACGTCATAGAATGCCCCCCAACTGCCGTCACCAATGCCGATGGCGTAGAAAACAGCGGATTCCTGTGCGGTCATACCCAAGCCACCGAAGTTTCCAGGGTCGCTGTGGTGCCAGCCATCAAGGCTTGGCATTTTTACCAATTCGCGGAAGGAAACACTTTCATATTTTTTGACGATTGAATTCCACATGTGCTCCCAGCCTTCACAACCGTAATGCTCGGAGACAATCAGCGTCAATCGCTCGGCGAAGGTTTTCCATTTTGCGAAAACACTACCCAGTGTTTGACCGGGAGGCGGTGTTTTGCCATCAGTGTTTTTCCAGATAAGCAGTGTGGGTTCGGTGCTGTCATCTATGCTCCCTTCACGTAGAAATATACCCGTGGACCGGACTGCAGGGCTGCCTGGGTTGGGAAAGTCTGTATGGCGCAATTCGAACTCGTTGGCGTAATAGGCCATGAGTGAACGCCCATCTTTAGGCAGTTCGTTTGATTTATTGAAGAACGGCATTCTCATTGCGCCCATTTCGAAAGGTGGTCTTCCAACGGTATCGGTATTGTTATTTCCAAGGGCCGTAAGGTGCCTGCCGCCTATACGTTGTGACTTTTCAATTAACGTTATGTTTGTGAAACCACATCGGTAAAGTTCACGTGCAGTTGTCAGTCCAGTAATGCCAGCGCCAATGATGCAAATTTTATGATGTGGCTCAGTGGCTTGGGCAATGCCATTGAATTGTTCCACCAAGGTGCGGTAGTCAAAACATAAGTCTGGTGGGTTTGGAAAGCTGGCCGCCCATTTGCTCTTGCTGGAGCGCTTTTTTCGATGAGCGTGTTGGGCTGTATCTGCGGGGTAATTAAAGGTGGAACCGATGGTCATTCTGATATTTCCTGTTCAGAGTTAACGGACTCTGAAAGGATGGATGTGAGCGCTGCTGGCCAGAAATAGGCTGCATTTGGGTTTTGATGAGGGAAGTTCGTATTTTTTTGTAGGGGCGGTGCAAAAGATTTAGAGTGGGAGAGCATGCTTCACCCTTAACGACAGTGTATTACGAGCGAGGCTGCATGCACTCCAGTAAACGAGAATGGGCAGTGACCGACGAAGACTAGCCACGTGATTTGAGCGTCGCACGCGGTTGGGATTCTTTCGGAAACGTTCTGCGAGATAAAGGGAAATGTCACTGACTTGAGGTGTGTCATCTCTCCAATATTCCGTATGGCGCCATAAGATCAAGGCACAAAAACTGACATTAGTTCTCTGGCGCAAAGGTTTCGCACATCGTCATCATCACGGCACGCAAGCTTGCTTGAGGGGTAGCAGGCTTTTTTCATTGGTGTGTCATGTGTGTACAAAAAACGCATTGCCATTTAGCGGTGTGTAATATGCACACCTAAAGGTGGGCAATGAGAAGTCGAGAGGTGATTGACCTGTTGGTTGCAGATGGTTGGGTGGCGGTGAAGGGGAGTCATCACCAGTTCAAACACCCTATGAAGCGGGGGAGAGTAACCGTCCCTCATCCCAAGTCGGAGATTGCAGTATTTTCAAGTCAGTGCGGTTTAATGCCTCTTTGCCGGAACACCTGTTGCAACGCATTGATGAGCGTGTGCAGAAGCACCATCGCTATGCATCGCGGTCAGGGTTCTTTGCGACTGCCGCATTGCGCGAGCTTTCAGCGTAAACCAACTCAAGCAAACACTATCTATCCAACGGATTCCCCATGAGCCCCGAAGAACTCCAAATCACCGACCTGCGACCCGGCACCGGCAAAGCCGTGGTCAAGGGCGCGCTGATCACCACCCAATACACCGGCACCCTGGAAGATGGCACGGTGTTCGATTCGTCCTGGGAACGCGGCAAGCCGTTCCAGTGTGTGATCGGCACCGGGCGTGTGATCAAGGGCTGGGAGCAACAATTTTCAATGTGACCCTGAAGAGAAAGCTTCAATTTTGAGTCCTCCGGTGTTTTCTCCCTGCCGAAATTACCCCCGTCCCCTAGAAATGTAACTGCTATACCTTTCCACAAGGCGCATTGCCGGACAGGAAAATATGGAGCAGGGAAATGAATGGGAAGTATGCCGCAGTTTTATCAGCATCTCTTCTTGGGGCTTTATCGACCATGCCTAACGCCAGCGCGGAGGAATACCGCCAAGTGACCTTGGTAACAGATACAGTCCTGTGTTTCGCGAGGGGGGATTGGGACAAGATTGTTGCGGCGTCCATTGACGAGGACGCAGATCAGGCTCAGCGGCTACTTGACGGTGGCAAATGCAGGATGTTGGACAAACCAATGCGAGTTAGCTACCTAGACCCGGCGTCTGGTGGCAATGCTTTGGTCCAATTGCCCAGTGGTAAGACTGCCTACACTTCCCAAAACTTTATTAAAAAGTAAGCCCCCCGAAATCGTGATGTCCATCAGCGCGATGGCCGTCAAGAAAGCCCTGCACGCAGGGCTCACATCCGAAGCGTAAGCATTACATCCTCTTTGGCATTCCGTGTTCTTCCATAAACTCAGAGAATTGCGTCCAGGTGAGATTGTATTTATTTACATGATTGCCTGATGGAAGCCATTCGATGTTGCCTTGGCTTATGAGGATAGTGCCGAGCTTGCCACCATCCTTTTTCACTTCAACTTCTACGTCCTGACGCTGCACCAGCATAGATTGAAGATTGATCTTTACTTCGTGAGCCATGGCGCCTTCCCTTGCAGTGTTGTGACGTTTCGATGGTAGCTAGGGATGATAGCAAGTCGCCCTTCACCTTCCCCGTTTTTCCTTCTATGAAATGGCTAGCTTAGAAGAGGGCAGGGGATTCGCAAATATTGGCGCTAGGGCACCACGGTTAAGACCAGCAACAAATGAGAACGTATCTCATCCATACGATGTGGAAATATGAGAGCCTTGGGGTGGCTCACGGGCTACCCCTGACAGGGAGAGGGAAGAAGAGCTATCACGTCTCAGAGGGGCTGAAACCGCCTAGAAAAGACGGTTCTTGAGGGCGTTCAACCTTATGCTTCGGCGGCCTTCACCTCACGTTTGATCCGGTACACAGTAGCAACGCCACAGTCAGCCAGCTTGGCTACCTGATCAGCCGACATAGATGGGTGCTTGGCCATCAGAGCTACAACCTTGTCCCACATTGCAGCATTCTTGGATTTGCCTGCTGGCTTCCAGTCAGGATCAGCAGCTTTCTTGTTCTCCAGTCCTTGGAGGATGCGTTCCACGCGCTTTTCTTGATCAAGACGGGCCATCGTAGCCATGAGGTCCAACAACATGCTGTTGATGACTTCCATGATCTGCCCGGTGATACCTTTTTCTTCGACCATCATGTGACTAGTAGGTAGGTCTGCTATTACCAAACGTAGCCCCTTGGCCTTGATGGTGGCCTTCAATGTCTCCCAGTCAGCTTGGGAAAGGCGACTCAGCCGGTCTACCGACTCACAGACGATGCAATCACCAGCATCGGCAGTGTCGAGAAGGCGCATCAGCTCAGGACGGTTCAGTTTCGTACCACTGATATTCTCTGCGTAGACAGCGGCTACGATTAAACCCTTCTCTGCGGCGAATGCCTCAAGGGAAGCTTTTGCACAATTGGCGTCTTGGTCCTTGGTACTGGCTCGCAGGTAGAGGTGGGCGTTCATGGCTGGCTATCCTTTGGCATTCGATTTGATAGATCTATGATAATACGATCGTATAGCTATCTGGAAGAGTTATTTGATAGCTGACGACGAACGGTTATCGCACTACCAAACAAGTAGAGTCTTTTGATAGAGGCTAGCGCCTCAGTTTGAGGATGCCAGTGGTAATGGCGGTGGAATTTCTGTCGAGGGCGCTGAGTGCATCGACGACATTCTGGTGTGTATCGGGTGAACCGTTTGTTCTAACCCACAAGGCGAGTTCCTCGATACTCGCAGCTAGAGCTAGCTGCCCCTCCCATAAAAGGGTTAGCACGTCTGCTGTGGTGATACTGGCGTTGTTGTTATTCATGCTGGCTCAATCCTTAAGTCAGGGGCGACCAGCCTCAAAGCCCTTGTAGAAGCTCCGACAGCGATAGACCCAGCCCGTCAGCAAGCACCTTGGCTGCATCTAGACTAGGGTTGGCTGTGCCGGTCTCAATACGGGACATGTATGTACGAACGAACCCGCATCGGTCAGCAAATGCTTCCTGGCTGAAGCCCTGCTCACTGCGAAGCTCTCGGATTCGTTGGCCGAAGCTCTTTCTAAGATTTTGGTTTGTCTGCATTCCCGAATGATGGGTTGCCGTGCTCTAATCGTGAACACACCAATCGGTGACACACCAAATGATACATTGTATTCCTGAGTTTGCTGCAAAACGAGCGCTCACCGAATTTTTAGTAGGTTAGGAAGATGATTAAGTTTATTGCACCTGCGATTGCTATTTTAATCTGCTCAAATGCAGTTGCGGGAGAGGACGTAACGATCAAAAAAGTCATGACAGACCTCTACTTTCTATCGCTCAGGTGTGAAAGTTATTTAACTGACGTAACTGGCGAAGAAAGAGAAATTGTGATTACAGCGACAGATAAGCTTGAGATTAACCAGTTGCTGCGCTTTGTGGCTGGCAGAGATGCGATAATTAACGATTTTCAGAAACCGTTTAAGGATGTCGGGCTTAAATTCAATTCTAGTCTCTCTGAGAATCGGAAGAAATTAAAGGGTAAACCAGATCTGTCAGATTTATATGTGGATGAAAACTATTCTTCGGAAATCCATAAGCAAGCTCTTAATGCGTGGAGCCGAATCAGGAGTGGTAATAATCGTACTAATGCTCAGAAAGACGAAATAAATAATTTTGTATTCTGTAGATTGGCAACAGCTGCTGCTGGGCTAGGTGCAAATGCGAATTACAGCGACAGGTATGCTGCATATGTTATTGCAAGGCCTCGAAAAGAAAGAATAGGTTACTTTGAGGTATCTGCTGATCGAGGAACGTATGGTAAAAAAGTGGAGACGGGTAACCAATTTGCGGAACCCAAGAGTTGGCATGGTTCTAGGTTTTTTACAGTTCATGCAACCTTCAAAAATATGGACACCGCATCTAGATTGCCGGTGGAGGGAAGTCTGTTCATAAACTATGGGGGAAGAGATTATGAGTTCGACTCTGTAGAACCTATACCGTTGGAGGGATACAATATATGGTTTCGAAAACTTAACCCCCTTGTTGCTATGAAAACCAAAATTGTCTATCGAATTCCTAATGAGGTATCTGGAGAAGTCTTTTGGCGTCCAGGGCGAAACCCGGATGACAAAAGACTTTGGGTTGGTAATCTCAAAGCAGATGACTCTGAGTTATAAGGAGGTAGCTGTTCTATAAAACTGCCCAAGCCGAAGACTGGATCTTAGGGCAGTTTATTTAGCGGGGTTAGCTTAGTATGAGCATATGTAAGTGCATATCCATCTACGAAAGTTGGAAATGCTTCTGAGTCCTAAGGGCCACCAATAGCCTCACCTTTAACGAGTACCGCACCATTTACCCAACTACGGGAAACGGCATTTAAGTCTCTATATAAACCTATAGCCTCGCTAGGAATTACCTCGGATTCAATCTGTACAGACCAGCGTCCAGACCTTTCTAAGTATTGCCAGCGCTCTCTAAGTGGCGAGAACGAGCTAATAGAAGGCTTTGTGCTGCTGTCTAGATTGTCTACCGAAGCCTTCAATATAAACCAATAGAAATAAGTCATTGGGTACGTCCCTGTAGTAATTTGAACCGAGCATCTAAAATTCTAAGCTGTGATTCCATGTCGTTATTTATCCTGTCTTGTCTTTCAGTAGTATTATTTATTTTCTGTTCAGTGTAGTTAACCAGTGAATCCAGTCTCTGCCGGATCGCATCATCACGACTATGGTCAGCCTTCGTTGTGATCAAAGCAAAGGTCAGCAATGAAATACAGATAACACCTATGAGCCAGAACAGACCTAGGACGGCAATTGCAACATTATTCAATCCTAAAACCTTCTTATTTGATATCGTTTTAACTTATTATTCCGTCAAGCGTTATAATATTGCATTATTGGCGAAGGAACGCATAGTGTTTAACGGAACCAGTAATCCGATCAGTAAACATCGGTCTCGCAAGGGATAGGAGGATAGTTAGTCCTCAAACACCCCCTAATTAGTTATCCTGCTACGCGTTCGTTTTAATGCCGTATCTTTCTTCAAGGATCTTACGAGTGAAGTCTGTGCCTCCTTGCCCCTTAGGAGTCGGAGGTGAAGCTTCAAGGAGGATGTCAATGTAAAACTGTATCTCATCCTCTGATAGCTTTGTTGATACTTCAGGTTCAGCAGGCTTTGGGGCCTTTGCAGTCTTGCTGAAATACTGGGCGCTTAGAAGTTTCTCTTCGCGGGTCTTTGGAAATAGAACGTTCTTCATCATATTGTAGCTCCGTACTTATTAGATTAATTGGTGTTGAGGTTTTGAAAGTATTCTTCAGCTTCTGCCAACGCAGCGGCTTTATCCTTGTCTTCTTTCGCTTGCAGAGCTTTCTGTTCTTTTTCTTTTTTCTGATTGAACAACTGATCAGCCAACAGGAGCTTGTTTTGTTCCTTGTTCTGCTCAAGCTCACTACGATATTTAGCCTCCGTCTCGGCGGCTACCTCAGCTAATAGGTCATCAAGGTTTTCTTTTTCCAGATACACAGTCAGAGACATAGTATGATTTGCGGAAAAGTTCGTGCTGATGCGACAGCCACTCAGAATCAGTTCCTGCAATTCTGGAATGAGCAGAGAGGTTGGTTTAGATAGAACATCAACGCTGTTGTATGAGCAGCGGTACAGTGACTGTGCTTGCTCAATACGGCGATCAAGCTCCGCTTGCTGAAAAGTGAACGAGTTAATATCTACGTGTTGGTTTTTGGTTTGCATTTTGAGTTCCTTATTGAACGTTGATTTGTGATTTGAGGATAGGACTGGACTTGATTAGATCTTTGGTTTTCACATCACCTGTTGTACTGAATTTCTTCAACAGCTTGTAGGCGACGATATCAACACCATCAGCCTTTACGACATTGATGTTATTGAGTTTAAGCATTTCTACTGACTGGTCATCGAGAAGAGCAAGGCTTGTGAAGCCTGCGTTTGATACAAACATTTCTTTCATTGTTATTTCCTTTTTTGGTTGCCTTGATAGGCAGTTTTTTTGGCAATAGAAGCCCGTTATTTGCTCTTTTTAGAGAGCAGAATCTATTAATGATGGGAATGCCTTTGCAAAGGCGGGAAGAACATCTTACGGCTACGCTGTCGCTTGCCTTACGTCAATTCACTACGCTACGCTTCGTTATTTGACTTACTGTAATCTATATTTAAAAAAGGTGGTGCAAAGGTGTCACCCTGTCTACCTTCCGCTGAGCGCCACATTTCACGGCCTTCTCAGGGTAGACAGCAAAGCTGACAGGTCGTCTACCGGGGTGTCTACCTGTCTACCATATGACACAGATCAGAATGATCCTGCCGGCATCGCCCCTTCCAACTCTTTGGTTGTTGAAGCTAATGTAAGACCGGACTCAAATCCAAACGGGGTAATGTAGAATCGCTGAAGCTTGGTTTTCCGTTGCTTGCAGCCCATATTTAAAAGTGCGTTTGCGACTGCCATATCAGATAGACCGTGGTCGAACTCATCAGCACAGTGAGCCTTTACCCATTTTACCGTCAGAACTTTATTGCTTTCGGCTACAGCAGAAAGAAGATCCTCCAACTTATCAGCACTACTGAAACCCATAAGCTCTTGTTTGCTAGCTGTCATAGGAGGCGCATCAGTCGGGCGGTGCTTGGATAAGTCCACTTGCTCAAGGTAGTCACGCACTAGCTGAAACCCACCGTTCAAAAGCCAAGGTTTGAGTGAATCATTTAAGAATGACGCTGTTTCCGCTACATCCTCGCGATGGCGAATAAAGCCAGGTATCCAGAAACGGCGATCACCTTTTTCTAATACAAGCGGCAGATGGTCGTTGCTGGTGATGATGAAATTAAGGTAGTTATCAATTGTAATTGTAGGTTTATGTTTCCGATGCAACGGAATAGTAGCGTTACCCTGAAAACTTTTGAGTGCGTCGGTAGTGCTCTTCTTCGATTTATACACCTCATCAATCAAGGCGAGAGTCTTGCCTTCGATGATATCGTTAAAATCGCCTACAACGTCCTTGAGGGCGCACACACAGACCGATGACCGGCCTAGAAGACCTGACAGTAATGTTTCAACTAGAAACCCCTTACCAACCCCGTGCTGGCTCCGTAGGACAGGCGTGGCAATGATGCGTTGCTCAGGCTTACGCACCACGTGAGACAACCACCATCCAAAATAGCGACGCTCTGTTTCATCCGGGAACCAGCGAGATAGGAATTCGAGAAATGGAGCAACCTGTTCGCGTGTAACCTCCTTGCCCGTAGGCTGGATGAGAGGTGCTTTCCAGAGATTAATTAAACCGCCATCCAATACAGCGCGGCCATTGGGTTGGAAGCCTTCGCCGTAAGCCCAAGGCAAACAAGCAAGTAGATAGGGAGCCTGATGTTCTGCACCACCTTGCTGTGAATAGTAATGGGAGATAATCCCCGCATCTCCTTGATCAATACCTGTTACTAAATCACGAAATCGAGGATAGGCAGTTTGAGAAGGGATTCGGACAAAGCGAGACTTTACTGTTTCGATGGCAGTGTTGTTATTGATTGCTGGTGCTGCTGCTGTAGTCATTGATATTTACCATCATCTGATGGGCTAGGACGTTTGGTTTTGAATAAAGACTTGTAAAGAGAAGAGATTAAAACGTTAAGTGTGTGATTAGGTGATCCGTGATCGTAATACCGCATAATTTCTAAAAGTTCGCTTGCAGATCTGTCGTTGAGATGTGGCCGCATTGAGTTATTTCTCCAGTTTCGAAAATTCTTCACGCAGATGCTTATGTAAGAAGTAGCGCCTTGTCACCGCCTGCATCATCTTGGTGAATGAATCATAAGATTCTGCCTCTGCTTCTAGTAGGGCAATCAAATCAAGAGGCATTGCAACTTTGATGATTTTAGTGTCATGTGGGTTTTTCATAGTGCGACTCCACTTGTTTCCTTAGGGGCTTCGTATTGTTCAAAAAATGTGTTTATTTCTTGATACAGATTTTTGAGTTCTTCAGGATCTTTCAGTTGTTTGAGCAGTGACTCCAGCGTATTTCTAATTTTTGCTTTTTGGTAGTAAGAACGAGCCACGCAGGTATTCCCGCAAAATTTGTGTTTCTTGTTGGTCGGGGTAAAATCTTTCTGACAGCAGATGCACTGGATTAACATATTGATTCCTTTATTAGTAATAGATTGGATTGCTCTGGTTCAGTAGGTTTATCTACTGCTTATTTTTGTTTTTACATAGCTCTTTATATTCGGCAATTGATAGCTTTAATGCTTGGCGGTCCTTATGCCATCGCCTATAGCAAGAGCGTACCCCACATAGAAACTTCTTCGCAGATAGAGCAGTGTAAAAACTTCCACAGCACAAGCATTGCCTGGTGGTTTGTATAGCCATTGGTTTTCCTTTGTTGTTGTAAACACTTTTCGGCGGACACAGCAAAACGGCACAATAAGCACCGTGAGGGTGGTAAATTCTTTTCGGCAGTTAATAGAAAAGGCTGAAAGGTAAGAACCAAACAGCCTTTAGATAAGACTTGGACTTTTTGAACATCAATACAGCAGCATAAAGCGAAGACGCTAGTTATGACGTTCTTTTAACGAGGAGGAGGTATGCGATGTAGAGAAGTATTTTTTGAAACTAGCTTGTAAAGCGATTTACACTTAAGGCTAGGGAGCCTCACTTCTTTCTTTATAGAGACCATACTACAGACTTTATTTTGAAATTACAAGAGTTCACGAAAATAATTAAGACTATTTAGTTATGTATATGTAACAGCTTATTGCTTGTTGTGGGTTGCGTTTAATATTGCTTGTTTCTTCATACTTATTTGAGATTTAACTAGAGTGTAATTCCGTCTGTATGTAGTGATCTACTGATTAAATCTATATTTGTCTGTAATGCTTATAAAATCAAAATGGGTTCAGGAAGAAACTTTGGTTAAAGCTACCCTTACCCAGGTCATACAGAATGAATCTGCCTAAGACCGAGCAGGAGCGTTAACCGAAAGCCCTACCTATTCCATTACCCGTGAAGCATTAGATGCCATCAAAATTGGGACGAGGTGAGTTGAGTCTGAGTATTCAGATTCATACAGTCTACACGGGTGGGTAGCTGCCTTTGGGATTAGGACACTGTTAATGCCTAACCTAGTCAATTAGAGTTCACACGGCCTTAGCAGGGCCGCTGGGAGGCGTTGACATTAAGCTCGCCTTGTAACCTTTCCCATCTCACAGTACGTCACATTAATTTAAGACTGTTGCTGTCATGTCATGCAGGAAGAGATGTGTTTACACAACCCCACCACACTAGCCGACCATTTAACCGATTAAGGACAATCCGATCTTGTTTTTTTCAAGAGGGTATCTATTATACACTATAAATTCAAAGGCCCCAACTAATGTATTGTATTTTATTTGAAATAGTAGTAGCGGCTTTGAAGCACTCGTGAGGGGTAGAAGTCGCCAAAGGCTACATAGGTAGCCCTTTTCAGCGATCAGCGATTTAGCCCCCTAAAGCACCGCCGAAATACGGGATTTGCTCCGTCTTAATGCTTGGTCGACAACCTACTTTATGTGATCGTATTGAAAAAGTTTAAGGTTGGCGTCGGAGTGACCTTCTCAAGAGCTGAAGAGTTGGGATCAGTTCGTCCATCTCAACTGTTTCTATCACCCTCGTTTTCAAGTGAGGCTTCGGGTCGATTTTTATTACGTCGCCCAAATGGTGAAGGAGATATTTTTTAGTTGTTCGATCTGACCCACCATAGAGCCACGGATATATCTCATCGGGAGCATTCACGATCATCAGGCCATCGGCATGCACAGTGATTTTGTAGTCAACACCCTTGAGCAAGGCGTTGAGCTTCACAGGATCATTGTCTAACAAATCGTCCTCTATTCGGACAACTGCAGAACGGTCTATTGGACTCTCCGTGCGTTCCTGGATGAGCAGTTCAGCTTCTAATGCCTCTCGCTCTGCTTGGCGTGCTTTGAGTTGGCTAATGATTTCGGGGATTGCTCCCACCGTTTGAATAGCTGTAGCAAGGTCTGTAATTTTTTGTTTAACAGCTTCTAGCTCGCTCTGGATCGCTAAAATTCGTTTCTGACTCACTGTGAGTTGTTGGCGCTGAAACGCCGTCTCAATCGCTCGCATCGTAGTGGCGACGCGGATGTAGTCCAACACAGGCTTGGGAATGGTACGCGTGTTGTCACAACCCCTGTCTTTCAATCGCTGGCGATTCAAGCACCTCATACTGTGGGGGCGTCCGTCCTTGTTTTGCATTATGTAGTTTCCGCCACAACGCCCGCACTTGACCAAACCAACGAGTAAGTGTTTTGCCGTCTTCACCGGTCGTGTTGTCTTCGCTTCCTTGCCGCGTTGCTGGGCACGAAAGAAAAGGTCCGGCTCAATGATTGCGGGGTAAGCGTTGGGGATGTCATTCCAGTAGCCGAGCACAGTCCTGTTGCGTAGCCAGCCCTCGATGGTTGGACTTGAGCATTTTGCTAGCTCTGGTTCCCCAGTTTCTCGCATGCGGACAGAGATAGTTGCCTTGCCCACGCCAGCCGCGTACAAATCGAAAGCTGTCTTAACGTGCTTGGCAATCCGGTCTATCACTTTGCCTTCCACAGTTAGCCAGGCAGGCGTCCAGCGTTTCACCTGTTCTCCGGCTTTCGCCTTCTCTTCACGTATCCTGTACGACGCTGTTACACGGCGGGAGAGGGCTTCGGAGTATTGGTTTGCAGCTTGGATTTTCGCCATCAGCATGTAGATGTGTGAGCCGTTTACGCTGGCACGGTTGTATGTGTTCCCGTCATCAAGAGTGACTATAGAGACGCCAGCTTTAAGGATTGGCGTGAGTAGGTCGAGCATGTCAACGGTGTCCATCCGGCCTGTTCGGTCGATGGCTTCCACCAATACAACATCACCTTCTTTGATGGCTCCAGCCTCGACAGCACCTAGCAGTTTGCCGAAGCCACCTCCAGCTTTGATGTGGTCGCCGTGATAGCCAGACTTTGCCAAATCCTCGAACTTCAACCCGCTCAGTAGGTATTCGGGATTTCTAGTTAACCACTCAGCAATCATGGCTGTCTGGCGCTCTACCGAGCTACCACCGTGCTGTCGGAAGCTGGAAAATCGTACATATGAGATAGCTTGTTTCATGTGTTCTCCTGATGCTTGAAAGCATATCAGCTTTCAGTGTCACATCTGAAGAAGCTGGGACCAGGGCTTGATGGGCATGCAGGTCGGCGGTGTACGGACCTTGTTCGTTCTGGCGCATCTGGCCTATGGCGAGCGATCGATGGGCAAGCATATCAAGCCCAACAGCAACCTGCGTTTTGAGATTGAGTTGCTGGAAGTACTGACGCGGGATGATTGAGACCTCCTGGATAAACACTTCCTGAACCCTCCCTGAAGAATCTTCTTATTCACCATACGGAAACTTTCCTACGGTTTACTCTCCCATCATCGGGGCGTAAGCTTCGCGCGTTTTCATCAATAGCGGAGACCCTCAGTGGGTACTTGTTCGAGTGACAGTAGTCGGCCGGTTTCAGTAACCGGCACAGGCTTGGCAAGGTAACGCGCATTTTTCCGATGCCATTGTCTCGCCACTAAAAGCGAGAAGCGGCATCCCGGCAGCGGCCAGTCCTGGCACCTGCCCGAATCCCTCTCATCGACGCTGACCAGCACCCGGTTCACCTCGGGATGCTACGGACGCGCCTGTCCTTTGCGGCAGGCGGGCCAAAGTGGCTGTGCCTGTAAACAGGGCGCGGCGCACAGGGCAGTACCTGCACGACGGTTTTTTCCTCGCGCAGGAGTAACACCATGAACCTCACTCTGCTCAAAGAGTTCTTTGCCGGCTTCCTGCGGACCCGGCACATCGCCCGGCATTTCCGCCGCCTGGCGATGCTCGAAACCGTGACCGACGCCAGCGTCAGCCGCGAAGTGCCGCCGACCCTGGCGCAAACCCTGGTGGTCTCGGCCAACAGCAGTGCCGTGCAATTGCTCGGTACCCTGGGCAGTCACGCCGAGGGGTTGAATACCCAGGAAGCCGACGCCCTGCGCGTGCAATACGGCCTCAACGAAGTCGAGCATGAGCAGCCGCTGCCTTGGTGGGTGCACCTGTGGCACTGCTACAAGAACCCGTTCAACCTGCTGCTGACGTTGCTGGCGGTGATCTCGTGGCTGACCGAAGACATGAAGGCCGCCACGGTGATTTTCTCCATGGTGGTGCTGTCGACGCTGCTGCGTTTCTGGCAGGAGGCCAAGTCCAACAAGGCTGCCGATGCCCTCAAGGCGATGGTGAGCAACACCGCCACCGTGCTGCGCCGCGATGAAGCCAAGCGCATCGAACTGCCGATCAAGCAGTTGGTGCCGGGCGACCTGATCGTGCTCTCCGCCGGTGACATGATCCCTGCCGATTGCCGCGTGCTCAGTGCCAAGGACTTGTTCGTCAGCCAGGCGGCGATGACCGGCGAATCGATGCCGGTGGAAAAGTTCGCCCAGCAGCAGGACGCCAAGACCCGCAACCCGCTGGACCTGGAGAACATCCTGTTCATGGGCACCAACGTGGTGTCCGGCGCGGCGACGGCAGTGATCCTGACCACCGGCAACAGCACCTATTTCGGGGCGCTGGCCCAACGTGTAACCGCCACCGACCGTGCAACCACCTCGTTCCAGCACGGCGTCAACAAGGTCAGCTGGTTGCTGATCCGCTTCATGTTCGTGATGGCGCCGCTGGTGCTGTTCATCAACGGCTTCACCAAGGGTGACTGGACCGAAGCGCTGTTGTTTGCGCTGTCGATTGCCGTGGGCCTGACCCCGGAAATGCTGCCGATGATCGTGACCTCCACCCTGGCCAAAGGCGCGGTGTTCCTGTCGCGCAAGAAAGTCATCGTCAAGCGCCTGGACGCGATCCAGAACTTCGGCGCCATGGACGTGCTGTGCACCGACAAGACCGGCACCCTGACCCAGGACAAGATCTTCCTGGCGCGCCATGTGGACGTGTGGGGCGAAGAGTCCGATGACGTGCTGGAAATGGCCTACCTCAACAGCTACTACCAGACCGGCCTGAAAAACCTGTTGGATGTAGCGGTGCTGGAGCACGTGGAGGTGCATCGCGAGTTGAAGGTCGGTACCGCGTTCCAGAAAATTGATGAGATCCCGTTCGACTTCAACCGCCGCCGCATGTCGGTGGTGGTCGCCGAACAGGGTCAACCGCACCTGCTGATCTGCAAGGGCGCCGTGGAGGAAATCCTCTCGGTGTGCAACAACGTGCGCCATGGTGAGACCAATGAGGCGCTGACTGAAGAGTTGCTGGCGCGCATTCGTCAGGTAACGGCAGCGTTCAACGAAGAAGGCCTGCGCGTGGTCGCCGTGGCCGCACAGCCGATGGCACCAGGGCGCGATACCTACAGCCTGGCGGATGAGAAAAACCTCACGCTGATCGGCTACGTTGCCTTCCTCGACCCACCGAAGGAAAGCACCGCGCCCGCGCTCAAGGCGCTGAAAGCCCACGGCGTCGCCGTGAAAGTGCTGACCGGTGACAACGAACTGGTCACCGCCAAGATCTGCCGCGAAGTGGGCCTGGAGCAACAGGGCCTGCTGATGGGCAACGACATCGAGGACATGACCGACGCCGAATTGGCCAAGGCCGTGGAAACCACCAACGTGTTCGCCAAGCTGACGCCCTCCCATAAGGAGCGCATCGTGCGCCTGCTCAAGGCCAATGGGCATGTGGTGGGGTTCATGGGGGATGGCATCAATGATGCGCCGGCGCTGCGTACTGCCGACATCGGTATTTCGGTGGACAGTGCGGTGGACATCGCCAAGGAAGCGGCCGACATCATCCTGTTGGAAAAGAGCCTGATGATCCTGGAGGAGGGCGTGCTGGAAGGCCGGCGCACCTTCGCCAACATGCTCAAGTACATCAAGATGACCGCCAGCTCCAACTTCGGCAATGTGTTTTCGGTGCTGGTGGCCAGTGCGTTCATTCCGTTCCTGCCGATGCTGCCAATGCATCTGCTGGTGCAAAACCTGCTGTATGACATTTCGCAGATTGCGATCCCGTTCGATAACGTCGACGACGAGATGCTGAGTAAACCCCAGCGCTGGCAGCCAGGAGATGTCGGCCGTTTCATGCTGTTTTTCGGGCCGATCAGTTCAATTTTTGACATCACCACGTTCGCACTCATGTGGTACGTCTTTGACGCCAATACCCCCGACCACCAGACCCTGTTCCAGTCCGGCTGGTTCGTGGTGGGGTTGCTGACCCAGACGCTGATCGTGCACATGATTCGCACCCCGAAGATTCCGTTCCTGCAAAGCCGTGCGGCGATGCCGTTGATGGCGATGACTGGCGTGATCATGGCGGTGGGGATTTTCCTGCCGATGGGGCCACTGGCGCACTACTTCAAATTGCAGGCGCTGCCGTCGCTGTACTTCGTGTTCCTGCCGGTGATCCTGCTGGCATACATGGCCCTGACCCAGGCGGTGAAGGGGTACTACATCCGTAAGTTTGGCTGGCAATGAACAGGGAAGATTTCCTATGCAAGCAATCAACAACATCAACCTCGAATCCCTGGTCGACACCCTGGTCAGCCTCACCGCAGCCTTCATCCTGGGTGGCCTGATCGGTTTTGAGCGTCAGTACCGCCAGCGCACGGCGGGCCTGCGCACCAACGTGCTGGTGGCGGTGGGCGCGGCGATTTTTGTCGACATGGCCAGCCGGCTCGGCGGCGCGGAAGGCGCGGTGCGGGTGGTGGCCTATGTGGTGTCGGGCATCGGCTTTCTAGGTGCCGGGGTGATCATGCGCGAAGAAGGCAATGTGCGCGGGCTCAACACGGCGGCCACCCTCTGGGCGTCGGCGGCGGTGGGCGCTTGCGCGGGCGCCGACCTGGTCCTCGAAGCGCTGCTGGGCACGCTGTTTGTGCTGGCGGCCAACACCTTGCTGCGTCCCATCGTCAATAACATCAACCGTCAGCCACTGGACGTGGTGTCGGCGGAAGTCACCAACATCTTGTACGTGATTGCCCGGCGTACCCAGCAAAAGGCCGTTCTGGCTTTGCTGGAGGCCGAGCTGGCGCGCTGTAACTACCCAGCCAGCGATGTGGACGTGCGGCCTTTTGGCACGGAAGAAGTGGAAATCGAAGCCACCCTGGCCGTGACCTCGGTAGACGGTGATGAGCTGGACGCCCTGGTGGCGCGAATTTCGATGTCGACCCTGGTGGTGCAAGCGTTCTGGAGCCCCAGTACCACCGAGTAGTCCCCGCCTGTCGGGCCTTGCCCCGCGCAAAGCTGGCTATGCTATGACAAGGAAAAGTCCTACAAGTATTGGAGACTATCCCTTCATTTGAGCGGACACGCCGTTGTTAAGGTTGCGCGCTTGCGTCTTCCCAGGAGGCAGGGCGCAGCTCTACGTGTTTAGCGTGTTCTATCAAAAGGAGGGGTCTGTACTGCCTGAAGTGTCATGCAGAGTAATCAGTACCGTTTGTCGGAACTGTTACTTTTCACAGGTAGATAGGTCCCGTGTGATATGTAAGCGTACTGATCCCTCGGGGAGTCTTATGAGCAAAGCTTTAATTGTGGA
>Ga0157369_10003038_pt1 | contig 20027 bp, 17 predicted proteins | sample C25metaG_FD_113461 | JGI IMG/M metagenome (GOLD analysis project Ga0157369, IMG submission 113461) | Corn rhizosphere microbial communities from Kellogg Biological Station, Michigan, USA - C2-5 metaG | ecosystem: Host-associated > Plants > Roots > Rhizosphere > Soil | place: USA: Michigan...
AACCCGAACTCATTTCTCCGGAATGGCGGAATCCTTCCCGGATACGCCGGCGTCGGATGGTCGAAATAGTTCCGCGCATCAAACGCCGAATTCCGCACAAATTCGAAAAACGATCCGTGGAACCCGCTCGCGCCCGACCGCGTATGAATATTGGTGAAACCCGCCGCGCCGCGCCCGATCTCCGCCGGCATCCATCCCGAACTCGAATCGATTCCCTCCACCGCATCCACGTTGAAATTTGAGAAGGTTGCGCCTCCCATCTCCGGATCGCTGACGTCCGCACCATCCATCGCAAATGTTGCTTCCACACCACGCTGCCCGTTGATCGCAAACTGTGCTGTGAAGTTCGTTGCCCCGTTCGCGTCCGTCATCGTTCCCGCCGCCAGCAGCAGCAGTGAGCTGAAGTCCCGCTTGTTCAGCGGCAGTTCGCTCACCGCCTGGCTCGACAGTTCTTCGCCGCCCGTCCCGGCCCTTCTTTTATCTTCCGTAAGCGTGCTTACGCTCAACTCGCCGCGCCCCTCAAGCGTCAGCAGAGCCTCCGGCCCATTCACCTTCACATCGACAGGCTGGGCGCTGGTCGCCTTGGCATCTCTCGCCGCGACAGTGAGGTGATAGCTTCCTTCAGCGATCTGCATCGCAAAGCGTCCGTTTGTATCGGTCCGCGCCTCACCCTTATTGTGGTCGGAAGAGAGCGTGATCTTCGCGTCGGCAATAGGTGCCCCGGCTGAATTCCGCAGAACTCCGCTCCACGGCACCTGCGCCAACAATTGCGCAGACCCGAATAACATCGCAATAAGAACGAAAACTGGAAGAGAGCAAAAAGACTTCAGGGCCCATTTGCGCCCCATGAGGGTTGAGTACAAGATCTCTGTTTTCACTGGACTACCTTAGAAATGCGGATACATTCCGAGCGTCTGCTGCATTCCCGTCTCCGCGCTCAGAACTCAGAGAATTATAGTCTTCCCTCGCATGCTAAAACCTTTTTGCTGAAGTCTTTTGTGATCAACAGATATCGACTGCTGGCCGCCCGTGCCTGCCCCTGTTTGAGATGTCGGAGACCACTCGCTCATCCAGGTGTATGCCCCATTCATCGCAAAGCCAGCGCGAAGAGTGGGTGGCAAATGAATCGGTCTCACAATTTCTTTCGAAGGTGCACACACCGGTCCACAACTTCGTACCCCAGCGCCGCGTGAGCTCGTTGCGAAGCCTCATTCTCGATCAGCGCATCCGATCCCATCTCTACACAACCAAATCCGCGCGCCCACTCCTCCGCTGCCGCAATCAGCTTCGCTCCCACACCAGCCAGCCGGAAGTTCTCTTCCACATACCATCCCTCGACATATCCCACGGGCTGCGCCGGATCGCAGCCATCCGCATGCGACCGCAAGTCCACCTCAACAAAGCCAACCACGCCTTCATTCTCCGCCTCGGCCACCAGCACCGTAATCGGCATCGTCAGCTTTGCAGTGCCATCCACAATCGACCTTGCTTCATTCCCGTGTTCCTCGGCCGTCGTGCTCGGCCACAATGCCGCAAACATTTGCGCCAGTCGCCCGCAGTCCTCTACCCTCGCCCTTCTGATTCGAATACCGTCTCCCATGCAGCGCCTCACCGGCAGAACCGTAACCCGCCCATGTGACTCCTGCCGGCAAGCTGAAGTTACACGGGGCAACATCCCCGCTCAGCTTTATGGTGCTGAATCCCTTGCACCCCGCACGTAGAGCCCTAATCACGGCGCAGCACAGCCGTCGGTTCGATGCTGCTGATCCGGCGAACCGCAACGTACCCGGCCAAAAATGCCAGAGCCAACAGCCCCATACTGTCGAGAAGGTAGATCAGCGGATCATTCGGGCGAGTCTCATAGAGAATGCTTGTGAGAAGCCGCGTCAGCCCAAGCGAAGCAGTGATTCCCAGCCCGACGCCCACGGCGGCAAGCCCCATCCCCCGCTTCAGCATCTGGCCGATCAGGCTCGTACGCTGCGCGCCTAGAGCCATCCGTATGCCGATCTCTCGAGTGCGCTGTTCCACGTCGTAAGAGACCAAGCCATAGATTCCAACGATCGCGAGAAGAAATGCGATAGACGCAAACGCCGCCATGACCCGCGTAGCGAACCGCGTCCGCGCCACCGACATGGACAGCAATGTCTCCATCGGCACGACATCGGCAATGGGCTGATTCCTGTCGACACGCAGCACTGTGTCGCGTAGAGCTGGAATTAGGCCGCGAGGATCTCCTTGCGTCCGGATGACGAGCGACATGAACTGAAACCCAAGCTCCGGATAGCTCCAGTACGCCGTCGGACGCACCGCGCCAGCCAGGCCCGCATGCTTCACATCTCCCACAATGCCAATCACCGTGCTCGGTTTGTTCTCCCTCTTCATGTAGATCGTCACGCGCTTGCCGATCGGGCTTTCATTCGGCCACAGCTGCTGGGCCATCGATTGGCTGATCACAACGCTCCCGCTGGCCGCGAATGCTTCGCTGCGGTTGAACGAGCGGCCGCTGATGATCGGGATTCCGAGTGTCTCAAAAAAGCCGGGCTCAACGATCGATACATCCACCGTAGGCAACTGGGATATGGGCAATACCGGCCGGCCTTCTACCTGCACTCCCGTCGCGGCAATGATCCCGGCAAAGGGCAGAAATCCGTCCGCACTCGCCGAGCGCACTCCCGGAAGAGCGCGAATCGCATCAAGCAAGCGAGCGAAGAACTGACTCTTCTCCTCATCCTTCTGATAACGGGCATTTGGAAACTGAACCCATGCAGTCAGCACATTCTGTGGATCGAAGCCTGGATCGACAGTCGTGAGCCGGTGAAAGCTGCGAATCAGCAAACTGGCTCCGGTTAGCAGCACCAGCGCAATCGCTACCTCTGCAGTGACCAGCATCTGCCGTGCAAATCCGCGGCGCTTCCCCGCGCTCACGGTTCCCGCTCCCTCCTGCAGGGGCTCGCGCGGAGCCACGCGCACCGCATCGATCGCAGGAATAATGCCGAAAAGAAGTCCACATGCGATGCTGACGACGGCAGCAAAGGCGAACACATGCACATCCAGAGACATTGACTCAGGCGGCAGAAGATTTGCCGGCGCGATCGATTTCAGCAGGCTCAGGCAAGCGCATCCCAGGCACAATCCGGCCGCTCCGCCCATCAGCGCGAGCAGGCAGCTTTCCGTCAGTACCTGCCGGACCACCCGCTTCGCGCTTGCTCCGAGCGCAATGCGGATCGCAATCTCATGTCGTCGGGCAGAGGCGCGGGCCAGGTTGAGCGTGGCAACGTTTGCACACGCGATCAACAGCACGAGACCAACAGCCGCAAGCAAGAGACGCAGCCCGCCGGATATATCGCCCGTCAACTGCATCCGAAGCGGAACAAGATTCACGCTCCAGTTCTTCATTGATGCAGGGTCCTGCGCCTCAATTCGGGATGCGAGAGCGATCATCGCGCTCTGCGCCTGCGCTGGCGTAACTTCCGGCCGCAACAATCCGACCGTCTGCAGGTAACGGCCGTGGCTCGCACGCGTCTCAGCGGAGAAGTGCATCGTGACCCAGATCTCCGGCTTCTTATGCGAGAACGACTGCTGCTTGATGAAAAAATCGAATCCGCGCGGCATCACACCGACAACCGTGTACGGCTTGTTATCCAGCGTGATCTTTGTTCCCAGCACGGTGGCGCTCGACGCGAAGTGCCGTTGCCACACTTCAAAGCCCAGCACCGCCTCCGGGTTTGCTGTCGCGTTCTCATCCTGTCCGGGCACAAATACCCTGCCGATGGCTGCGTTCACTCCAAGGATCGAGAAAAAATCGGGCGTTACCGATGCCGTTGCAATCTGTTCAGGAATGTCCCCGCCGGAAAGGATCGAGGAATCGTTGAAGATCGCCGCCATTCGCTCAAAGACAGTGTTTTCGCGCTGCCACTGAAGGAAGTTCGCGGGCGATGTCACGTTCTGCCGCTCGCCGTCGGGCATCCGCCGTTCCCACGCGACGACAACCCGGTTCGCGTTCGGGAAGGGAAGCGGCCGAATCAGAAGGGCATCTACTACGGTGAAGATCGCTGTATTCGCTCCAACTCCAAGCGCCAGCGTGATCAGGGATACGAGGGCAAAGCCGCGCTGCTTCACGAGCATGCGAGCGCCGTATCGCAAATCGTGCCACAGGGTCTCCAGCCCGCCGAAACTATCCTGCTCCGAAATTTCGCTCAGGATCCTGGTCGTGTTTCCCAGCTTGATGTGCGCTGCTCTCTTCGCCTCATCCCGAGCCATCCCGCGCTCCATGTTTTCCGCTGCTTCTCTTTCAAGATGGGCTTCCAGTTCTGCCGCCGCCTCTTCGCGCCGTGCACGGCGTTTGAAAAACCGCTTCCAAATCATGCCCTGCCTCGAGATGGTCGCAATACGCGGTTGACGGCCGCGACAAGCTGCTCCCAGCGTCCGGTCTGTCTCAAAAGCTGCTTCCGCCCCGCGGCCGTAAGCCTGTAGAAACGCGCCTTGCGGTTGTTCTCTGAAGATCCCCACTCTGAACTGATCCATCCTCGGTTCTGCAGACGGTGCAGGGCAGGATACAGAGAGCCATGCTCCACTTGCAGTACTTCGTCCGAGCGATGCTCAATCACATGCGCGATGGTATGCCCGTGCGCGGGACCGAGCAGGAGAGATTGCAGGATCAGCAGGTCCAGCGTGCCCTGCAGAAGATCGGCGTCCAGAGGTGGTGCTCCTCGTTTAGGCATTTGGATCGAACCCTCTCCCATAGATGATCGACCCAATCTCCGGCAGATCATCTATGGAAGAAAGTGATACTCCGGCCCATCGCACTTGGCAATTCAGATGTGACGAGTTGCGCAACCGCCGGGGAGAACACCCCGGATATGCCGATTCAACAGCGAAGCTCAGCAGAATGAAACGAAACGCTCCAGCCTTCGTTGTCACTACTTCTCAGCACGACTGCAGCTCGATCATTTGCCTCGCCTTTGCCACATTCGTTGTAGACAGCACAACTCCCAATCCACCTCTGGGTTCCTCATAATCAGGAAGACACGATGATGACCGCACGAATGAAAAACGCTACCATCGCTCTGAATCATGCCGTCCTCTGCCTCGACTGCAATAGCATCAGCGACGCCAACCACGAATGCCCCGCCTGCACCTCGCGCGCCCTCCTGAACCTGAGCGCAATCCTCGACCGCCCCGCGTCGGCTTCACCTGGACTGCACTTCGCCGCCAGACAGCAAGCCGGACATGACGGCTATCTCGCTTCCGTCGCCTGATCCTCGCCAGCGAGAGCTGTTCACCATTCGAAATGCAGCTCTGATTCGTTCAGCTAACCTTTCCCCCATCAACCGCTTGCAACCACCGGCCACAAGCAGACCGTGTGAACAACACAGCTCAGCCTCTCACCGTGGGTACACCCACGGACAGAGGTAAGCAATGGGCCCGCTTCCCGACGAAATCGAATACCAGCATTCCAGCCACTACACTGGTGCGTGGCATCCACCGGCTCAGCCCGTCTTACCCGCCAGATCCGGCTCTGGCTCGTGCTCTTCATCATTGGACTTGTGCTCAGTGGCATCACGGCCTTCCCCCTCGAACGGGAGACAGCTCTGCTCAATGGAGTTTTCCAAGTGAGCCCGGCGCCTCCACTGAACAGCGAACCCGCACTCCACTCCTGGCTTCGCCGCGTCCACACCGCAATCGCGCAGACGAACCGAGACTACCCGTTCATGGCCTATGGCACCGACTGGCTCGCCTTCGCGCATATCGTCATTGCCATCGCCTTCATCGGTCCACTTATCGACCCCGTGCGTAACAAATGGGTACTCCAGTTCGGGGTGATTGCCTGCGCCGGCGTGATTCCACTCGCCCTCATCGCCGGCCCCATCCGCGGCATACCGCCCTACTGGCGCCTTATCGACTGCAGCTTCGGCATCGTCGGCGTTATTCCACTTCTTATCTGCCTTCATTACGTCCGCCAGATCGAGCGCACGGCCTAGTGCAGTTCCCTACAATTGAATTGCGTGAGCCAAGATAACCCTGGAATCCCTGAAGTCACGGCGGCCATCGTCGACACCATCGCCGCCATCTCCACCCCTCCCGGGCGCGGAGGGATCGGGATCGTGCGCCTCAGCGGCCCCGATTCCGCATCGATTGCCGCCCAGCTCGTCCGCCTTCGCCAGCCGCTCGAACACACTCGAGCACGTCTCGCTGCCGTCCTCGATGAAACAACCGAAGAACAGATCGACGATGCCATCGTCACCTTCTTCGCCGCCCCCAACTCGTATACCGGTGACGACCTCGTCGAAATCGCCGCGCACGGCTCTCCCATCGTTCTCGATCTTCTCCTGCGTCAGGCCATCACTCTCGGTGCACGCCTTGCCGAACCAGGAGAGTTCACCGAACGCGCGTTCCTCTCCGGAAAACTTGATCTCACGCAGGCCGAAGCCGTCCGCGATCTCATCGAGGCGCAGACCCTGACCCAGGCTCGCCAGGCCGCCAGTCAAATGGGCGGGGCGCTCAGCCGCCGTGTTGTTCCCATCAAGCAATCGCTGGTCGAGCTCATCGCACTTCTCGAAGCCGGCATCGACTTCGCTGAGGATGACGTAGACGTAACGTCGCAAACCGAGATCGCCCGACGCATCAACGATCTCATCCCGCCTCTCACCGCTCTTGAAGCTTCCTTCGCTCGAGGCCGCATCGTCCACGATGGCCTCACGATGGCAATCGTGGGGCGCCCAAACGCCGGCAAAAGCTCTCTTTTCAATCGCCTCGTAGAGCGGGATCGCGCCATCGTCACTCCCATTCCCGGCACAACCCGCGATCTCGTCACCGAGCGCATTTCTCTTGAAGGAATCCCGCTCGAATTGGTCGACACCGCCGGTCTTCGCGACACCCTTGAAGAAATCGAGCAGCTCGGCATCGAGCGCAGCCGCCAAGCGCTCGCCGATGCTGCAATCGTGCTCGTCGTCCTTGATGCCACGCAGCCACTCAACAACGAAGAGCATGCTTTACTTGCTGCAGTCCGAAATCGCAGCGCCCTCGTTGTGATCAATAAGAGTGATCTCGCCCATGATCCTCAAGGTCAAACCGTGGTCCACGCGGACGAATCAGCAGCTGAAGGATTTCATCTTTCCGCCATTCCCACATCCGCCCTGACCGGCGAAGGCATTCCTTCAGTTCGCGAGAAGATCATCGAACTCGCAACCGGGGGAGCAGCAGCCGAGCCTGGCCTGCTCACGAATCTGCGCCAGCAGCAGACAATCATCACTGCGCGGCGAGCCCTTGAAGACAGCGGTGTCGCCAACGAAAACGGCATTCCTCACGAGATGATCCTTCTCGACCTCTATCGCTCGCTCTGGGCGCTCGATTCCCTGACAGGGCAAACCACGCCAGACGACATTCTCAACCTGATCTTCAGCACCTTCTGCATCGGCAAGTAGTAATGGATTTGCTCAACGTGCCGGTGAGTCGGCACTGGCCAACGAAGCAGAATGATGGCAGGAAAGACAGAACTCTCCGGTGATTCCTTTTCCTTCTTCGACCGTGAAAATCCTGTCCACCGCTCCCACCCTCACGTGTTCTACTGTCCCGCTTGGCCAGCGAACTTCTACATCGTCCACTGTGCTGGCATCCGCCAGACCGAAGTGAACACGCATGTCATTCGAAGAAAGATAGCTTCCGCCGCTCAGTACATCCCCTCGCTGGCGGATGCCCGCTGCTTTGAGGTAAACCGTGGTTCCCACCGCGTCGCGTGGGCTCTTTGCGCCTCCGATGAGTTTCAGTTCCACCCAATGATGAGCGTCGGCATTCACGTTGCGGAGAAGGACAGGTACTCCGTCCATATTGTTGAGCACTACGCTGATCTTTCCGTCATTGAAGATGTCGCCAAATGCTGCGCCACGTCCGACCGTTACCACCGCAAGGCCAGTTCCTTCTACTGCGGGAACTAATTCGAACTTCCCGTTATGCAGATTGCGATGGAGGAGCATGCGTTGCGCATAGCTCTGACCCCATTCCGGATGCTGATCGACCTCCGGATAGACATGCCCATTCACGATTAGGAGATCCTTCCAACCATCGTTATCGTAGTCGAGAAATCCGTCGGCGAAGCTCACGAAGGGAACCGAGGGCTGAGCGATCCCGGAAGTCCAGCCGACATCGGTAAAATTGCCGGTTCCGTCGTTCTGGAACAGCACGTTATTGTCGTCGGCGAAATCGGTGTTCACCACCGAGAGGTGACCGTTGTTCTCGTAGTCTCCCGCTGCTATCCCCATGTTGGCGATCTCACGGCCATCTTTATTCAAGGCATAGCCGCTGAGGTAGCCCTCCTCTTCAAACCTCCCGTTTCCCTTGTTCACGTAGAGGTAGTTGGGAGACGTGTCGTTCGCAACGAGCAGATCCGGCTTTCCGTCGTTATTCACATCCGCGAACAGCACGCCCAGTCCAAAGAAGCCGTCAGGGTCATTGACACCGAGTTTCTTGCTGACATCTGTGAATGTCCCGTCACCATTGTTCCGAAACAGATGATCGTGTTCGCCGGGCAATCCGCGAGGCCCGCACATCACCTGCACCCCGCGGTACAAACACGCGGCATAACCAACGGAAGCCGATCCCGATACAGGAGGAGCAGCAAGGTTGATCCGGGCATAACCATCGGTAAACAAGTCAAGCCAGCCGTCTCCATCGTAGTCACCAAAGGTCGCTCCTGTGGACCACGTCCCCACTGTCACAGCGGCCTTTTCGGCCATATCGGTGAAGGTGCCATCGTGATTGTTGCGGTAAAGCCGATTCGGGCCGTTATTCGTTACATAGAGGTCCGGCCACCCATCGTTGTCGAAGTCCCCAACCGTGCATCCATATCCCCAGCGCTCGTTCGCAACGCCGGCTTTATCCGCTACATCAGAAAAGCTTCCATCGTGATTGTTATGAAATAGCGCTGCGCGTGGATGCGGCTCCTTTCCTGCGAGAGCATCATAGGTTGACCCATTGACGAAGTAGATATCGAGCCAGCCATCATTGTCATAGTCCAGGAGACAAAGGCCGGGACCCTTGGCTTCGAGAATCAGGCGCTTGGCCGGGGTGCCTGCCACGTGGTGCCACTTCGTCAGTCCTGCCTGCGCCGCAACATCTTGAAAAACGATCGGCCCGTCCTTTACAAATCCTCCTGCTGTAATGGGCCGGTGTTCGCGATCGAACTGCGCAGCCTGCGGGCCTGCGTTTGCCATTCCGCTGACGGGCCTCTGTCCACCGCTCGAAGGCTGCTGCATTGCAGGGTCTTCTTTGCCAGTGACGGGTACTCCTTGCTGAGCCAACAGCCATGGCGCCACGATCAAAATCAACATAGCGAACTTCGCCTTCGCAATCCGAGGGAAGAATCGACCCGATTCATCAGAAGCACGAGAGAGGGGAACACGGCTGCGTGATGAAACAGTGGCACTTGCCGCCGTAGTCGGTTGCTGCAATTCTGCCTTGAGAGAATCCTTGCGCACGAGCATCAGCTCCTCCGAACACGGTCCCGCGATCACCTGCTATGAACAGGCTGCAGAGAGAGCGTGCATCAGGCTCCATTGTGGCCGCTATGATGCCGATCACATCGTCGGCTCGATTAGGATCATCCTTCGCCTGCGCAGGCAGCATCTCGCTCCAGATAGATGTTTCGACAGAGATAATCGTCAAAGCAATGCAATGAATACGCTGGCTCACATCCGCAGATGCTCCAGCAATTTTCCGCACTCCCTAACGTTTTTAACGGATCCGAGTCGTGGTTGATTCAAAAAGAGGGCAGATTCATCGCCGCGTTCCAACGCGTTCAAAAGAACGCTGGATGCTATCGTAAGCTTCATGCGCCCTTCCTCGAGTTCCTATCCGCGACGCATCGTCTGCCTCTCCGATGAATCCGCTGAACTCATCTATCTTCTAGGCGAGCAGGATCGCATTGTTGGCGTGTCTGGTTTCTCAGCGCGACCAAAAGCCGTGCGCAGCAAACCGCGTGTCTCTACCTTCCAGGACGCGAATTTCGAGGCAATTGCAAGTCTCGAGCCCGATCTGCTGATCACTTACTCCGATGTGCAGGCAGAGATCGCGCGCGAAGCCTCTCTGCGAGGCCTCACCGCCATTAACTGCAATCAGCGCAGCCTCTCTGAGGTGTTTGACACGATGGCCATGATCGCCCGCATTCTCGGAAAGGAGAGGGAAGGGAATGAGCTCATCGCCTCATGGCAGAATGAGCTGCAGAAGATTTCCGCGCATGCAGCGGACTTCCCTTACCGGCCGCGCGTCTTCTTCGAAGAATGGAACGATCCCCTGATCGGCGGAATTCAATGGGTAGAAGAGCTCGTCGAGATCGCAGGAGGCGTACCCGTTTTCAGCGAACTACGCGCCTGTCGAAAGGCGCGCGATCGCGTCGTATCCTGGCAAGCAGTCATCGAGCGTAATCCTGATGTCATCTTCGCCTCATGGTGCGGCATGAAGGTGAACTGGAATGAAGTTCTCGCGCGACCGGGATCTGATCAGATCGCAGCAATCCGCACAGGCCAGATCCATGAGATTCCATCGTCCATCATTCTTCAGCCTGGCCCTGCCGCGTTGACGGATGGCGTTCGCATGCTGCACGAAATTCTCGCGAAAGTGGCGCAAGCAGGTCGCAGCCAACTCCCAGACTGACCAGCCCTACACGTCTTGTATGCTCAACGTCTGCGGATCTCTCACCCGCTGCATCAGAAGCGCCGCAATGAGCATGAACACGCCACCTGCGATAATCGCGTAGATCCGGTTGTTGTGGAGCAGGTGGATCATGATCCACCCGAAAAACAGCGAGGCCAATATCTCCGGCGTGACGATGAAGAAGTTGAAGATCCCCATGTAAACGCCCGTCCGCGCCGGCGGTATCGAAGCAGCCAGCACTGCATAAGGCATTGAAAGCGTGCTCGCCCACGCAATTCCCACGCCTACCATCGTAAGAAGCAGCAGCCACTTATTGTGAATCACCACCACCGATATCAGCCCGAGAGCACCGATCAGCAAGCAGATCGAGTGGGTATGTTTCCTGCCTAACTTCCGTGCCATCCCAGGCAGCGCGAACGAAAACATGAAGCACACGATCGAGTAAACGGCAAAACAGTTCCCGCCCCACTCCACTCCTGCCTGGTACTGCGGCGACTTCGTATCGTTTGCGCCAAACACGTTATGAGCTACGGCAACCGGAAAATAGAGCCACATGCAGAACAGCCCCATCCATGTGCAAAACTGCACCGGGCCAAGCTTGCGCATCGTCTCCGGCATCTCCCGGATAGCAGCCATAATCTCCCGGGCATTCGCAGACAATCCCGTCTTCTCCGCCTTCACCTTGCGGAATGCCTCGATATCCGGAGGCGGATATTCCTTAGTCGTCACAATCGTCCATAGCACCGCACCGATGAACGCCACCGCACCTACATAGAACGAGATCCGGACCACCGTCGGCACAGCACGCGTGTCACCCACCTTCTGTTGGACATGAAAGAAGTTGCTCAGCATGTACGGCAACGCCGATGAAAACGACGCGCCCAGGCCGATGAACAGGCTCTGCATCGCGAACCCCGACGTTCGTTGCCCCTCCGGGAGAAGGTCCGCCACGAACGCCCGGAACGGCTCCATGCTCACGTTGATCGATGCGTCCAGAATCCACAGCATGCCTGCCGCCATCCATAGCACCGAAGCGTTTGGCATCAGAATCAGCATCAGCGAACTCAGAATCGCACCAGTCAAAAAATATGGCCGCCGGCGTCCCAGCCTACCCCATGTGTGATCGCTGGCGTGCCCAATCAGCGGCTGCACAATCATCCCTGTAAGGGGCGCAGCCAGCCAGAAGATTGGAATCTGATCGGCACGAGCGCCGAGATACTCGTAAATGGCGCTCATGTTCCCCATCTGCAGGCCCCAGCCAAACTGGATGCCGAGAAACCCGAAACTCATATTCCAGATCTGCCAGAAGCTCCGCTCCGGCTTTCGAAATGTGGCGGCCGTTCCGGCCGCTGCAGTCTGCGATGTACTCATCAAATATTCCTACTGGCTCTGCTTCTCGAAGATACGAGCCTCGAATGCGCTCAGAGACACAAACGGAAGAGCATCAGATTCTCGCTTCGAGGCGGCAAGGTCGATCTCTTTCCAATTCCCGCTCGCCTCAACGATTCCTCGGAACGGTGTGCTCGACAGGTTAACTGCGACCAGGAATTCCTCGCCGCCGGATTTGCGCAAATAGGTCACCACGTGCTGTTCATCGCTGTTATGCAACCATACAGTTGCACCTTGCTGAAGTGCAGCGTGTTCGTGCCTCAACGCATCCATTTTCGTGTAGAACTTCAGATACTCCGGGTGCCACTCCCCCGCCTGCCAGAAGATTTTCTGGGGCTCAAACAGCGCTGGCGCCCTCGACTGCGTCGAATCTCCTACTTCCATGCCGTTGTAGATCAGCGGCGCCCCGTCCAGCGTAAACATCAGCACCGACGCCGCAATCGCTCCGGGAAATCCGTACCGCGTCACAGCCCGCAGCTCGTCATGATCGTCGCTCATTCGCAAGTGCAGCGCGCCTTTGGGGAACAACTTCTCCTGTTGCTCAAACGTCTCCCGAATCTCCGTCGCCGGATTGCCATTCATCACTACGTCGTCCACCGCATGCATCATCGGCCATGCGTAATCCATATCGAACGCGCTTCGCAGCAGCTCTGGCTTTTGCGCCTCAGCCAGCATCATGATGTCCGGCTTCGCCTGCTCAAGCTCCTTGCGTGCTGACTCCCAGAAATCCGTCGGCACTTCGCCCGCCGCATCGCACCGGAATCCATCCAGATCGAAGTCTTTGATCCAGAACAGCAGCATGTCCGTCATATACCGGCGCAGTTTCGCGTTCGAATAATTCAGCGCGGCCACGTCCGTCCAGTCGTACGGAGACGTGATCTGCCCATCTTTCCCTCTGCGGTAGAACTCCGGGTGCACCATCATCACGCTGTCCCACGCCGTATGATTCGCCACCATGTCGATAATGACCTTCATCTGCCGCCTGTGCGCTTCCTGCACAAGCCGATGCATATCATCCTTCGTCCCCACCGCCGGATCGATCGCATAGTAATCCCGCACCGCATACGGGCTCCCCAGCGATCCCTTCTTCTTTAATTGCCCGTCGGGATGTATCGGCATCAGCCAGACAATGTTCGCGCCCAGCCTCTTCAGATCGTCAAGACGCGCGGTCACGCCGTTCAAATCGCCCGCAGGCGAGAACGAGCGCACGAACACCTGGTATACCGTTCCCGATTTCAGCCAATCCGGAGAATGTCTGGCCTCGAGCGAAGCGATATTCGGATCAGCCGTCTGTGCGTAACTTTGATTTCCGGTCCCAGGTGAAGCGGCAAAAATACAACAAGCGAGTGCAGCGAACAGCCTCGACTTCATAGCGCGAAAGCATAGCATTCCCAATGCTCAACTCGCTATGACAAAACCCTCGCTACACCGCATCATTGTGCGCGACACAACAAGATCATGAGCTTCGTTTCGGCGCCGCCATCTCCCGGAGGGAGAAGCCGAGAATAGCCCAGGGTGGAAACCCCGGGGTCTCGAACCGCCAAGCTAACCCTGCGCCCCAGAGGGCCGCCCTACGGCCTGAACCCCGTCAGTTCCACCCGCCGAGCCACATGGTCCTGAATCCAATGCGGATCCCACCACTCTTTCGGATCGATCTGCACCCCATCCAGCTGCATCGCGAAGTGAATATGATCCCCGCCGGCCATCCCCGTCATCCCGCTCTGCCCCATCACTTGCCCGCGCTTCACTTCGTCACCTTCATGCACGGCTATATGGCTCAGGTGCCCATAAATCGTCTGCAAGCCATACCCATGATCCACGACAATGCAATTCCCGTAGATCCCCAGCGGCGCCGCCCATACAACGCGGCCGTCATTCGACGCCTCCACGCCCACATGCTGCGTCACCGCCAGGTCGTACCCGAGATGCACCTGCTGATCAATCTCTTTTCCCTGGTAGATGTAGTGCCGCAGATCCGCAAACGTCGCTTCCGCGGCCGAGTGCGACTGCCTCTGGAACGGCTGCGAAAACAGGAAGTGATCCACCGTCTTCAACCGCAGATCCGACAGCGTCTTGTTATTCGACTTCCGCATCTCGTTATTGATCTTCACAAACCGCGACACCACGTCGCCCGTCCCATTTGGATCGAGCTCGCCGACCACCTTCTGCATGAACTGATCGCTGATCTGCAGTTGATGCACCGTGTAATGTGGCTGCTCCTTCTTTGGGAAAATCACCGTCAGCGGGCTCGTCACATCGTTCCCCGCGCCGTTCGCGGCAAAAACCACCGGAACCGTCGTTTGCGGCATGTTCCACGCAAAGGCGTATAGCGCGAACATTCCCGGCTTCCCGCCCGGCATCGGCCACGCCCGGAACGACTGGTCGCCCACTCGCACGCCCGCCGCCGTATATGCGCCCGACACGTCAAACGTCGCCAGGTCCGCCATGCCGATATAGATATAGTGCTGTTCCGAGTCCACGCTCACCGACGGCGGCCGCGTCACCACCGTCACGTCGCGCTCCACCTTCCCCGTCTTCCGCAACAAATCCGCGGACTTCGCCTCAACAATCAGCTTCGCCGGACCATCCTTCAGCAGCGTCGTCGTCCGCACGCCCGCCGTGAAGTTCCACGTCTCTTCCTTCGCCTTCAGAGGCTGCTGCAACTGCCACACCATAAATGTCTGGCCATTCTGCACAACGGCTGCTGAAGCGCTCTTGATCCCCCGCGGATCCGTCACGTGCACTTGCACGGGCGTAGCCTGCCCAATCGTCTTCACGTCCGTCGTCAGTTCCAGTTGAGGCCTCGCCGATCGCGCCAACACCACCACGACCGGCAGCCCAATCACCAGCAGAACAACCGCTAACAATACTTTGCGCACACCTCATTCTAGGTCGCGAACGCTGTGAATTTGCCGCGGTCACTGTTTCCGAAAGAGTGACATCGCTGCTGATCCATACAACCTGTCATTCCGTCCGGAGCAAAGCGGAGTGGAGGAACCTGCAGTTGCTTTTAGGCCTTCGCCCTGAATTTCGTCGATTCCCGAGTCGGCGACAAATGCCCAATGGCGTCATACGGCAGATCGCTACAGGAAGCAAGACTTGGTTCTAATCAGCACTTAGCTCCTCACCCGCACTGGACCGCATCTCCCGCGTCGGTTACTCTTTCCTGTCACAATCCGGGATAACCGATTATGAACCGACGCCATTTCCTCTCCGCCTCCGCCGCAACCATCGCCGCCTCCAGCCCCATCGCAAAAGCTGTCGCTTCCGAAGCATCACCCGACCCGCACAGCCTCGACCTCACACGGCACCGCTTCGGCGTCAACTACACCCCTTCCCACAACTGGTGGTTCTGCTGGAACGACTGGAACCCCGACCCCATCCGTCGCGACCTCGACGCCATCGCCGCCCTCGGCGCCGACCACCTGCGCATCCTTCTCATCTGGCCCTTCTTCCAGCCCAACCCCAAGTGGGTCAGCCCTGCGCACCTCGAGCGCCTCGATCAGCTCGTCACCCTCATGGCCGAACGCCACCTCGACGCCCTCGTCACCGTCTTCACCGGACAGCTCAGCGGCTGGTACTTCCTTCCGCCCTTCAACCGCCTCTCCGACAACTTCTTCACCGACCGCGTCATGCTCGACGCCCAGGCCCTTTTCATTCACGAGCTCAGCCGCACCCTCGCCCCGCACCCCAACGTCATCGGCTACGACATGGGTAACGAGATCAACACTTGCTGGAGCACCGATCCGCCCACCGGCGATGCATGGATGGACCGCACCTTCGCCCTCATGAACTCCACGCTTCCCAACCGCCTCCACGTCAACGGCGTCGACCACAACCCCTGGTTCCGCGACACCACCTTCTCGCCGAAGGCCCTCGCCTCCCAGAAGTTTCCCGTGATGCATTGCTATCCCTGGTGGACCGGCGCCCTCAAATACGGCGGCCCCATGGACCCGCCCAGCGTCAAGCTCCTCGCCGCCATGGCCGCCCTCATCCGCTCCTACGCCGGCACGCAGCAAAAGCCCATCTTCGCCGGCGAATTCAACACCTGCATCCAGAAACTCTCAGACGCCGAGCAGGCCTCGTGGCTCAACCAGGCCGTTGGCGCCGCCATCGAGCAGGGAGTGAGTTGGTTTACCTACTGGGATAGCCACGACGTCGACCGCAGATACGACTTCAACCCGCTCGAGTACACCCTCGGCCTTCTTACCAACGACGGCAAAGTCAAACCCGCCGGCCGCGTCTTCAAACAACTAGCCGACACCTACCGCAACAAGCCCGTCACCTTCCCCGCCGCACAGCTCCCGCCGCCGCCCCCCTCACCCCACACCCAGGACGCAACCTGGCAATGGATCCTCCACTGGCTCAACTGGAAGCCCACCAAATCCAGCCTCTGAATCCCGAACAACAGCCCCGAAAGGACGGTCGAAGATAGCCCAGGAGAAGCCGCACAGCGGCGCACTCCTGGGTAGGATCGCAAAGGTGAAGTCAAGCCCCGGAGGGGCGACAGAACTCTCCGCATACCGTCCGCGCGTTATGGTCTTAGGAGTCAAGATTTGCTAACGTGAGAGGAAATCGCCATGCACAACGCCATGACGCAAGATTCCCCCGAGTCCAGGAAAGCGGTCTTTCGAAAACTAGTTGACCTCTATGCCGCCGGAGACGTTTCGGCGCTGGACGAAATTGTGGCGCCCAACTATGTCGGGCACCCGTCAGCGGGCGACCGCGATCTGGAAGGGCTCCGTCAAAGCATCCTCTACTTCCACAACCTCTTCATCTACACCAGGGACTCTTTTCGCATTGAGGATCAGCTGGTCGACGGCGAGAAGGTCGTTACCCGTATGACCGCCAACGTCCATATAAGAGAAACGGGAGAACCCCTTACGCTGCTGGGTATCAACATCGCTCGCATCGTCGACGGCAAGCTCGTGGAAGAATGGAACACCTGGGAACAAACCAAAGCCACCGAAAAACTGAACCCATCCGCACTGAGTGCCTGACGCAACTCTGCAACACGTTTCAGTCTGCATTCGTTAAAGAATCAGCAGAAGTGGAGATCACGAGCGAGGTGAACCAGTTGTGAGCCAGCATATTACCAGCGTGGCCATCATCGTGCGGGAGTACGACGAGGCGATCAACTGGTATTGCGGGATTCTTGGCTTTCGCCTGGTTGAAGATACGGTGCTAACTGACACCAAAAGGTGGGTCCGAGTCGCGCCCGCCGAATCCACGAATTTCAGTCTGCTTCTGGCGCGCGCCGTAAGCTCCGAGCAGACTTCGAGGCTCGGAAACCAGACGGGTGGTCGCGTGTTTCTTTTTCTGAACACGGATGATTTCTGGCATGATTACCATGCACTCTCCCGCAAAGGTGTGGTCTTTCGCCGATCACCAGTGGAGGAGTCGTACGGCACGGTCGCTGTCTTTGAAGATCTCTATGGCAACCTCTGGGATCTGATTCAGCCACGAGTCGCCGCGCCATAACTCACGAGGACATCAGCCGACGATCGCCGTGAGCTGAAGAACGCCGACAGCCAGAGCTTCGTTCCCCTCAATCTTTACTTGTTGAAGAACTGAATCCCGAGGAATGCCTTTCGTAAACATGCGCCAGGCAATCTCCCCCGGCACAGTAACTCTGCAATCGATTCGTTCCGGGTACGTGCTTAGGAAACCCCAGCTATCGACACCCTTTGAGAAAGCCCATCTTCCTCCGCTTTCGCCCGAAACCTCTAGGAGCAGGCTCGTACCCACCGGAGCATCGAGCTGCCGGTACGTATGTGGCAAGCCGCGCACAAAGCAATCCAGCACCGGATGGTAAAGTTCCCGGGTCATAATGCCTGGCCGCTTCGTAGCCACTCGAATCTGCTGTTGATGGTGCCAGCGCTCCGTCAATTCGCGGGCGGTGTCGAACCAGTTGGGAGACACCTCTTCACCCGCCCAACTGACATTGAATGTGGCTCTGGCAAAGGGATCGAGCGACTCATGGAAGTCCGCCGATTCCGCGCAGGCGATTGCCATGAGGTTGACCAGAACAGACGGGCTCAGGCGGCGGTATACCTTGACACCTTCTTCGTTCAGTCGATTCACAAGAGCGATCACTTCTTGGGGCGATCGAGGATTGATGTTTTCGACAAGGCAGCAATCGCGAATCAACGATAGCTTGCGCAGAGCTGTATCCAGGAGGTGGGCCGCGACATCCCGAACTTTCCACCGTGGCGCAAAGGTTTGCAGATCCCACTCTGCCACGGTGAGCGAGCGGAGTAATTCCAGGAGCTTCTGATCGACTACACGCAAGAGGTTTGCACAGAGGATCGGGCCACACCCGTCGAGTCGGATACTGGGATTCATCTCAAACAATCTAGCTTCCTTTCATCAAATTAGTCTCGATTTCCATCCGCAACCGGCGCATAACAATTGGTCAACATCCCGCGATTCAAAGTCAGGCCTAAGTCTTTCATTCCACTTCGTAAATTCATCTCGCCCGTTTTGCAGGCTATTTGCCTCCACGAGCGCAAACTTGTCTGTCACTCAACACTCTATCGAAATCACAGTTCAAATCCGCCTCAGCTAGGCCCGGGTGCCCCGGAGCGATCTCGAAGGGTCTTGCTTTTGAGACCTCGGATACCAAAACCTTCGCGGGGGCAGAATCTCGCGAACGTCGCGAAGCGACGCGAACACCGCGAACAGGCGCGCAGCGCCGCCAACGCCGCTAAAAAGGAGAAACCCATGTCACCCAACTGCACTCAATCACTCCAAAACGGCAAGTTCTGCAACGCACCCGCGATGAACGGCTCTAGCTTCTGTCGCCACCACGACCCTCAGCGCCCTCCCCGCCCTGTCCATGAGGAATCTCGCGAAAGCGAATCCCTTGTTCTTCCGCCCCTCCGGGACAAGTACTCCATCCTTCTCGCTCTCGATGAAGTCATTCACGCCCTCGCAGAGGGAAGAATCAAGCTCTCCTTTGCCGAGACGCTGCTCTCCGGCATCAAGCTCGTCAGCCGGATTGTGAATGAGGTTGGAATCTTCGCCCACGAAGCTCCCGTCCGTCGGGTTGTGGATCGCGTTGCGGCGCTCGATCTCGACTGGGTCCACTCTATGCACGGAGGAACGCTGACCCGACAGGCTCTGCCATCGTACCTCGACGCGTTGCGGCGAGAGGAATTCGCGTATCGAGGGCTTCTTCTAGGTCGTCAGGTCGAGTCCGCATTCACGGAGTCTTAGACCGCGCCCGATCTTTAGATCCAGCCGTCACGGCAAAGTTTTAGCTCTGCGGCAATCGCCGGACGCACCGTCGCTGCCCGCTGACACTGCAGTAATTGCGCACATGTCCAAGTGACAACATTGAACCAATCAACCTGAAAACAAAAGGATCCAGGATGCATCGACGAATGTTTCTAGAGCTCTCAACGCTTGCCGCAATCGCCACACCTTCTAAGGAGGTCTTCGCCATGAATTCCACCGATCACCGACCGGCTCCGCTCCAAATGATCGTCACGCCTGAAGAGGCACAGGCCTACGAGATGCTCGGGGGTGGCGAGGCTCATCTCCTGGCTACGGGAGAAAGTACGAATGGAGCATGGTTCTGCGGTCGCTTCCGCGAAGATCCCGGGTTCATGACCAGTCTCCACTACCACCCAAACACCGACGAGCAGGTCTACGTGATTGAAGGAGTGCTCTCCATCTACATTGACGAGAGGTGGCATGAACTCAGTCCCGGAACGCTTGGCGTTCTTCCCAGGGGCAAGCCGCACGCCCAGGGCAACCGCGGAGACAAGCCTGTCCACTTCGTTGGATCGGGCGCGCCGGCCGGATTCGAAAAACTCTTCCCGGCAGTTGATGCACTGATGAAGCTGATGAAACCGGGCACGCCGGAATTCGTTGCGGAGTTCCAGCAGATTATGTCGCGCTGCGACATCGTATCTCTCGGGCCGGCTCCGAGGTAATGGAGCTGTGCCCGTCGTTCAAGATATCGTCTTGGCGCCGAGAGCGGCCAC
>Ga0157369_10003041_pt1 | contig 20018 bp, 20 predicted proteins | sample C25metaG_FD_113461 | JGI IMG/M metagenome (GOLD analysis project Ga0157369, IMG submission 113461) | Corn rhizosphere microbial communities from Kellogg Biological Station, Michigan, USA - C2-5 metaG | ecosystem: Host-associated > Plants > Roots > Rhizosphere > Soil | place: USA: Michigan...
ACCTTATCCTTCGCGCCCTACGAGTCGGATGTGCAGCGCTGGGTGAGCCAGGCGCGCGATGCCGGCCACGAAGTGCTGCTCGAAGTTCCGATGGAATCCTATGATTTTCCGGACAGCGATCTGGGACCGCACACGCTGCGTTCCGGCGCCACCGATGACGTCAACACGCAGCGCCTGATCTGGGCGATGACGCGCTTCACCGGATATGCCGGCGTCACCAATCTTCTGGGTGGGCGGTACCTCGCCGATCCGGTGTCGCTGGAACCGACGCTGACCTATCTCGCGCGCCGTGGTCTCTTCTTCTACGACAATGGCGCGGCCTCGCATTCGGCCGTGCCCGATATCGCGCCGCACGCGGGCCTTTCTTACGCACAGGGCCAATCCACCATCGACACGATCCAGACCGCGATGGAGATCGATCATCGCCTGGCTGCACTCGAAGAATCCGCGAAGAGCGGTGGCCATGCCGCGGGTTCGGGGTTCCTCTATCCCGTTACCATCGACCGTGTTGCGCGTTGGGCACAGGGACTTTCGGCGCGGGGCTTTGTTCTGGTGCCCGCTTCGGCCATAGTCACGCAGCCGAAGTAAGAGTTTTCACCGCCATGCCCCGCTCGGGCCATCTCCTGAATCACGACGATCTGCCCTATCGCCCCTGCGTGGGCGTGATGCTGCTCAATCCTGAAGGCCTCGTGTTCGTCGGCCGCCGGATCGACCAGACGGTGGAAGGCTGGCAGATGCCCCAGGGCGGTATCGACGGCAAGGAAACGCCATGCGAAGCGGCGCTGCGCGAGCTCAAGGAAGAGATCGGCACCGACAAGGCCGAACCTCTGCGCGAGATGGAAGAGTGGCTGGCCTACGACCTGCCGCAGCATCTTCTGGGGGCGGCGCTTAAGGGGCGCTATCGCGGACAGCGGCAGAAATGGATCGCGATGCGGTTCACCGGCAAGGACAGCGACATCGACGTGAATACCGAAGAACCCGAATTCGCGGATTGGAAGTGGCTGGCGATGGAAGCGCTCCCGCGCATGATCGTTCCGTTCAAGCGCGACACCTACACGAAGGTCATCGAGGCCTTCCGCGATCTGGCATTCGCGAACTGATGGCCATATCCAAACGCTCTCCCATCGTCATGATCCATGGCGCCTTTTGCGGCGGCTGGGCGTTCGACGATTTCCGCAAACCCTTCGAAGCGAAAGGCTACGCGGTCACCGCGCCGACCTTGCGCTATCACGATTGCGGCCGCGAGCCGCCGGCGGCGCTGGGCAAGACCAGCCTCATCGACTACGCCGCCGATCTGGAAAAACTGATCAGGACGCTACCAGAGGCGCCGATCCTTGTCGGACATTCGATGGGCGGATTGCTGGCGCAGATGCTGGCGGCCCGAGGGCTCGCGCGCGCCTGCGTGTTGCTGGCGCCCTCCGCGCCCTGGGGCGTGCTGCCATCGACGCTGTTCGAGGTCGCCTCGGCCCAGACGCTGCTGTTGACCGGTGACTATTTCAGCGGACCGATCGCGCCCAATTCGCGTGTTGCCCGTGCCAATGCGCTCGACAAGCTCGACGAAAAAGAGCGCCGCGCGGTCTATGCGCGCTTCGTGCCGGAATCGGGGCTCGCGACCTTCGAAGTCATGCAGTGGGCGCTCGACATGCGCCGCGCATCCCATGTGCGTGCCCGCGATGTGACCTGTCCGGTGCTGTGTCTCGTTGGCTCCGACGACCGCATCAATCCGCCATCCACGGTCGCGCGCATCGCAGCGCGCTATCAGGGCCGCGCACAATTCGAACAGTTCGAAGGCTTCAGCCACTGGCTGATCGGCGAAAAGGGCTGGGACCGGATCGCGGCGCGCGCGCTCACCTGGCTCGATACGGTTGAAATGGCTAAGGCCGTGCGTGAGACCAGCTAACCCGTTGGACCATGGTCCAATGTTTTCCCGCGTTTCTGAAGCCTAGCGTCGGCGGTGTCCCAACCGTCTGGACGGATCATGCCGCAGCTCGTTTCGCGTCGAATGTCATGGCTGGCGCTGTCGCTTTGCTTCCTGGTGCCCGTCGCGGGCCGGGCGGAGGCGCCGCCGGTCTTCCAGATCACGCCCCAGGAGAGCTCGGTCAACTTCTTTGTCGACGCATCGGTATCCGTCAAGGGCACGTTCGACAAGTGGAACGCGACTCTGACCTTCTCGTCGAGCGATGCCGCGACCGGGGTGCTCGATATCAAGATACAGGCTGCGAGCGTCGATACCGGAAATGGACTGAAGGATCGCAAGCTGAAGGGCGACGATTTCTTCGACGTCGCGAACAACCCACTGATCACCTTTCATTCGACGAAAATCGTGAAGACTGGTCCCGAGACCGTCGAGGTCGACGGCGATTTCACGATCCGCGGTGTGACGAAGCCCGAAAAACTCTCACTGACGGTTTCCGGTGCGGGAACGGGTTCGGGCGAGATCAAGGGCACGATGGCCTTCAACCGCAAGGACTACGGTATAAATGGCTCCATCCCGCTGGTCCGCATCGCCGATCGCGTGGAGGTCACCGTCGCCCTCCATGCAAAGCGTGTGAGCGGGCCGGCCGTGGTCTTCAAACAATAGACGGGAAGCCACCTGGCCTAGAGTTTTTTTGGGCTAGATAGATTCCCCCAACACGTCATGGCCGGGCTTGACCCGGCCATGCAACTTTTTTCGAGATTCATGTGATGGAGGGATCGTCTTTATGGCGCCCGGACGCGCGCCCGATGGATGGCCGCCTCCCGCCTACGCTTTCAGCTTCGGCGGGCAAGTTTCAAACTCACTCGGCCGCCGTAGCTTTTAGCGAAGGCGGCAAGGGCGGCCATGACGATTTCCAATAGAGTCGAAAATGTCTAGTTCGTCGCTGCCATCGTCGTCTGCGCGCGCAGCTCCTTCATGAAGCTCTGCAGCACATCGATGGAGGCGACCTGCGCGGCGGCGTTGCGGAACGCGATGCCGTGGTCGTCGATCCGGTCGCTCACGACCTCGAAGGCGCGCGAGTCTGGTCCGTTTTTCATCTTCGCACTGAAATGCTCCCGCATGCGGTCGAGCGCGGTCTCGTCATCGGCGAGCGAATAGGCGACGGCGGCGCGCATCACCTGCTGGCGGTCTTCAGCCGTCAGCGGGATCGAGTCGCTCCAGCGTGTCGAAAGCGATTCCTCCGCCATATGACCTGCGAGCGGCCAGTTGCCGCTTCTCCAGCAGATATCCGCACGAAGCCGCGCGACGTCGGTCGACTTGTCGACGGCGATCAGCTCGAGAGCATCGTCCCAGCGCTTGAGATCGGCGAGCGCGCGCGCCTGCAACAGGAGCCGCTGGTGCAGGACCTCGTCGGGCAGGGTGCTGATCGAGGTGCTGCGGATCGTATTGAGCGCAAGCTCGGGCTTGTGATCCGAGAGATAGATCGCGGCCAGCTTGGTTGCGACCTGCGCCCGCGCGACGCCGTCGAGGCGTTTGTCGATCTGATATTTGAGGAGATCGGCCGCGGGGCCGAGAAGGTCGACGGACGCGAGACGGTCGGCCATTCGCCGGATCATCTCGTCGCCATCGGGGCCGATCGGCGTCAGGTCGATATTGTCGTAAAACAGCGATAGCGCCTGCACCGGCGGCATTCCTTCGACGCCGCCTTTCAGGAATAGCTTCACGAACGCCGCGCGCATATCGTCCTGTGCGGAGCGCGCCCAATCGTCATTGGGGCTGTTCTGCGCAGCGAGACGAAGCGCGTGCAGGCCGTCCTGCCATTGCCGCCTTGCGAAATAAAGCGTGCTCAGCTTGCGCAGGGTTTTCAGTTCGAGGGTGTCGCCGCGCCAGCGATAGCGCAGGTTCTCCAGCGTATTGATAGCTTTCGCGGGGGACAGGCCGCGGTCGGCCAGCGCGGTCTCGACGCGATAGTAGGTCGCGCGCGCCGCTTCGCGTTCGTCGCCGTTGTGCTCGACGGCCGCGAATAGCGTGGCTGCTTCCTGGCCCCGTCCCTGGGCTGCGTAGAGGCGTGCGCGCTCGACCTGGGCCGTTCGCATCAGCGCGGCTGGGATTTCCGCCGGCATCCGGCCAAGCGCCGCATCGGCCATTTCCGGATGGCCAAGGCCAAGCCCCGCTTGTGCCGCAGCAATGCGCACACGCGCCTGCCATTCGGCCGGGTAGCGATTCAAAACGGGTCCGGCACGGTCGAGATCGGCCCGCGCAGCGTTCCAGTCTTCGAGTGCGGCCTCGATCAGTCCGCGCCACAGCGCGGCGTGGCGATCGGATTCGAAGGCCGCACCCGCGACATCGTTATGCGCATCGCGGTAACGGCCCATCTCGTAATCGGCGACGGCCCGCATGAGCAGAAGGCGGCGGTCGTTTGCGAGCGCGGGATCCGTCCCCTGCATCAGCCGGATGGTGCCGAGCGCCTCGGCGGCGAAATCGTGGACGAGATAGAACCGCGCCAATGCCAGGCGCGCCTGATTGGCGCCTTGCGCGGTTTGTCTGGCCGCCGCGGTGCGCAGGCGCCGCTCGGTCGCGAGGAAGCTTCCGCCATAGGACCGCCGCCAACCCGCGAAATCGAGATAGCTCTGCGCATCCTCGTGGCGCGTCAGCGCGTCAGGCGATGTCGCGGCCGTGGGCATCGTGTCGAGCGTCAGCGTGAGCCCTGTGAGACGGGCGATGATGACGCGCGTCGCATTCGCGGTGACCGAGAGGTCGTCGACCAAAGGCTGCACGGCCAGGCCGGAGGCCGTCTTCAGGATGGTGAATTCGGCGAAGGCACGCTCGCCGATCATTGCGCGCCCGGCCGTGGCCGGAACGACGACGATGTTATCGCCCACGACAGGATCGGCCAGCGTCACGGCATGTGACGCCCCGCCCAAAACTGTCGAGAGCGACGCATGGGCTGGGTCGTCCTGATCGCGCGTGAAGCCGATGGCCATCGCATTCGGTGGCACCTGCGGTGCGATCACGACCTTCAGGTTCGGCCCATCGGTGAATGCCGCGATCTGTTCGGGCTGCTTGAGGCCGATGCGCAGCACGCTGACGCCGTCACCGCTGGTAGCATCGATGGATGTGGGAAAATTGCCGAGTTGGTTCTTTAGCTTGGTGATGTCGAGCGGGGGCGCATCCTGGAGCACGACCCAGGCGGTCATGCTTCGGATGAACACAGCAGAGCCGCCATGCGCCATGCCGCGCATGGTCAGGGTTGCGCCATCACGGGTGAGCTGACCGTCGGCGGACAACGTAATCGCCGTTGCAGCCGGTACCGGAGCCGCTTGCGGCGTTGTGGCGGCCGGTGCCGGGGCCGCTTGAACCGGTGTGGCGGCTGGCCCCGGTGATGGAGTGGATGCAGCTTGTGCCGGGGTGACGGCAGAGACCGGGATCGCCTTCGCAGGCGCTGCGGGAGCCGTGGCCGCCGGATTGTTCAGCTTGGCAGCAGTGTCGGCGATGACCTGCGCCTGCGCATTCGCGGCAACCAGTGTAGGCTTCACCTTTGTGGTGCCGGGCGGCGTGTAGGCATCGGCGTCGGTCTTGGGCGCCAGCACGTCGAGCACGATACGCGCGCCGTCGCGGAAATCGTGAAAGCCGGAATCCGTGTCGGTCTCGAACTCGACGATGATGCCTTTGCCGGCGACGTGCCATGCCGCGTTTTTCACCCAGGGCGGCGCCTGTTTCTGAAGCGCGGAGAAGTCGGGGTGAGCCAGCGCGTCGAACTTGACTGTGAGCTTGCCCGCGCCCGGAAACACGGAATAGGGCACCTGTTTCGGCCAGTCGAACACGATGCGCGTGAAGTTGTGATAGGCGCCGGTGCGGACCTTCACCGTGTCGAGCTTCGCCGGATCGACAGCGGTGACCTTTTGGGGCGGCGGTGGCGGCGGCAGATCGGGCGGCGTTCCGGAAAAGGTCGCGGGCGCGAGATCGATCGCGATCCTGTCGCCGGAGGCGCTGGTGTGAACATGCGCAGGTTGCACAAGCGCGAGACGGATTGTCTTTCCATCGGCATCCATGCGGACGTTAGAGGCATAGGCCGAAAGACTTTGGCTCAATGTGACGGCATCGAGCGCGACTTTGCGATCGAAGCTGATCGTGACCACGCCGGCATCGCCGTTCGCTGTGGCATGCGCCGTCGGCGTCAATGTGAACAGCAGGCGCGCGAATCCGTTCGCCGTCGACGTCGCAACGGAATCGGCCGCGTATGCAGAAGGGGCAAAGCACAAAGCCGCGGCGAACGCGAAGGCGCTCCGCCACAGCCTCACGCGGTTTTGCCCGGCCTCAGCCATGATTTGCCGGCGGGGGTGCCGCTTGCGGTGCGGCGGCTTGCGGAGCCGCGGTTTGCGGCGCGGGTGCAGGCTGTGCGGCAGCCTGCGTCGCTGCGGGTGGAGGCGGTGGCTGTGTTGCCGCCGGCGTGGGTGCTGGTGCCTGCGGTGGCGGCGTCAGGGTCGCTTTCTCCGGCACGTTCAGCCGCGAAGCCAGGCGGAGCGTGAGCTTTTGGGCGGTTTCCGCGTTCATCGCGGCCAGGACCGGCGCGAGCGCATCGGACTTCATCTCCTGCGCCACCTGGAGCAGCACATTGTCGTCCAGGCCGTTGAAGATGCGCGCGGCATCCTTGGGCTTCATCGCCGAATAGGTTTTGACCAGCGAGGCGATCTGCTTTTCCTGCGCCGCATCGCGCTGGCCCATCATCTGGTTGATCTGCACCTGAAGCTGCTTCAGCGCCGCGATCTTGGCGTCGATGCGCTTTTCGGTAGCCGCCAGCACGTTGGCGCGCATGTCCAGATCACGGGCGCGGCTGTCGAGTTCGGACCGGCGGCGGGAAAGGCTCGAAAGGACGTCTACTTCGGCCGCACTCGCGGTTTCGGTGTCGTCGCTTGCGATATCTTTTTGTGTTGCCGGCGTGTCTTGCTGCACCCCGACATTGGATGCCACCTGGACATCGCTCTGGCCCTCTGCGCGCGCGTCGTGGACGAGGCCGACACCTTTCAGAACCAGCAGAACCGTGCCCGCGATCAGAACCGCCGGAAGCAGCCGCATATGCCTTGTGACGATGCGAAGGTTCATCTTGCAGCCCTCAAAGCGTCGAGCCGGCCCATGACACTGCCGGACGGAAGCTGTCCATTGCCCGTGCGAACGAGAACGCGCGGCTTGGCGTTGCTATCGATGGAGCTTTCCATGCGCTGGGCGATGCGTTCGCTCGATGCGGCGACAAGCGAGAGTTCATCGATCGCCGCACGCGCGCCTGCAACCTTGCGGTCGAGAACTTCGCCCACGCTGCCAGCCGCCGATTGCAGCGCCCTTAACGACAGGGCGGCGGTTTCGATGGAGGCATTCAGGTCGCCGATGGTGTTCTTCAGGTCCTGCTGGCCCTGGCGGACGGCCATCAGCCGGCGTTCGAGCACGACGCAATAGACAAGTGTCGCGGCGAGCAAGATGCAAAGCCCGATTTCGAGCGCAAACGTCAGCATCACGGTCAAATTTCCCCCTCAGAGCGCGTGCGACGCGTCTGTACGCTTGATGGCCTCGTCGATCTTGATGGCGACGGAAGAGCCCACCCGGCCCATGCGCCCCTTGAGCAGCGGAACGCCGCGGCAGCGCATCTCGACCTTGCTCTCCGGCGTCGCGTTGAGCATGACTGTGTCGCCGACCTTGAGGTTCATGACCTTGTTCAGCGGCATGGTCTGCTCGTCGAGGATCGCGTCGATGTCGACCTTGGTCGACCACAACTCTGTCGCCAAATGGCTTTCCCAGATCGAGTCGCGGCCGAATTTCTCGCCCATGAATTGCTGCAGCAGAAGCTTGCGGATCGGTTCCAGCGTCGCATAGGGCAGGAGCAGTTCCGTGCGTCCGCCGCGGTCTTCCATGTCGATGCGCAGCTTGACCAGGATGGCGGCGTTGGCGGGCCGCGCGATGGCGGCAAAGCGCGGATTGGTCTCAAGCCGGTCGAGCGCGAAATTCACCGGCGCCAGCGGCTCGAAAGCGTGACACATATCCTGGAGGATGACTTCGATCATGCGCTGCACGAGCGTGCGTTCGATGGTGGTGTAGGGACGGCCTTCGATGCGCATCGCGGATGCACCGCGGCGGCCGCCGAGCAACACGTCCACGATCGAATAGATCAGGTTCGAATCGACGGTGAAGAGGCCGTAATTGTCGAGCTGTTCGGCGCGGAACACCGCAAGGATCGCGGGCAGCGGGATCGAGTTCAGGTAATCGCCGAATCGGATGGAGGCAATGCTGTCGAGGCTTACTTCCACATTGTCCGACGTGAAGTTGCGCAGCGACGTCGTCATCAGCCGGACCAGCCGGTCGAAGACGATCTCGAGCATCGGCAGGCGCTCGTAGGAAACGAGCGCGGAATTGATGATGGCGCGGGCGCCGCTGCGGTCTTTCAGATCGTCATGATTGACGTCGAAGCCGAGCAGCGAGTCGATTTCCTCCTGGCTGAGGATGCGCTCGCCATTGCCCTGTGTGGTGGGGGGCGCCAGGACTTCGGCGGTCTGTGCGGCGGCTTCCGCGATATCGCTATCTTCTGACATGGTCCCTACTGGATGATCATTTCTTTGAGCAGCACGTCGCGCACGTGATAGGGCGCGGCCGCCACGTTGATGCGGCGGAGCAGTTCTTCCTTCAGTCGGATCACGCCGGCCGACCCTTTCAGGTCGTCGATCCTGAGTTCGCGCAGATAGCCCTGGAACTGGTCGACGACGCGCGGCATCACCACCGCCAAACCTGCCTTTTCGTCGGCATTGTCGAGTTCCAGCGAGGTCGAAAGTTTCAGATAGGTCGGGTTGCCGTCGGCGCTTTGCAGGTTCGTGATGATGTCCGGCACGTCGTAGAACGCGACCTGCGGCGGGGTCACCGGCGTGGCGTCGGCCATCGCGCCGCCCGCTGCGGCCTTGGGTGTGCTGAAGACAAAGAAATAGAGTCCAGCACCACCGCCGCCCAGCAGAAGCACCAGCCCGGCGACAGCAATGATCAGCAGCTTCTTGTTGCCGAGGAGTTTCTTGACGAAGCCTTGTTTCGGCGCATCGGCGCCCTCGCCGCCGGACGTTTCGTCGTCCGGCTTGTCGTCGTCCTCTTTGGCCATGAATGCCCCTGCCCGCGATACAGGGGGGACGTTATGGGGACGTGGTTAAAAACTGGTTCAAATTGCCTGTAACGGCAGGCTTGGCCCGGCAGAGTTTGCCGCCCTCATCAATTCGGCGCCAGAAACATCAATAAAATCAATAGTTTTCGTATGGCACGGCGTCTGCACCTTCTGGCCCACGGCAAAGGACCAGAAAGGATCCGGCCCCCATGGACAATTCACTGCTCATTTCGCTGTCACAGCAGCTCTCGGCCTATCAGTCGATGGACGTGATCGCGAACAACATCGCCAATGTCTCCACGCCCGGCTACCGGCGCGAGGAGCCGACATTCGAAGAATACGTGGCCCATGTGCGGCCTTCCGAAACCCAGAAAGGCATGCAGGCGCTGAGCTTCGTCCAGCAGACGGGCACGGTGCGGAACATGGCGCAGGGTGCGCTGCAGTCCACAAGCGCGCCGTTCGATCTCGCGATCAGCGGCAAGGGCTATTTCGCGGTTCAGACACCCGCGGGCGAGCGCTACACGCGCAACGGCCATTTCACACTCGATTCCGGCGGCCAGATCGTGACCCAGGACGGTTATCCGGTTCTCGGTGACGGCGGTCCGATCAACATCACCAATGACGACGGCGATATCCATATCGGCGACGACGGCGTGGTGAGCGGACGCAACGGACAGATCGCAAAGGTGCGGGTCGCAGGCTTCAACGGCGAACTCGCGATGAAGAAGCAAGGCGCAAGCCTTTACGCCACCAGCGAGACGCCGACGACGGCGACAGACTTCAAGATCTCGCAGGGCGCGCTCGAAAGTTCGAACGTGCAGCCCGTGGTCGAGATCTCGCACATGATCGACGTGATGCGCGCCTATCAGGCGACCGCGACGATGACCCAAACCCAACAAGACCTATTGCGCCAGGCGATCGACAAGCTTGGCGGACAACCCGGCAGCTAAGGAGCAGGGACCATGAGAGCTCTCAACATCGCAGCGACCGGCATGTTCGCGCAGCAGACCAACGTCGAAGTGATCGCCAACAATCTGGCGAACATGAACACGACGGCCTACAAGCAGCAGCGCGCCGAATTCCAGGATCTGCTCTACCAGAATGTGGAACAGCCGGGCGCGCAGACGTCCGACTCCGGAACGCTGCTGCCGAGCGGCATCCAGCTTGGTGCCGGTGTGCGCACGGCCGCGGTCTATCGCATCAACAGCCAGGGCACACTCAACAACACGGGCAACCCCTACGATCTTGCGATCAACGGCTCGGGTTACTTCCGTATCACCATGCCCGACGGCACCGACGCCTATACGCGCGCAGGCAATTTTGCGCTGTCGCCGGAAGGCCAGATCGTCACCGACAAGGGTTATGTCGTGGCGCCCGGTGTCGCCGTTCCGGCAAACGCCACCGGCATCACGGTGAATGCACAAGGCCAGGTCCAGGCGACGATCCCCGGCCAGACTACGCCGCAGCAGGTGGGCCAGTTTGAGATTACGCGCTTTCCCAACGAAGGCGGCCTGAACGCGGTCGGCGACAATCTCTACACCGAGACGCCGTCGTCGGGTTCTCCGCAATCCGGCGTTCCGGGGTCGATCGGTTACGGCACGATCCAGCAGGGTTTTCTCGAAGGCGCGAACGTCAATGCGGTGGAAGAGATGACGTCGCTGATCACCGCGCAGCGCGCCTATGAAATGAACTCCAAAGTCATCACAGCAGCAGACGAGATGCTGCAGATGACCTCACGCCTTGCAGGATCCTGAACCATGAAAGCGATACTTCTCTTTGTTTGCGCCCTGGTCATGGCCTATCCGGCCTTTGCCGCGACCGGCGTGCGCATCGTCGTTCCGGTGCGCGATATCGGCCGCGGCGAAACCATCGCCGAATCCGATCTTTCCTATCAGGTGGTGGCGTCCGAGAGCGTCATGTCCAACACGGCGACATCGATGGATGCGCTGGTTGGCATGCAGACGAGGCGTGTGCTGCATCAGGGCGAAACCGTGCGCAACGACGACGTGCGCCATCCCATCCTCGTCACCAAAGGTTCGACGGTGACGATGACGTTCGACGCGCCCGGGATCACGCTGACCGCGATGGGCCGTGCCATGAGCGAAGGCGGCGTCGGCGACACGGTCACGATTCTAAATCCCGCGTCCTATCGCCAGATCAGCGCGGTCGTCGTCGGACCGGGAACGGTTCGTGCAGAAAACGCCATCGCCATGCCCGGCATGCGCGCGCGTATCGCCAGCGCCAGGCAATAAGAAAGGAGACAAGATGAGCTTGCATGTTCTGAAGACAGTTTTGGGACTTGGTGCCGTAGCAGTCCTGGCCGGCTGCAGCGCTGTGGAACGCGTCAAGGAAATCGATGGCGGGCCGAGGATGGCGCCTGTGTCGGTTCCGGTCGCGCAGCAACTCACGCCCCTGCCCATGCCGGCACCCTTGACCGAGCCGCGCGCCGCCAGCTCGCTGTGGCAGCCCGGCGCGCGCAGCTTCTTCCACGATCCGCGCGCCAGCCGGGTTGGCGACATCCTGACGGTGAATGTGTCGGTGGCCGATGCCGCGAAGCTGTCCAACACCACCAGCCGCGCGCGCACGAATTCCGACGACGCCAATCTCACGAATTTCTTCGGGCTCGAGAAATCGATTGCGGCGTCGGGGATGGACCCGGGCAGCATCGTGAAGATGGGATCGGATACGTCCAATGTCGGCGCGGGATCGGTCGACCGTTCGGAAAGCGTTAACGTGACCCTGGCTACATTGGTCACGCAGGTTCTACCGAACGGCAATCTGGTGATCGGCGGACATCAACAGATGAAGATCAACAGCGAGATGCGCGATCTGACTGTAACCGGCATCGTGCGCCTCGAGGACATCACCAACGCCAACACCATCGATCTTTCGCAGATTGCCGAAGCGCGCATCACCTATGGCGGCCGCGGAACGGTCAGCGACGTGCAGACGCCGCGCTACGGTTCGCAGATATTCGACATACTGATGCCCTGGTAATTTTCTTCCGCCATTGGTGGGCGGAGGGGCTAGCGAGCGGCCGGACGACATAAGTCGCCGGCCGTTTCGTTTTACATGCAGACAATGGGTACTGGCTTACCAGGCGAAGCTCGCGGCAGCCGGGCTCAGGCTTTGCCCTTCGGGCTGCGCCGGGCAGGCTTCTTACGCTGCCGCGTGCGAAGCCTGGCCGTTTCGTTTTCAGTCGTCGCGATAGACTTTCTCGCGGCGCTCATGGCGTTCCTGCGCTTCGATCGACAGCGTTGCGATCGGACGTGCGTCCAGGCGCTTTAACGAAATCGGCTCGCCGGTTTCTTCGCAGAACCCGTACGACGCGTCCTCGAGACGGCGCAGCGCCGAATCGATCTTGGAGATCAGCTTGCGCTGACGGTCGCGGGTGCGGAGTTCGAGCTGGCGTTCGGCCTCGGTCGAGGCACGGTCGGCAAGATCGGCGTGCGGCACGGTCTCGGCCTGCAGGTTCTGGATGGTTTCGCGGCTTTCGCGAAGGATCTCGTCCTTCCAATTGTTGAGCTTGCGCCGGAAATACTCGCGCTGGCGCTCATTCATAAAGGGTTCGCTTTCCGACGGCCGGTAGCCGGCCGGAAGTTGGGTACCCATGCACGCTCCCTTCGACGATAGGCGTGGATCGACGGGGCGGTGTATAGCGGCGCGACCGCCGCGCCGCAATCGGTATTGTGAGACAGCCCTAATCTGAAGAACCACTGTATATCAAATACTTAGCCGTTCAGAGTTCCCCGGCCCCAATCCACCAGACCGGCCAGGAGAGCAAGGACGCCGTATGCGGTCAGCGCGGTCTCCGCTTCGGCCGCTGGCGTGGGCGGCATGGGGCCAAACGCGCCATAGAGTTCCACGGCAGCCATCGCGGCTACGAACAGCCAGAGCCACAGATCGCCCCGCCGTGTCTTCGACGGAACGGCGCGCGCATAGACAATGGCGCCAACGAGCAGCGTGACGAGTTCGAGCGGCAGGCTGATCCAGAGCCAGCGCCACAAACCGAACCCAACCTTGGCGGAGTTGTCGAACAGCGGCAGGTCCGGCACATGCACGACAAGATCGAGCAGCCAGTGCGAGAACACCGCGCCGGCAACGACAGCGACAACGGCCGTGCGCCGTTCCTGCACGAACAGGAGTGCGATCACGCCGAACACGAATGAGAGGATCAACGATCCGATCAGGCCGTGCGTGTAGGGCATGTAGTAGAGGTCGAGCGGGCTTCCTTCCGTGAATCCCGGAACGATGCGCACCTTTTCGACACCCATCAGAACGAGCGCCGACCAGCACACATCCAGCCACTGCACCGCGATGAACAGAATCCAGAGCGGGATCGCCTTCACAGGCGCCTTGGCGGCGAAGGCAGGGCCATAATGTCCGATGAACATGCGCTCTCTCCTATCACTGAACGGATTGGCCGATGCGGCCGAGATGGGTGTCGCGGAAGCCGCTCGCCATTTTGAGCCCATAGCCCAGTGCGCGATCGAAGCCCACATGCGCGAGCCAGATGAGTGCCACGGAAAGCGAATGGGACGATGGAACCGCCAGAGCCAAAGCTGCAAGGGTGAGCGGGCCAAGAGTTGAGTGTGCAGCGTTGTAGGCAACCGCGCCGATCCGCGGACCGAACAGATATCCGGCGAAACTGATGTCCGGCAGCAGAAAGAGCCCGGCAAAGAGCAGCCCGCCGGCGTGGGTGTCCCGGTATAACAGCAGGGCCACCGCGAGCAACGCCAAGCCTTCGCTTCGTAGAACAGTGCGAACACCGTCCGTGACGGGCACCTCGCGATACAGGGGTGGAGCGATCATTGTCATGCGCGGATCGTGCCGCAGATTTCGATAAACGGAAATTGCCGAACATCGCCTATCTGATATACGTTTCCGTATGGATAGCGGCTGGGAGCATTATCGCTCGTTTCTGGGTGTGCTGCGTGAGGGCAGCCTTTCGGCCGCGGCGCGCACGCTTGGCCTGACGCAACCGACGCTCGGCCGCCACATCGATGCGCTGGAGAAAGCGCTGAAGGTCAAGCTTTTCGCCCGCACCCAGCACGGACTGGTGCCGACGCAGAGTGCGCTGGACGTGGCACCGCATGCCGAAGCGATGGAGGCTGCGGCACAGGCGCTTGTCCGCACCGCATCCGGCGAGGCCGGCGAAATGCGCGGCGCGGTGCGGCTGACCGCGAGCGATATCGTGGGGGCGGAGGTGCTGCCAGCGATCCTTTCGGACTTTCATGCACAGCATCCCCGGATCGCCATCGAGCTTTCGCTCAGCAATCGCAATCAGGATCTGTCGCGGCGCGATGCCGACATCGCCGTGCGTATGGTCCGTCCGGTGCAGAAGGCGCTCATCGCCAAACGCGTGGGAGCGGTGCAAATCGGGCTTTATGCACACCGGCACTATCTCGCGCGCCACGGCACGCCGCGCAGTATCGAGGAACTCACCCGGCACGCACTTATCGGATTCGATCGCGATGCCGGCGCATTCCGTTCGCTGGGAGCGAGCGGGCTGCCGGTCACGCGCGAGATCTTCGCGTTGCGCACCGACAACGACCATGCGCAGCTCAATGCGCTACGTGCCGGGTTCGGCATCGGCGGCTCTCAGGCCGGCATCGCTGCGCGCGACAGCGACCTTGTTCCGGTGCTCCCGCGCGAGATCTGCTTTCGCCTCGAAATGTGGCTCGTCATGCACGAAGCCTTGCGCGCGAACCGGCGTGTGCGGATGCTTTTCGATCATTTGGATCGGGCGTTGCGCGCCTATGCGGCGATCGGTCTTCGCGGCTGAAACAGGGGTGGACAGCCTCAAACGAAAAGCCTATATCCGCGCACCTTCGTAAAACCTTTGCGAAGACCTTGCCGCGGGGTGGAGCAGCCCGGTAGCTCGTCAGGCTCATAACCTGAAGGTCGCTGGTTCAAATCCAGCCCCCGCAACCAGCATCAAGGAAAAGGCTTCCGTCACAGGAAGCCTTTTTGCTTTCGACATGCGCGCAAACGACATGCGCGCAAAGAAAAAAGGGCGGACCGTGAGGTCCGCCCTTTGATGCTTTGGCGAGGCTTCGATCAGCCGCCGAGGTCGATGACCGCGCGGCGGTTCTGAGGCTCGCGCACGCCCGGACCGGTCGGGACCAGCGGATCGTGGAAGCTCTTGCCTTCGATGGAGATCGTACCGCCATCCATGCCTTCGCGGACCATCTCGTCCTTGACGGACGTGGCGCGACGCTCGGACAGAGCCTGGTTGTAGCGGTCCGAACCGACGGTGTCGGTGTGACCGGTGACCAGCACCTTGACCATGCCATTGGCCTTCGCCGTCTTGACGGCTTCGGCAACCACTTCCTGCGCCTTCTCGGTGAGGGTCGTATTGTTGAAGTCGAAGAAGACGATGAACGTCTTGACCACCGGTGGTGGCGGCGGGGGTGGAGGCGGAGGAGGCGGCGGCGGGGGAGGCGGCGGCGGGGGAGGCGGCGGCGGCGGTTCAAGGTACCACCGGATGCCGAACAGGGCCGCATTCTCCGTGATCGATTTGACGTGCACGGGCGATCCGCCGACGAACGCCGAATGGAAATCGTCATCGATTTCCGCCGAGCGATAGCGGTAGTCGAGGTACAGATCTACGGAGTCGGAAACGCCAAGCGAAAAGCCCGACATACCCTGCCACATGAACCCCGTGCGCTGACCATAGATCGCCTTGAAGACGTTTTTGGTGTGCAGCGGATTGAGCTTGGTGTCCTCGAGGACAGCGCCGAAACCGAGACCGGCGCCGACCGTCCACGACAGGCTGCCCGTCAGCGGAAGATCATAGGCCACATTGAACAGTGCGGATTTGACTGTCACTCCACCCGACAGGGTGCCGGCGGACGTCTGTTGGTCCGTTGTGTTACCGCCGTAGCCGAGTTCAAGCTCGGTACGGATGTTCATGTCCCACTTGTAGCCGATCGCGCCAAGGCCGAACGCATCTTTGTTGTAGCCAATCTCTACAGGACCGGTCAGCGGACTGTCGGCATGCACCATTAACGGTGCCTGGTAACCGATACCGAGTCCGAGATACCAGCCCGTATAGTCACTCGCAGACGCCGGCGCGCACAGCGCAACCGCGGCCACGCCCGCCAAGGCGATCGAACGAAGTTTCATTTTTACCCTCGCTTCATATATCGACAGGCAGGGACCCCCCCGCCAAGACGTCTTTTCAGACCTTTCTTATAACTTTCGAGCTTCGGAAAGTCTCGTCTCAAAGTGCGCAGAAGGCCTGCCCCGCGGCCATTAACTACGGCTTTGTTTAAACCTGTGGCACATTGGCAACCCCTTGTGGGCGATAGAATAAAACAACTTTTTGACACATTTCACATCACCGACGAATAGCAGTTCCCACGGTTCCTGACCTAAACCACTGGTAGCCTTGTAAGTTTTGGTTTTGAGTTCCGCCGCGCCGCTCCCCGCTCCCCGATGCTATTTGAAGTTGTGCGAGCAAACAAAAAGGGCGGACCCTGGGTCCGCCCTTTTTCACACTTGCCGGGGCCCGTCAGCCGCCGAGATCGATGACGGCTCGGCGATTCTGGGGTTCTCGCACCCTTGGTCCTGTTGGGACCAGCGGATCGTGGAAGCTCTTCCCCTCGATGGAGATCGTACCGCCGTCCAGGCCTTCACGGACCATCTCGTCCTTTACGGACGTGGCGCGGCGCTCGGACAGCGCCTGGTTGTAAGTGTCGGACCCGACCGTATCGGTATGGCCGGTCACCATTACGCGCACCATTCCCTGCGATTTCGCGGTCTTCACCGCTTCCTGCACGACCTCGACCGCCTTCTCCGTCAGGTTCGACTTATCGAAGTCGAAGAAGACGATGAATGTCTTCACGGCCGGCGGTGGCGGCGGAGGAGGCGGTGGCGGCGGCGGCGGGGGTGGCGGAGGTGGCGGTGGCGGCGGGGGTGCTGCGGACTCCAGGTACCAGCGAATGCCGAGAAGGGCGACGTTCTCGTGAACGTCCTTTATGTGAACCGGACCGACACCCACGACATCCGAGGCGAAGTCGTGATCGGTTTCCGCCGAGCGATAGCGCCAGTCGAGGAACAGATCCATCGAATCGCCGAGGTTGTAGGTGAGGCCGGCAATGCCCTGCCACATGAAGCCGGTATTGCTGCCATGCACATACCAGCCGGAACCGTTCGTTTTCACATGGGGGTGGACGTCGCCGAAGCCGACGCCGCCACCGAGCGTAATGCCAAGATCGCCCCAGACCGGCATGTCGTAAGCGAGGTTGAACATGCCCGACGTCACAGACATTCCGCCGGCCATCGGACCGGCTACGCCGCTGGCCCTGTGGAAGGCGTGCTCATCGTAGCCGCCCTCGAATTCCGCGCGGAAATTGTCCCACTTGTAGCCGACCGACGCCGTACCAAGGACGTCGTCGTTGAACGCGCCGTGAAATGTGCCGATGGGCGGTGGCGAATCGAGATGCACGAGTTGGGCTGTATCCCAGCCCATGCCCAATCCCAGATACCAGCCATCGCCGCTCGCGGCAGCCGGTGCGCTCAATGCCAGCACCGTCGCTCCTGCCAAAAGGCATGCGCGGAGTTTCATCTTTCCCTCCTAACCAATGAACCGACGGTACGCCCAGCCGGTTTGCCGAACATCGACGTGCCCATAACGCCGGGATTGCAGGAAGGTTTGTGCGGAACGTTCCGATTTTGGCGCTGCAGCAGACTTCGTCGTCTACTGTGTCAATCGCGCAACAGCCGGATCGAAGCGGGGAAGACCGTCCGCGTTGCTGCTGAACAAAAATGCATAACGCCCCGGCAGAATGTGCAACCGGGCACCGTCGGAGCGCAGATTTTCGAGTGCGCTTAGAAGTTCCGCCCGCGGCGCCACGTGAAAGAACTCGAGCCATTTGCGCAATGCATGGCGCGCCGGGCCGACAAGATTTCGGAGATCGCCGAAATCGACGATGTGGATTCGACCGTTGGTGCTCAGCGCACCTTTTGCTGCATTCAAAGCCTGCCTCCAATCGGGAATCATGGAGAGGCTGTAGGAAAACAGTATGTCGTCGAATGGCGTCGCTTCACCGAACAGCTCAGGGCTCAGCGCTTCGGCATAACCCTGTGCCAGCGTAATGCGATCGCTCAATCCCGCACGTGCGATTGCGACGGAAGCGGTTTCAAGCATCGCGTGCGACGCGTCGAGGCCGAACAGCTTCGCGTCGGGATAACGCCGCGCCAAACGGATGAGATTGCGCGCCGTGCCACAGCCGACTTCGACGATGCGTGCGGAAGGCTTGGGCGACAGCCGGTCGATCATCCGGTCGCGGCCGAGGAGATAGAACTTCCGCGTCAGATCGTAGATATGCCGTTGCTGGCGGTAGACGCGGTCCATCAGGTCCGCGTGATTGCCTTGTGTGGTCACGATCTAGGACAGCGGCCGGCGCGCATAGACATGGAAGCCGCCATAGATCGAAGAGCGATCCTGCGCATGGAAGGCGCGGCTTTCCCCTTCAAGATAGATCCAGGGCGCCAGAAGCTCCGCCGGAAGCTTGCGCGGCAAGGGCGAATCGGCACCCGCCGTCCGGAAGATCACACGCGCGTCGCGCGTATCGGCGGTGCGATCGATCTCGCTCCAGAGCGCGGCGAGCTGGGCCGGGTTCATCCAGTCTTGCGCGTCCAGCAGGACATAGCGATGCATGGAGTGCGCGGGCTGATCGCGCAGGAAATCGGTCAACGAGGCGTGGTGGACTTCGACCTTGTCCGTCCGTGTACGGATGAGCTCGTAGGTCTCGCGCCTGAGGTAGGCCGGAACCGCCTCGCGATGCTCGACGTCGTAACCGCGCCCGAAGGCCTGCCATGCGAAATAGTTTTCCTGGATCGGAAAATCGCAGGCCAGCCGTTCCACGCGTTCGCGCAGCACGGCGATCGCGTTGCCGTTGGTGCCCGCGACGAGCTCGTCATATTGCGCCGGCGGGATGCCGAGCGCGTAGAGCGAGACCGGCGATTTCGACAGCAGGCGAACGGATTTGACATCGAACAGCGGTGCGATGGTGCGCTCGAAGGCGCTGCGCTGCTCGGCCGGCGTGCGTGCCGAAAGAATGCCATCCAGCTTCTTGCCGTGAAGCTTTGCCATGACGTGCAAGATTCCGATGAACCGCCCGAGCAGTCCGTATCGATAAAGATTGCGCGCGAACATGTTGATGCGGCGGCCATGCAGGGGAATGTGTTTTTCCCAGTAGCGCCGCGTGGTCGCGTCGAGCCGCTGGCTGAGGAAATTGTCGTAGGCTTCGCGATTGGCTTTGTCGTTCGCCTGGCCGAAGAAGCGGAAGAACTCCTCGTAAGAGGGGAGGTTCTCGAGCGCCGACAATTTCAGCCGCGTCAGCGCGATGTGGTTGGTATTCAGATCGACCGCCACGATCTTCGCCGGATCGGCGGCGAGGTAGTTCAACACATTGCAACCGCCCGATGCGATCGTGATGAGACGGTGGTGCGGCTTGAGCTGCAGGGCTTCCAGATCGACATCCGGGTCTTCCCAGATCTGGTTGTAGACGAAACCCTGGAACATGAGGGTGAAGAGCCGTTCCAGCGCGCCGCGTCTGGTGTTGGCCGGCCGCTGGTGAGCCGCACGTTCGAGAAGCAGGTTGGCCATTGAAATCCTTGAGAATTATCGCCCAAGCCCGGGCACCGCAGTGCGTCCTTGTAGGCCCAAAGCGACTCGTCTGGCAAAGCTCTTGGCGTGATTTTGTGACACCTTTTTGACGCCTTGCGCCAAAACCGGGGCGTCTCTATGGGAACCGGATGACCGAAGCCCACCAGACGCCCATCGAGGAAGTCCTCGCACTCCTCGACCTCGAGAAGATCGAGGAAAATATCTTCCGCGGCGTGTCGCCCAAGGATCGCATGCAGCGCGTCTTTGGCGGGCAGGTGCTGGGTCAGGCGCTGGTCGCAGCGGGGCGCACGGTCGAAGGACGTGTATGCCATTCGTTTCATGCTTACTTTCTA
>Ga0157369_10003042_pt1 | contig 20017 bp, 23 predicted proteins | sample C25metaG_FD_113461 | JGI IMG/M metagenome (GOLD analysis project Ga0157369, IMG submission 113461) | Corn rhizosphere microbial communities from Kellogg Biological Station, Michigan, USA - C2-5 metaG | ecosystem: Host-associated > Plants > Roots > Rhizosphere > Soil | place: USA: Michigan...
GCTGGCGATCCGCCCCTTGAACAAAACCCTTCATCATCCCCCCGCGATTCAGCAAGGGAAACCATAGCATCGATGGGGTTTTCACACGGCCTGGACCCTTTGCCGACTTCGGGCGACGCCCGCGATCGCATCGCTCTTGGCGGGCAAGCGGACATCAAGCAAGGCTACGGCGAACGATCGTCAGAGCCGGGCGTTCGGCCTCAACGGGATACGATTGCTCGCCAAAGAGCAGGGCGTCCAATCGCTTCCGGAGAGCTTCGGCCTCCCGGCGCAAGACGGGGTCATGTGGATTGGCGAAATCGGAATAAAGGCCGACCGACGCGTTCTTGAGAAGGGCCTGAACATCCGGCCTCAAGAATTGTCCGCGCGCAGCTGCAAATGCGTAGAGGTTTAGGGGAGAGAAACTCATTTTCGCGATCTCCTGCTGCCAACGAATTTCCAATTTGCATGACCTCGGGATCGCGGCACTCCGATCCTTGCTCCGATGTGTCCGAGTTTTTTGAGAACGCGCGAGCGAGTTGGCGGCGCGCGAAGCCTCGCGATTAGTGCGCTTTGGCGCGATGGCCGCCGCCTTCAAGGTGCGCCCTGCCCAACTCCTGCGAGAGCTCTTCGGTGAGGCTGAAGGAGACGGTGAATCCGTCCGGCGTCCCTATCGTCAAAATGCGAAGGTTGTCGGGACCAAGCTCGATCTCGAATTCCCTGAGAGGATATGTGATCCTCATGCTCGGATCGTTGTGCGCTCGCTTGACGGCGCTCAACGCCATCGCGGGCAGCGTCATCAGTAGTGCCGACAACGTATCGATCGTCAGGATGATGCTGAAAGTACGATTCGCGACGTCGCGGACGATGAGCTTGATCGCGGTGCCATCGGTCGCAGTCTCGAAATTGACCAGTCGTTTAACCTCGATCTCGGTGTTCATCGCGCGCCCTCTTTTCCGGGCTCGTAGCGCATCGGCTGAGTATCGACACTCCGCTTCTTCGCTTCAAATTCGCTCCGACCGACAAGCCCGATTTGAGAGCAAGAACCGGAGTGCCACTCGGCGGTGAACGATTCATGCTGATCCAGTGAGGGCACAGGCACGGGAGCCTTGGAGATGACGTCTTTGCTCAAATTCAGCGCGATTGCCGCTTCACGTGGAGAGGGTTTGCATCCGAAACTCCGTGACTTGTTCGAACGGGTCGCGATGTTCCCGAATTCGGAAGTCATGCATCACGATGGCATGCTGCAAGCCGGACCACCTCCGGCGTCAAGAAATTCGGAGCCGCTTGGCGACGTCTTGTCGCCGCTATGTCACGGTCGACGGTCAGGCAGAACCTGAGCAGAACCTAGCGGCTGAGGGACACTCGGCGAGTGTCGCCGATCGGCTCGAGTTCTTGCCGCAATTGCAACTGCTGCCGCCCCCGCCGTGACCCGACGGCACGTCTCGGCAGACGATGAAAGTTTGCTCCCTCTCCCTATTCTCGAGCAGATCAACTGGTGTCAATCGGTCCCACATCGGTGAACTCACCATGATCTGCAAGGTGACGATCGCTTTTATTGCTCTCGGATGCTCTACAATTGCCAGTGCCGACGACATCGTGCTCCAGATTGGCGGGCGATTTTCGATCTATGCGCCGCCCAGTTGTCACAGGCTCGAACAACCGCACTTCTCCCTTGTGCTCGATTGTGATTTTCAGGGTAGGCGTTCGCGATTCTTCCTCAAAGAATTTCCCGGCCAACTAGATAAGACGTTTGATCCCCGTGAGTTTCCGCCATCGAAGCACAATGCTCGGGCTTACCTGGATACTGCGTTACATGCTGTCGTTAATGAACTCGATCCAGGCATGATTCCTCGTCTGAAATTCCCGAATTGGGGAAACAACGCAAGCGACGATGATGCTGACGCGCTCTTCTGGGAAGAAGGATATCTCATCGAGGATCAAGCCGGCGACTCCGTGAATATCAAGAAATGCGTGTTTCTCCGCGTGCAGAGCTATCGCCGGGGGTTAAGTGCGGTACTTTTCGCCGTGAGCGACGTCGATCGCCCTCCTCCCGAGGATCGATCTTCGAACTGCCGCGGCGTTCCCGGAGAGATCACCACAATTCTTGGAAGTCTCGGCGATCTATTTGAAGGCGGTCGATTTATTTGGACGCGACCGAAGCAATAGCGTGCGCGTTGGGAACGTCGAGAACACGTATCGCGGTCAGCGATGTTGGATTGCATCGCAGGAAGCGGAGCGTTCCGTCGCGATAGCCACGATAGCGTCTGCCGTACCGAAATCCATGGTGAACACAGGACGCACTTCCATGATCCGTATTGGTTACGCGCCGGGCGCATACGATCTCTTTCACATCGGTCATCTCAACCTGCTTCGTCGCGCCAAGGAGCACTGCGACTATCTGATCGCGGGCGTCGTGGCAGATGATGTGCTGAGCCGGCACAAGGGAGTGACGCCAGTGATCCCCCTTGCCGAGCGAGTCGAGATCGTACGCAATGTTCGTTTCGTCGACGCCGCGATTCCGGCGCTGACGAACGACAAGGTCGAGATCTGGAAGGATCTCCGCTTCAACGTCCTGTTCAAAGGAAACGACTGGCAGGGCACCGAGAAGGGCAACAAGCTGGAGCGCGACTTCGCGGCGCTCGGCGTCGAGGTCATCTACTTTCCCTACACGCTTTCCACGTCCAGCAGTGCGCTTCGCCGTACCCTGCGGCACATCGATGCCTTGGCTGGTCACCCGGCCGACGGCCCCATCCTTGATCGCGCCGCCTGAACCGATCTGCCAACCCTAACGAAACGGGATACGCGCATGTCAGCACTGGGAGCGGACGCATCCGTCCGGAGCCGCAGTTCGTGGAGCCTTCAGAGCAGGATCAGTGCGATTTGTACCGTTGTCCGCGAGGCGGCCTCGTCTGTATCCGTCGGCAAGGAGGCCAGCGCAGCCTCGGGGGCCGCGCAAACGCATGGCCTCGCCGAGACGCGCCGCCTCGAAGGCTTTAGCGATGGCGCTTTCTCGATCATCATCACGCTTCTTGTTCTTGAAATCCATCGGCCAAGCGCGTCCCCCGGGAGATTGGGCGAGGAGCTTCTGCTGGAGTGGTCGTCCTATCTCGCCTATGCGCTTGCCTTCATCTACGTCGGCGTTATCTGGCTGAATCATCACTATATGTTCGATCGTCTTTGCAAGGTGGACATGAAGTTGAACTGGATCAATCTCGGTATCATTGGTACGGCGTCATTAATTCCGTTTCCAACGGGCGTGCTGGCAGGTGCGTTTCGCGATGGCGCCATCATCGATCAAAAGGCGGCGGTCGTGCTCTACGCTCTAATCGCAAGTCTCATGTCCGCGGCCTGGCTACCTGCGTTCATTCATCTCCGCCGTCATCCCCAACTCTTAAAACCCGACCTGCCGGAGGCATTCTTCGCTCCGCAGGTGCGCAGACCGGCGACCGGAATCCTCCTTTATGTGGTGGGAGCCGCGCTCGGTTGGCTCGTTCACCCACTGATCGCGGTCGGCGTCTTTGCGGTGGCGGTTGGTTACTACGCTTGGACCAGTCAAGGCATTGACTTCGGACGGTGAACGGGCTGGCGGCCGGCTCCGCCGCCGGCACCTTCGATTTGAAAGCAAGGACCGGAGTGTATCGTCGGAAATCGGGTGGCAACGTCTCGGCCATCGTGGAGACTAGACACCGATGACCGCAATACCCATGCAAATCCGGAAGCAGATGCCCCTGCCGGTCGCGGATGATCCGCGATGGGCCCGCGTCCTCGCGCGCGACAAGGCGGCCGATGGTCACTTCTGGTATTCGGTTTCGACGACGGGGGTCTATTGCCGGCCATCCTGTCCCTCGCGGACGGCAAACCCGAAAAACGTCCAGCTTCACGACAGCCTGGTGAGCGCCAAGGCGACCGGCTTTCGCCCCTGTCGGCGTTGCAATCCGGACGGGCCCTCAGCCGAAGCCGAGAATGCCACTTTGGTCGCCAAGGCGTGCCGCATGATGGAGACGAGTGAGGAGGAGCCTTCGCTTGACGATCTGGCTGAGGCAGTCGGCATGAGCCCCGGTTACTTTCATCGTGTCTTCAAGGCCGCAACCGGACTCACGCCGAAGAGCTATGCCGTCGCGCACCGTGCCAAGAAGGTCCGCGAAGGTCTAATTTCCAGCCATTCCGTCACCGAGGCGATGTACGACGCTGGCTTCAATTCGAGCGGTCGGTTCTATGAGAAATCGACCGACATGCTCGGCATGACGCCATCGAAGTATCGCGCGGGAGGGGCCAACGAGGAGATCAGGTTCGCGGTCGGTCAAAGCTCGCTCGGCGCCATTCTGGTGGCATCGAGCAAGAAGGGGGTTGCGGCGATCCTGCTTGCGGACGACGCCGAGGAGCTCGTCCACGACCTTCAGGATCGCTTCCCCAAGGCGAGCCTGATCGGCGCCGACCAGGACTACGAGGCGATGGTCGCACGGGTCGTCGGGTTCGTGGAGGCTCCGGAGATCGGTCTCGATTTGCCTCTCGATATCCGCGGCACCGCCTTCCAGCAGCGGGTCTGGCAAGCGCTTCAGGAAATCCCCGTCGGGGCGACGGTCTCCTATGCCGAGCTCGCACAGCGGATCGGGGCTCCCAAGGCGGTGCGCGCGGTCGCCGGCGCTTGTGCGGCGAACAAGCTGGCGGTCGCCATTCCGTGCCACCGCGTGATCCGCAACGACGGGTCGGTTTCCGGATATGCTTGGGGCGTGGAACGCAAACGCGCCCTGCTGGACCGGGAAGCTTCGCAAGCCTCCTGAACCGCGCTCCGCAGACTGGTCCGATGACGAGTTCGCCATCCGAGTCCCAGGACGCCTCGCGCGCCGAGCCGCGGCTCGCGTTTCTCGCAGTGACCTCGCTGATTTTCCTGAAACCTCTGCTCCGAAAGGCGCTGCGGCCCGTCGCCGCCCGTCTCTACGAAGCGGGCGTGACCGCCAATCAAGTCACCTTGACGTCCCTCGTCGGCTCGGTGCTGGTGGGCGCGTTCCTTTGCCGCTTTGCTACCCATTCCCCATTGTTCGCCATACTGCCGGCCTGGCTGTTTGTGCGCACCGCATTGGCGGCTATCGACGGAACGCTCGCCATCGAGTTCGGACAGAAGAGCCGGCTTGGCGGCATCTTGAACGAGGCAGGCGATGTCGTTTCGGACGCCGCTCTCTTCTTGCCGCTCGCGTTTGTCCCTCCGTTCTCGTGCACCTCGGTCGCATTGGTCGTCTGCTTCGCTGCCCTGTCCGAGTTCGTGGGCATGGCCGGTGCGACGCTGAGCGGCACTCGTCGGCTGGAAGGCCCACTCGGCAAAGCCGACCGGTCGATCGTGCTCGCGCTTGTCGCGGTAGCGATTGCCGCCCGCGGACGGCTTCCTGACGGCGCGTGGATCATGGTGCCGGCGCTGTGCCTGGGCCTGGCCATCACCATCTGGAATCGCCTGCGCTACGCGCTGGCCGAGCGGTGGTCCGTTGCCGAATAACTCGATCCGGTTTGACGACAATAATCGGAGTGTCGGGTCGCCCTGTCGCAGTTACTAGGATATGGTTGAGGTGATCCGGGCGCCCGTACCGAAGGCCGCGCCTGATCGCTGCCGCGAACGGATCGGCGCAAGGAACGTTTCTCGACCATGACTGCACGGAGCGCACTGAAGGCGAAGAAGAAGCACGGAAAACGTGTCCGCGCCCAGGCCAAGCCCGCCGTGCCTGTAAATGGCGTCGAGACGGACGTCGCCAAGGCTCACGTGATGGCTCATTTCCGGGGACTCGTCGCCGACGGATTGGCTGAGTGGCAGGCGCTGGACGATGGAACCATCCGACTTTCTCTCAACACCGGCGAAATCTATCTGCTGAAGAAGACCGACGTCACGCGCATCGCCTGATCGGTCATCCTCCGAGTTCGTCAAACGCGCCAGGCGCCATCGCGCTCGGCGCGTTTTCCTTGCACGGAAGGCTTCCTGAGAATTCTCAGTTTGAACGCAAGCATCGGAGTTTCGGTGAGAGGAGGCGCGCGTAGCTTCGATCATGAGGACAACAAAGGAGCTACACCATGAACCTCATGACATCCGAAGCCGCCTTGCGGCTCGTACCTGCGGCCGAGCCCGCCAACACGGCAGCCGACGTCCTCTTCTTCGGGATCGGCGACAGCGCGTTGGGCAGAGTCCTGCTTGCCCGCAGCGCCAAGGGCGTCTGTGCGATCCTGCTCGGCGAGGATGCCGGCGAGCTGGAAGCGGACCTCGCGAGCCGTTTTCCCGAAGCCACTCTCGTCGCGAACGAGGTCATGGTCCGCGACGACCTGGCGAAGGTGGCCCGCTACGCGGAGAAGCCCTCCGAGGGGCTCGATCTGACGCTCGACATGCGGGGGACGCCGCTTCAGCGCCGCATCTGGCAGCAGATATGCGCGATCCCAGTCGGCAAGACGATGAGCTACATGCACCTGGCTCGGTTGATCAACAACGTCTATCCGAAGGTTGCCGCTCGCGTGGTGGCAAACGCCTGCGCGGCCAATCCGATCGCGCTCGCCGTTCCTTGCCATCGCGTCATCCGTACGGATGGTGAACTCGCGGGCTACCGCTGGGGCATCGAGCGCAAGCGCGACCTGATCGAGAAGGAAGCCCGGGCATGAGGCTGCACACTTCCACCGTCACGACGACTTTCGCGGGCGTGCCCGCGGAAGTCCGGGTCGCGGCCTATGACTGGCAGGCGCTCGTGCAGGAGCTCGACGGTTTCGGCTGCGCCGTGCTGCCGAAGCTCCTGTCGCCAGTCGAATGTGGCGCCATCGCAGGCCTTTATCCCGAGCAGGAGCATTTTCGCAGCCACGTCCACATGGCGCGGCATGGCTTCGGCAAGGGCGAGTATCGCTACTTCAAGTATCCGCTGCCTGACCTTCTCAGCGGGTTGCGCACTGCGCTATATCCGCGCCTTGTGAACGTCGCCAACGAGTGGAACGATCGCATGGGAATCGAGGAGCGGTATCCCCTCGAGCACGCTTCGTTTCTGAAGCAATGCCATGATGCCGGCCAGGCGCGGCCGACGCCGCTGCTGTTGCAGTATGTGCCCGGCGACTTCAACTGTCTGCATCAGGATCTCTATGGCGATCTCTTCTTTCCGATTCAGGTTGCGATCCTTCTCTCGGAGCCGGGCGCTGATTTCACCGGCGGTGAGTTTGTCCTGACCGAACAGCGGCCGCGCATGCAAAGTCGCGCCGAGGTCGTCCCGCTTCGAAAGGGTGATGCGGTCGCCTTCGCGGTTCATAACCGACCGGTGCGAGGCACGAAGGACAATTACCGCGTCAACCTCCGGCACGGCGTCAGCCGCTTGCGCTCCGGCATGCGTCATACCGTGGGTATCATCTTTCACGACGCGAAATAGCAGAAGCTCGGGCCGCACCTGCGTCGCCCGGGCCGACTTCGGCAACCTGTCAATCCGAACCGCAGGACCGCCCCTCCTCAAGCGAGAGGGGGCGCGCGGAGACGCAACGATTTTGTCAAACGGTGAACATCATGAAACTCGTCAAAATGGCCGATGAAAAAATTGGCCTCTTTGTGCTGTTGCCCAAGGGAGCCTATGCGATCGATATCGCTGGCAGCCTGGGCGTCTTCTCCGACGACCCGCTGTCGAATGGCCTGCTCAACGGCGTACTGAAGGACGGCCCCGACTGGTCGCTCCTGGTAAAGCATTGGGCCCATTTGCGCTCGCCCCTGAAGAAACTGCAAAATACCGCGCTGAGAAGCCCTGATCATCCGGGCCTGGTCTTGCAGGCCCTCACGGACAGCTCGCGAATGGCAAGCGCCGCCAATCCGATCACCGCGATCGAAGTTACGGATATCGAGACTTTCGAAGAACAGGATCCGACGGGACGGCGCGCGATGGAGCGACAGTTCATGCCGCCTCCGGAGATCGGGTCGCCACGCGGCTCGACGGCGATGGAAACCGCGCAGGTGATCGATTTCTCTTCCGGTAGAGGCGGCTCCTCCCGGCGGTAGCGAAGCTTGCATCACAGGTGGTTTCGACAAAGCGATGCAAGGATGCGTTGGCGGCGATGCTCGGCTTGAGCGTCGCCGCCATTTGCCTTCACGACAAGGGGAATTCGCGAGCTGACAGCCGCCCAACTTCGCTTCTTTCCGATTTGAAAGCAAGGAGCGGATCGGCTCGATCGATGCGACTTCGTATCTTCAGCCTAGACGATGCGAAGGAGCGAAAAGATGCGCGAGGTAATCCGTTTCGCCTGGGGGAATAGCTCTCTCGGCGAGTTCATGGTGGCGATGTCGGACAAGGGCCTCATAGCCCTGGAGCTCGGCTCGAGCCGCGGTGTGACGGAGGAAGCGCTGCGAATCCGCTTCCCGAATGCTGAAGTCGTTCACAGACAGGGTGAACTGGTCGACGTTCTCGACAAGATCACGCGCGTCATTGAAGAGCCGGGTTTCGACCCCGAACTTCCGCTCGACATGCGTGGGACCGCCTACGAGATCAAAGTGTGGTCGATGCTTCGCGCGCTGCCGATCGGCGAGACGATAAGCTACGGCGCGCTCGCGGCCAAACTCGGCACTCGTGACGCCCGCGACGTGACCAAGGCAATCGCCTCCAATCCGATCGCTGTGCTCGTGCCATGCCATCGCGTCATCAAGAAGGACGGATCGATCTCGGGCTATCGCTGGGGCGTCAAACGCAAGCGCGAGCTGCTGGCACGCGAGCGACGGGCCAAATCTCCCCCAACTTCAGAGGGAGATGAATGAAAGGTCATTCGGGTCTATTCTTGACGCGCTTTGCGGCTGGTCCAGCTCGACGGCCGCACGTGGCAGCCGATCGGCGACGTGCTGGAAACAGCTTTCTCGGGCGCAAATAGGAAGTAGCTGCTGCGTCCAGCCCGCTGCCAGCGTGAAGGGATCGTAGCGAGTGGCACCGGCCTTCGGACAGCAACGAGATTCAGGCAAAGCAGGACGACAAACAAGCTGGCCTTGGGCGGTATATTCGAAACCTTCGTTATTTTTGATCAAAGCAATGCTGCATTCTCACGACAGGCCAAGCCGCCGCATTTTGTCCCAAAGAGTCGTGCGAGACACACCGAGCAAATTCGCAGCCTTGCCAAGCTCCCCTTCGGTCAGCCGAAGGGCCTCCTCGATCTGAAATCGCTCGGCCCGCTCTCGTGCTTCGGCCAGGCTGGCAATCCGGTTCGAAGGAGAAGCCAGAAGGCTCTGTTCCGGAAACAGGGCCAGCGCCGATAATTGCGCGGAACCATCGGCCAGACCGATCGCTCTCTCCAGCCTGTTGCGAAGCTCCCGGATGTTTCCCGGCCACCCATGTTCACGTAGCGCCACACGCGCCGCCGGCAGCAACGCCGGAATGCGCCGGCTCATTCGCCGCGCTATTTCGGCGATCATGTGCTCAGCCAAGGGAAGAATGTCCTCGGGGCGGGATCGCAGGGGCGGAATGCGAAGCTCGATGGCGTTCAGCCGATAATATAAATCGGCCCGAAACGCTCCTTCCGAGACCAGCTTGGGAATATCTGCGTTGCTCGCGGAGATAATCCGCGCATTCGACGTGAACTCCTGGGTACCGCCGAGCCTTCGATAGGTACCGTCTTCGAGTAGCCGCAGAAATTTGCCCTGCAATGCGGGCGGAAGCGCCGACATTTCGTCGAGGAACAGCGTGCCGGCCTCTGCTTGCTCGACCAGGCCAACGCGGGCGTGTCGCGTCCCGGCGGCGTCGTCCGGTTCAAGGCCGAACATGATGCTTTCCGCATGCTCGACCGGGATTGTCGCGCAGCTTACGACGACAAACGGCCGTCCTTTTCGTATCGAGGTCTCGTGAAGCTGCCGCGCGGCGACCTCCTTGCCGACACCGGTTTCTCCAAGCAGAAGAACCGGTATCGATGCATCCTTCACACGCTGCAATTCCGACTCGACGCGGCGCATGGCGGTCGAACATCCCAGCGCTGCCCGTCCTGGCATGTCGTTGCCGGCGGTGATTTCTCGCGAGCAGAGCGCCTCGATCCGTTGGAGCATGGTCTCCACTACAAAGGGCTTCGTCACATAGTCGTCGGCTCCCGCCCGCATCAAGCGCACGGCCTGGTCCACCTCGCCGAAGGCCGTGATGAAGATCACGGGCGTTGCGCCAAGATCGGGAAGGATTCGCCGAAACAGCTGTTCACCGTCCAGGTCCGGCAGCCGGATATCACAGAGCAGGACCTGGCACGCCGCACCCGGGAAATCGGCAAGTGCGCTCTCCCCACTCTGCCACCACTTCACGCGGTACCCCTCGAGTTCCAGACGCTGCGTCAGCGATTCCCCCATGATCGGATCATCCTCGATCAAGCCGATCATCGGCCGGGCCGCGTGCGCCCGATCCACCGTTGTTCCGGAGGAGACGTTCATGTTGTCGCTATCTCCTTTGCGTTTCCCCTGCCGAGCGGCAATGTGACGACAATGCGCGATCCGCGACCGGCCTCGGATGCATTGGTCACGGCCACCAACCCACCCAGTCCCTGGACAAGGTCACGAATGACGCGGATGCCAAGGCCGGGGGACTCCTTCTGGTCATAGTGGCCCTGCGTCAGCGCCGTTGAAACAGCGCGCGGCAGCCCCTGCCCTTCGTCGGTAACCTGCAACACGAGTCTCGCCTTCCCTGGATCATTGTGATCATCGTCCACCGAAGCGCGAAATCCGACCTTGCTGCCGGCCGGCGATGCCTCACAAGCATTCAGAAGCAAGTTGAGTACGATTTGCCGCGCCTCCGTCGCCGCGACGTCCACGACCTCCTGAATATCGCAATCCCAATTCAGCAGCAGTTGCCGGCGCGCCAATTCGGGTTCGACCAGGATGCGTAGATCGTCCAGATCGGCCGCGGCGAGCCGGCGGCAATCGGATGGCATGCGGTGAAATGCCAGGACGGAGTTGACGACATCGCCTATGCTCCAGAGGCCGCGTTCGACGAGATCGAGCCCCTTCGCCCGAATGGCCGGGTCGTCGCCAAACTTGCGTACCGTATTGAGCGCCGTGGACATGCCGCCCAGGGGATTGCGGACCTCATGCGCGATCGTGGCCGCGAGCCGACCCAGGACGCTGTCCCGCTCCCGCTGCGCCAATCGGGCGGCCAGCGTCTCCCGCTCGTCGATCGCGTCGACAAGATCGTTATAGCCGCGCAATAAGCGGCCATATTCGGTCGAGGGAGACGGCAAGAGCGCGGGAGAGACACGCTCCAACTCGCCCGCCTGGGCACGGCGCAGCCGTTCGGTCAGCAGCCGCACCGGCGACACCATGCGGCGCACGATCAGAAAGCCGATCGCTGCGGCGCCGAGACTCGCAAACACCGTTGCCAGGAGGAGCCTGCGCCGGAGTGCTTGTCGCTCCGCAAGCAACGCCTTTAGCTCGACGGCAACATAGAGATCGGCGACATGATTGCCGTCACGCACAATCGCACGAGAGGCCCAGCCCGTTCCGCTGTGGGCGTCAAAAACAAAGCCGCCTTCCTGTTCGATACGCCGGCCAAGGTCCAGGTCGTGAAGCGGATCGTCCACGCCAACATCGCCATTTGGCCCCGAGACATCGGCAAATACGCTGCCGTCCGGCAGCTTCACGATCGCGCGCTGTTCGCGCATCCCCTGATGAAACCACATGGTCCGACGCAAGGCTTCGGTCGTATTCGCAAGATTGCGCGCAACCACGTGCGGATAAACCGTCGTGGCAATACCGTCGAGATAGACGGCCGCAATCTGCCGAACGCCGAGCTCCTGTTCGTGAGCAACCGACTCCATCATCACGCGCGAAAGCGCGATCGCGGCAACGAAGATCAACACTCCGGAGACGATCGGGACGCGGGCGGTCAAGGGCCAGGGCCGTCGGAACCAGGAGGGAAGCCCGTGAGTGGGCACGACCGCTTCGGGCATAAACCCGGACTGGGACGGCGGCACTGGCTTGCTAACCGCGACAATGTTCAGAAATCTGAACATTCGGGCCAGCATGATGTTCGCCCAACCCAACCTCGGTCTCGTGGTTGACCATAAGGTCATCGATGCGGCGCTCCCCGACCAATTCGATGTAAAACGCCCTTCCGGGTCAGTCGCAATGCGATCGGCATTGGACCCATCCCGACATTATGCCCGCCGACAAATCGTTTGAAGTCCCCTTTCCTGCCCACGATAGTCGAAAGCCCGGGACGACGGCTCCGCCCGTGGCGGCGGAAAACGTCGGTTCAGGCCGCGTTATGATGCGCGGGTGTGCATGATCCTGCCCGCCGGGCTTCGTGGCCGTGGCAATCGCCATCACGCAGGCGCCGGTTGTTGGTCCGCTCGCCGACAACATGCTGCGGCCTCTTGCGCGCAACTTTCGTCCTGCCCAGACGGATGTGCTCTCTTCCGATGTGTCTGGATGCCTTGGCGCCCCTGGCCCTAGCTCGCCCATCGACGGAATGCTTTGCGCCCTCCTCGACCTGAACCGTTTTCTCAGGTGGCAACCTCCATTGGTCGGAGGTCGTTTCGGTCTTGGCGAGCTTGTCGCTGGCCGGAACAACCTGCACCACCCGATAGCCGTGCTCCTGGAGTTGCTTCAGAAGCTCGGGGAGAGCGGCGACGGTGTGTTCGTGAATATCGTGGAAGAGGACAATCCCACGGCTCTTTGTTTCCAGTCTCGACATCACACGCCTTACGATCTCATCGCTGCTTATCCCCTTCCAGTCATCGGAAGGCACATCGGCGCTCCACGTCATCAGTCCCCGCGACGCAAGCGCGGCTTCCGTCGTCTTCGAGGTCAGAAAGCCGGGCACGCGGAAAAAGGGCGCAAGCTCGGCGGGATTTTCGAGTGCCGCACCAACTGCCTCGATTCCCTTGTCGATCTCGGCCCCGGCCTGCGCCTCGGTCATCCGGTCAAACGTAAAAGGATGACGAAAGCTGTGCGTGCCGATGGTGTGGCCCTGCGCCGCGACCTTCCTGGCTTCCTCGGGGAAGAGCTTTGCCATCTCGCCCACCATGAAGAACGTCGCCTTCACGCACTGCGACGCGAGAGTCTCAAGGATACGATCCGTATACTTCGGCGAGGGACCATCGTCGAACGTGAGAACCACTTCGTGATCCGCGAGCGGCAGCGTTTCCGGATATTGCATCGAACCGACCAGACGATGCTCGGTTGGGTCAACAGCGATTACCCGAGACACGCCGAGCGCATCGGGCTTGCCATCACAATCCATGGCCGCAGCCGTCGCGATGGAATTGGCACCTGCGGCGAGCAGCAGACCCAAAAGACCGAGCCTGCCGACGACGGTCGACATGCAATTCGTGAAGAGCTTGAGGTGTCTACCTGACGATCCATCGCTGATCAGCCACATCGCATTCATTTGCTTCGATACATTCCTTCTTGCTGCGTCTGTCGCTGCGCAAACGATTGGTGAAGTCAAGCAATCCCGGCCCCGCGCGTTTTGGGACGACAAGGGTCGTTTCAACCGCAGAGCTTGGACTTCTTGTACTGTTGCCGCTGCGCCTTCAGTACCTCGGCCTGGCTACGGTAACCGCGCGCCATCGCAAGCAGACTTTTGGACACTTCCTCATCGCGCTCCCGTTGAGCCGCCGCCTCGGCCTTTGCCGCCTGCTTGAGAAAGTATTTCACCGGCTTGACCACTATGGTGATCTTCCTTGCTCAGGTTGAGAAAATCCGACGTGAGCATTTAGCAAGGTCATTCGCGGTTCCGCAATTCAAATGCCCGATCGCAGAACAACTTCGACTTTGACGTCCGACTTTCCTGACATCAATGGGTTCGCATGTTCGAATATCCGAACGACATGACGATTTTGCGCAACAGGTGGTGCGACTTTGGATTGGCATCCGCTATTTTCAGTTGTGCGAAAGATCACAGCTTTTATTATCGGTCCGATGCTCTTTCCCTATGAAGAGCATCGAGTTGTCACGGAAGGACTTTACCCCGCCTTGATTCTTCAAGCGCGGGGTTTTTCCTGCGATGATTTGGCTGTTCATGTCGTGGCCGGCGACCTTATCATTCGATGCGGCCAACACGCATGCGGCGCCGGCGTCTCAAATCCGAATCGGGGGAGATCGAATTGATCGGCAGCATCCTCGCCTGGATCTTACTGACAATGCCCCTGATCGAGATCCGACCGGAGATTATCGACGTTTATTCCCGCGGATCAATTGTTCTTACAGACGGCTTCGATTGTCGCGACATCAAACGCAGCAGCATTATCGAGCGGGTCTGTTACCTGGAGAAGCGGCATTATCTCGTCGTCAATATCAAGGGCACTTATCGCCAATATTGCGAGGTGTCTGTTTCGACTTATGCGGCGCTCATGGGAGCCTTCTCGATGGGCCACTATTTCCAGAAGGAGATCGATCCCGGATCAAACCACGACCGATATGCCTGCGGGAGCCGCAGCCTGGTGTAAATCCTGCCGATACTGCGCAGGCAACGAACAGGCCGATCCAGGATGTCCTGCGTTTCATTTTCGGGCTCCTCACGCCATTAGTCGCGCATGTCCCGATCAAGTTCATTGTGGGCGCACGGGTGGCTTCCGCCACCGGAATGATGCGGGGATTGCGATGCAGCCTGGCGGAGCGTACGAGGCTGCCGACAAGCTATTCGGATGTAATGCCGGCATCCTTGACCACCTTGGCCCAGCGCGGGCGGTCCTTGGCGATCAGGTCAGACAGGCGCTCGGGCGGCCCGCCCTGAGCAACCATGCCTTGCTTGTCGAGGAGCGCCCGAACGCGCGGCTGCGCCAACACCTCGTTGATGGCCTCGTTATAGCGGTCGATGACGTCTTTTGGCGTGCCGGCCGGAGCGAGCGCTCCGAACCACAGATCGACGTCGAACTCGGGGATGCCCAGTTCAACCAGCGTCGGCACTTGCGGCGCCTGCGGCGCCCGCGCTTTGCTGCCGACGGCAAGGATGCGTATTTGCTGGTTTGCCGCGAGGGGAAGCGCGGTGTGGACGGGCAGAAACATGGCCGAGACTTCGCCGGCCAGAAGGTCTTTCTCGGCCCCCGCGGAGCCCGGATAGGGAATGTGCGTCAGGTTGATCTTCGCGGTAAGCTTGAACAGCTCCATGGCGAGATGCTGCGGCGTTCCACGACCCGGCGACGCATAGTTGAGCTCGCCCGGCTTGCTGCGGGCGAGTGCGATCAGATCCGACACACTGTTCGCCTTGACGGAGGGATTGACGACCAGCGCGAGGGCTCCCGTCGCGATCTCCACAATCGGCGCAAAGCTCTTCTCCGGATCATATGGGATCGAGCTGAAGAGGCTCGCATTCATCACGAACGTATTGACGGTGACGAGAAGCGTCAGGCCATCCGGATTGGCGCGCGCCGCCGCCTGCGTGCCGATATTGCCGCTCGCCCCGGGCTTGTTGTCGACGATCACCGTTTGATTCAAACGCTGCCGCAGTTCCTCACCGAGGATACGGGCGAGCAGATCGGGCCCGGTGCCCACCGTGAACGGAACAATGAGCCGGATGACCTGCTGTCCCTGCGCCCAGCTTCGCCCAATTGGCGCAGCGGCCGCGGCCGCGGCCAGGATGCCCAGCATCGTGCGTCGCGAATATCTGGAGCTTGCGTACATGATGGCCTCAAAATGCGTTCTGATCGAAGACCGACCTAGCTGAGCTCGACGGCCAGAGGGTTGTAGCTGTACAGCCACTCGTTCCGGGCCTTGCCCTCGTCACGGTTGGCGAATACCTGGCGAAGCTTTGCCTGATCGCTCATGTGGAACAATGTGCGGTTTGCGCCGGAGCCGCTGACGATGCGTGACGTCCGTTCGATCCGATTGCGTTCGTAAAGCTGGAGCGCATCGGGCACGTCGTCCGTCAGCCCGAGCGCACGCGTCAGTATGGCGCCGTCTTCGATCGCCATGGCCGCGCCCTGCGCCAGATACGGCAAGGTCGCGTGAACGGCGTCGCCCAGCATCGTCGCGCGCCGCGTGCTCCACTTTGCGATCGGCGGACGATAGAACAGAGACCAGCGGTAGCACATATCGCGGTCGGCGGCGTCGATGACGGTTTGAATGTCGGCGTGCCAGCCGTCGAAATCAGCCTTCAGCGTTTCCCAGGGAAATTTGGCGGTCCAGGATTCCTCGGAGACTTCATCGGTCTCCACCAGGCCAACGAAATTCAACAACTGGCCGCCGCGCAGATAGTAACAGACAGCGTGCCGGCCCGGGCCCATCCAGACGGACATGACCTGGCCCATCAGATTGGCAGGCAGGCGCTCAGCCGGAACAATCAATCGCCATGCGGCGTCACCGGTATAGGAAGCAGGGCTTGCGCCGGCGATCTGGGCGCGAACGGCGGATTTGACGCCGTCGGCGCCGACCAGAATGTCGGCACTCGCCCGCGACCCATCGGACAATTTCAACTGCACGCCATCATCCGATTCTTCAAAGCCCGTGACGCGGCTGTTCAACCGGATCACATCCGATTTCAGGCTTTTGACCTTGGCGACAAGCAGATTATGCAGATCGGCGCGATGCAATTGATTGTAGGGCGCACCATTCGTCGCCTCGTGCTCTTTGGCCAGGGGAAATTGCCCGATCACTTCCCCCGTATCATGCAGACGAAAGACGTACGCGCCGGGACGCACGGAACAGCCGGCAATAGCCTCCCCTAGACCGAGATCATTCAACACATGCATCGCGTTGGCGCTCAGTTGAATGCCCGCGCCGATTTCGCTCAGCTCGGCCGCCTGCTCGAACAGCTCGACGTCATGGCCGGCCTTCAGAAGGCAGCAAGCGGCGGTGAGACCGCCAATTCCACCACCAGCTATTGCAATCTTTTTCGTCATCGCCTCAGGCCATGTTTGTCATCACGGAGCGTGGAAAGAAGTTCGCACTCAAGAAGCCGCGGGAGTGTTCCATCGGCGCAAGTCCTCGCCCCGCGTGATGCCGCCCTTGAGCCAGGCTTTCCCACACGCATACAATCGCTCGACCTCGGGCCCTTTCAAGCCCGGCATGTCGCGTTTGACGGGATAGCCGATCGCGTCCTGTGCATAGGCGAGATGGCGATAGCCAACGGGGAATGCGTTCAGCGTCTCGGGCTTGAGTTCCAGCCTGGCGGACGGATCGATTGGATCGAGCCGATCCTTCTCATAAATCGGCTGGCGCGCGACAAGCCCCCAGGCGCCCCGACGCTTCTCCAGAAAATCGTAGAACCGGCCGGTGCAGACGACATCGCACACCACGTCATGCACGGCGGCGCGCTGCGAGATCGTCATCTTGGTCTGGGCGACGGCCCGATCGCCTTCGAGGTCAATCGATGTTCCGCCGAGAAAATGCAGGATGCTGACGCCCTTCTCCCACCCTTCCTTGCTGACGCGGATGAAATCCAGCGCCGTCCCTTGAAACCAGGTCGCGAACATCCAGCCATCATCGTGCCAGACCGTCTTGAACCGATCCCAGGCACCGGCATCGCGCCATACGGCCCAGTTCTCGACGAGATCGCGAATGGTCAAACGATCGACGAGGCCTGATTCATTCATATGCCGTTATCCTCCCGAGCCCAGCGCTTGACATGAGTTTTCATATGTGAACTTGTTCATACTATGAAATCTACGGATACCCGGTCTGTCAAGTCGGCTGATCGCGCCCTCGATATTCTGGAGCAGGTCGCCGAGGCGCCGGAGCCGCTATCATTCTCACAGCTTCTCTCGGGGCTCGAAATTCCGCGCAGCAGCCTGTTCCACCTGCTGAACAATCTGCTGGCTCGCGGCTATCTGGTGCAGGACGGTGCCGGCGGGCGCTATTTCCTGGGCGGAAAGATCTTGCAGCTTGCCGACCGCATTCGCGGACCAAGCCTGGCTGCAATTGTCACCCCGTTCTTGCGGGAGTTGAGCGCCGAGTTCAACGAGACGTCCGCCTTCTATGTGAGAGCGGGCGATGCTGCCGAGGTCGTCGCATCGGTCTCGAGCAGCCAGGCGCTGGCCTATACGATGAAGGCCGGCGAACGAGCCCCGCTCTATGCCGTCTCCGGCGGCAAGGTCATGCTCGCGCGCATGCCGGCCGGCGAAGCCAATTCCTATTTCTCGCGCATTCGGCTTGAGGCGTTCACGCCGCACACGATCACATCGCTCAGCCGATTGCGCAAGGAGATCGCCGCGACGCGCCGGGATGGCTTCGGATACTCTCGGGAGGAATTCACGCCCGGCATTACGGCCCTTGCGATAGGCGTACTGGATCAAAGGCGCTTTCTTGGCGCACTCAACCTCGCCGTCCCGACCGTTCGCTTTACGGCGGAGCAAGAGGCAAGATTCAGGGATCGCATGGCCGCTGTCGCGGCGGCGTTGAGCCACGCACTTCGACCGCTTGCGTCAGCCGGTCCCTAAAGCATGATGATTTCAGGTTCGATCACCGCCTTGACCGTCATTGCGAGGAGCGACAGCGACGACCCGTCTACGCTCGCTGCGCGAGCTTCGCCGGGTAGGGAGTCCGCCGAAGCGCCCTTGCGCGTAGGCGGAAGCAATCCATTCTGTCCGCGCGGCGCGATGGATTGCTTCCGCCTTCGCTCGTTGAGCTACGGCGGACAAGTCGCGGAGCCTTTCATCGGGCGCGCGTTCGCGCGACCCGTTGGCTCGCAATGACGATTCAACCTCATCTCATCGCGCTTTAGCCGGTGGCGCGCGTCATGCCTCCTTCTGGCGCGCGAAGTTCGGCACGGTGAACAGGATCGGGAGGCTCCCAAGTAAAATGGGGATGAGCACGGCGTTGACATTGCCCGCCAGATCCCAGGCAACGCCGGAAAGGAACGAAACCAGCATCGCAAAGCCGTAGGCGATGGCAAATGCCGCGGCCGATGTCAGTGCCACGTCATTGGGGTTGCTGCACAGCAATGGCGCGAGCGCTAGTCCCAGCGCCAGACCTGCGCCGAGCGAAAATCCGGCGAGGCCCGCCCAGAAGACGGTCCAGGCGCTCGCGGACGTCATGATCCCGACCACGCAAACCGAAGACAGCACGCCCAGCGCCAGGTACGGCCATCGTTTTCCCTGCAACTTGTCGGCCGTCAGCAGCAGGAGAAAAGAGGCAGGGACCTGTCCGGCATTGAGGGCCGTCAACGCCGCGCTGAGGAACTCCTGATGGCCGCTTTCATTCAAATGCGCGGGCAAAAATCCGTTCAGGCAAAAGTAAGTGCTGGTGATGCTCCCGAACGTCAGGCCAATGCGCCAATTGAGCCGGCTATTCCATTGCGGGAACCATCTTGCGGAATGCTTGGGGACCGTGGTGGCCGCGGATCTGGGGGCGAACATCGCAACCGTCACTGCAGCGGCGATCAGCGGAAAGGCCCATACGCCGAGCCCCCACCGCCAGCTCTCGCTGAAATAGGGCAGGACGAGGGGAAGCATCGTCGAGACAGGGATGATCTCGCCCATGATCAAGCCGTTGGTATAAACGGCCGTTCCAAATGCCGATCGCTCCGGCGCCCACTCGCGTACCGCAGCGGCCATGGATGGCTGCATGATGGCAATCCCCACGCTCATGAGCATGGTGGTCAGGTACAATTGCCACGCGTTCGCCGCCCCGGTCCGCAGTAGCGTCCCAGCCGCCGCAATCAGGAGACCGCACACCAGCGCGCCGCGCACGCCGATCCGGGCAACGACGATCGATCCCGGCGCCGCGAAGATCGCGAACACCACGACGGGCATGCCGGACAAGAGGCCGATTTCCGTGCCCGACAGCTTGAGATCACCCTGGATCATCGAAAGCACCGGCGGGACCGACAACACGGTGAGGCGAAGACACACGCCGCAGATCCACAGCAGACCAAAGGACGCGCGCGCGCCGATCAAACTATTCACTGATAGTCCCTTCCCCAGTCCATCGTACCGGTGGGCGGCGTGTCTTATCGTGCCCTGTCCCACTTCAGTTCCGCCCTCTATTTAGCAGCTCCTGGCGTGAGGTCTAACTCCCGTTACGGGATCACAGCTAGTGCCGCCGATTTGAAGTCCCTGCACCGCAAGCCGAGAAATGGACCAGGGACTTCAAATCGAAAAGCGGCACTAGAATCATAAGTTTGCTAGTGCCCATGGCTTTCCGAAGTTCGCATAA
>Ga0157369_10003043_pt1 | contig 20014 bp, 20 predicted proteins | sample C25metaG_FD_113461 | JGI IMG/M metagenome (GOLD analysis project Ga0157369, IMG submission 113461) | Corn rhizosphere microbial communities from Kellogg Biological Station, Michigan, USA - C2-5 metaG | ecosystem: Host-associated > Plants > Roots > Rhizosphere > Soil | place: USA: Michigan...
ACAGTTGATTTCGGTCCACCCTTATGCTTTTTAGCGTGGGAGGCGGCCTGGGCAAACACGGTTTGCTTCAACTGAGCAGTTTTCGCTTGAGCAAAGCCCAATGCGTTTTGATGATTACGAATAATCGTTCTCCTGCCGTCTGCATTACTGCAAAGGCGTCTACCTTACTCTGTCTTACTTTCACTGGGTGAAACGGGATACACTGTCGACCTTAAATTAATTGATATTAGGTAAAAAGTTGTAATCGGTATCCGTACGACATTTGTCGGTAGGCTCATTCATGATCTAATCTTCCCACTCGCATACTCAGTTAGACTGAAATATGGTAGTTATTTCACAAATGCGCTGTAATAATATTAACAATTCTTGCCAAAGATGTCAATTTATTTTATAGTAACGAGCTTTTGTCAACCTTACGGTAATGAGCACTTCACTGTGCAGTGATCACGGATATTTGCTTCATGCTCCTCGTTCGTGCGCGCAAAGTATGTCTTGTCGTCGTCGCCACTCAGGAAGTAGACATAGTCCCCTGCTGCAGGGTTTGCGACTGCAAGGAGTGAGCTCAAGCCTGGTGAGGCAATTGGCCCAGGAGGCAACCCGGTATGAATACGCGTATTATATGGTGAGTCGAGCGTATGATCGCGTGGGACGCCAAGTTTATCGGCCGCGTAATGATACGTCACATCTGAACCAAGCATCATGTCTTTACTCAGGCGCGTGTAAAAGATCTGAGCAACCTGCTTTTGGTCTTCTTTTGTTGGGACTTCACGTTGGATGATTGAGGCTAGGGTAATCCCTTGATAGAGCGATAAGTTGTGCTGCTTAAAGAGATCGACGAGCTTATTTTCTTCAATCTTGGTTTGGTATTCATCAAACGTACGCATTAAGATTTGTCGGACAGAAGATCCGGCAGCGACCTGGTAGGTTTCACCGTAAATGTAACCTTCAAGATCAGCAGAGGCTGGCTTGCCAGCAAAGAGAATCGGATAGTCTTGGCTATAGTCAGTCGCAAAGGCTGCGTCGATTTCTTCTTTTGAAAATCCTAATTTCTCTAACACTTGGCGATGGGATGGCGTCTTATCGGCTGACGTCGAGGCAATATTAAGTGTCGCACCTGGATAGAAGGTCACGGTATACTGGTCATTTACCCCTGCCATAATATGAGAGACGATCTTAGGCGTCGATTCAGCTGGTGACAATGTAAACGTACCGGCCTTCAATTGACTGCGGGTGTGCGAGATCCGCGTATAGAGCGCAAAGGCTCGCTCGTCGCGAATCACATTCTTTTCTTTCAACAGTGCACCAATTTGCGCCGCTGAACTGTCAGGCTTAATAGTGACACGAACTTTATCAGTACTACTCGCCTGGACAGGACGAAGTGACAACTGGTACCACGCAAATAACGCTCCGCAGCCAAGAATAATAATAGCTAGGAGTCCAGCGGCAATCCACTTCAGGCGTTTGGTTCGAGTCGGTGCGACGGGCGTTACAGCTGGCTCGGTTGCAGTAGGCGACTCCGAAGCTGCGTCAACTGAAGGTGTCGGTGTGTCGATAGATTGTTGCTGCACTGCATCTGGCGGTGTAACGGGTTCCTCTACGGGCTGTTCTGTTGGTCGCTTTGGCGGTAGAATATCATTGTTCATAAATTTTGCTCCATATAATCTTGGAGGATAATAGCAGCCGCGAGGGCGTCGATATCACCCTTGGTATATGGTTTCTTATGTGATTGTAGGCGTTGTTCCGCGAGCACGCTCGTAAGTGACTCATCTTGGAACACTAACTTTGGGGCGATATCCGTTAGTTGTTCGGCAAATCGCTCCACGTACGCGGTCTGAGCTGTTGGCTCGCCTGACTGGTTACGAGGATAGCCAACAACGACTACATCCGCTTTTTCGTCGATGACAATCTTAGCGATACGTTCAATTTCATCGCCATCTGTTTCGATAGTGTCAAAAGGAACGGCAATACGTACGCCACTATCACCCACCGCCACACCGATGCGCTTTTCGCCCACATCTAGTGCAACGAATGATTTATTTTGTGTCATTCAGCTTGAACTCGACCGTAATCTTCTTAACGTCATGTGGTGCAGCACTTACCCAGAATGGCCAGAACTTCACATCAACTGTATCAACACCTTGAATTGCTTCGAGGCTTGATTGAATTTCACCGTAACGTTTGCCCTTCGCCATATCCTTAACGACAGAGTCTTCAATCTTTGGACCAATCTTTGCAGTCGCAACAATATTACCGGTAAAGCCATTGTCCACGGCGTTAATATTCGTAAAGCTGACATTACCAAGCCCGTTATCATAGACACGTTGGTCTTTAATACCTTCGAGCTGTTTTGCGTAGTGAGCGTCAAGGTATTTCGTCAGTTCACTCTTCGCAATACCACTGATACTATAGGTCGCTTCACTCGTCAGTTTTGGCTTCACACCTGAGACAACTTCTTGGTCGACGGCAGGAGTAGAAACTGGAGCAGCTTGATCGGCTTTGTAGGTTTTATCAATCACTATCACATCGGCACCAAGCTTCGCGCTAAGATCTTTCTTAATCGCTGCAGCATCTTGAGCTTTGAGCTGATCAGTTGCCTTTTGGACATCATCACTTGTGACCACGGCAATAGTTTTATCGGTTCCACCGGCAGTAGTGCCCTTAAGTGAGGCGTTAATGCCACTTGGTGCACCGCTCACAGGACCATTCGCACCGTTATATTTTGCGCCACGATCTTCAGCCGTGACAACAGTTGACGCACCAGTGTAATTACTAATGGTCATTGTGACACTTTCATTCGTAATGTAGACCATGCCGTTTGTTGACGTGAGCGGTGTGCCGGCAGGAATAGTCTTCCCGAGCGAGCTAATTGACTCAGTTGAGAACACGACACTACCAGTTGCCTTTTCACCTACTTCTTTTGTGCCAGTAGCAACAAAATCAACACTAGCTGTCTTTTTTGTTTGCTGCGTGACGGCTTTAAGGGTGTTGGCAGCTAAGTCAGTTGTCAGGTCACTTCCAAGAGTAACGTTATTATTTACCGATGAATCAGATGTACGCGCAGTAATTTGAACTGCAGCGCGCGGCGCAAAGGCGAAGGCCCATACTAAGAAGCCAATAAGTAAAATACCGGCGCCAATAATAATAAGTAGGCGCTTACGGAAGTCATTGAAGTTTGGCACTTTAATACCACTTTTCGGGCGAACCTTTCCAGGTGCTTTTCCTGGTGCTGGCGGCAGTGCGCGACCAGGTAGCGTTTCGGCCGCATCTTCAGCAATCGCCGCTTCAATCGCTGGATCATGCACAGCAACTAAAGGCTTAGCCTCGGCAGTCCGAGCATGCTCGCCAATCGGCAGCTGCGCACCGTCAATAACATCTTCGCCGTCGTCAATATCAAGCGCGGCAATTTCTGCCATCTCTGGCTTACTTTGAAGATTCTTTGCAACAGGAAGTTTAGCCGCTGCAGCAAGGGCAATTAAAGCTGGGTTATTACTAATGACAACGAGGTGTTTACCAGCCTGGCTCGCAGCGCGGGCTAGTAGGCGAAGATTTACTGTACTCTGAAGGACACCGATACGCTTTGGTGGCACGAGAGCGACCACCTTTTGCTTGGCATCTTTAACTTTACCGATGATCGCGGTAATGTCGTCTTCAACATCAATGTATATAACGTCTTTATTCATTTTTTATATTCGCAAGATCCGATTAAGTTTATCTTTGATCGTATCGGCATCACTACTGCCTATAATTGTATCATATCCAACTCGGAGCAATCCCATGGCGGTAATGAAGGTATGATCGTTCACCGCCCCTGTTGTATCCGTAATGCCGGCAACTTCAGCTGGCGAAATATGCTGGACCGTTGGGCGCTTCGTAAATGGTAGATCCTTGTACCAGTCACGCTCAGATAGCGCGTCAACAAGCTTTGTCAGGCTCGCGCCACCGCCACAAAGGAGGATCCGATTTGGCAAGTGATCGACTGACTCAAAGTCATCAAGCGCAAGTTCCACGCCGGCAATCCAGACGTTGAGCGTCTTGGCGATAGCTGCGTTGGCGTCTTTGACGACACTGGCTTTAATTTGTGGGCTATCAATGTTGACCTTGAGCTTTTCAGCATCGGTATAACTAAGGTCCATTTCACTGGCAATCGTGCGTGTAAAGCTTCGTCCACCAATGCCAAACATCTTTGTCCCTTCGACGCCACCGTCATTCACGACAGCGATATCTGTCGTACCACCACCAACGTCGGCGAGGATGGCAGTAAAGTTACTACTTGCGTCGGTCCCTAGCACCGCTCGGCTGACCGCAAATGGCTCAGCGGCGACCGCCACGAGCTCTAGGGCAAGTTCATCCGCCACACGCTCAAGTGCACCAATATGTACCATTGGGGCGAAGGCAGTGTAAATCTGGACGGCAATATCTTTCCCCTGGAAGCCAATTGGATTACTAATCTTGTAGCCGTCAATGTGAATGGTCACAAGCGCGCTGTTGACGAGCTTTACTTCGACGTCTTCATTACCCGTCTCAAGTGCAATTTGCTTCTGGGCTTTTGTCTGGGCGCGCTCTTGGACCTTTTCAATAATGAATTCCATCTCTGCAACGTCCAATGGGCGATCTGGTTGTGGGCGGCGATAGCGAATAGTATTCGTAACACCCTTTACGAGTTCCCCAGCAATACCAATAACAACGCGCTTAGCCTGGAGGCCTGCTTGCTCTTCTGCAGCTGAAAGTGCCTCTTCGCAGTTACGAACCACGCCAGAAATGTCAGCAATCGCACCACTATGCATATCACTAATATCTTGGCGAGCACGACCGACACCGACAATTTCTAAGGTGTCGTCACTGAGCTTGGCAATAAGGGCTTTTACAAACTCTGTTCCGATGTCGAGAGCAACTACGTAGTCGCCGTCAGGTTGTTTGTTTGCTTTACGGAGAATGTTTTCAAATACCATGATTGTTTATCATTATACCCTAAAAGCGTTTATGCTAGCAAAGTATAACGACGTATTATGCACAGTACCAAGGGTGGGTACTGTTGCCACTTAAGCAACTATATGCCAGTTTTAAATCGTACACACCTGTCATGCGGATGGATGCGTTTTGATGCTAATTAGCGATTCGAACGCTCTTAAGGATTGCTCGTGCCTGCTCAATTTCCTTAGTCATATCCCTCTTCTCGGAATGTTCATCGGCGAAACAGTTCCTCGTCGCCGTAGCTAATAGGTAGTATTCGTCATTTAGCGCCACATAGGAAGCACCATGTCCGCTGGTTGAATCTTGATTTACGAGCTGCATAGCCGCATTAATGCCAGACGCTAGGTTAGTTTTATTTTCCACGAGTGACACCTGGTTCTTCCCTACTACAAAATCAGCAATATGATCTGCATTACTTAAGGGTATGTATCCGAATGGGTATGCACCCTGCATTTCAAGGAACGAAATACACATGTTGTCAGTCTTTATCACCGGCCTTCCATTGACGCTCGTAGGTTTTTGACTGTACAAAGCTAACATCTCCGCCTTCTTATCACCGCGAGAAACTGGCGGGTCTGTTGGTGGGTCAAACGACCACGTGTCAGGATAGTCGAAAGTCAGGCCACTGCTCGATAACGAGGTATACGTCTTGTTTTTAATCTCTGGAGTGTTAGTGCTAGGAGTGGGGGTAGCATCTCCAACTTTTTCAGTAGACGAGATCGACGATTGTCGCTTACCGAAGTTATGCAAGAAGGTGGCCGTTAGTGTGAAACCGATGAGAAGAATCAATCCGAAAATTAGATAGGTGTGAGCAAAGCCTTTTTGTGTTTTCATTAGCACTTTCTGTGTTTGTTGGTCTTGTCTCAATTAAATCACATGTGGAACGTAAACAAAAAAGATCTTCACGGTGAAGATCTTTTTTGTTTAGAAGCGATCTGTAAGATCGCCCTTTATTTATTGCGCGTAGTAACTAGACTAGCACTGCTTTCACGCGGCGAATACCAGCTGAGCTAGATTCTTCTTTCGTTATCTTAAAGACCTTGCCGCCTTCAGCCAGTTGAGCGGTATGGTCAACGTGTGGCCCACCACAAATTTCAAAGCTAAAGCGAGCGTCGCCCTCGCCCATTTGGTAGACCTTGACGGTATCACCGTACTTGTCACCAAAGGCACCAATCGCGCCCATTTCAAAGGCCTGAGGTGTTGGGTATTCCTTAAAGAAGACTGGAAGATCGGCGGCAATTTGCTCGTTGACGATACGCTCAACTTCATCAAGCTGTTCGCGGGTCACTTTTTCATCGTTGTTGAAGTCAAAGCGGAGACGCTCTTCGGTAATGTTGCTACCGTGCTGCGTAACGTGATCGCCAACCACTTGCTTCAGCGCCGCGTACATGAGGTGCGTGGCTGTGTGGTATTTCATATGCTGGAGCGTCTGTCCACCAAGGCCACCCTTAAAGGTACCCTTTGCAGCAGTTTGTGAGCGAGTACGCTGTTCGAGCATTTTATCGTCAAATTCCTGGCGCCAGTTGGCCGACAAGCTAAATTCTTGCTTGTATGCTTCTTCCGTCGAGAGTTCTACTGGGAAACCGTACGTGTCGTACAGCGTAAAGAGTTCACCGCCAGTTAATTGCCCTTCGCTCGCAAATTTCTCAAGCTGCTTGAGGCCCTTACGTAGCGTTTGACGGAACACTTTTTCTTCCTTCGCAAGAATTGCCACCACTTCGTCGCGTTTAGCGGCAACTTCTGGATAGTCGTCGTGATAGAGATCGGCAATGACTGGGACAATTTCTTCAAAGAAGTTTTGCTCAATACCAAGATCAAAGGCAAAGCGAATCGCGCGGCGAAGGAGCCGTCGCATAACGTAGCCCTGCTCTTTATTGGCTGGCACGACACCGTCAACCGCCAGGAAGGTGGCTGCACGCAGGTGATCGGCGATGACACGCATGCTTTCAGTGTGGCTTTCGTATTTCTTGTGGCTTAGGTCCTGGAGTTTTTCGATAATTGGCCACAGCACGCTAATACGGAAGACGTCCGGACTGTCAATTTGAGCGGCAGCAATACGTTCCATACCACCACCAAAGTCGACGTTCTTACGTGTAAGTGGCTCGAAGCTCCCGTCTTCTAAGCGACGGTACTGCATAAAGACTTGGTTGCCAATTTCCATGAACTGACCACTGTCACTAGCCGGGTGCGCCAGGCCATAGCCTTCAGCGTGGTTTTGAGGACCAAAGTCATAGAAGACTTCGCTATCAGGACCGCATGGATCGCCAATTGGAGTTTTTGCGAGACCACCACCGCGTGACCACCAGTTTTCGCCGTCGTCGTAGAAGAAGATGCGGCCGCCCTGCATGCCAAGTTTATCGCCATTTTCCGCGCTGCCAAGTTCAACAATCTTGTTATCAATTCCTTTTTCTGCAAAGACTTGCTGCCAAATCTGTGCCGCTTCGTCGTCGCGTGGAATGCCGTGTGCTGCGTCACCAATAAAACACGTGACGTAGATCTTATGCGGATCAAGCCCGACAACATCAGTCAGGAACTCAAAGAACCAGCGGATTTGCTGCTCTTTAAAGTAATCACCCATTGACCAGTTTCCGAGCATCTCAAAGAACGTGGTATGACGATTGTCCCCTACATCTTCAATATCCTGAGCACGAAGACACGTCTGACTGTCTGTCAGACGGACACCGGCTGGGTGTTCTTGCCCAAGGAGAAACGGGAGGAGCGGTTGCATGCCACTGCCCGTAAATAAGGTTGTTGGATCATTTTTAAGCATTAAAGGCGCACGCGTGATTATCTCGTGCTGGCGATCTTTAAAAAATTGTAAGTAGGCGTTGCGAATTTGTTGAGCGTTCATCTCTGTTAGTATACCAGCTTCCGCCCGCATTCGCCACTAGGGTAACTTGATTAGTGAGGGAACTCTTCCTCGCGGTCGTAGGCTTCGTCCTCTCGCTTTTCCTCGTCTTCTTCAAGCTGCTTGCGACGACCTTCCATTTCACCTTCCTTCTTGTGAACATTCTCCATCACGTCGTCTTTTGTTTCATCAAGCTTCTTCTTTGCATCGTCGATAAATCCCATAGCACACCTCCTTTTATTGTTAGTTTGTACCTATAGTATGACGAGCTATTAAAAGATGTGCAGTGAAGTAAGTTACAGATTACTGATCGCCGCAGGAAACGCCTTAATTTATTTCGACGTAATAATTCATTTGGTAGGTGCTCCAGTAGCTGGTGTTATCACACCCTGTCAGCGCTGCTGGTGCAGCTTGTCCTGTTGGACGGCTTTCCAGACGAGCCATGAGAATAGATCGTGTCGCCGGACTACCACAGTTCACTTTAAGGTAGCCAGAACAGCCAGATAGTTCGCTACCAAGACACCGTGGATCGCGAATACTTGTCGCATTTGGAAGGTAGCCTGCATCAAATAATACCTTTGGAATCGTTGGATTCCCGCCATTCACCCAGCCTTGTCCATTCCCCGCACCGCCACCTGTCGTAATAAAGGTATTATTATCGACATTATTAAGACTAATAAAGCCCGCGAGCTCTTTGAGGTTTTGCTGTCGCTGTGCGTCGCGCGCTCGTTGCTGCGCCCCACTAAAGGCGACGATGGTAATGGCAGCAAGAATCCCGATCACCACGATGACGATCAGTAATTCGACGATTGTAAAGCCTGTTTGTTTTGCCCACTTTTTTTGCATTCTGTATCTATACTATCGTAGCAAATGCCAAAGCACAACCGGCATGGGTGCTAGAGAACGATACCGCCACCAACACACACGTCACCGTCGTAAATAACGACTGATTGTCCGCTGGCAATAGCACGCTGCTGGTCATGAAGTGAAAAGGTTACGTCTTGCCCGTCAAAGGTCATATCCGCAGCCGTCAGTGGGGCGCGGTGACGAATACGAATATCATAGGTACCTGCAGCTGGTGCGTCGTTAATCCAGTGTACGAGTTCTAGCTGGACATCTGTTTTCCAAAGCGTCGCGTCATTAAGATCAGTCGTGACGTACACTTCGTTCTTTGCCATATCCTTCCCAACGACGTAGTATGGCAAGCCGCCACCGAGATCAAGTCCGTGACGCTGCCCGAGTGTATAGAAAATAGCCCCGTCGTGATGCCCGAGGACTTTACCAGTCCGCTTATCGATAATCTCACCAGGAACTTGTTCGACGTACTGGGAGAGAAACTCGCGGATGCCAACTTTCCCCACGAAGCAGATGCCTTGTGAGTCTTTTTTTGCCGCCGTAAACAAACCACGCTCCTCCGCCATTTCACGAACGCGCGGCTTGGTGTATTCACCAAGTGGGAATAATGTCTTTGATAATGCCGCACCAGTGACGCGGTACAAGAAGTACGTTTGGTCTTTATTAGTATCAACCGCCATCTTCAAAACGCCCTGGTCGACGCGCGCATAGTGGCCAGTGGCAATCATGTCCGCACCGTCTTCTAGGGATGTTTCCAGAAAGATTTTAAACTTCACTTCTTGGTTGCACATGATATCAGGATTCGGCGTCCGGCCGGCTTTATACTCCTCGATCATGTAATCGACAACTTTATGCTTATACTCGTTTTCAAAATCAAAGACTTTAAAATCAATTCCAAGCTGAACGGCTACGCGCTTTGCATCGGCCAGATCATCCGCCCATGGACATTTCATGCCCGGTAGATCCTGCGTCCAGTTCTTCATGTACACGCCCGTTACGTCGTAGCCTTGTTCCTTTAAAAGTGCCGCCGTCAAACTACTGTCGACGCCGCCGCTCATTCCTACATATACTTTTGTCATCTTGTTCCTCCGACGTAAAAGGCAATAATCTTCACACATTCCCCCACCGCAAGATACCAACCAGTTGGTGTCACCCACCACATATTAGACCACTGGCGATCTGATGCAACAGGGTGATTACGTACCTGCACTGCGCCAGCCGCGCGCTTATTAAACTCAAGACTCGCACGTCGTTGGTGATAGCCTGATGTAACGAGAATCACTGACGAGATATCATTGTAGTCAAAGATATTTTGGGTATTTTCAGCGTTTTGCTTGGTCGTCTCCCCTTCATCCTCCGTAATGATGGCACTTGCTGGCACACCAGCGTCGAGCGCAGCTGTGCGCATCACGGCGGCGTTACTTGGGCCCGACTTATCTTGCGCTGCGCCAGAGAAAATGAGTTTTGGCGCCCAGCCGGCTTTGTATAATTTAATCGCTTCGTTCGCACGTGAAAGGGTGTCCCCGCCACTAATTGCCACAATAGCATCAGCTGGTTGACACTTCGTCTTGTCACTTGGCGCGCTGCCACAGCTCGCTAAGTCGTTTGGCCCAAGGTAGAGTGTCAGACCAAAGATCAGCGCAATCGCTGCCGCGAGAATAATAATTACTACTTTCATGCCGCCATCCTTGCACGTTCACGTTGAATTTCTTCAATAATAATCTCACCGGCTCGCGTCACTGTTTCTTCCGTCGATAAGTGCCCAAGTGTCAGACGCAAGCTACCGTCCGCTACTTCTGGCGGCAAGCCAATCGCCGTCAGGACATGTGAGCGCGTGCCCTTATTCGCAGCACAGGCGCTCCCAGTTGCGACCATGACACCGCGCATTTCAAGCGCAAAGACGAGACGCTCCGCATCGAGACCAGGAAATGAAATATGCAAATGACTTGGCAGACGTCGCTTCTGCGAGCCTGAAATTACAGCATCAGAAAAAGCCGTCAGTAATTGTCGTTGCAACTCATCGCGCAGTGTTCGCAAACGATCCGCCTCGTACTTACGGTGAGCATCGGCAAGTTCCATCGCTTTTGCAAACCCAATCACGCCGGCCACGTTTTCCGTGCCACTCCGAAGGCCACGTTCTTGCCCGCCGCCAACAATTTGAGCGTGCAACGCCACGTGACTTGATGCCCAGAGGAGGCCGACTTGCTTCGGTCCGTAGACTTTGCCGGCATTTAGCGTTAAAAGATCAACGCCAAGGCGCGCCACATGAATATCAAGCTGCCCGGCGCCTTGAGACGCATCAGAGTGGAGATAAATTGGCGTCGTATCGCCTGCTTGACGACGCATCTCGCGTTCCTGGTGAATGACTGCCGCAATATCACGAAGTGGCTGCACCGTACCAAGTTCATTGTTTGCAAGTGCAATACTAACTAGGCGAGTATCAGGACGAATCGCGCGACGAACAGCGTCGGCGGAGATAACCCCTTTTTCGTCACTCGCAATAATCGTATGCTCAAACCGCTGAGCCGCCGCAAGCACGGCATGGTGCTCAATGTTTGCCGTCACCACATGACCACCAACGCTCATAAAGGCCAGATTAATTGACTCCGTCGCGCCAGCCGTCATAACTAGTTCGTCGCCTTTCGCGCCAATTGCCCGGGCAATAACCTGCTTTGCGGCTTCGTAGTCACGACGAACGCTCAGCGCAGGAGCATAAGGGCTTGATGGATTAAAGAAAATATCCGTAAAATATGGCCGCATAGCACGAAGGACCCGCCCATCAAGGGGCGTGGCTGCAGCATGATCTAGATATAGCAGTTCTTCGCTCATTACTCTTACCAGTATAGCAAATTTACGCTAGCATTTTGCCTGAACGTGGGTCTCGTTTATAGACACCGCGCATGACTTGTTCGTAATAAAGGCCCGCTGCCATAATGAAGTTATCAAACTCCGCACCTTCAATGAAGTTATAACGTGAGCCACCTTGGACTTTTAAAATCCCATTATCATGAATCTCATAGCGCGTCGTCGCTTCGACAAGCTCACCCGTCTGTGGGTGTGGCGCTTCTTCGTACCAAATCCACGTACGATCATCGAGGCAAAAGAACTCGCGTCGGCCACCCTTTGGGATAGGCCCAAATAACTTGGCGCCAATTTCACTTTCGAGCTGAATGAGTTCGCGCTCACTAAATTTACGGAATAAGTGCTTTTTTGGCATTTTGAGTGTCGTGCCATCAGATGTGGCGTCGCCGGTAATGAGCTGGAGGGCTTTTTTGAAAAGATCGCTCATAGTCGTCTCCTTTATTAGGCCGCCGGGCCAAACATGTCTTGCGTTAGCTCGTCGTCCTGCGTCAGGTCAAACTTATCTTCGCCAAAGACGGCGCGAGCGTGAACGAGTGTCCCTCCCCAGCCAATCACGACAGGCAGTTTCTCTAAGCGTTGCTGCTCTTCACTCACGGCAATAACTTCTTCAGGTGACACAGCTGGCTCAGTTGGACCTGAGGCGAGCGCTGCAGCAAGACGAACACGCGCCTCTTCGATTGACGCAAGTTGACTCTCGCGGAGGTAAATCTCATCATTGGTCTCAAAGCGAGTCCCATCAGAGGATGGCGACTGGTCGAAATATGGTGGGGTAAATTGTTCTTGTGACATAGTAAACTTCCACTTAATGACTTAAAGTTGGCGTGTTTGACTGTTTGTGTTTAGAGTGCGAATAACGCATGAGCATTCGCAGAGGTTTTTGTGGCAATTACCTCAATCGACAATCCACGGATCGTCGCCTGATGTTGCGCCACGTGTCTTACAAATGCTGGCTCATTCACTTTACCACGTAACGGAGTAGGTGTCAAGAAGGGTGCATCGGTTTCAAGTAGGAGTTTCTCCAGTGGAATGGCGGCAAACATTGCTTGTTGTGCTGGATCTTTCGTGAAGGTGCTAATGCCGTTCACCCCTATATACAGCCCGCGATCCACCGCGGCGCTCATATTCTCCTGGCTATCCGTAAAGCTATGGAGCACCCCGCGAATTTGGCCTTCATAGCTATCGAAAATTGGCCAAAAGTCATCAAACGCCTCGCGGACATGGAAGATAATCGGTAAACTCCGATCGAGCGCCAAGTCAATTTGTGCTCGCAGGGCGGCAATTTGGACCTCGCGTGGGCTATGGGTGTAGAAATAGTCAAGACCAATCTCCCCTACGGCGACGACGTGCTCGCGCGGTAAGCTCGCTAGCTGGTCGTAACCGTCTTTCGTATCATGCGGGTGAACACCAATAGAAGCGAAAATATGATCGTGCTGAGCAGCAAACGCCACCGCTTCACGCGAACTTTGCTCACTTGTCCCGACGCAAATCATCTTCTGAACGTTCTCCTGTTCGGCACGAGCGAGCACCTCGCTCTGATCGAGCGGGTAACTCACTTCATGAATGTGACAATGGGTGTCGACGAGCATTTACGCGCTCTTGTTTGGATTGACCGCTGCGGTTCGAGGATCTTCTGAGTACTGGTAGATCTTTGGGAAAAGACCACCCGCCGCCTCAAGCGGAACGACAACGCCACTACCGAAGGTCTTAGCGATCACTTCTGACGTCCCAGGTAGGAACGGTGCAAGCTGGTGACCAATTTGAATCAATGTCCCAACGGCATGGCCGAGGACTTCTGATAAATGCGCTTCTGCCTCTGGTTCAGTTTCACGCTTTTTTGCAATTTCCCATGGCTTGACCATTTCAATATACTTATTAAGTGATCGTACCGTTAGCCACACGTTATCAAGCGCTTGGTCAAACTGTAGACTATTCATTGCGTCAAAATATGGCTTCATATCGTGATCTGACTGCAAGGCGTCACCAACGACACCGCTTTGGTAGCGAGTCACCATGCTGGCAACACGAGAGATGAGATTGCCTAGATCATTACCGAGCTCAGTATTGTACGCGTTCTCAAACTTCTCCCAAGTAAAGTCACCGTCATCAAGCGTTGGAATGTGACGAGCAAAGAAATAGCGAAAAGCATCGAGGCCATAGTCATCAATCACCTTGTTTGGATCGACAACGTTGCCAAGTGACTTACTCATTTTGACATTCCCAACATTAATGTGCCCGTGAACAAGCAGTTTCTTTGGAAGAGAGATTTCAAGTCCAAGAAGCATTGCTGGCCAAATGCCGGCGTGGAAGCGTAGAATGTCTTTACCAATCACCTGGACGTCAGCTGGCCAATAGTCTTGCCAACCTTCTTTGTCTGGATAACCAAGCACCGTAATATAGTTTGCAAGCGCGTCAATCCAGACGTACATAATTTGTTCTGGATCACCAGGCACAGGCACACCCCATGTCAGGTTCTTACGAGGACGCGAAATACTCACATCCTGAAGACCGTCTTTAATAAGCTCTAAGAATTCTTTTTTGCGGAATTCAGGAACAATTTCCATGCGACCTGATTCAATCGCTTCACGAACTTTATCCGTAAAAGCGCTCGCCTTGAGGTAATAATTCTCCTCACTTAAGCGCTGGTAAGGGGTGTTATGATCTGGGCAGACGCCGTTATTAGCAGTTGCTTCTTTATCAGTAACAAATGACTCACAGCCTTGGCAGTACCAGCCTTCGTAGCTTCCCTTGTAGATGTAGGGTTGAAGCTTTTGCCAAATATACTGCACCGCACCAATGTGGTGCGCATCCGTCGTACGAATAAAATCAGTGTAGCTTGAGCCAACCTTCTGCATCAGCTGCTCAAAGTTACCATACATCTGATCGGTGTAGGTTTTCGGATCAAGGTTATTTTCTGCAGCTTTAGCCGCGATTTTATTGCCATGCTCGTCCGTCCCCACCTGGAAGCGAACTTCTTTACCGTTTTGTTTTTGGTAACGTGTCCAGATGTCAGCCAACAGATAATCAAGGGCGTTGCCAATGTGTGGCGTCGCATTGACGTAAGGGATGGCGGTAGTGATGTATAATTTTTTTCCCATAATTATTTTTCATTATAACAGAGAGGGGTTAATCACGCATCATCGCGACAATAGCAAAGCGCTCATCGCCCATTTGCGTGCCAGCAAGATACTCACTATGGGAGAAATAATTATCGCTCTCCGCCGTATCGATGTCGCTTATTTCAATGTTAGCTTCATCCACGCCAACTGTAAGGAATTGCTCACAAGCCACCTCAAGTAAACTACGGTCACCAAAAGCGTGAAGTGGGTAGCTATCACTGCCGACTCCCGGGCTGAGCCAGATCTGCAAGTCTTTCGCGTCACTACCAAATTCATCGACGAGGTATTGGACGCTTTTAATAGCGCCTTCTACTTCAAGATTATGACGCCCCAGATGTGAGACCATCAGAATACGGTCAATTGGGTCATAGATTACTGCCCCAAGACAGTCAGCCAGCGGGAGAAATAACGCATGATCTGGTCGCGTGACAACCAGTGCATCCGCGTGAAGACTCGAAATAGGTTCGAGCATCCCCTCACCCAGATGGCTATCGTCAACAATATGATAGCGAGTGAAGTCGGTCGTATCCTCGTACGACATCCGGACCAGCGTCGTCTGCGTTGGATCGATATCAAGCTGAGCTAAAAAGGCTTGCTGGTTTTCCTGGACGGTCTTATCATCACCGTAGCCAAATTTCATATTCCCGTCATCCGCTGACGACAACCCAACGACTACCGCGTCACCAAAGCGGACTGGCTGATCAGCGTGTACCATAGACGACTCTCGCAAGATCTTGCCACTGCTCGAGAGATAAGCTCTCAGCGCGGTCATCTGCTTTAATACCTGCTGCCGTGAGGTAAGCTTCCGCTTCTGTTTTCGAGACACCCAGTCCACCCGACAAACTCGAGCGGAGCATCTTACGCTTGGCAGAAAAGCCAGCTTTGACAATCCGGAAAAAGTCTTTTTCGCTAATGTCGGTAAGAAACGGAGAGGTACGGGTGCGCAAAATAACGACCTGGCTATCGACTTTTGGTGGAGGCGTAAAGAATTCAGCCCCAACCACGTCACCTAATGTCACATCCGCAAATAGCTGCGCACTCACAGCGAGAATACTCATATCTCCAGGTTGTGCCGCCAGCCGCTCAGCCACTTCTTTTTGGACAAGCAATACAGCAATTGATGGCTTGTTATCCGCCGTCATAAGGAGTTGGACGATTTTACTCGTAATGTAATACGGCACGTTAGCAACAACTTTATAGCCCGCCTCAAGCTGGGATAGATCAAACGCCAGAATATCGCTTTGAATGACAGTTAAGTCTTTACCGGGAAACTGCGCCGGGAGCTTGCGAGCAAGTTCTTCGTCAAATTCAACAGCCGTCACTTTTTTACTGCGACGAAGCAGTTCGCTCGTGAGGGTGCCGAGACCGGGACCAATTTCTAAGACACTGTCACTTGGTTCAAGTTCCGCGCAATCTGCAATGTGCGCCAACACGTCGCGGTCACGCAGCCAGTGCTGACCAAGAGATTTATTTGGACCAGCCATTAATACCAGCCCTTTGCTGACCACGCGGCAAGACCGCCGCATGGATCACCGTAGCGACCCTTGATATAGCCAAGCCCCCATTGGATCTGCGCCGCTGCGTCAGTCTGCCAATCTGGTCCCATCTTACTTCCCGGCAGGGCTTGTGGAATACCGTACGCACCTGACGATGGGTTACCGGCAGTCGTGCGCCAACCTGATTCATGCATCCATAGGTTATAGAGACATGGCCATTGATCCTCACCAAAGCCAGCGGCGAGCATCATTTGATGACCAAGCGCCTGCGCTTCAGTTGGGTTCATTGGGGTTGGTAATTTTGCACCAATAATTTCTACTTGTTTAACTGGTTCTTTTGTCGTGACGCTTTGAATTTCTTGACGACTGACTTCTTTACCGTTCTTCATTTCAATTTCGTAACTGACCGTCCGCTTCCCGGTAACACCAGGAGTCTTCACTTCCTTGTAGCCAAGTTCATGGTCACGGTCTTGAATTTTCTCTGTTTCAAATGGCACGTCAGCCTCTTCAGTAATGGTCTGCTTACCTTCGCGCCAGAGCTCCACGGTCATACCGGCTGTAATTGGCGTTGATGCCGGGAGTGAAAGCATGTCAGTGCCAGCAAGTTTGACGTTCTTCTTAGCCAGCATGTCGCCCACTGTTGTACTTTGGGTGTACGCGGTAATTTTCTTTCCGTAGAGAACAAAGGTAAATTCTGTCGCACGGTCAATGGTTAGTTGCAGCCCAGCGCCCTGGCTTACCATGTCGTTATTCATACTGACCTGCGTTTCATCCTCATCTTGGAGTTGAATTGCCGCATGCGCCACGATTTGCTCTGGCGTTTGGTAGGCAGAAAGGATTTTTGTGCGGCGCGCCCCGTCAATTACGGTTACTGGGCGGGCTCGGTAGACGTTGACGTCATACTGACTGGCAACTAAGGCTTCATCGAGCCCTGGCTCCACCATGTCATTAGGATCAATTTGCACACCCGCCGCTTTAAATGCCTCGCGCAGTGTCCCGGCGCTCGTTAAAATACCACGGTCTTGACCGCGGTCATGAAGAGTAATGAGATGTTCGCCAGTCGCAACAGTTGCCGCTGGCTCAGCTTGTGCTCGGGTAGCAAGCGCCACGCCGAAGATAAAAACAACCAGACAGAATACTGCAGTAATGAGGCCATACGGGATGCTAGGTTGACGTGATAGAATTCTCATAAATAAAGGGGTGAGACACCTCCACGGTGCACTCGTTTTATTATAGCAGCGTCACGGTTATTTTGGTAGGTTTTTAAGCGCAAGCGCCGCTAACGAAGAACAGTTCGTCGGTAAGCTGTCGGGCGAAAACCAGGCCAGTTCCATAATCTCCCAACGGTTGTGCGGCACAGCTGGTAGTGCCGCTGTTGAGACGTTGGCCATATAAATAACCGCTTCGTACTGCTGCACAATTGTCGTGACGTAGTGTAGCTCTTCAAACGGTACGAGCACGCCTACTTCTTCCTCAAGTTCACGTTGGGCCGCCCGTTCTGGGGCCTCGCCTTTTTGCACCCCACCGCCAGGGAGGCTCCATTCATTGCGCCCCGTCCAGCTCCGCACGAGCAGAAGCTCTCCATGTTCGTTTAGGACGAGGACACGGGCGCGGGCGACATGAAAGAATAAGTTGTAGAGATAAAACGACAGGAGTGACATGGGGCTTAATAGTCGCCCAAGCCAGCGATGGAATCTCACAGCTTTTCTAGACGAGCAAACTGGACGTTGAGTTTCTTCGTCTTCCCGTTATCGAAACGAACCGTCACCGCCAGCCCGTCAATATCAATCACTTCCCCCACACCAAACATAGCCGAACGGACGTTATCACCAATATCAAGTCCCGGACCATCGTCAAATTCATCATACTCGTCGTGGCGATCAAATGATGGGGCTGGTGTGGCCATAAGTTCATGTCCCATGTCGGCGAGGAAACGAGAGGCTGGATTGTAGCTGCGCTGACCAAATTGCAATCGACTTTGAGCATAGCTGAGATGCAGCTCTTCGCGGGCACGCGTCATACCTACGTAGCAGAGACGTCGTTCTTCCTCAAGTTCAGCTGGCCCGGCTTCGTAGACACGAGAATGAGGGAAGATCCCTTCTTCCATTCCCACCATAAAGACCACCGGAAACTCGAGGCCCTTAGCGGCGTGGATTGTCATGAGGGTTACTTTTTGCTCGTGACTACCCGTATCAGCACTCGACATTAAGGCGACTTCCTCTAAGAAGTCAGGGAGTGACGCAAAAGACTTAGCATCAGAAATAAGCGCGCCGATATTTGCTTCGCGCTCCTCAGCCTGTGGGGTGCCGTCGAGGATGTAATCGCGGTAGCCCGTCTTTGTGATTAGCGTTTCAATAATTTCACTTGGTGAGGTATTGGCTTCGACCTTTGCCTGGAGAATCCGTAAGGTTTCACCTAGTGTCATGAACGCGGTACGCGCCCGGGCCATGACGGAACTGGTTTGCTCGGCATTCACGAGAGCGGACACAATATCCATACCACTACTTGCCTGCCAAATCAGGAATTTTTCTAAACTCGTCGCACCAATCCCGCGCGTCGGCACGTTCACAATACGACTAAAGCTCATGCGATCATTTGGCTGATACAAGAGGCGCAAGTACGCGATGACATCTTTAATTTCCTTACGGTCATAGAAACGCACGCCACCTACAATTTGATACGGCACCCGCTGCTGCAAGAGGGCGCGCTCTAAGGTATAGCTCTGGGAGTTTGTCCGGTAGAGAATGGCAAATTCCCCATACTGCCGCGCGCCCATCGTCGCCTGAACGCCAATGCGGCTGACGACAGTATAGGCCTCTTCAGCTTCATCATAGACGGGGTGAACTTGTACTGGCGCACCAGCTGGTTCCGCCGTCCACAATTCTTTGTCAGTTCGTTGCAAGTTCTTAGTGATGACGTTATGGGCAGCTTCAAGAATCGCACCAGTGCTACGGTAATTTTGCTCCAACTTAATTACCTTTGCGCCAGGAAAGTCGCGTTCGAAGTTTAAGATATTAGTAAAGTCAGCGCCACGCCAGCTATAAATTGACTGCCAGTCATCGCCCACTACGCAGATGTTACGCTCGTCGCCAACAAGACTTTTAACAATGGCGTACTGCGCCGCGTTAGTGTCCTGGTACTCATCGATTAAGATGTGCTTAAACTGAGCGCGCCACTTACGGCGGACTTCCGGCTGGTCGCGAAAGAGGCGAACTGTTTCAATCAGCAGGTCGTCAAAATCAAGCGCGCCTGCTTCTTGGCGCATACGTTCATAGGCAGCGTAAATTTTTGCCACGGCTTGTTGGAAAGGATAATGACTACTTGCCGCAAACTCTTCTGGGCTTTGAAGTTCATTCTTGGCATTCGAAATTGCACTACTAACTGCGCGGGGTTTAATTTGCTTATCGGCAATGGAAAGCTGCTTCATAGCTTGTTTAATCAGACCTTGGCGGTCATCTTCATCGTAAATAACGTAGTTTGGCTGAATACCAATCTTATCGCCATCTTGGCGCAGGAGGCGAACACAAATACCGTGAAACGTCCCCATCCATGGCATAAACGAGCGTCCAGCACCTTCTTGGCCAACAAGCTGACCAAGTCGTTCTCGCATCTCTTTGGCGGCTTTATTCGTAAAGGTGACGGCGAGGATCTGGTTTGGCCAGATATGTTCGTTCATCATTAAATACGCAATACGATGCGTCAGTGTTTTTGTCTTTCCACTGCCCGCTCCGGCTAAGATCAGCACCGGACCGGACGTCGTTTTTACCGCGTCAGCTTGCGCGGGGTTGAGGTCTTTAAATACATCCATTACTACCTATTATAACGAATTTTAGCAGGAGCGGGTTAGATAATGCCGAGGAAGTAGA
>Ga0157369_10003045_pt1 | contig 20008 bp, 16 predicted proteins | sample C25metaG_FD_113461 | JGI IMG/M metagenome (GOLD analysis project Ga0157369, IMG submission 113461) | Corn rhizosphere microbial communities from Kellogg Biological Station, Michigan, USA - C2-5 metaG | ecosystem: Host-associated > Plants > Roots > Rhizosphere > Soil | place: USA: Michigan...
CTGGCGCTCGGCGCCCTGGGTCTGGTCTGAGGAGACCGCCATGCTCATGCAATTGCGTTCCGCCGTGTTGATGCTGCTGCTGCTCGGCGCGCTGACCGGGGGCGCCTACCCGCTGCTGGTGACGGTGCTCGGCCAGGTGCTGTTCGCCGACCAGGCGGGCGGCAGCCTGCTCCACCGCGCCAACGGCAGCGTGGTTGGCTCACGCCTGATCGTCCAGAAATTCACCGGCCCCGAGTGGTTCCAGCCGCGCCCCTCAGCAGGCGACTACGCCACCGTCTCCAGCAGCGCCAGCAACCTGGCCCAATCGGCGCCGGGGCTGCGCGAACGGATCGAGAAGGCGCTGCCCGACGTGCAGGTGGCCGGCCAGGGCCCGGTGCCCCAGGAACTGGTGACCACCTCCGCCAGCGGCCTTGATCCGGACCTCACCCCGGCCGGCGCCCGCTATCAGATCGCCCGTATCGCCGCCGCGCGAGGTCTCCCACCGGAGCGGCTGGACGCCCTGGTGAGCGAGCAGACGCACACCTCGCGCTTCGGCCCGGCAACGGTTAATGTCCTGCTTCTCAATCTGGCCCTGGCGGAACTGGCTCCATGACCGACAGCACCGGGCGCGCCGAGGCGCTGCTCGCCGAACACCGCGAAGGCCGTGGACGCCTCAAGGTCTTCCTGGGGGCGGCGCCTGGCGTAGGCAAGACCTACGCCATGCTGCAGGCGGCCCAGACCGCCCTGCGCCAGGGCCGCCGGGTGCGCGCCGGGATCGTCGAAACCCATGGGCGGCGGGAGACCGCCGCCCTCCTCGCCGGCCTGCCGCAGCAGCCGGTGCGGCGGGTCGAGCATCGCGGCCTCAAGCTTACCGAGCTGGATCTGGAAGGCCTGCTGGCCGACCCGCCGGAACTGGTGCTGGTCGACGAACTCGCCCACAGCAACGTCCCCGGCAGTCGCCATGCCAAGCGCTGGCAGGACGTCGCGGACCTGCTTGCCGCAGGCATCCACGTCTATACCACCGTGAACGTCCAGCACCTGGAAAGTCTCAACGACGAGGTGCGCGACATCACCGGCGTCCAGGTCCGCGAAACCGTGCCCGACCAGGTGCTGCTCGACGCCGATGACCTGGTGCTCATCGACCTGCCACCCCGGGAGTTGCTGGAGCGGCTGCGCGAGGGCAAGGTCTATGTGCCCGAGCAGGCGCGCGCGGCCATCGATGCCTTTTTCAGCCAGACCAATCTGACCGCCCTGCGCGAACTGGCCATGCGCACCGCCGCGGCCCAGGTGGACTCGGCGCTCGCCCTGAGATACCGCCAGCAGGGCCAGGCCGCGCCACCGCTGCTGGGGCGCCTCATCGTCGGCGCCGGCACCGCGCCTTCGGCGGAGCGCCTGGTGCGCCATGCCAGCCGCCTCGCCGACCAGCGCCACCTGCCCTGGACCCTGGTCCATGTCGATACCGGCCAGCCGCTGGACGACACCGCCCGCGCCAACCTCCAGGCCAGTCAACGCCTGGCCGAACGCCTGGGAGGCGAGGTGCTGACCCTGAGAGACAGCGATCCGGCCCGCGCCCTGGTCCGCCATGCCCGCGACCAGCGCGCCAGCGTGCTGCTGATCGGTCGCGGCCGCCCGCGCGGCTTCAGCCTGCGGCGCCGTCTGGCCAGTCGTCTCCTGCGCCTGGCCCAGGGGCTGGAGATCGCCATCCTCGATCTGGATCGCGACGTGCCGCCCGCCGCTCGGCCACGCCGGGCGCTCAGGCCCGGTCCCTATGGCGCCGCCGTCCTGGCCACCGCCGTGGCCGCGGTCATCGCCGAGGGCCTGTCCGGGCTGCTGGAACTGCCCAATATCTCGCTGATCTTTCTCGCCGCCGTCCTTCTGGTGGCGGTGCGCAGCAGCCGCGGTCCGGCGCTGTTCTGCGCCCTGCTGGGCTTTCTCGCCTACGATTTCCTGTTCATCCCGCCGGCTTTCTCGCTGACCATCAACCGCGAGCAGGACGTCCTCACCCTGGCCTTCTTCCTGCTGATGGCCCTGCTCACCGGTGACTTGGCCGCCCGCCAGCGGCGCCAGCTGCAGGCACTGCGCCGCACCCAGCGCGAGACCCTGGCGCTGCTGGACTTCACCCGCCAGCTGAGCGCCGCCAGCGATCGCCAGGCGGTGGTCAGCGTCACCCTCAAGCAATTAGGGGAGGCGACGCGCCACATTTGCCTGCTGCTGCCGGAAAAGGCGGGGCAGCTGGTGACCCAACCGGGCGACCTGCTGCTGGCCGACCACGAACGCATCGCCGCCGAATGGGCCTGGAAGCAGGAAAAGCCGGCCGGCTGCGGCACCGACACCCTGCCCTCCGGTGGCTGGTGGTGGTGGCCGCTGCTCGGCGAGGGCGGCAGCCTGGCCGTATTGGGCATACGGCGCGACGATGCCCAGCCCCTGGACCACGCCGAGCGGCGCCAGCTGGCCAGCCTGGCGCAGCCGCTGGCCCAGGCCCTGGCGCGGGTGCGCCTCAGCGAGGATCTCGAAGCCGCGCGCCTGCATGGCGAGACCGAACAGCTGCGCAGCGCCCTGCTCGCCTCGGTGTCCCATGACCTGCGCACGCCGCTGACGGTGATGCGCGGTTCCATCGATGCCCTGGCGACCCTGGGCGAAGCCATTCCCGCCAGCGATCGCCAGGAGTTGCTGGAGGCCACCCGCCAGGAGGCCGAACGCCTCGATCGTTATATCCAGAATCTGCTCGACATGACCCGCCTCGGCCACGGCAGCCTGCAGCTGGCACGGGACTGGGTCGACCCCGGCGACATCCTCGCCAGCGCCCTGCAGCGCCTGCAGCCGCTGCTGAGCGGCTTGCAGGTAGCCACCCGGATCGAGCCGGGGCTGCCGCTGCTCTGGGTTCATCCGGCGCTGATCGAACAGGCGCTGGTCAATGTGCTGGAGAACGCCATCCGCTTCTCCGCATCCGGCGGCCGGCTGGAAATCAGCGTGCTGCGCCAGGGCAATGAACTGCAGCTGGCCGTGGCCGACGAAGGCCCGGGCATTCCGCCCGAGGATCGCACGCGGATCTTCGACATGTTCTATACCGCCGCCCGCGGCGACCGGGGTGGGCAGGGAACCGGTCTGGGGCTGGCGATCTGCCAGGGCATGGTCGGCGCCCATGGCGGACGGGTCAGCGTGGAAGACGGCCTCGACGGTCGCGGCACCACGCTGCGCATGCATCTGCCACTGCCCGCTCCTCCGGCCGAATAAGGCCAGGCGACCCGGCAATCGCAGCGGCTATGATGACGCCTTCTCGTGTGGAACCCGCTCAGATGCCCGCTCACGTCCTCGTCATCGACGACGAACCCCAGATCCGCAAATTCCTGCGCATCAGCCTCGCGGCCCAGGGCTACCAGGTCAGCGAAGCCGCCACCGGCACCGAGGGCCTGGCCCAGGCGGCGCTGAGCCAGCCGGACCTGGTCATCCTCGACCTGGGCCTCCCCGACCGCGATGGCCAGGAGGTGCTGGTCGATCTGCGCGAATGGTCCGCGGTGCCGGTGCTGGTGCTGTCGGTACGGGCGGACGAGCGCGAGAAGGTCCGCGCCCTGGATGCCGGCGCCAACGACTACGTGACCAAGCCCTTCGGTATCCAGGAATTCCTGGCCCGCAGTCGCGCCCTGCTGCGGCAGACCCCGACCACGGCGACCCAGCAGGTCGCGGCGATGGAGGTGGGTGATCTGAAAGTGGATTTCGCCTATCGTCGGGTCGCTCTGGGTGGCAGCGAAGTGGCCCTGACGCGCAAGGAGTACGCTGTGCTGGCCGCCCTCGCCCACCATCCGGGACGGGTAGTGACCCAACGGCAATTGCTGATCGATATCTGGGGCCCGACCCATGCGCAAGACAGTCATTATCTGCGCATCGTAATTGGCCATCTCCGGCAGAAGTTGGCGGATGATCCGCTGGCACCGCGCTATATCGTCACGGAACCCGGCGTGGGTTATCGCCTGCGGGTCGAAGGTTAGCCGTCCTGGGCTGAATGCCGCTCGCCCAGTGCGGAAATAAGCCACCTCCCCCATCATTACCCGGTCCTTCACCGTCCGCATAAAGCGGCTTGCTTTGGCCTCGCTTGAAAATGCGCAGGGAATTAAAAGATATGATGAATGCAATGGTAGCTGCAGTTAGAGCTACACCAGGAAGACCATTGTCCCTGGTATGGGCTTGAACGTGGCGGAATTGCGGGACGCGCCGAGATTGCAGCGGCGGGAAAAGGATTCCGGTCGATAGGTCTGCCTTGCGCAGCTACCGACCGAAATCCAGGCAAGACGTTACTGCAGCCAGCCTTCCACGGTATCGGCGCCGTGTTCGGCTTTCCAGGCTTTGAGCAACTTGTGGTTGCCGCCCTTGGTTTCGATGATTTCGCCAGTCTTGGGATGCTGATAACGCTTGGTGCTGCGCGGACGACGCTTGCCAGCCGGCTTTTCCGGATGCGGCGTCTGCGCCTTGTGCTTGGGGGCAGCGTTGGGATCCAGAATGCCGATGATATCACCCAGATTCATGTGATATTCATCCATCAGCGCCTGGAGCTTACTTTCGAATTCGATTTCTTTCTGCAGGGAACTGTCTTGCTTGAGATCTTCGAGCAGTTGCAGTTGGGCACGAAGTTGCTCTTCGGCAGCACGGAATTCGGCGAGACGGGACATGGGCACTCCTGGCAACAATCTGAAAAAGGCTAATGGAAACTTCGCCCGCGAGCGAAAGTTGCAGGCGAAGATAAAGGATTGACGCCTCGGATGCCAGCGACACGTAATCCTTTTAAAAAAATAGCGGCCACTTCTTGCGACGGCAAGTTTGAATATTAAGAAAACCTTAAGCCAAGCCGGAGAATTGGCGCCAACAAGGTCTTGATAGGCATCTTCGCGAGTAATCTGGCAGTAACCGAATCCATCGAAGCGTTGCCAACTGAAAACAAACCCTCAGTTCAACTGCATAATCATGCAGAAGTTGGTGAAACTTGCAGGTTTTGACTTCGCGAAGCGCTCTGGCATGCCCCTCAGGCGGATGCATCCAGATCGGGTTGCGCCTCGATCATGGGCGGCCAGTTGAACGTCCGGGCTATTACTCGCCGGTATTCGGTGTCTATGGCTACCGGCGTCCGGCGGATATAGTCGCGCGCATGCGCCTGCCGCTCGTGGTCGAGTTTGCGCAGGTAGTCCAGCGCCTGCTCCGCCGTGGGCATGCGCTGATTGAGGCCGCCGCTGCGCGGCGGCAAAGCGGTCCAGACCACGGCGTCGACACCCTGCCCCGCCGCCCAGGCGGCGATGCGCTGCTGGAACGGCGAGTGCGGGCCGCTTGGCCAGCTGCCGATACACTCGGGTTGCTCCCGCGGTACCCCTTCGCGCTCGCGCAAGGCGTCGCGTGCCTTATCCAGAGTGTCGACCGCCAGATAGGACCAGAGCACCTGGACCTCGGCCACGCCCTCGCAGATGACCGTGGCCAACTCGCCGCTGTCGCCCTCCCGGGCGAATTCGATGGGCAACCAGGGTCCGTCGGCGAACCAATCCGAGGTGACCGGCAACTCCGCCGCCTTCCAGATCAATGAACCCCAACCCAGACAGGCGATCTTCATGGCCACTCCCGCGCATCGATGATAGCCATTGGAGGCTACCGAAGCGTTGGGGTTTCCCGGCGGCAAGACGTGGAGACAAAAATGCAGGACGAAAAAAAGCGGCCTCGAGGGCCGCTTCTTTCGTTACCCGCGAGGCAGAGCTCGCGAGAGGTATGTGGCGCAGCGGACGGGACTCGAACCCGCGACCCCCGGCGTGACAGGCCGGTATTCTAACCGACTGAACTACCGCTGCGCATGGAAGCCTTGCGGCATCCCGCTGGTACCTAGCGAGAACCTGTTCAGCGGGGTTCTCTGCACCAGCGGCCGCTAAGATACTGATTTATCAGGGAAGAAACAACAGGGCCAGCGAAAATATTTCTCGCCATGCAAGGGCGGCGGCGCACGTCAGGGCGGCGCTCAGACAGGGGTGCCCGCGGCCTGGCGTCTGAGCAGGCCGAGAAAGCCCTCCAGCGCCGCGCTGGGTACCTGGCCGGTGCGCAACAGGATCCCGAAGGGTGTCAGGGGTTCGGTGATTTCCAGGTCGAGCGAGACCAGCAGTCCGGTACGCAGGTGATCGCGCACCACCGCCTCGGTCAGCACCAGGATGGCGTCGGTGATCTGTACCAGCTGCAGCATGGCGAACACCGAGCCGCATTCGATGACATCGGCCGGGGGTGGCAACTGGCGCCGGGCGAAGGCCGCCTCCAGCGCCACCCGGGCCGGACTGGCTTCGGGTTGCAGGATCCAGGGCCAGTCCGCCACCAGCTCGGCCAGATCGGGTGGCGCGCGATCGGTCAGGGGATGTCCGGTGCGCACCACCACCGCCAGATGCTCGTTGCCCAGCGGTTCGAAGGTGAAGCGACCGAGATCGGCCGGCTGGGTGAAACGGGCGATGGCCACATCGATCCGCTCCTGCTCCAGCAGTTCGGTGAGCTGGTCGCTGGTATCACCAAGAATGCGCAACTGCAGGCCGGGTTGGCGCGCCTTGCTCGCGGCGATGGCGCGCACCACCAGATCGGGCAAGGCCCCCATGATCGCCCCTACCGCCAGATGCCCATAGCCGCCGGAGCGGCGCGCATCGAGGTCTTCGGCGCAGCGATCCAGGCCATTGAGGGCGCGACGGGCGAATTCGATGATCTCCACACCCAGCGCCGTGGGGGTCAGGCCCCGCGCCTGCCGCTCGAACAGCACGCAGCCGAAGGCCTCCTCGACGTCCTGCAGCATCCGCGTGGTGGCCGGCTGCGACATGTGCAGGGCTTCGGCGGCGCGGTGCAGATTGCGGGTCCCGGCCAGGGTCACCAGCATCAGCAGATGCTTGTAGCGCAGCCGACCGAACAGCGCACGGGCATGGGGGGAAGCGTTCATTGGCAGTGTCCTGGTGGCGCGAGCGTAAGCGTTCAGCAGGGTTCGATGGCTCTGGGCAGGCTGCCGACGCGTACCGATACCTTAAGGGTATCGGTTCTAAACAAAAAGCGATTATCCAGGCATTGCAACTGCGACTACCTTGAGCCGTGGCCGAATCACAACAACAAGAGAGATCGCCATGCACACCACCCTGTCACCGGGGCTGGTCGCCAAGGTCACCCGGCGCCTGCTGCCCTTCCTGCTGCTGATGTACGTCATGGCCTTTCTCGACCGGGCCAACGTGGGTTTCGCCAAGGTCGCTTTTCAGGCCGATACCGGCATCTCCGACGCGGCCTTCGCCTTTGGCGCCGGGGTCTTCTTCGTCGGCTACGCCTTTCTCGAGATTCCCAGCAACCTGATCATGCACCGCGTCGGCGCCCGGCTGTGGATGTGCCGGATCATGGTGAGCTGGGGCCTGATCTCCGCCGCCATGATGTTCGCCCACACGGCGACATCCTTCTATGTGCTGCGTTTCCTGCTTGGGGTGGCCGAAGCCGGCTTCTTCCCTGGCGTCATCCTCTACCTCACCTACTGGTTCCCCTCGCGCTATCGCGCCCGGGCACTGGGTTTCTTCTACTTCGGCGCGCCCCTGGCCTTCATCTTCGGCAGTCCGCTGTCGGGCCTGCTGCTGGAATTCGACGGCTTCGGCGGTCTGCACGGCTGGCAGTGGATGTTCCTGGTCGAAGGGGTGCTGGCCAGCCTGGTGGGTGTCTGGGCCTGGTTCTACCTGGACAACCGACCGCGCGATGCCCGCTGGCTGAGCGACGCGGAGAAGCAGGCGCTGCAACAGGCGCTGGACGCCGAGGACGCCGCCAAGCCGCACCAGGGCGGGCTGCTGCGCCTGCTCGGTCAGCCGCGCATCCTCCTGCTGTGCAGCATCTACCTGCTGATCCAGGCCAGCGTCTATGGCGTGGTCTTCTACCTACCGACCCAGGTGGCCGGGCTGCTCGGGCAGAAGGTCGGGCTGCTGGTCGGCCTGGTCTCGGCGATTCCCTGGGTCTGCGCCCTGCTCGCCGCCTGGCTGATCCCCAGCTGGTCGGATCGCACCGGCGAACGCCGTCGCACCGCCGCCGCCACCCTGGCCATTTCCGGCCTGGGCATCGCCGCCTCGGTGACCTTCTCGCCGTTCTATGCGCTGCTCGCCCTGTGCTTCGCCGCCGCCGGCTTCATCGCGGTGCAGCCGCTGTTCTGGACCTTTCCGTCCGACCAGTTGCGCGGCAGCGCCGCCGCGGGCGGCATCGCCCTGATCAACACCTGTGGCGCCATCGGCGGCTTCATCGCGCCCCTGGCCAAGCGCTGGGCCGAGGTGACCTTCGCCCACCCCGGCGCCGGCCTCTATCTGCTCGCCGGCACCACCCTGGTGGCCGCCGCCCTGATCCTCGGCCTGCGCCGCCGCGACCAGGCCGATCCCCAACCCCAGCTCACGCCCAGTCATTAAGGGAGCTTTGCCATGACCCTACCCACCATCAAGCAGGTGCGCGCCTACACCCTTCGCGGCGGTGGCGCCGACTATCACGACCAGGGCGACGGCCACTGGATCGACGACCACATCGCCACGCCCATGGCCAAGTACCCGGAATACCGCCAGAGCCGCCGCAGCTTCGGCATCAATGTGCTGGGCACCCTGGTGGTGGAAGTCGAGGCCAGCGATGGCACCGTGGGTTTCGCCGTCACCACCGGCGGCGAGCTGGGTGCCTTCATCGTCGAGCGGCATCTGGCGCGCTTCCTGGAGGGCGCCAAGGTCACCGACTTGGAAAAGATCTGGGACCAGATGTACCTCTCCACCCTCTATTACGGGCGCAAGGGCATCGTGCTCAACACCATTTCCGGGGTGGATCTGGCGCTCTGGGACCTGCTCGGCAAGCTGCGCCAGGAACCGGTGCACCAGTTGCTCGGCGGCGCCGTGCGTGACGAATTGCAGTTCTACGCCACCGGCGCCCGGCCGGACCTGGCCAAGGAGATGGGCTTCATTGGCGGCAAGCTGCCGCTGCAACACGGCCCGGCCGAGGGCGAGGAAGGCCTGCGCAAGAATCTGGAAGCCCTGGCGACCATGCGCGAGCGGGTCGGCGACGACTTCTGGCTGATGCTCGACTGCTGGATGAGCCTGGACCTCAACTACGCCACCCGCCTGGCCCAGGGCGCCCAGCAGTACGGCCTCAAGTGGATCGAGGAGGCGCTGCCGCCGGATGACTACTGGGGCTATGCCGAACTCAGGCGCAACGTGCCGAAGGGCATGCTGGTCACCACCGGCGAGCACGAGGCCACCCGCTGGGGCTTCCGCCTGCTGCTGGAAATGGGTTGCTGCGACATCCTCCAGCCGGACGTCGGCTGGTGCGGCGGCCTCACCGAGCTGATCCGCATCTCGGCGCTGGCCGATGCCCACAACGCCCTGGTGGTGCCCCATGGCTCCTCGGTCTACAGCTACCACTTCGTCATCACCCGCACCAACAGTCCCTTCGCCGAGTTCCTGATGATGGCGCCCAAGGCCGACGAGGTGGTGCCCATGTTCCATCCGCAGTTGCTCGACGAACCCGTCCCGGTGCGGGGCCGCATGCGCGCCTCGGCGCTGGATCGGCCCGGCTTCGGGGTGCGCCTCAATCCGGAGTGCGCCCTGGAACGTCCCTATCGCCACTGAGGCGTTGCCCAGGAGGGCTGGATGAAAGCGACCCACGACACCCTGGCGGCACCGGTACCGGATGCGCGCCCCGCGGCGACGCCGCTGCCACCCAAGAGCGCTCGCCTCAAGCGGATCCAAGTGATCGCCCTGGCGCTGCTGGTACTGGCAGGCTTCGTCAATTACCTCGACCGCAGCACCCTGGCCATCGCCAACCAGACCATCAGCGGCGAGCTGGGCTATACGCCGACGGAGATGGGCCTGTTGCTGTCGGCCTTCGCCTGGGCCTATGCCTTCGCCCAGTTGCCCATCGGCGGTCTGCTGGATCGCTTCGGCGCGCGCCTGACCCTGGGCCTGGGCATCTGCCTGTGGTCGCTCGCCCAGGGCGTGCTCGGGCTGCTCAGCAGCCTGCACCTGATGATCCTCGCCCGCATCGGCCTGGGCATCGGCGAGGCGCCGCAATTTCCGGCCGGCGCCAAGGTGGTCAGCGAGTGGTTCAACGTGCGCGAGCGCGGCCTGCCCTCCGGCATCTTCAACCTGTCGTCCTCGCTGGGGCCGGCGATCTCCCAGCCGATCCTCACCGCGCTACTGCTGTGGCTGGGCTGGCGGCAGATGTTCATCGCCATGGGGGTGCTCGGCGTTGCCGTCGCGGCGCTCTGGTACCTGAGCTATCGCGACCGAGTGCAGGTGGTGCTGGACGCCGCGGAGCGGGCGCACCTGGATGCCGGCCTGCCACCCCAGGACGCCGGCCAGCGCCTGACCTTCGCCGACTGGCTGGGGTTGTTTCGCCGCCGCCTGACCTGGGGCGTGGTGATCGGCTACGTGGGCATCATCTACATGCTGTCGCTGTTCCTGACCTGGCTGCCGGCCTACCTGGAGCGGGTTCACCACCTGTCGCTGTCCCAGGCCGGCTGGGTCGCCAGCCTGCCGTTCCTGGCCGGCGCCTGTGGCGTGATCGGCGGCGGCCTGCTGGTGGACCGCCTGACCAGCAGCGGGCGCAGCCTGGCCTTCAGCCGCAAGCTGCCGATCTGCGGCGGTCTGGCGGCGGCCGGACTGTTCGCCCTGTGCAGCGCCGGGGTGACCGGCATCGGCAGCGTCATCCTCTGCTTCAGCCTGGCACTGTTCAGCCTCAACGTGGCAGTGGCCGGTACCTGGTCGCTGGTCAGCGTCGCGGTGCCCTCGCACCAGGTGGCCTCGCTGGCCAGCATCCAGAACTTCGGTGGCTACTTCGGCGGCGCCTTCGCCCCGGTCATCACCGGCATGATCGTCCAGCAGACCGGCTCCTTCGGCCTCGCGCTCGGTATCGCCGCCGCGGTCGCGGTGGCCGGTGCCCTGAGCTATGGGCTGCTGGTGCGCCTGCCGGACACCCCTTCCTGATTCCCCCGGAGACGACCGTCATGGATCTGCCGCGCAATCCCTTCAAGGCCCGCCTCACGGGCAGCGACACCCTCTACGGCCTCTGGGCCGGCTTCGCCACCGGCTACGCCGCCGAAATCGCCGCCAGCACCGGCTACGACTGGCTGCTGATCGACGGCGAGCACGCCCCCAACACGGTGCCAAGCATCCTTGCCCAGTTGCAGGCGGTGGCGCCCTATTCCACGGCGCCGGTGGTGCGCTGCGTGACCGGCGATGCGGTGCTGATCAAGCAGTTGCTGGACATCGGCGTGCAGACGCTGATGGTGCCCATGGTGGAGACCGCCGACCAGGCTCGCGCCCTGGTGCGCGCCATGCGCTATCCCCCCCACGGCATCCGTGGCGTCGGCGGCGGCCTGGCCCGTGCCACCCGCTGGGACGCGGTACCCGACTACCTGCACAACGCTCATACCGAGCTGTGCCTGATCGTCCAGGTGGAATCACGGCTGGGCAGCGATAACGTCGCCGAGATCGCCGCGGTGGAGGGCGTGGACGCCGTCTTCGTCGGCCCGGCCGACCTCTCCAGCGGCCTCGGCCATGCCGGCAATCCGGGCCATCCCGAGGTGCAGGCACGTATCCGCGCCGCCATCGATGCCACCCGCGCGGCTGGCAAGGTGGCCGGGATCCTGGCGCCCCAGGAAGACGATGCCCGGCGCTATCGCGACTGGGGTTGCCAGTTCGTTGCCGTCGGCATCGACATCAGCCTGTTCCGCCAGGCGGCGCTGGCCAACCTGGCCCGCTATCGCCCCCTCGCAGCGCCCCAGGCGCCCTCTCGCACCTATTGACCCGGAGTCCGCCATGGCCGATCTGCCTCTTTACCAGAACTACATCGATGGCCGCTTCCTGCCGGCCGCCGAGGACTTTCTCGTCCATAACCCGGCCACCGGCGAGGCCCTGGCCCGGGTACCGGCGTCCAGTCGCGAGGACGTCGACCAGGCCATCGCCGCCGCCCGCCGTGCCCAGAAGGCCTGGGCGCGCAAACCAGCCATCGAGCGCGCCGGCTACCTGCGGCGCATCGCGGCAAAGCTGCGTGAGCACGCACCGCGGCTGGCCCGGACCATTGTCGCCGAACAGGGCAAGGTCCATGGCCTGGCCGAGGTGGAGGTCAATGTTACCGCCGACTATCTCGACTACATGGCCGAGTGGGCAAGGCGCATTGAAGGCGAAATCATCACCAGCGACCGACCCGACGAGCAGATCTTTCTGCTGCGCAAGCCGCTGGGCGTGGTGGCCGGCATCCTGCCATGGAACTTCCCCTTCTTCCTGATCGCGCGCAAGCTGGCGCCGGCGCTGCTCACCGGCAACACCATCGTCATCAAGCCCAGCGAAGAAACCCCGATCAATGCCCATGAATTCGCCCGCCTGGTGGCCGAGACCGACCTGCCGCCCGGGGTCTTCAACCTGGTCAGCGGTGCCGGCGCCGTGGGGGGCCAGCTCAGTGCCCATGCCGGCATCGACATGGTCAGCTTTACCGGCAGCGTCGGCACCGGCTCGCGGATCATGGCCGCTGCCTCGCCGAATCTGACCAAGCTCAACCTGGAGCTGGGCGGCAAGGCGCCGGCCATCGTCCTGGCCGATGCCGACCTGGACCTGGCGGTCCGGGCGATCCGTGACTCGCGCATCATCAACACCGGCCAGGTGTGCAACTGCGCCGAGCGGGTCTATGTGGAACGCGCGGTGGCCGAGGACTTCATCGAGCGCATCGGCCGCGCCATGGCCGCCACCCGCTATGGCGACCCCCAGGCCGACACCAGCGTGGAGATGGGACCGCTGATCAACGCCGCCGGCCTGGACAAGGTGGCGGCCAAGGTCGACGTCGCCCTCGGTCAGGGCGCCCGCCTGGTCACCGGTGGCAGTCGCGCCGACCTGGGTCGCGGCTTCCACTTCCAGCCCACGGTGCTGACGGACTGTCGCGCGGACATGCCGATCATGCGCGAAGAAATCTTCGGCCCGGTGCTGCCGATCCAGGTGGTGGACGAACTCGACGAAGCCATCGCCCTGGCCAACGACTGCGAATACGGCCTCACCTCCTCCGTCTATACCCGCAGCCTGGGCAAGGCCATGCACGCCATGCGCGAGATCGACTTCGGCGAGACCTACATCAACCGGGAAAACTTCGAGGCCATGCAGGGCTACCACGCCGGGGTGCGCAAGTCCGGCATCGGCGGCGCCGATGGCAAGCACGGCCTCTATGAGTACACCCATACCCAGGTGGTCTATCTGCAGGGCTGAGACTGGCTACCCGGTCCAACCGCTTCGCTCGAATGTTCTCGGGCGAACGCGGGTCGAAACAGGCGCAACCCAAGCCCAGGCGCGGGCCAGCGGCCCCAGGGAGACCAGATGCAGAACTACCACATCCTACCCACCGACACCGGCTGGGAATTCAAAGAGGAACATGGCGATCGTGCCCTGCTCAAGGCGTCGACCAAGGACGCCCTCGTTCACCAGGCAGCGCAATACCTGGATGGCAAGACTGGCAGCGTCAAGATCCACACCGCGGATGGCCGCATCGAGGAAGAGCGCACCTATCCACGCAGTGCGGATCCGGCACGCTCCAAGGGCTGAGGCCGGCGCGCCTCGCCCCACTACCCCGCCGCCGACACCAGGAACTGGCGAAACGCCTGGGCACCGGCCCCAAGGCGGTCTTCGGGACTCCAGATCAGCCCCAGCTCCATGGGCGGGATGGCATCGGCCACCGGCCGGGCTTCCAGCTTGCGGCCTTCCAGCGACCAGCCGCGATAGAGCATGTCGGAGAGGATGGTCACGCCGAAGCCATGGGCGACCAGGCCGCGCAGGGACTCCATGGACGAAGTCTTGAACACCACGTTGGGCGCAAGACCCGCCGCGTGCCAGTAGCGCAGGGTCGAGGTCTCCCCTTCGTCCACCGTGGCGAGGATGTAGGGATAGAGAGCGATGTCGGCCAGGGTGACGCGCTCCGCTGCCAGCAGCGGATGGGCGCTGGGCAGCCAGAGCTGGCGCGGCGAGCGCATCAGCAGGTAGCGCTCGAAGGGCTGGGTGGCGTCGACGTTGGAGATGACGGTGAGGCCCAGCTCCAGGGTGCCATCGGTGATGCCGGCCTCGATGCTGGGCCGGTCCATGTCGCGTAGGTCGATGTCGATCTGCGGATAGCTGCGCTTGAAGCGCGCCAGCAGGGTCGGCAGGTAGTAGCCGAGCACCGCATAGGAGGCGCCGACGCGCGCCTGGCCGGTCAGGGCATGGCTCTGGAACAGCGGCTGGCTGACGGCGTCCTGCAGGGTATCGAGGATGTGCCGGGCATGGTGATAGAACTGATGCCCCTCGGCCGTGAGCTTGACGCCGTGGGGCAGGCGCTCGAATAGCCGCACGGCGAGCAGCGCCTCCAGCTGGCTGACCGCCGTGGTGACCGCCGACTGGCTGACGTTGACCGCGCTGGCGGCCAGGGAAAACTGGCTGTTCTCGGCGGCGGCGACGAAGTAGCGCAGCTGCCGCATCGAAATGTCCTTGAGCACTGCCATCTGATTTTCCAATACCTGGATTCTATTTTTATCGTTTCACGATAGCGCATTTCCTCTCCTAGACTCAGAGGCACAGGCGCGCCGCCTTCCTCTCGCGGTCGCCATGACAAGAATAATGAACAGGAGGACGGACCATGCGCGCCCTCGCGCCCACGTTCCGCAGCCGCGCTCCGTGCGCACCCTTGTCCTGCCGTCGGCCGCCCTGCCCGACGGTTTTCCAGCGTCCACCTGCGCGCCACGCCCGCGCCTGGCCATCAGCGCTGCCCCGTCCTGTTTCTTTCAGCTCCGCGCCGTACCGGGTGGCCGCCCCATGCGCGCCCGATCGGCCGACCGCTCTCACCCGACAATCCCAACAACAGGTGACCCCATGAGCTACCCGAGTCTCAACTTCGCCCTGGGCGAGACCCTCGATCTGCTGCGCGATCAGGTGCGCACCCTGGTCGCCCGCGAGGTGGCGCCTCGCGCGGGCGAGATCGATGCCAGCAACAGCTTTCCCATGGACCTGTGGCGCACCTTTGGTGACCTGGGCTTGCTCGGCATCACCGTGGGCGAGGAATACGGCGGCTCCGGACTCGGCTATCTGGCCCATGCGGTGGCCATGGAGGAGATCAGCCGCGGCTCCGCCTCGGTCGCCCTGTCCTATGGCGCTCACTCCAATCTCTGTGTCAACCAGATCCACCGCAACGGCAGCGCCGAGCAGAAGGCGCGCTACCTGCCCCGGCTGGTCAGCGGCGAGCACATTGGCGCCCTGGCCATGAGCGAACCCAATGCCGGCTCGGACGTGGTCTCCATGAAGCTGCGCGCCGACCGCCGCGGCGATCGCTTCGTGCTCAACGGCAGCAAGACCTGGATCACCAACGGGCCCGATGCCCACACCTATGTCATCTATGCCAAGACCGAGCCGGAGAAGGCTGCCCATGGCATCACCGCCTTCATCGTCGAGCGTGACTGGACCGGTTTCAGCCGCGGCAGCAAGTTCGACAAGCTGGGCATGCGCGGCTCCAACACCTGCGAGCTGTTCTTCGACGACGTGGAGGTGCCGGAGGAAAACGCGCTGGGCCAGGTCAATGGCGGGGTCGGGGTGCTGATGAGCGGCCTGGACTACGAGCGCGTGGTCCTCGCCGGCGGCCCGGTGGGCATCATGCAGGCCTGCCTGGACGTGGTCCTGCCCTACGTCCATGACCGCAAGCAATTCGGCCAGAGCATCGGCGAATTCCAGCTGATCCAGGGCAAGGTGGCCGACCTCTACACCGGCCTCGCCGCCAGCCGCGCCTATCTCTATGCGGTGGCTCAGGCCTGCGACCGCGGCGAGACCACCCGCAAGGACGCTGCCGGGGTGATCCTCTATACCGCCGAGAAGGCTACCCAGATGGCGCTGGAAGCCATCCAGATCCTGGGTGGCAACGGCTATATCAACGAATACCCCACCGGCCGCCTGCTGCGCGACGCCAAGCTCTACGAAATCGGCGCCGGCACCAGCGAGATTCGCCGCATGCTGATCGGCCGCGAGCTGTTCAACGAAACCCGGTGAGGACGCCTTAATGACCGTGCTGACCTCCACGCTGAACCGGCGCACCCCGGACTACCAGCGCAACGCCGCCGCCATGGCCGCGCAGCTGGCCCGGCTCGACCAATTGCTGGCGCGCATCCGCGAAGGCGGCGGTGCCAAGGCCCAGGCGCGCCATACCGCGCGCGGCAAGCTGCTGCCCCGCCAGCGCATCGATCTCCTGCTGGACCCGGGCTCGCCCTTCCTGGAGATCGGCGCCCTGGCCGCCCTCGACGTCTACGAGGAAGAGGTACCGGCCGCCGGGGTGGTGGCCGGCATCGGCCGCATCGAGGGCGTCGAGTGCATGATCATCGCCAACGACGCCACCGTGAAAGGCGGCTCCTACTATCCGCTGACGGTGAAGAAGCACCTGCGCGCCCAGGCCATCGCCCTGCAGAATCGCCTGCCCTGCCTTTATCTGGTGGATTCCGGCGGCGCCAACCTGCCCCGCCAGGAAGACGTCTTCCCCGACCGGGAGCACTTCGGGCGGATCTTCTTCAACCAGGCGACCATGAGCGCCCAGGGTATCCCGCAGATCGCCGTGGTCATGGGCTCCTGCACCGCCGGCGGCGCCTATGTGCCGGCCATGAGCGACGAGACCATCATGGTGCGCCAGCAGGCCACCATCTTTCTCGCCGGCCCGCCACTGGTGAAGGCCGCCACCGGCGAGGTGGTCAGCGCCGAGGAACTGGGCGGCGCCGATGTCCACTGCCGTACCTCCGGCGTGGCCGATCACTACGCCGAGAACGACGGCCATGCCCTGGCCCTGGCGCGGCGCTGCATCGCCAACCTCAACTGGCGCAAGCTGGGCGAGCTGCAACTGAAGACGCCCAGCGCACCGCTGTATCCGGCCGAGGAGCTGCACGGCCTGGTCCCGGTCGATCCCAAGCAGCCGCTGGAGGTGCGCGAGGTGATCGCGCGGCTGGTGGACGGCAGCGTCTTCGATGAATTCAAGGCGCAATTCGGTACCACCCTGGTCTGCGGCTTCGCTCATCTGCACGGCCATCCGGTGGCCATCCTCGGCAACAACGGCATCCTCTTCGCCGAATCGGCGCAGAAAGGCGCGCACTTCATCGAACTGGCCTGCCAGAGACGCATCCCGCTGCTGTTCCTGCAGAACATCACCGGCTTCATGGTCGGCAAGAAATATGAAGAAGGCGGCATCGCCAAGCACGGCGCCAAGCTGGTTACCGCGGTGGCCTGCGCCCGGGTGCCCAAGTTCACCGTGATCATCGGCGGCAGCTTTGGCGCCGGCAACTACGGCATGTGCGGTCGCGCCTACGATCCACGCTTCCTGTGGATGTGGCCCAACGCGCGTATCGGCGTGATGGGCGCCGAGCAGGCGGCCGGGGTGCTGGTGCAGGTCAAGCGCGAGCAGGCCGAACGTGCCGGCGAGGTCTTCGACGACGAAGAGGCGGCGCGCATCAAGGGCCCCATCGTCGAGCAGTACGAGCGCCAGGCCCATGCCCATTACTCCAGCGCGCGGTTGTGGGATGACGGGGTGATCGACCCGGCCCAGACCCGCGAGGTCCTCGCCCTGGCCCTGTCGGCCAGTCTCAACGCCCCGCTCGAGCCGACGACCTTCGGCATCTTCCGGATGTAGGCCATGACTGACTTCCACACCCTGGAACTGATCCGCGATCCGCGCGGCTTCGCCACCCTCTGGCTCGACCGTCCGGATCGCCACAATGCCCTGGATGCGCAGCTGATCGCCGAGCTGGGCACCGTGCTGGCCGAGATCGCCAGCGATCAGGAACTGCGCTTCCTGCTCCTGCGCGGCCGCGGGCGGCACTTCTGCGCCGGCGCCGACCTGGCCTGGATGCAGGCCTCGGCCAATCTGGACGCCGCCGCCAACCGCGCCGACAGCGAGCGGCTGGCCGAGGTGATGTATCGCCTGCAGGCCCTGCCGCTGCCCACCCTGGCGGTGGTCCAAGGCGCGGCCTTTGGCGGCGCCGTGGGCCTGGTCAGCTGCTGCGACCTGGCCCTGGCCGCCAGTGACGCTACCTTCTGCCTGTCGGAGGTGCGCATCGGCCTAGTGCCGGCGGTCATCGGCCCCTTCGTGATCCGCGCCCTGGGCGAGCGGGCAGCGCGGCGCTACATGCTCGGCGCCGAGCGCTTCTCCGGCGAACGCGCCGCCGAGCTGGGCCTGGTGGCCGAGACCGCCGCGGCCGCCGACCTGGAGGCACTGGTCGAGGCCTGGATCGCCCGGCTGCTGGACAACGGCCCCCAGGCATTGCGCGCCTGCAAGCGGCTGCTGGACGGCGCTGGCGAAGGCACACCCAGCGCCCAGGTGCGCTCGTTCACCGAGAGCCTGATCGCCGCCGTGCGCGTCACCCCCGAAGCCCAGGAAGGCCTGCAGGCCTTCCTGGAAAAACGTCGCCCCGCCTGGCAGGAGAACTCGCCATGACCTTCGACCGTCTGCTGGTCGCCAACCGCGGCGAGATCGCCTGTCGGGTGATGCGCACCGCCAAGGCCCTCGGCCTGGGCACCGTCGCCGTGCACAGCGCCATCGATGCTGGCGCCCGTCACGTGCGCCAGGCCGACCAGGCGGTGGACCTGGGCGGGACCAAGCCGGCCGACAGCTATCTGCTGGGCGAGCGCATCATCGCCGCCGCCCTGACCACCGGCGCCCAGGCGATCCATCCCGGCTACGGCTTTCTCTCCGAGAACGCCGCCTTCGCCGAGGCGGTGGCCGCGGCCGGGCTGGTCTTCGTCGGGCCACCCGCGGCAGCGATCCGCGCCATGGGCAGCAAGTCCGCGGCCAAGGCGCTGATGACCGACGCCGGAGTGCCCCTGGTGCCGGGGTATCACGGCGAGGACCAGTCCCTGGCCAGCTTTCGCGACGCCGCGGCGCGCATCGGCTATCCGGTGCTGCTCAAGGCCACCGCCGGCGGCGGCGGCAAGGGCATGAAGATCGTCGAGCGCGAAGCCGACCTGGCCGAAGGCCTCGCCTCGGCCCAGCGCGAAGCGCGCGCCGCCTTTGGCGATGCGCGGATGCTGGTGGAGAAATACGTGCTGCAACCGCGCCACGTGGAGATCCAGGTCTTCGCCGACGGGCACGGCCACTGCCTCTATCTCAACGAACGCGACTGTTCCATCCAGCGCCGTCACCAGAAGGTGATCGAGGAAGCCCCCGCGCCGGGTCTTACGCCCGCGTTGCGCCGGGCCATGGGCGAGGCGGCGGTGCAGGCGGCCCAGGCCATCGGCTACGTCGGCGCCGGCACCGTGGAATTCCTGCTCGACGCCCGCGGCGACTTCTTCTTCATGGAGATGAATACCCGGTTGCAGGTGGAGCACCCGGTCACCGAGGCCATCACCGGTCTGGACCTGGTGGCCTGGCAGCTGCGCGTGGCCGCTGGCGAGCCCCTGCCCCTCACCCAGGCCCAGGTGCCGCTGCACGGCCATGCCATCGAGGTACGGCTCTATGCCGAGGACACCGACCAGGGCTTCCTGCCGGCCTCGGGCACCCTGCAGCTCTATCGCGAGCCGGCGGCCGGTCCGGGGCGGCGGGTGGACAGCGGCGTGGAGGAAGGCGACGAGGTGTCGCCCTTCTACGATCCCATGCTGGCCAAGCTGATCGCCTGGGGCGACAACCGCGAACAGGCGCGCAAGCGCTTGCTGGCCATGCTCGACGATACCGCGGTGGGCGGCTTCGCCACCAACCTCGCCTTCCTGCAGCGCCTGCTCGCCCATCCGGCCTTTGCCGCGGCCGAGCTGGACACCGGCTTCATCGAGCGTCACCGGGATGCCTTGCTGCCCGCACCCGGAGAGCTGACCGACGCCTTCTGGACATTGGCGGCCCAGGCCTGGCTGGCAACGCTGCCGGCCCATGCCGATTCGACGTCACCCTGGGCTTCCCGCCAGGGCTGGCGCCTGGGTGGGCCATCACTTGTCTCGCTACGCCTGGCCTGTCGCGGAGAGGTGCGCGCCGTCGCCCTGCCCGGTTCGGCGGCGGTCGAGCTGAATGGTGATCGCCTCCACTGGCAGGC
>Ga0157369_10003050_pt1 | contig 19996 bp, 16 predicted proteins | sample C25metaG_FD_113461 | JGI IMG/M metagenome (GOLD analysis project Ga0157369, IMG submission 113461) | Corn rhizosphere microbial communities from Kellogg Biological Station, Michigan, USA - C2-5 metaG | ecosystem: Host-associated > Plants > Roots > Rhizosphere > Soil | place: USA: Michigan...
ATAGCTGGCCACCGAGGCCGAGGGATCGCCCAGAAAGATGCCTAGCCCGGTCAGGCCGATCACCCCATCCTGGTCGGCACAGGCGCGGATCTGCCGATCACTGATCGTCCGGGGATGGTCGTGGAGAGCCTTGATGTTGGTGTGGGAAAAGACCACTGGCCGCGTCGAGACCGCCATGATCTCCAGGCTGGCGCGCTCGCTGGCGTGGGCGCAGTCGAGGGTGATGCCCGCCGCATTGCCGGCCGCCACCACCGCGCGACCCAGCGCCGTCAGACCGCCGCCTGCGCCGTGGCAACCCCCGGCGCAGGCGTTATCGCGGTTGTAGGCGAGCAGCATCTGGCGCACCCCCAGGGAGGCATAGAGCCCGACCATCGCCGGGTCGTCGAGCAGCATGGTCGAGCCTTCGAGATCGAAGGAAACCGCCAGCTTGCCTTGCTCGCGCGCACGCTGCAGGTCGGCCACCGTGCCGACGGGACAGAAGTGCGCGTCGTGCCGGGCCAGCCAGGCGCGAAAGCCGGCGAGGGTGCGCAGCACCGTCGCGAAAGGCGTCATGTCCATGCCGACGTTGAGCGACACGTGATGGAAGCCGGCCTCGTGGTAGCGACTCAAGCCGGACATATCCTGCCCCGGCACCAGTGGCAGGCAGGCATGCGCCTCCCAGCGTAGCGGCTTGAGTCCCGCTTCCCCGGCTGCGACCGTCTGCATCTTCGTCCCCTCTCCACCCGTCTCGAGGGATTCAACATAGCATGCAGACTGGGCCGCTAGCCGAAGGTCACGCCCCGCAACAGCGCCGGATCGACCGCCCGCGCCTGATAGCGCACCGCGGCCTGGCCATAGGCCTGGGGATCGAGCACCTGATCCCAGCGCGCCGGTGCCTGCTGCTGAACCGCCACGACTTCGGCTTGCGCCGGCTTGGGCTGCAGCGCGGCCTGGGCGCGTCTTTCGTTGATCTCGGCAGCCATGGCGGTGTAGCTGGCGGTGCTGAGCAGGGCGAGTGCGGCCATCTTGTTGAAGACGTTCATGGTGGATTCTCCTGTCTTGAACACGGGGGCTGGCGTCGCCGCGGCAGGCGGTCCGGCGTCAGTCACGGTTCCACCTTGCGCCCAGGCGTCTTAACGCTGTCTTAACCCCTCTGAACCCGACCTGAACGGCTGCGACAACCTGCCCCAGGCGCTGGCCACTGGCCAATTGATCTGGATCAGTTTTGCCCAGGGCCAGCAGGCGCATCCTGCAGGCAGTCGCCACTCCGCCCCGGAGCGGCGCCACGGCTCACGAGGTCGCCATGAACGGACGCCTGGTCAAAGAACTCTTGGTCATCCTGCTGATCAAGCTGGCGCTGCTGATGGTGATCAGGAGCCTCTGGTTCAGCGCCCCCACGGTCCCGCCCGACGCCACCCAGGCGGTCAGCGCCCACCTGCTGGACTAGCACCCCTTCCTTTAGCTTGAGGAGATTGCCGGGATGATCTCGGAATCCGTCGTGGACCTGTCACGCCTGCAATTCGGCATGACCGCGCTGTATCACTTCATCTTCGTGCCCCTGACCCTGGGGCTGGTGGTGATCCTGGGGATCATGGAGTCGGTCTATGTGATGACCGGCAGACAGGTCTACAAGGACATGACCCAGTTCTGGGGCAAGCTGTTCGGCATCAACTTCGCCCTGGGCGTCACCACCGGCCTGACCATGGAGTTCCAGTTCGGCACCAACTGGGCCTACTACTCCCACTACGTCGGCGACATCTTCGGCGCGCCCCTGGCGATCGAGGGCCTGATGGCCTTCTTTCTGGAATCCACCCTGATCGGGCTGTTCTTCTTTGGCTGGGATCGCCTGTCCAAGGGTCAGCACTTGCTGGTCACCTGGCTGGTGGCCCTGGGCTCGAATCTATCCGCCCTGTGGATCCTGGTGGCCAACGGCTGGATGCAGAATCCGGTCGGCGCCGAATTCAACTACGTGACCATGCGCATGGAGCTGGTCGACTTCGGCGCCCTGCTGCTCAACCCCGTGGCCCAGGTGAAGTTCGTCCACACCGTGGCCTCGGGCTACGTCACCGGCGCCATCTTCGTGCTGGCGATCTCCAGCTACTACCTGCTCAAGGGGCGCGACATCGGCTTTGCCCGGCGCTCCTTTGCCGTGGCCGCCGCCTTCGGTACTGCCGCGGTCATCTCGGTGATCGTGCTGGGCGACGAATCCGGCTATCGCGTGGGCGAGGTGCAGAAGGTCAAGCTGGCCGCCATCGAAGCCGAGTGGAACACCGAGGCAGCCCCGGCCTCCTTCACCCTGTTCGGCATCCCCAATCAACAGGAGATGCGCACCGACTATGCGGTGAAGATCCCCTATCTGATGGGCCTGATCGCCACCCGCTCCACCACCGAACAGGTCACCGGCATCAAGGACCTGGTCACTCAATACGAGGCCCGCGTCCGCAATGGCGCCCAGGCCTACGCCCTGCTGGAGCGACTGCGCGCCGGCGATGACTCCGCCGCCACCCGCGCCGCCTTCGACGCGCGCAAGCACGACCTGGGCTATGGCCTGCTGTTGAAGAAATACGTCAACGATCCCGTCACCGCCACCCCCGAGCAGGTCCGCCAGGCCGCGCGGGACACCATTCCCGGCGTCGCCAGCCTGTTCTGGACCTTTCGCCTCATGGTCGCCAGCGGCGTGCTGATGCTGGCGCTGTTCATCTGCGCCTTCTGGGCCTCGACCCGGCGCAACGAGCTGAAGAAGCCCTGGCTGCTGAAGTGGGCCCTGTTCAGCCTGCCGCTGCCCTGGATCGCCACCCAGACCGGCTGGTGGGTCGCCGAGCATGGCCGCCAGCCCTGGACCATCAGCGAGGTGCTGCCTACCCACCTGTCGGCCTCGACCCTGGCCGCGGGCGATCTGCTCGGTTCCATCGGCGCCCTGGTGATCTTCTACACCCTGCTGCTGATCGTGGAGATGTACCTGATGATCCGCTTCGCCCGCCTCGGCCCGAGCAGCCTGCACAGTGGTCGCTACTACCACGAACGCGCTGCCCAGGTCGGCGACGCCCTGCGCCAGGCCGCCGTGGCCAGGCCCGCCGCTCCGGCCAACGTCTGAGGAGACCGCCATGTTCGACTATGAAGTGCTCAAGCTCACCTGGTGGGTGCTGATCGGCGTGCTGCTGATCGGCTTCGCCCTCACCGACGGTTTCGACATGGGTGCCATGATCCTGATGCCCCTGATCGGCAAGACCGACAAGGAGCGCCGCGCCGCCATCAACAGCATCGCGCCGCACCGGGACGGCAACCAGGTCTGGTTCATCACCGCCGGTGGCGCCCTCTTCGCCGCCTGGCCGCTGGTCTATGCCACGGCCTTCTCCGGCCTCTACTGGGCGCTGCTGCTGGTGCTCTTCGCGCTGTTCCTGCGCCCGGTGGGCTTCGACTACCGCAGCAAGCTGGACAACACCCGCTGGCGCAGCGCCTGGGACTGGGGCCTGTTCACCGGCAGCCTGGTCCCGGCACTGGTGTTCGGCGTGGCCTTCGGCAACCTCTTCCAGGGTGTACCCTTCCAGCTCGACGACACCCTGAGATCCACCTACAGCGGCAGCTTCTTCGCCCTGCTCAACCCCTTCGCCCTGCTCAGCGGCCTGGTCAGCCTGGCCATGCTCTGCGCCCATGGCGGCAGTTGGCTGATGCTGCGCACCCACCAGGCGCTGGGCGAGCGCGCCCGTCGCGCCACCGGCCTGAGCGCCCTGCTCCACCTCGTCACCTTCGGTCTGGCCGGTGTCTGGCTGGCCTATGGCTTCGACGGCTACGTGCTGGTCAGCCAGGGTGATCCGGGCAGCGCCCTGAATCCCCTGCACAAGGTGGTGACCGCCGGCAATCCGGGCTGGCTGGCCAACTACCATACCCAGCCGCTGACCCTGCTCGCCCCGGTGCTGGCGGCGCTCGGCAGCGTCCTGGCCCTGCTCGGCAGCAGCTGGCGCCAGGCCGGCCTGGCCTTCACCGGCACGTCCCTGGCCATCGTCGGTACCCTCGCCACCGCCGGCTGCGCGCTGTTTCCCTTCGTGCTGCCGTCGAGCCTGCACCCGGCCTCCAGCCTGACGGTCTGGGACGCCGTCTCCAGCCACAAGACCTTGGGCATCATGTTCGTCGCCGCGGCCATTTTCGTGCCGCTCATCCTGGCCTACACCCTGTGGAGCTACGTGCGCATGTGGGGCAAGGTCGATGACCGCTTCATCGACGCCAACCCCCACGGCCTCTACTGATCACCGATCTCAAGGAGACTCCTTCATGTGGTACTTCACCTGGATCCTCGGTGTCCTGCTCGCCGCGAGCTTCGGCATCATCAACGCCCTCTGGCTGGAAAGCACCCGGGAGCTCGATGTCCATGACGATGCCGAGTGCTGAGGCCCTGCCCCGCGTCCACCCACTAGGACGGACGCTGTCCCTGCTGCTGGCGGCGCCCCTGGCGCTGCTGCTGATGATTCACCCGGGCTTGATGCTCGACGCCAGCGGCCACTACAGCCATCCACTGCTGATGGGGGTCATGCTGGGTGTCTCCGCCGGCCTGGTCCATGGCGTCGGTTTCGTGCCGCGGCTCTGGCTGTGGCGCCTGGTGTTCGGGCCGGTGCTGGGCTGGCCGCTGCTGATGCTCGGCTACGTTCTGCTCTTCCAGGCGCAACTGGGCTGATTGACGTCTGACGATAGCGCCCGGCCTTCCCGGGCGCCTTCTTCATCAGCCGCCGTACCGCCTGGCCGCGCTACTCGCGCCGCCTCACTCCCGTGGATGAATAATCTGACTATCAAGGTTCGTCTGCGGGTGCCGACATAACCGGAATCGATCTTGCCCGTGCCGGCTCCTCGCTTGCCGCCGGCGTACCCGCTGAACGCCTCAGAGAATGCCACGATGCTCAGGAATGCCCCCTTAAGTACCAAGCTGCTGCTGATCCTGCTCCTGCCGCTGGCTGGATTCCTGGTGATCTCCGGACTCTACACCGCCGACCGCTACGAAACCTTCAAGGATATGGAGCACACCGTTACCGCCAGCGCCACGGCGCAGCGCATCAGCGCCGTGGTCACCAGCCTGCAGCGTGAGCGGGGCGCCAGCGGCGTCTTCCTGGGCAGCGGCGGCAAGTCGATGCAGGACAAGCTCAAGGCCTTCCGCCAGGACAGCGACCAGGCCCATGGCGCGCTCAAGGCGGTGGCCAGCGGTAGCGATGCCGCTATCCAGAGCCTGCTGCGCGCCCTGGATGGTCTGGCCGATCTGCGCACCAGGGTCGACGCCCTGGCGCTCAACAGCACCCAGTCCGGTGCGGCCTATACCGATCTGATCAAGACACTGATCGGCTACACCCATTCGCTGGAAGCCGGTGTCGACGATCCGGCCATCCTGCGCGCCCTGGGCGCCCTCAACCTGTTCGTCGAGATGAAGGAACGCGCCGGCCGCGAGCGCGTGCTGCTGGGCCTGGCCTTCAACCAGAATCGCTTCGACGCCGGTCTGCTGTCGCGCTTCGCCCGCAACCTGGGCGAATTCTCCGCCTATGCCGACGCCTTCGAGCGCAAGGCCACGCCCGATTTCATCCGCCAGCTCGACGACACCTTCAAGCAACCCAGCGCCCAGGAAGTCAGCCGCCTCCAGCAACTGGCCTTCACCGTCCCCCTGGGCGACGCCCTGGGCGTCAAGCCGGAAGACTGGTTCAACCTGGCCACCCAGCGCATCGATCTGATGGGCAAGGTCGAGGCGGACCTCGGCGCCAGCGTCGGCGCCCAGGCCGAGCAGGCCCGCGCCAAGGCCAGTCGCGACCTCTGGATCACCCTCGGCCTGGTGCTGCTGGTGCTGGTGGCCGTCTCGGCCCTGGCCTGGGTGATCATCCGCAACATCAAGCAGGCGGTCGAGCAGGTCAACGCGACCCTCACCCGCCTCGCCACCCGCGACCTCACCGCCCGCTGCGCCTATCAGGGCCGGGACGAGTTCGGCACCATCACTGGCAACCTCAACCTGATGAGCCAGGAGCTGGGCCAGGTGATCCAGGAGATCGGCGCGGCTACCGTGCAGATCGCCACCGCCGCGGAAGAGGCCTCGGCGGTCGCCCTCCAGACCAGCCAGAACGTCGCCCAGCAGCGTCTGGGCACCGACCAGGTGGCCACTGCCATCGCCGAGATGAGCGCAACGGTCAAGGACGTCGCCCGCAGCACCACCGAAGCCGCCGAAGGCTCGCGCCAGGTAGAGGGCAACACCAGCCAGGGTCGCCGCGAATTGCAGGCCACCATCGGCCTGGTGCAGGGGCTGTCGGTGCAGGCCGAGCGGACCTCGGAGATCATCGGCGAACTCAAGCACGAGAGCGACGCCATCTCCTCGGTGCTGGACGTGATCCGCGGCATTGCCGAGCAGACCAACCTGCTGGCCCTCAACGCCGCCATCGAAGCCGCCCGCGCCGGTGAAGCCGGTCGAGGCTTCGCCGTGGTGGCCGACGAGGTGCGCTCCCTGGCGCAGAAGACCCAGCAATCCACCGGCAGCATCCAGCAGATGATCAGCAATCTGCAGAGCGGCTCCGACCGCGCCACCCAGGCCATGCAGGAGACCCTCGGCCAGGTACAGACCGGTGCCAGCAACGTGGTCCGCGCCGGCGAGCTGCTGGGTGAGATCGCCGAGGGCGTGACCCTGATCAACGACCGCAACATCCAGGTCGCCTCGGCCGCCGAGCAGCAGAGCCAGGTCGCCGAAGAGATCAGCCGCAACGTCAACGACATCAATGACCTGGTGATCCAGGTCAGCGCCGGTGCCGAGCAGACCGCCGTCACCAGTCGCGAACTGGCGCGTCTCGCCGAACAGCAGCAGGCGCTGGTCGGCCGCTTCCGGGTGGCCTGAACCCCCTCCCGGCGCTCGACCGCCAGAGCGGAGGACCGATCCAGGTCCTCCCCGCCATCCCTGCGCTGCAGCCGGCCGTTCCCGTTCTGCGACATCCTCTCCGCGCAGCCCAGTCGCCTGCCGCTGGGCGTCCGCTGCCTTCCTGCCCGTCACTGCCCCGCCTCGCTCACCGCGACCCATCCGGACGTCAGTCGTCTGCGGCGGCCCAGCAGCCGTTCGCGCCGGCACCCGAAGCCTTCTACCGCTCTAGCACGCTACTTGCAGGCGTTTTGAGTGGACCTCCGCAGGCCGCTGCGACCCGGGTATTTCTGCCGTCGATAGCCCACCTTGATCACCTGATCCTTTCGGCCGGCGATGCCTGCGTGGTGACCGCTTCTGGAACTGAACCGTCGCGTCCCAGCAGGCGCGATGGTCCTCTCTCAAAGGACTGACCGATGCTGAAGAACGCCGCCCTGAGTACCAAGCTGCTGCTGATCCTGCTCCTGCCCCTGACGGGTTTTCTGCTGATCTGCGGTCTCTTCCTAACGGAGCGCTACCAGATACTGGAGAACCTGGATCACACCGTGACCGCCAGCGCCACGGCGCAAGGCGTCAGCGCCCTGATCACCCGCCTGCAGCGTGAACGGGGCGCCAGCGGCATCTTTCTCAGCAGTGGCGGCACGGCCCTGCGCGACGACCTGCGGACCTATCGCCAGGACAGCGACCAGGCCCAAGGCGCCTTGCGCGCACTCGCGGCCGGCGACGATGCCGCCCTGCAACCCGTGCTGAAGCTCCTCGACGGCCTGCCCGGTGTGCGCACCACCGTGGACGGCCTGACGATCAGCGGGACCCAGTCCAGTGCCGCCTATACCGAGATGATCCAGGCATTGATCGGCTACAACAGCAAGCTCGAAGCCGAGGTGGCGGATCCGGCGATCAAGCGCGCCCTGAATGCCCTGAATCTGTTCGTCGAGATGAAGGAACGGGCTGGCCGCGAGCGCGCGCTGCTGGGCATAGCCTTCAGCAGGAATCGGCTGGATTTGCCGATACTGGTGCAGATCGCGCGCACACTCGGCGAATTCACCGCCTATGCCGACGCCTTCAGGCAGAGGTCCGCACCCGAGGTCGTCCAGCGGTTCGACAACATCCTCCAGCAGCCCGCTGCCCTGGAGCTGGCGCAATTGCAGCGGCGTGCGCTCTACACGACGCCGGGCAGACCGCTGAATGTGCAGCCGGACAGCTGGTTCGACCTGGCCACCCGGCGCATCGATCAGTTGGGCACGCTGGAAACGCAACTGGGCGCAGACATCATCGCCACCACCGAGCTGACACGCGCCGGCGCCAGCCGCGATCTCCGCACCACCCTCGGCCTGATGCTGGTATTGCTGCTGGCCGTCTCGGTGCTGGCGTGGTTGGTCATCCGCACCATCAGGCAGGCGGTCGAACAGGTCAACGGCACCCTCACCCGCCTGGCGACCCGCGACCTCAGCGCCCGTTGCGGCTACCAGGGCCGGGACGAATTCGGCACCATCACCGGCAACCTCAATCTGATGAGCCAGGAACTCGGCCAGCTCATCCAGGAGATCGGGGCGGCAACCCTGCAGGTTGCCACCGCCGCCGAAGAGGCCTCGACCGTGGCCATCCAGACCAGCCAGAACGTCGCCCAGCAGCGCCTGGGCACCGATCAGGTGGTCACCGCCATCGCCGAGATGAGCGCCACGGTCAAGGACGTCGCCCGCAGTACCAGCGAAGCCGCCGAGGGCTCGCGCCAGGTCGAGGCCAACGCCCGTCAGGGTCGCCGCGAATTGCAGGCCACCATCGGCCTGGTGCAGGGACTGTCGAGCCAGGCCGAGCGCACCGCGCAGATCATCGTCCAACTCAAGCAGGAGAGCGACGCCATTTCCCTGGTGCTGGACGTGATCAATGGCATCGCCGGGCAGACCAATCTGCTCGCTTTGAACGCGGCCATCGAGGCGGCGCGCGCCGGTGAGACCGGTCGCGGCTTTGCCGTGGTGGCCGACGAGGTGCGCTCCCTGGCGCAAAAGACCCAGCAATCCACCGGCAGCATCCAGCAGATGATCAGCCACCTGCAGAGCGGCGCCGACCGCGCCGCCGAGGCCATGCAGGAGACCCTGGGCCTGGTGCAGACCGGCGCCGGCAACATGCTCCGCGCCGGTGAGTTGCTGAGCGAGATCGCCGAGGGCGTGACCCTGATCAACGACCGCACCATCCAGGTCGCCTCGGCCACCGAGCAGCAGAGCCAGGTCGCCGAAGACATCAGCCGCAACGTCAGCGACATCCATGAACGGGTCATCCAGGTCAGCGCCGGCGCCGAGCAGACCGCCGTCACCAGCCGCGAACTGGCCCGCCTGGCCGAACAGCAGCAAGCACTGGTGGGTCGCTTTCACGTGACCTGATGCAGCCAGCGAGCGGCAGGCCGGGACGCGCTCGCCAGAACCTGGCTCGCTGCGGTCGGCCGCTGCCGGACTTCAGCGTCCTGGCCGGAAATCCGCCGGATTCAAGGCGTAGCGGCGCAGCTTCACATAAAGCCCGGCGCGCGAGATCCCGAGCCGGGTCGCGGTTTGACGAAGGTTGCCGCGGGTCTGCTGCAAGGTGGCACGGATCAGGTCCCGCTGCCCCGTTTCAAGGGGGGTGAGGCGCTCGCCCTCGGTATCCGTGGACAGCGTGTTGGCGACCAACGAAGGAGGCAGGTCTCCCGGCTGTATGAGCGGCCCCTGGGCCAGATTGACCGCCCGCTCGATGACGTTCTCCAGCTCCCGCACGTTGCCGGGCCAGCTATAGGCCAGCAGCAACGTCAGCGCTTCGTCTGCGATGGCCGGCGGCGGCCGTTCCAGATGACGGCTCAGCGCCTTGAGCAGAGTAGCCACCAGCAGCGGAATGTCTTCGCGGCGCTCCCGCAATGGCGGTACCTGCAAGGGAAGCACATTGAGGCGGTAGAAGACATCCCCACGGAAGCTCCCGCTGGTCACGGCCTGGGCCAGGTCGCGATGGGTCGCGGCGATGACGCGGACGTCCACCGCCTGGGCCTTCTTGGCACCGATCCGGGTCACCTCGCCCTCCTGCAGCACCCGGAGCAGGCTCGCCTGGGCCTCAAGGGGCATATCGCCGATCTCGTCGAGAAACAGCGTGCCGCCATCGGCCAGCTCGAACTTTCCCGCCGCACCGCCACGAGCAGCCCCGGTGAAGGCCCCCTCGACATGGCCGAACAGCTCGCTCTGCACCAGGTCGCGTGGAATGGCGCCACAGTTCACCGCAACGAAGGGGCCATGGCGACGGACACTGGCGTTGTGGATCGCCTGGGCGAATAGCTCCTTGCCTACCCCGCTTTCTCCCAGTACCAGCACCGTGGCTTCGCTGTGGCTGGCTGCCTGAGCCACGCGCAAGGCGTTCTGCAAGGCTGGCGAGCGACCCTGGATATCGTTGAAGCTGTAACGCGCCCGGGTGCCCAGCAGTTGGCGGGTGATCTCGCGGATGCGGCGGTTCTCTCGCAGCGACAGCACCCAGCCGCCCTGGGCGATGGGCGCGGCGGAGGCCAGGCACGGCAAACCGCTGCCGTCTGGTAGCAACAGGGTGAGGTCGCGGTCCTGGCGTTCCCAGCGACGATCCAGCCAGAGGTCGAGGTCAGTGTCCTGGGTGATGAGGCTGGCGAAGGGGCGCCCCCGCTGTGGATCGTCGAGCTGCAGCAGGCGCCGCGCATAGCCGTTCAGGCTACGGATGCAGCGGTCGTCGTCGAGCAGGATGACGCCTTCGTTGAGGACCTCCAGCACCCGCTGCTGCTCGTCCAGCAGCGCGGTGAGCGCCAGCTGGCGGGAGATCGCATCGGCCGCGGCCTGGACCGTGCCCAGGGTATGGCAGTGGAAGTTGCCCACCGCCGCGGTGAGGGTCAGGGCGCCGAGCAGCCGTCCCTGGGTGTCGCGGACCGGTGCCGAGGCGCAGTGCATCCGCCGTTCGCGCAGCCCGCGCTTGAAATTCTCGCCCGCCAGGACGAACACCAGCCGCTGCTCGCGCAGGGCCAGGCCGGTGCAGTTGGTGCCCTGCACCAACTCCAGCAGACGACTGCCCAGCGGGGTGAGATCCAGCCCGCAGGCGGCCAGGGTCACGCCCTCGGCATCTGCCAGGTTGAGGTGCCCGTCCAGGTTGTAGCGCAACAGCTCGGCCATGACCGGCGCGGCGATGTCCAGCAGCTCGCGCTGCCGCTGCAGCCGGCGGGCCAGTTCCTGCGACTCGACGAATTCGTAGTGGAATTCCTCCGCGACGATGCCCGCCGCGCGGCTGCGCAGCCAGGACGCCCGGATCACCGGCCGCACCGGGACCAGTTCCGTGCCCCCCGCCAGGCAGTCGGTCCAGGCGGCATCCAGCTCGCGCTGGACACCTTCGGCGACCGACGACCGCTGCAGCTCGCTGACGAACTGCAATTCCCGCGTCAGCTCGCTCGGGGCGACCTTCTCCTGCATCTTCGGCTCCTCGTCCAATCTTTGGACATGTCCAGCTGGACATGTCTTTTTTATAGACATAAAGGCGGACTGGCAAGTCCCGTAGGCCGCGACCTGGCTGCCTTTCCTGCCCTGGCATGGCGGTTGCTCCCTCCCCGTCGGGTACATCGCCCACGCCTATAACAACCACAAGAGAACGCCTCATGCCCCAGACGAACACCCCCCTCGCCCTCGGCCTCATCGGTACCGGTCGCATGGGTACCTTCCATGCCACCGCCCTCGCCCGGCACCTGCATGGCGCGCGGCTGGTCGCCCTGGCCGATCCGGCGCCCGGCGCCGCTGCCCGGCTTGGCGAGACCCTGGATGTCGCCCATATCCACACCGACCCCCAGGCGTTGATCGAGGACCCCGCCGTCGAGGCCGTGGTCATCGTCGCCCCGGCCCGCAGCCATGCCGAGCTGGTGGTGGCCGCCGCCCGCGCCGGCAAGCCGGTGTTCTGCGAAAAGCCCATGGCCGTGACCCTGGAGGAGGCCGACCGGGCCATCGCCGCCTGCGCGGAGGCTGGCGTGGCCCTGCAGGTGGGCTTCAACCGGCGATTCGCCACCAGCTTCCGCAGCGCTCGGGAGCTGATCGTCCAGGGGCGGATCGGCACACCGCAACTGCTGCGCTCCCTCACCCGCGATCCGGCGCTGCACAATCCGGCGGCGGTGAAGCCCTGGACCATCTTCCTCGAGACCCTGATCCACGACTTCGACACCCTCAACTTCTTCAATCCGGGCGCCCGCGCCGTGCAGGTCTACGCGATGGCCGACGCCCTGGTGCGCCCCGATTTCCGTGACCGCGGCCTACTGGACACCGCCGTGGTGACCATTCGCTACGACAACGGCGCCATCGCCACCGCCGAGGCCAACTTCCAGGCGGTGTACGGCTACGACGTGCGCGGCGAGGTGTTCGGCAGCGCGGGGATGCTGACCGCCGGGGACGCCCGGACCAGCGAGCTGGTCTGCTACGGCGCCGAAGGCATCAGCCAGACCACCCAGCGCTCCGACGCCGAGTTGCTGCGCGACGCCTACCTGGCCGAGCTGCGCGCCTTCGTCGATGCCGTGCGCGAGAGCACCCCGGTGCCGGTGGGCGGCCACGATGCCCGGGCGGCGCTGGCCATCGCCCTGGCCGCCATCGAATCGGTGCAGACCGGCCAGCCGGTCGCCGTCGCGGAGTGAAGCCCATGACCTCATCGCCCTTCATCCTCGCCGTCAGCGCCGAAATGGTCTTTCTCGACCTGCCCTTCGTCGAGCGGGTCCGCCGCCTGCACGCCCTGGGCTTCGCCGTGGAGATCTGGGACTGGACGCGCCATGACATCGACGCCCTGGCCGCCACCGGCGCGCGCTTCACCTCCATGACCGGCTATGTCTCAGGCGACCTGGTGAGCGCCGAAGGCCGTGCCGCCCTGCTCGCCAGTGCCCGGGAATCCCTGGTCGTGGCCGAGCGCCTGGCCTGCCCCTCGCTCAATCTGCATGGCACCGGCCTGGACCCGCGCGGCCTGCCGGTCAAGCCGCTGGCCGAGGTGAGCGGCCATCACTGGCTGGCGGCGCGTGACACCCTCGCCGAGATCGCCCGCCTGGGCGAGTCCGCCGGCCGGGTCTTCCTGCTGGAGAACCTCAATACCGCGGTGGACCATCCCGGTGTGCCCTTCGCCCGCGCCGAAAACACCCTGGCCCTGATCGAGGCGGTGGCCAGTCCCTACCTGCGGCTCAACCTGGACCTCTACCATGCCCAGATCGGCGAAGGGAATTTGATCGAGCTGATCCGTCGGGCCGGGTCGGCGATCGGAGAAATCCAGGTAGCCGATGTCCCTGGGCGCTGTGAGCCGGGGACCGGCGAGATTCACTACCCGGCCATTGCCCGGGCCCTCGCCAGGCTCGGCTATCGCGGTGTGGTCGGCCTCGAAGGCTGGGCTGCCGAAGGTGATACCGAGCGTGCCCTGGAGCGCTTCAGAACGGCCTTCACCCTGTAGTCCCCGCTAGATGCTTCCGCTCGCATAACAACAAGAGGAACTGAACATGCTGCTTCGCAACCTGCTGTGCGCCGCCTTCGCCTTCGCCCTGACGCCCCTGGCCCTCGCCGACTACCGTATCGGGGTCAGCATCGCCAAGGTCGACGACAACTTCATGACCTATGTCCGCCGCAATCTGGAAGAGGCGGGCAAGGCGGAAAAGATCAGCCTGCAATTCGAGGATGCCCAGGGCGACGTCGTTCGCCAGCTGAACCAGGTGCAGAGCTTCCTGGCGCAGAACGTGGACGCCGTGATCGTGCTGCCGGTGGACACCGCCGCCACCGTCAACATTACCCGCGCCGCCACCACGGCCAAGGTTCCGCTGGTTTACGTCAACCGGCGCCCGGACGATCCCAAGCTGCCCGCCGGGGTGGTCGCCGTGGCCTCGGACGACTTGCAGGCCGGGCAGTTGCAGGGGCAGTTCATCGCCAAGCAGCTGAACGGCAAGGGCAGCATCGCCCTGATCATGGGCGAGTTGACCCAGAATGCCACCCGCGGCCGCTCCGAAGGTCTCAAGGAAGCGCTCAAGGCCTATCCCGACATCAAGGTGATCGCCCAGCAGAACGCGGACTGGGACCGCAGCAAGGGCATGGACCTGACCAGCAACTGGCTGACGGCCGGGACCCATTTCGACGCCATTGTCGCCAACAACGACGAGATGGCCATCGGCGCCGCCATGGCGCTGCAACAGGCCGGAATGGGCAAGGGTCAGGTTCCGGTGGTGGGGGTGGATGGTCTGCCCGATGGGCAGGCGGCCATCAAGCGCGGACTGCTGGCCGCCTCGGTGTTCCAGGACCCCCGCGGCCAGGCCGTGCAGGCGGTGCAATCCGCGCTCAAGATGATCCGCAAGCAACCGGTCCAGGCGGATGTCTGGGTGCCGTACGAGCTGATCACGCCCGGTAACCTGGCGGGCTACGCGGCACGCTTCAAATAGATCGCGCCCCCCCTCGCTGCCTGAATCTTGGCTGGCTGGCCCAACGGAGCCGCCAGCTCGGCCAGGATCGGCGTCGACTGCAGGGGTGACCATTCGGCGGGCGATTTGCGCTTCGCTGGCAGGTACCCGAAGCGGGATAGGCTAATGCCGCTGGCCCTGACCTCCCCTCCTCGCGCCAGCGACTTCAGCCTGCGCCCGGGGCGGTTTGCAAGCGCTGCCGCAGTTCTTCGATGAGCAGGCGCACGCGCGTGGGCACGTTTCTGGACGAAGGCATGAGTGCCCAGATCGGCAGGTTCTGGGCTTCGGCATCCGCAAGGGATAGAGGTAGCAAGCGGCCCGTTGCCGCTTCCGCCTCGACGTCCCAGTAACTCAACATCGCCAGCCCCATCCCCTGCAGACAGGCCTCCTTCACTCCTTCCGCACTGCTACAGGCGAAGCGTCCGGGGATGGGGAACAGGCGTAGCTCGTCCCCGACCATAAAGGGCCAGGACGTCATGGCCAGCGAGCGCAGGCCCTGGTGCTGGGAGAGGTCGCCAAGCGCGCGGGGTGCCCCGTGCCGGTCCAGGTAGGCGGGTGCCGCGTACAGGGCGCGGGGATTGTCCGAAAGCTTTCGCCCCACCAGGCGCGAATCCTTGGGATGCGCCAGGCGAATTGCGACATCGATTCCCTGCTCGACGATGTCGATCAGATCGTCGCTGAGGATGAGTTCCACCTGCAAAGACGGCTGTCGGCGCTGCAATTCGCCGAGCAGCGGCACCAGCACGGAACGACCGAAGAGATGGGACAGGTCACCTTTAGGGTTCCGGAGGGGATCTCCGGGTCGCTGGTGACGCTGCTCCGGGCGGCCTCGCCCAGATCCAGCAAGGCACGGGCATGGCCGAGAAAGGCCTCCCCTTCCGGCGTCAGTGAAATCGAACGCGTCGTGCGGTGCATCAGGCGAACGCCCAATTCGGTTTCCAGAGCGGCCAGGGATCGTGAAATCGCCATGGCGCTGACGCCCAGGCGCCGCCCAGCCCCGGCCAGGCTGCCTACCGCGACAACGCTGACGAACACATCCAGGTCTTTGAGATTCATTCCAACGAAATTCGTTATACAGCGAGTCATTCAGGCCTGATAGTGCCCGTAATCCAGCGAATTTACCATTCGATTCGTTATTACTGGATCAGCCACCATGTCCAACGTATCTATCCCGCACTCAGACACCAGGCTGCCTACCCGCTGGGCGATCTTCGCGCTGACACTGGCCGCCTTCGTGATCGTCACTACCGAGTTCATCATCGTGGGCCTGCTGCCCGCGCTGTCGAGGGACCTCGGTATCTCAGTGGCCGTGGCTGGCCAGTTGGTCACGCTCTTCGCCTTCACGATTGCCCTCGCCGGCCCGTTCATGACCGCCTGGTTGTCACGTTACGAGCGCCGCCGGCTGTTCGTCGCCATGGCGCTGGCCTTCGCGCTGTGCAACGCCGCCGCCGCAATGGCGCCCAGCTACTGGGCGCTCGTGGTGGCACGGGTGATCCCGGCAGCGCTCGTGCCGGTCTTCTGGGGCATCGGCAGCGAAGCCGCCGGACAGCTCGCATCCCGGGAAAATGCCGGCAAGGCCGTGGCCCACGTCTACTTCGGTGTGACCGCAGCGTTGCTCTTCGGCATTCCCCTGGGCACGGTCCTGGGGAATGCCATCGGCTGGCGTGGCGCCTTCTGGGTCCTGGCAGCACTGTCCCTGGGCATGATTCCCCTGCTCCTCATCGCCCTGCCGCGGATCCCGGCGGGTGCGCGTCAGAACCTGGGCTCCCAGGTATCCCTGTTCAAAAGCGCCTTCTTCCTGGCCAATCTGGGCCTGTCGCTGGCGATCTTCACGGCCATGTTCGCGGCCTACACCTATCTCGCCGACCTGCTCGAGCGTTCCGGAGGCGTTCCGGCCGCCCACGTCGGCTGGTGGTTGATGGGCTTCGGTACCGTCGGCCTGGTCGGCAACTACCTCGCCGGTCGCCTGGTGGACAAGCACGAACAGAAAGCGAGCGTGCTGTTTTGCACGCTGCTGGCAGTCGGTGTGGTGTCGGCATCCTTTGTCGCGGAGCAGTCGCTCCCCTTCGTCGCGGCCCTGGCCGTCTGGGGCATCGCCCATACGGCGCTGTTCCCGCTGTCGCAGATTCGCGTCATGAACGCGGCAACCACCGGCAAGGCGCTGGCCGGAACGCTCAACATTTCGGCAGCCAATGCCGGTATTGGCCTGGGTGCGCTTCTGGGTGGCTGGGCTATCGGCCACGGCGGCATGACCCTGGCGTGCCTGGGAGCGGGCGTTCTGATCGGAGCCTGTGCGATCGCAACCCCGCTTGTGGAAAGCAGGCGGCCGACCCGCTCGCCTCGCTGACGATCATCTTTCGACCTAACAGGAGTACTTATGGATCTGCAATTGAAAGGCAAGACCGCCGTTGTCACCGGAGCGAGCCAAGGTCTGGGCCGCGCAATCGCCTTGGAGCTCGCCCGGGAAGGCGTCAGGGTGTTTGCCACTGCGCGCAGCGAAGAGCGGCTGGCCAGCCTGGTCCGTGACGCTGCAGCCGAAGGTTTGGCACCGATCGTCACCTTCGTCCAGGATTTCCTGGATGTCGATGCCGCCAGGAACATCGCCGCTCAGGCGCTCGAAGAAAGGGGACACGTCGACATCCTCATCAACAATGCCGGTGGCAGTCGGCCGATCGACATGATCGGCGAGGATTCGGTGTGGGAAGAAACGATGACGCTCAACTTCGATCGCCACCGCCAACTGACCCAGCACCTGATCCCACAATTCGTCGAGCGCAAGCAAGGCGCGATCTTGAATATCACTGGCACCTATGAAGCCCCCGTCGTCAACGCCGGATCGGTCGCGAAGGCGGCCATGGCCGTCTGGTCCAAGGGCCTGTCCAATCAGCTGGGTAAGTACGGCGTCACCGTGAATGCCCTGCAGCCGGGCCTGCTCGATACCGCGCAAATCCGCCGCCTGTTTCCCGGCGACGCTCGCAAGGAATACGCCCAGGCGCACATCTCGCTCGGCGACTTCGGTGAACCCCAAGACGTGGCCAACATGGCGACTTTCCTGGTATCTCCGCGGGCGCGCTACGTGACTGGTTCGGTGACCACCGTGGACGGTGGCATGCGCTACTACTCGTTCTAGGCGCCTTTCGGGCCTCTTGAGAGTGGGCCAACGCTATCAATGAGGGTGTCCAGGCCAATGGCGCCCTACCGTCTGGACCAGCATCTTTAACCAAGGCGTTGACTCCGGCGCGGCTCACCAGCTCCAACACGGTCGCGCGCTCCGCAGGTCGGTGCCAGTCACTGACTGGTCAGCGCTTCTAGGGACGTTTGGCTGCTCGTGCTTCGCATTCTGAAGTTGAACCGTCTATCGAAGCGGCACTTTAACTTCCTGCTCTGCTCTTCTGTCGCGCGCGCGGCGCGGGTGGTTATGGAGGGGAGCCCTAGTGCAGGGGGTGCAGGGGGGTAGGTGGAGTGAGGGGTTTGTGCGGGGTGTTCGAAGCTGCTCATCAATGATAATTCGGTAGTTCGCTCGCTCTGAATGACAGGCGTATCAATCGCGATCACACGGGTCAGCTAGTGTATGCGCGTTGCGATTATGGGGAATACAACGCTAAAAAAAGGAAGAGTGAGCAGCTCTTCCTTCGGGCTCAATATACCTAACGAGCGGCGCAGGGACACACGTCTCCTGGCTACCTACAAGCCCTAAATCTACGTAACGGGATAGCTTCTGCTGAGGCCGCCTAATGGAGACTGAAAGGGCGTCCGCCCTTGTCAGCTAGCCGCGCGGATAGTATCCGTAGGGATATCATCTGCATCGTGCGTCCATTCCCGCTGCATGGATCTCCAACGCCGCGGGGTGTGCCCAGCAAGCTTGGCGAAGGTCCGACAGAAGTGAGACTGGTCGGAAAATCCGCATTCCAGAGCCACATAGGCAACCGACTGGTCTGTTTGGGCAAGCAGACCTTTGGCTTTGTCGATCCGACAGGACAAGGCCCACTCCTGGGGCGATACGCCTGTGGCTTTCTTAAAAGCGCGGGAAAAATGACTCCGCGAGAGTGAACAGCTTTTTGCGACTTCCGCGATCATCAGACGGCTACTTTCGCCATTGTCTTTGCTGAGTAGCTCCTTCGCCTTTCGCTCCTGCCAGGATGCCAGCGCAATACGTGCCTGTGGCTCACCTTCAGGCCGCGCGTAGTGCTGCAAGAGGTGACCACACAGCTCTTGACCTGCCTCCAGCAGGCGCCTTGTCTCCGAGGTACAGGCATTCTCCAGAGCCTCCTTAAGCAGATCGACCAGCTGGTAGGTCTCGGCGTCCAAGGCGCGGGCGTTAAGCAACGAATAGCTGGACATATGATCTCTCCTAAAACCGATGGAGAGATCTTGCTAGAGAATTCGGGATGTAGCCCTTTAGCGGATGTGAAAGGTTCTTAAAGGTTATTTAAGAACGAACCAGGCTTCTAGGCGGCTCCCTCGATCATCCGTGGCAGAGTGAAGAAAAACAGGCTTTCTCCGCGTCGGCCGCGGGTACACCGCAACGAACCGCCGTGGGCACTGATGATAGACCAGCAGATGGCTAGGCCCATCCCCATCCCCGCGGGCTTGTCGGTATAGAAGGCCTGAAACACTCGCTCTTCGTAGCCCGGGGCAACGCCAGGTCCGCTGTCCTGCACGATCACTAGGATGTCGTCCCCGACCGGGCGAGCTAAAATGTAAAGCCCTCGCCGCAAAGGTGGCACGCCCTCCATTGCCTCAACCGCATTGACGATCAAGTTACGCACGACCTGCTGGATCTGGGTGGCGTCGCCCAAGGCATAGGCACCAGGGGCGATGTCGACGATGAGCCCTACGTTTTGATCCTGGATATCGGCGCGGGTGACGGCCAGTACTCGGTTGATAACCCCATCCACTGCAATCGGCTGACGCTGCGGAGGCGCCTGGCGCGCCAAAGAGCGCATAGCACTGACGATGTCTGCCGCCCGCTGTCCCTCGGAAAGAATATCGTGGATACCCTCTAGAGCATCTTCGACGGCGGGCGTCGCCCTATCCAACCAGCGCACGCTCGCTCCCGCGTTAGACAAGATTGAGGCGAGCGGTTGATTAATTTCGTGGGCAATGGAAGCTGCTAGCTCGCCCAGCACACTAGCCTGCGAGGTGCGTTCCAATTCGCTGCGCGCGGCACGCAGTGCGATATCGGTCAAGCTACGCTCGGTAGTATCGAGCAGCACGCCAATGAAGCCGTTGCCGGTGTCGTCTGGTTCACCCGCCAATTCCAGAAAATGATGGTTGTCAGCGAGTACCACTGTACGGAACTTGAGACGAAAGGCGTCGTGGCTCTGGACACCCTGACGCAACTGCTCGACGAAAGTCTCTCGGTCATCGGGATGGACCAGCAGCGTCGCGTCTTGCAGGTATCCGCTATCACTCGGAGCAGGTAGCCCGAGCTGATCGAGCAACCGCCGGGACCACAACGAAGCTGACGCTTGAGGCTTCCAGGAGAAGGTGGCATAGCGGCTCACCGCCTGGCCCAGCGCTAGTAGGGCCTGTGTCCTTCGTAGGTTGCTTTCGCTCGCGCGCCGCCGTTCGTTCTCGGCGCTGAGGTCACTGTAGAGCTGAGCATTGCTCAGCGAGATGGCAGCCTGGGCCGCGATCAACTCCAAGACATCCACGCGTGCCGGCTCGAAAATACCCGGAATGAGGGCATTCTCCAGATAGAGCACGCCAACCATATTGGCCTGCCTGAA